>JAABUX010002890.1_pt1 | contig 23532 bp, 9 predicted proteins | sample 5561851 | NCBI WGS metagenome assembly JAABUX01 (sample SAMN10711883, study PRJNA513361) | rock metagenome | isolation source: Antarctica rocks | place: Antarctica: Victoria Land, Richard Nunatak red sandstone | collected 2016-01-03 | reverse complement strand
CAATCCGCAGGCGTCAGTGGAGGCGCTGGCCCAAGCGGCGGCGGCGGTGGGGGTCGCGATCAGCGCGCAAGGACTCGATCAGCGCTTCACGGAGGCGGCGGCGACCTTCCTGGAGGAGATGCTCACCGCCGCGGTGCAGACGGTGATTGCCGCCGATCCGGTCGCTATTCCGCTGCTGGAGCGCTTTACGGCCGTGGTGCTCCTGGATTCCTCAACGATCACGCTGCCCGCGGCGCTCGCGCTGTGGTGGCCGGGCTGTAGCGCGGGGACGGCCGCGCTCAAACTGCATGTGCGTTACGATCTGTGTCAGGGCTGCCTGCGCGGGTTGGTGGTGCAGGAGGGGCGCATCTCCGACCGCAGCACCGTGATGCAGACCGCCCCGTTGCCGCGCGGCGCGCTGCGCATCAGTGATCTGGGCTTCTTTACCCTCGGGGTGTTTGCCGCCATGACGGCGCAGGGCGTCTATTGGCTCTCGCGTCTGGCGCCGGGGACCGCCATCTATACCCCGGACGGCGCGCGCTGGGATGTGCTGGACCTGCTCGCCGCGCAGGGCGCCGCGACGGTCGACCTCACGGTGACCCTCGGCGTGGACCACCGCCTGCCGGGTCGCCTGCTCGCCGTGCGCGTCCCGGAGGAGGTGGTCAACCAGCGCCGTCGCCGGCTCCGTGCGGAGGCCAAGCGTCGTGGCCGCACACCGAGCGCCGCCCAACGGGCCTGGTGCGCCTGGACCATCGTGGTCACCAGCGTGCCGCCCACGCTGCTGTCCCTGCGTGAAGCCCTGGTCTTGCTGCGCGCGCGCTGGCAGATTGAACTCCTTTTCAAGCTCTGGAAAAGCCATGGGCACATTGACGAGTCGCGCAGTGCCCAGCCCTGGCGCGTCCTCACGGAGGTCTTCGCCATACTCCTGGCCATGGTCGTCCAACATTGGCTCCTCCTCGTGAGTTGTTGGGCGTTCCCTGACCGCAGTCTCCTGAAAGCGGCCCAGACCATTCGTCCGCACGCCCTCTCCCTCGCCAGTGCCCTGGCCTACCCCGCGTTTTTGGACCACATCCTCGCTGTCGTCCAGCGCTGCGTCGCCGCCGGCTGCCGCCTCAACCGCCGCAAAAAGCACCCCAACACCTATCAACTCCTCCTTGAGCCCTCCTTGGCAGGATTAGCTTGATGCGAGTGGAGCACTGGCGAGAGCGCCCCCGGTCCGAGCCCGATCCACGCGTCGAGAGGCGCTTGCCCGCGCCGGCACTCGTTGCACAGATCGTGGGCCCGTCGGATGGTATAGTCGTCCATCACGCCCTGGATGTGCCGCCCCCTCGCCAGATCCACCCGCCGTATGGCCCTGCCATAGTGCGGGCATGGGACCCACTCCACCCCCTCGCGTGCCGCGCGCAGCGCCAACACCCGTTCCACTACCTGCCCCAAGACCGCCCGCCCCACCGCGTGCAGCCGCTCGATCCCGTTCAAGTCGGCCACGCTCAACTCCGTCGCCGCTTCGAGCAGCGCCGCCTCGTGTATGCCTGTGCTCGGACAGCTCCGCATATCCTCCCTGGGCGCGCTGTGGGCGTGCCGCCCCCGTGCCCGTCCTGAGGACGCCACTTTTCCCGCCCGCCCACTTTTGGGGAGTGCACCCGTGTGAGATGGCGCGTTATGAGGACCCGACTCTCGACCCCTCTCCGGGCACTCCTGGGGGCTGCCACAACCCGTCCGTCGCACCCGCCCGGCGGTACTCTAAGGCGCTGCGGAAGCCGCGCGAGGGCTCAAACGCTGTATAGATTTGTCGGTCGTAAACATCCTGTATATTGGCGGCTGGGACTTCGCCGCAAAGCACTATCCGATCCGGGCTGAAATGGGCGAGCGGCAGTGCATGGGGCGCGAACCCGCGCATGATCTGCTTGATCTTGCGGATGTCGAAACCCATCATCGCCGCCGCCACGGTATCGAGCGCCAAGGGGTTGGCGGCCGCCATCATAGTGCCGCTCGCGATCGGCGTGGGCGACAGCGGGCTCTCTTTCTGGCCGCCGATCAACCCATCCAGGATCGCCAAGTACCGGACGTCGGGCGATAGGAGCGCGCCCATGCTCCGATGTTGGCGGTCGAAATAGAAGAAGGCCCGGTTGATGTCAAGCAAGGTGCGCCAAATGGTATCATTCCCGTGCCAACTACCGCCGCCGAGGGGCAACTTTCGCCGCTGACTCGGGGGGACGCGACGGGCTACCTGGGACAGGACCCTACCGGCCAGCAAGAAGGCTTTCTTAACCGTCCCTTTATCATATTCCCAGTCGCAATGGTAACAGAACCACATCAGATCCCAGAGCCAATTCCCATCGGGGTATTCATCGCCCCCCTGCTTGGGGCTCCCGAACCGAAAATGCGGCAAGTAATCTTTATGGCCGACGATACCGACGAAGTTCTTCATGGCGCAGGTGATACCGGCCTTCATGTGGGACTTCATCTTCGGCAGGTTGATCACGACATCCGCGTGGACGATATCCTTATGGATCAAATACTTGTTCGTTTGCGGAGTGTGCGCGCGACGCATTCGCCTCTTCGGGTAGTGCGTCACCCCGAATTCGTAGTTTCCATGCATCAAAGGCAGCAACTCGCTCCGCATGCCGAGGTCGATCTCGTAGTACTCGTCGATCTTGGACTCGTCGACGATCCGCTCCACGACCGCGCCGCGATAGACGATCGCCCGGCCGAGCCGGTAATCGTTGATTGCCAGCTCGATCCCCGGGAATGCGTCGTGGACATAGGCGGCGATGGAGTCGAGTCCGACCAGGCGGATGACCTGCCCCCAATCGGTGCCTTGTATCGGGCAATCGCCGACGATGATCCGCCCGCGACCCTCGAGCGCCTTGGCCGCGTAATCGAGGACCGCGCGGATCACCGAGCCGTGGGTCACCAGGCCATCGGTGTCGGTCAGACGACCCCTGCCGTCTCCCAGGTTGCGGTGGCATACGAAGTTGGGCTTGAGCAGGACGGTATTGCCCGGCTCGATCAGCGTGCGAAGCGGGTTCCACTCACGCGTGCCGTAGTGCACGGCATCGAAGTGTAAGTGGTAAAAGAGTTGGCGGACGGCCCGATAGGCCGGGTTGTCGTCCGTCCCCGGGACGATGTCCGGCCACTCTGGGAATGCCTCGGAGGGTGCAAAAGGGGGTACTCGCGCATAGCATGGCTTCTCCTTGACAACGGCCACACGCGCGTCATCGCGTACATCTATCATTGTTCTTGGGCCTCCTACGGACTTAGTCGTCATGCGTGGACGAGCGGACAGGCGCGCGCGACCGGAGTTGCCTGTATGCGGAGCGCAACCTCGTGGTTAACATGTAGCGCAGGTCGGGGGTATAGGTCAAGCGGACTGTGCGGTCGCCGGAGCGGACTTTCCGTGCCCATGCCCACGTATCACCATCGACGCGGAACTCGCCGTAATCGGGGTGTTGGCAAACAAGGAGGCGAAAAACAGCTTCGATATGCGGCTGTGCCCTCTCATCATCGCCGAGGTCGCGTATCGTGATGCCGTCGGAGGATTGCACCGCCGTCGAGACAGAATTGTATGTCCAGTCGTAATCATCGAAGACGATCCATCCGCCCGCGTGCATGAGCTTGTCGACCATGAAGAACGCCGCCCCATCGATGGTCCAGTTTTTCGGTCCGTCGATGTAGCATAGATCGAACTCCGGCTCGCACACGCCGCCGGGCGGGGTACGTCGCTCGATCAATTTTTTCAAATACCAGGTGTAGGACGACTTTTCCCTGTAAATAGAGACGTACGCCGCCAATGTAGCCTGACTAACAAGTTCTTCGGCCGAGGGAGAGAATGAGGCGTCGACAAGGTCGACGCATGTGAGATGACCTTCACCATTCTCATGCAGGGCCGCGGCGATGTAGCAGCTACTAACGCCGTGCCCGATACCCAACTCTAAGACGCGCCTGGGTTTATACACCCTAATGTGCTGATACAGGGCACGCGCCCGTTCGGGCTGCATGAATGGGATATCGCCCACAAACTCCCTGATATGGTCGAAGCGCATCTCTACCTCCTACCTCGTGATGTCCGATATCGTATAGCGATATTTGCCCGAAGCGCTCGGCGGGATGTCATCGACTAGCTCGAAGCTAACCGTACAATCGCGGCCTAGGACCAACTTGGTTTTGTCTGTGATGTCGTCAATATCTGCCGGCTCATAGTCCGCCTCGGACTTGACGATTTTGTACACGACCGCGGAGTAGCTCTTCTGGATCACCTGGAACTTCCGGACCCAGTCCCTGAAATAGAGGAGGTGTGTGAAATACTCGCCATCGACGAGCGTCCCATCTTGTGCCTTGAACGTATCGACGTTCCTGCCGAGCACCCGCTCCAGGATCTGCCCCCGCCTACCGCAGGAGCAGCATTCGCCGGGGGACAAGATACCTCGGTCTCCGATAGAGTATCGAATCAACGGCATGGCGAAATTGGTCAGGGACGTCACCACGATATTGCCATCGGTTCCCTGCGGCACGACGCGGCCATCGTCGTCGACGATCTCGATGTAGGAACCCCACGGGGCGACGTGCAATCCCTCGTGCGCCGGGCATTCGCAGGCCATATCGCCCACTTCCCGCGAGCCGTAACGGTTAAAAACCTTGCACCCGAAGACACTCTCGATCTTCTCCCGCATGAAGGGGTACAGCGTACCGGCCGAGGTCATGATAGCCGACTGCGGCCGCACGGCGACCCTTTCGCGCTCCGCAAACGTCGCTAATTCATACGCCGCTTGAGCATAAGCAATGATGAGTTTGGGCCGTTTGGCATTGAGAACGTCGATAAACTCGTGCATTGTCCCGGGCGCCATCCGGAAAGCGTTGAGAAATGTCCTATTGAGGATTTTATTGGCGATGCCTACCTTGAAACCCAGGCTGTTTTGCAGGATATCCCTCTCCGAGCCCCACAGGTATACCATCGGCTCGCCGATCCTCCATCCGGTCCAGCACGAGTAGAGTAGGGTTATCGCCGTGCTACGATCCCCGTATTCCTGGTCCTGCATCAGCTTGATAGGTTCCCCTGTCGAGCCGCCCGACGTGTTGAAATACCGGTTGCGTCGCGCTTTGTCCGTGGATGTTAGCCTATCGAAGTGCTTTCGGATCGCGTCCTTCGTCAGGATGGGGAACCGCGCGAGATACGACTCGGGGGCTTGCCTGAAAGAGTCCCCCAGCTCGCCGATGGGCGCGGCATAATACGGCACGGAGCGCTGGCAGTGCGCCAGCATCGCTATCAGCAAACGCCGCGTCGTATCGGGGGGAACGCCCCGCCGATCCTCCCGCACAACCTCTTCATAGAACCTACCGAGCGAACTACCGTGCCGACGATGGTTGCTGAAGTAGAGCGCTTTCCTCACGTTCATCGGGCGAATTTCCCCTCGATAACCACTGTACGCGATCCTTCCAGTTGATCGCCATGCGTCAATGTCTCATAAAGCTCGACATACCTATCGGTGATACGCTCGAGCGTATACTGTTGCTCTATGGTCGCGCGAGCGGCATGCCCGTAGTCCCGCATTAACGCTGGGTCCCGGAGCAGGGTCAGTAGGGCCGCCGCCATGCCCCGATAGTCGTCGGGGTCGACCAACAGCCCGTTCACGCCATGCTGGATGATGTCCTCGCTCCCGCTCACGCGGGTCCCCACGCAGGGTAAGCCGCATGCCATCGCCTCCAGCACGGCGTTTGGCATGCCCTCCCAACGCGAAGCCAGCACGGCCATGCCAGCGCGATGGAGTTGCGTCGGCACATCGCTCTGCAATCCGGCAAACTCGACCACGTTTGCCACGCCGAGATCCCCGGCCAGACGCTCGAGGTCATGGCGCAGGGGGCCAATTCCCACGACGATCAGGCGCGCTGCTGGAGCCTGCGCGTGGACGACCTGCCAGGCGTGCAGGAGCATGTCGACGCCCTTTTGGTAGTTCAGCCTGGAAACGCAGACGACCGTCCGCGCGCGCTCATCCCCGAGGAGATCCGTGCGGACGCAGGCAGGAACAAAGCGCGTCGCGTCGACGCCGTTCGGGATGCACAGCGTCGCGGGCAGCCGGAGGCCGTGCGCCACCAGTTCGCGCTCCATGCGCGAGCTCAACACGATCACGACCGCGTGGGCACGCCGGAGCAGGTAACGTGTCAGGCGCAGGACGGGCACCCCCAGGCTCTCCAATAGCTCCGCGTCGCTGATGTCGTAGGAGCCCGCCTCGCGGCATACCCCGAACGGACCGGACGCAAGGGGTTCGGGATGGGCGCCCGCCCCGCCCCCCGAGTCCGCGCACCGCGAACTGATGACCATGGGCTTGCCGGCCAGCAGACAGGCCAGGGCCGCAGGTGCGGCCAGCAGATTGAGCTTATAGACGCATAAGACGTCGTACCGCCGGCGATGCCGCCAGACCGTCCAGGCCATAATCAGCAGCCCTAGCAGATAGGCCAGCTTGCGCAGGGGTGCAGGGAAGCGATCGCGCCCGCCCGCCACCCAGCCCGCCACGCGCCAGACCGGCACCTCCTCGATCATCTCATGCCGTCGCCAGGCCCGGTCATGGCGGAGCGTCACCACGGTCGCTTCAAAGCCGCGCTCCCGCAGGCTGCGCGCGTGCGCGAGGGCCTGCCTCTCGGCGCCGCCCACCACCGGCCAGAGCGTTTCGATAGCGATATAGATGCGGGGCTTGTGGGGCTTACTCACCGATGCCTCCTCATCCTGCCTTGCGCCCCGTCCGGCTGTACTCGCCGGCGCAGAGCGGCTCCAATAAGAAATACAGGATCATCGACGTGTACCTCGGATACGGCCGTTGATCGCTGAGGACATGATACTCACGGCGCGAGTGCGCGAAACCCCCGTCCCGCCGTTGCGCCCCGAGCAGATAGGAGTAAGATCGCCGTGCCAGGTCGTCGTAGCCATCGACGCCTACATGGCCCGCCTTGGCAAAGGCCGCGGCCAACACCGCAGTATGGTACATAACCGCGTGATGCCGACTATGACCGCATTGGTACAACGCGTGCCCATCCGCGGCCATGCCGCCGCGTAAGAAGTCCAGCACACCGGCGATAATGGGCAGGACATCCGCGTCCCCGGTTGCCTCATAATACCGCATCAGGTCGAGGCATTCGAAAGCGTTGTACTGGAAGCACTGATAGTGCGGCCGGGGACCCTGTCTGCTGACGCCATCGACCCGATAGGGCAATTCCCCCGTCGGCATCTGTACCCGACGCAGGAAGGTTAGCAGGCCCGCACCGTGCCGCAGATAGGCGGCATCCGCGGTTACATCCGCCAACTCCGCCAGGAAGCGGAGCGCCAACGCCGAATTGTTGGGCACTTGCGCAGCGCCGAAGTTGGCAAAATAATTCACGATAAGCTCATCGCCGCTGCGCTGAAAGCCGATGGTCTCGATCAGGAATTCATACCAGCGGAGAATGGCCCTGAGGAAGCGGCGGTCGCCCGTTTGTCGATAGGTCTCCAACAAGGCCAACGATCCCCATGTGCCTTCGACGGTTGTCACGCGCCCCTTCCATTCCACATGCGGGAACACCCAGGCGCCATCGTCTCGTTGTCGCGTCAGCATATACTCGGAGCACCGCACGGCGATGTCACGGTAGGTGTCCTGGCCCGTCAACGCGAGGAGGCGCCAGTTGGCGAGTATCCAATAACTCTGACCTTGCACGAAGTAGTAGTCATCGCGCCAGGACAGGCCGCGCAAGTAGCTCTTAACGAAGCGGCCGATGCGATAATTGAAGCGGATTCCCGGATCGGGTCCGATCAGCGCCTGCCCCTTCTTCCAGTGCTTGACAATCAGGTAGTGGTGCAGCTTCATGGCTGCCGGCATGTAGTGGTCCATAGCTTATCGGACACTCCTATCAGAAACGCGCACACAAAATGCTCGATTGGTGACAAAGTTGGGTAGCGTGCGGGGCTTACTCACCGGCGGCTCTCCCCCGCGTGGCCAGCGCGCCACGATTCCGGGCGAGGAGGCGGCGATAGAGGGTCACGCATTGCTCGACGACGTGGCGCAGCTGGTAGTCACGGACGACCGTCGCCCGACCCGCCGCGCCGAGCCGTCGGACAAGCTCGGGATCCTCGACGACGCGGCGTAGCGCCCAGGCCAACGCGGCTGGTTGCTCGGGCTCAACCAATAACCCGTCGACGCCGTCGCTGATGATGTCCTCGCTGCCACTGACACGCGTGGCGATACACGGCAACCCGCAAGCCATGGCCTCTAGCAGGGCGTTGGGCATGCCCTCCCAGCGCGAGGGGAGCACGAAGCCCCAGGACTGTTGGAGTAGGTCGACGATGTCCGTGCGCAGGCCCAAGAACTCCACGCTGTCTGTGATGCCCAGCTCCGCAGCGATGCGTTCCAGTTGGGGCCTAAGCGCGCCGTCACCTACCAGCTGGAGCCTGGGAGCTAGGTCCGCGCGCCAGCCGGCGGGCGCGTGCATCATGCGCCCCCAGGCGTGCAGTAGCACGTCGACGCCCTTCTCATAGTCCAGGCGCGCCACGCATAGCATCGCCCGCTCCGGGCTGGCGGGGTCGGGGCGCCGTCCCGGGTCGGAACGAAATCTTTGCGTATCCACGCTGCCGGTGATGTGCGCGATCCGCCCTGGACGGAAGCCATGCGATGTGAGATAGGAACGGCTGCGCGAGGAGAGAATCTGATAGACGACGTCCGACTCGCGCAGCACCTTCAAGAGGACGGCCCCGGCGAGCGCGGAGTGGGCCATGTGGGCCAAGTCGCCGCCCATCACCTCGGCCGGGTCGAACCCGAGGGAGGAGTCTGCCACCAACGTGTCGGCCATCAACCGCGGCTCTCGCGCGAGCCAGGCGCGTTGTTCCGCGCTCGGGCCGGTACTCTGGATGCTGATGATGACAGGCTTCGTGGCCCATCGGCCCGCGAGCGCCGCCATCGCGGCCAAGGGCGACGATTGCATGACGTGTATCACGTCGTAGCGGCGGCGCCGTCGCCACAACTCCCGCAACACACCCACGTTGACGACCCAGATGCCGAGCCTGCCGATGCGCAGCGCGCCCCCGCGCCGATAGATCCCGCCGACGCGCACTACCGGAGGACCATCGCTCATGTCCCTACGCGGCCACTGTTGCCACAGGCGCAGAGTAAGGACCGTGACCTGGTGGCCCAGGGCCTGCAGCTCACGCGCCTGTTTCTCCGCGCGGCGTTCGGCGCCGCCGACGTGCGGGGGGTACTTGAGCGCGAGGACACAGATACGAAGCGGGCGATCCACAAAGTTACTCTCCTTCGCCGGCGAGCCGCCGACGCTCCCAGTGACTACGTTTCGTTGCACAGTAACCCCTTGGTGATAGCATTAGACCTGCGCGCGTTCACGTCGTTGCACCGTTCGGATCGAAGGCTACAACGGGTGGGCCGTTCTTTTCTCTCCAGACGGGGCGGCCGCTCGTGGCATGCGGCGGCGCGGCTTGACCGAGTGATGCGCTCATAGACGTGGCCGGCGCTCTTGGTCCGGACCAGCAATGCGCGAAGGGGATGGCGATAATCACCCAGAAAAAAGGCCCGATCGATTGGAAGAAAAGGTCGCCCCCCTCGACTTGCTGCACGAGTGCGATGACCAGCGTCAAGAAGCTCATCACAAACAGGGTGCGGTGGTCGCCGCGCGCCCGGCGCATACCCGCGATCAAGCTGACCGCGACCGCGACGAACACCAGGATGAGCAATGTCAGGCCGACGATGCCGGAGTTGTAGAGGGTGGCCAGGAAGAGGCTGTGCGCCTCCAAGAGCTTAGAAGGATTCGTACCGCCTGCGGGGGCGATTTTGTGCTGATGCCCCAGCAGGACGTCGGCCGCGTACAGCCCGCCCCCTAGCAATTTGGCAGGATCGAAGTGCTGGAGCAGCAACCCCCACAGATACGTACGCCCGTTGAGCGTCGTCACGTCGGAAGAAAGAAATCTCGAAAAGATCGGGACGTTGCCTACTATCATCAGCACGGCGGTGAGAGCAGTCAAGACGAGCGCGCCGCAGGTCGCGCCTACCTTCAGCGCGCGCGACGGGAGTAGCGGGATCACGATCACGGGGTACAGGGCGAGGCTGATGATCGCGCCGCGCGAGAAGGTCAAGACGAGCGCCAGCAGCAAGACGCAGAGGACCAAGGAGGCGGCCAGGCGCCCGGCTTTTCGGGCGGTGACGACGCGGTAGAGGGCGAGCGGCGCCACGATAGAGAGCAAGAGGCCCAGCGTGGGGGCATTGTCGAAGACAGAGGTGATGCGGGCTAGTCCAGTCGGGTCGGCGATGACGTTTTGATGCGCCACATATCCGTAGATGCCATACAGCGCGATTGCCGTGGGCGTGACGAGGGCTAGATCGATGAATCGTGATAGGCGCTGCCGCGTCGAGAGCTCAGTGATGGTGAGGATGGCCAGCGGTACCAAATCCAGGAAGAGGGCCCATTGCTGCAGAAAGGTGACGCGATCCAAGGGAGAGACCGCGATGCCGAGCAGCATCCATAGGAAGTAGGCCAGCAGCAGGGCGAGCGCCGGCAGGCGTTTAAATGCCCCCTTGTTCAGCAACACGGGCAGAGAGAGCAGCGTCGCGGCGGTCAAGGCCGTGTCGATATGGGCTCCATTGAAGAGGGGGACGTTCGAGCCGACGAGCGCGCCGAGGGAGACCCAGCACACCAAGAGCGCATTACGATACCGCAGCAAGGCGACGATGAGGGGGAGGCCTAGGACAAGGCGCAGCGCGGTCAGCGCGTCCTGGCCGGCGATGGCGACGCCAAGGGCGGAGGCGGCCACCAGGGCGGAGATAGACAGCGGTATGTGGCGCAGGCGATCCGGGGCGTGGGTCTCGGGACGGGCCGGTGCGCCGCCACGACGCGGGCGGGCGGCGCGCAGGACATGCAAGATATGCAGCAGCTCGGGCGGGGGCGTGAGCAGCTCCAGGCGGCCGATCATGCGGTGCAGCGTGAACAGCAGGATGGGCAGGCCGCCCGCGTAGAACGCCGAGGTGGCCAGCGCGATGCCTAGGCCCTGCCACGCCCGCGCGAAGAAGTAGTCGAGGATAGCGTTGGTGGTCACGCTGAACACGCTGGCGTACATGTTGACGCGCGTCTGGCCGAGGGCGCTGAAGACACTCGCGAGGAGGAAATCCAGGCCCATCGGCAGCAAGCCGACCGCGAAGCCTATCAAAATGATCGCGGTGCGATCCGCGTCGGCGGCCGAGAAGGCTCCGCGCTGAAAAAGGATGCGCACCAGCGGATGCGCCAGCGCCACCAGCAAGATGGTCGAGAGAATCGTCCCGATGCCAATAACCCATGAATACAGACGCAGCGTCGCCTTGAAGCCGCGCATGTCACGCGCCGCAGCCTGCCGCGACAGATACGGCAGCACCGCGTGCGCGACGGCGCCGAAGATGACCCCAGTGGGGACACCGATGAGCCTGAGAGCATAACTGAGCGCCGATATGTTGCCGGCCGAGAGGGCCGAGGCGAATATTTGATCGACGAGGGGACTGACCGAGGCGATACACGACCCCAGCAACGCCGGCCAAGCGGCCGCGAACACGGCTCCAAGGGCGGGGTTATGCACGTCCAGGACGGGCCGGTACGCGATCTTCGCGCGTCGCATGCGCAGGACGAACGCGCCGCTCTGCAGGCCCAGCCCGCAGAGCATCCCGATACCGAGCGTGGCGACGCCGAGCGTTCTGCCCGCCACCAATACGCTTATGGCCATCGAGAGCGGTACGAGCACCCCCGCGAACGCGGGCCAACCGAATTGGCCCTCCGCATTGAGGATGGACTCCAGCAGGGCAAGCGCCAGCGACACCACCAGCACAGGGAAGATCACGGGAGCGAGGGCGGCGGCCTCGTGCAAGCGGGCCGAGTCCGCCGCTGGACCTGACAGCAGGACCACTTGGCGGCGGAACACGAGCATCACCAGCGTGGCCACAATCGCGACGATCAGGACCAGATGCAGCAACGTGCTAGAGAGCCTGAAGGCTTGCTCGTTGTCCCCGGCGGCCCGCAGGCGAGTGTACACCGGGACGACCGACGCTTCTATGGCGGAGCCTATCACGCCCACCACCAGGAAGGGGACCGCTGTCGCTATAAAGTACGCGTCCATGGCCGGTCCCTCGCCGAAACGCGAGGTGACAACGACCTGCATGCCCATGCCCATCACGCGGACCAAGAGCGTCGCCGAGGCGATACTCACGAGGGCGCGCAGGATGCGCCCCTGGAGTGATCCCGGACGCACAGCGTCCGGGCGCCCCCCCATGGCGCTTGCCGGATCGAGATGGTCAGAAGCCTCCATCACCGCGCCGACAGCCCGGCGTCTATACCCCCGCCGCGTGGTGGGTCTCTATCGGCGCCCGACGCATCGCCGCCTTCTTGCGCTACGTGGAGGAGCGCCCGCAACCGCGCGGCGACGTGGTGCACGAGGGCCGGTTCCGCTATCATCGTATAGTGATCGCCCGGCACCCGGACTATCTCCAGCCCTCCGGCGGCGAGCCGTCTCCAATCCAGGCGGGGGTCCGCGTCGCCGAGCGTGCTATAAATGCTCTGCCTGCCCAAGAAGAGGGTGACACGACCCGGGTAGACCCGCGGCACGTAGGGGTACAGCGCCATCGTCGGCGGCACCGGGATGCCATTCCACTCCTCGATGGGGCGCGGCCGCAGGGCGGCGGCGCCCGCCCCGCGCCACCCGCGGGTGGCGCGGGCGAGCCGCTGCCCAACGTTGGACGCCCGCGTCAGCCCATAGGCTAGCTTCTCTTGCGGGCCCAGCCACTGCCATGCGCGCACATGGTTGCCGACTTTCCGGCGCAGCGGCGACGGCGATGGCGATGGCGACGGCGACGGCGACGGCGATGGCGATGGCAAGAGCCCCTCCGAGGGCGGGGACGGGGCGGCCGCGGGGCAGACCGTGTCGAGCAGGGCGAGCAGCCCGACCTTGTGCCCCTGCGCTCGCAGCTGTTGCGCGATCTCGAACGCGATCACGCCACCGGCGGAATAGCCGATGAGAAAATAGGGACCCTCCGGCTGGAGCGCGCACATCTCGCGCACGTACTCGGCGGCCATGTCCTCGATGCGCCGGGGCAGACTCCGCCGCGGGTCGGCGTCAGCCTCGGCCACCAGCGCCTCGATGCCGTACACCGGTTGATCCGGGCTGAGATACTGGGCCAGATAACGATAGTACAGGACGGTGCCCGTGTAGGGATGCACGCAGAACAAGGGCGGGCGGGACCCGTGGGGCTGCAGGGCCACTAGTGCGGAGCGCGCCCGTTCCGGCCGGCGGAGCCAGTCGACCAGCTGCTCGACTGTCCCCGCCTCGAACAGGACCCCTGGGGAGAGGCGCTGGTCGAACACCCGCGCGATCTCGGCGACCAGCCGTATGGCTAGGAGCGAGTGCCCGCCGAGGTCGAAGAAATTGTCTGTGACGTCGATGGGATGGATGCCTAACATCCGCTCCCAGAGTTGCGCCATCTTGCATTCCAGCGCGTCGCGCGGCGCCACGAACGATGGCCCCCCCGCCTCTGGCCGGTAGCGGACTGGGGGGGGCAAGGCCCGGCGGTCGATCTTGCCGTTGGGCGTCAGCGGCAAGGCGTCGAGGCGCACGAACGTGGCGGGGACCATGTACGCGGGCAGCCGCTCTTCCAGGAAGCGGCGCAGTTCGCTGCTGGTCGGGGCGCCCGCCCCCTTCGCCATTGCGTACGCGACGAGGCGCTGGTCGCCGGGTACGTCCTCGCGGGCCACGACCGCGGCTTCCCCGATGGCGGGGTGTCGCCGCAGCGTGGCCTCGACCTCGCCCGGCTCGATGCGGTAGCCGCGGATCTTGACCTGGTCGTCCAGCCGCCCCAGATACTCCAGCACGCCGTCCGCCCGGTAGTGGGCCAGGTCGCCGGTCTTATAGAGCCGGGCCCCCGGCTCCTCGCCGAATGGGTCGGGGATGAAGCGCTCGGCAGTGAGCGCGGGGCGATCGAGGTAGCCGTCCGCCACGCCCACCCCGCCCACATGCAACTCGCCCCGCACCCCAACCGGGACCGGCTGCAGCGCCCGGTCGAGCACGTACACCCGCGTGTTGGCGATGGGCCGGCCGATGGGCACGACGGCTACCCCGAGCCCCTCCATCGTGTCGTGCCAGGTGGCGTCGGCGGCGACCTCCGAGGAGCCGTACAGGTTGAGCAAACGCCGCCCCGGCAGGGCTTCGTGGAAGCGGCGCGCCAACTCGCTCGGGAGCGCCTCCCCGCTGCTGACCCAGAGGCGCAGCGCCGGGAGGCGCTGCGCCAGGTCGGGGTAGGCCTCAAGCAGCGCGCGCAGCAGCGAGGGTACCACCACCAGGCGCGTGACCCCATGCGCGGCCAGCGCATCCACCAGCGCGCGTGGGTCCGCCACCACCGCGTCGGGCAGCAGGACAGTGCACACGCCCCGCAGCAGCGGACCCCACAGCTCCCAGACAGCGTCGACGAAGCCCAGCGTGGTCTTGTGGGCGCACACCTCGCCGAGGGTGAAAGGGAAGGCGCGCCACATCCAGGCGAAGCGGTTGACCGCGCCCCGGTGCGACCCGAGCACGCCCTTGGGCTGGCCGGTCGAGCCGGAGGTGTAGATCACGTAAGCCGGGTCGTGCAGGGGCGTCGCGCCGTGAGTATCCCCCGCCCCCACCACGCCGCCGGCGGCGCCGCCACGGGCCTGCTCCGCGTCGGCGTCGCCGGCGGCATAGTCGCCATCCATATAGAGGGTCGGCGCCATCCGCGCGGGCAGGCGGTCCCGCAGCCTCCGCGTCGTGAGCACCATCACCACCCGCGCGTCGTCGAGCATGTAGGCCAGGCGCGCGGCGGGGTAGGCCGGGTCGAGCGGCACATAGGCCGCGCCCGTCTTGAGGATGCCCAGCAGGCCCACAACCATCTCCGGCGAACGCTCCGCGCACACGCCCACGCGCGTCCCCGGTCCAACCCCCCACGTTCGGAGGTGGCGCGCCAGCCGGTCGGCCCGCCGGTCGAGCTCCCGATAGGTCAGGCCTTCTCCATCCAGGGCGACCACGGCGACCCTATCGGGGGTGCGGGCGGCCTGCTCTTCGAAGAGTTGGTGGATGCAGCGGTCGTCGGGGTAGGGCGCTGCGGTATTGTTCCAGGCGTCGAGAATCCGGGCGCGCTCTTCCTCGTCGAGCATCGACAGCCCCGAAAGGCGTTCCGCAGGGTTGGCCACGACGCCCTCGAGCAGGGTCCGATAGTGCGCGGCTATGCGCGCGATCGTGCCCTCATCGAACAGGGCCGTGCTGTACTCGAACTGACCGTCGAGGCCGTCAGGCGTTTCAGCGAACGTGAGGGTGAGGTCGAACTTGGCCGTCCCCGTATCGACGGGCAGCGCGCTCAGGGTCAGGCCGGCCAGATCGAGGTCCTCCGCTGTCGCGTTCGTCAAGTTGAACATGACCTGAAACAGGGGGGCGCAGCTGGGGTCACGCTCGGGCTGTAGTTCCTCCACCACCATCTCGAAGGGCAGTTCCTGATGATCGTAGGCCCCCAGGCACACCGCGCGTACCCGATCTAGCGCCTCGCGGAACGTCGGGTCGCCCGACAGGTCGGCGCGCAGCGCCACCGTGTTGACGAAATAGCCGATGAGCCACTCGGTCTCAGGATTGGTCCGTCCGGCGATGGGCGAGCCGACCACGATGTCGTCTTCGCCGTTGTAACGGGCGAGGAGGGCCTGAAACGCCGCGAGCAAGGTCATGAAAAGGGTCGCCCCTGCCCGTCGGCCCAGCCGGGCGAGCGCCTCGGAGAGGGGGCGGGGCACCACGAAGTGATGGGCGGCGCCTTCGAATGTTTGGACCGCGGGCCTCGGTCGAGCGAACGGCAACGTCAGCACGGCCGGCGCGTCGGCGAGTTGCTCCCTCCAATAGGCGCGGTGGGGCCCCACCGCGTCCCCGTGCAACAGGTCGCGCTGCCAGCAGGCGAAGTCGGCGTACTGGATGGGCAAGTCGGCCAACGGCGATGGCCGCCCGTCAGAGAAGGCCGCGTAGAGGGCGGACAGCTCCCTGTTGAGCACACTTATAGACCAATTATCGAAGGTGACGTGGTGCAGGTTCAGGAGCAAGATGTGCTCCTCTACCCCCAACCGCACCAGGGTCGCCCGGACGAGCGGGCCCCGGGCCAAATCGAAGGGACGCCGCGCCTCCACAGCCACCAGGTCCAGCGCCGTGGCCTCCCGCTCGGACGCAGGCAGGTGCTGGAGATCCACCGGCGTCAGCGGCATGGCCAGCGTCGGGGCGACAATTTGCATCAGTTGCCCCTCGATCATGGCCAAGGTGGTGCGCAAGGCCTCGTGGCGCTGCACGATCGCGCCAAGGCTCCGCTCCAGCACCCCCACCTCCAGAGGGCCGAACAGGCGCAGGGTGAGGGGGATGTTATACGCCGGACTGGCCGGCTGGAATTGGTCGAAGATCCACAGCTGCTGCTGCGCGAAGGACGCCGGGAAGGCGTAGGTGTCCCCGTTTCCGTCTACTATCGTCATGGTCATGCCCCTTCCGCCCCGCCCAGTGCATCGCCGGCCACGGTGGCGGGAGAAGGCGATGCGACGCGATGGGCCTCCCGCGGGACGCGGCGGATGCTGGGCATCCGCGACGGGGCGTCGGCGGCCTTGGCCCCCTCGATTGCTTCGGCGAGTGCGGCGATCGTCGGAGCATCGAACAGGGCGCGCAAGGGGATGTCCACCCCGAAAGACGCCCGCGCCTGCGCGATGACGCGGGTGGCCAGCAAGGAGTGCCCCCCCGCCTCGAAGAAGTCGTCGTGGATGCCGATGCGCTCCAGCCCGAGCACCTCGCGCCAGAGGCCGGCCAGGAGGGCCTCGACGGGCGTGCGCGCCGCTGCGTAGCGGCCATCGGCGTCGTCATGCGCGCTGTCAGGCGCCGGGAGCGCGTGGCGGTCGACCTTGCCGTTGGGTGTCAGCGGCAAGGCACCGAGGCGCACGAACGTGGAGGGTACCATGTGCGCGGGCAACTGCGCCTCCAGGAAGCGGCGCATCTCGTCGTTGGTCGGGGCTCCCGACCCCTTCGCCACTATGTATGCGACGAGGCGCTGGTCGCCGGGCACATCCTCCCGGGCCAAGACCACCGCCTCCTGGACAGCGGGATGCCGCCGCAGCGCGGTCTCGATCTCGCCCAACTCAATGCGGAAGCCGCGGATCTTGACCTGATCATCGAGGCGCCCCAGGAACTCGATGGACCCGTCGGGCCGGTAGCGGGCCAAATCGCCGGTCTTATAGAGCCGGGCCCCAGGCTCGTCGCAGAAGGGGTGGGGAACGAAGCGCGAGGCGGTAAGGTCGGGGCGATTGAGGTAGCCGCGCGCCACGCCGGCGCCGCCGACATAGAGTTCGCCAGGGATACCGACAGGGACGGGCTGTCGGTGCGCGTCAAGGACATAGACCTGCAAGTTGGGGATGGGTGTGCCGATAGCGCTCCCGATCGTCGGGGCTAGATCTACTGTGCTCAGCGGATGATAGGTGACGTGGACAGTCGTCTCCGTGATGCCATACATATTGACCAACTGGGGCTGCCGGTCCCCGTGCCGTTCAAACCATGGCGCGAGGGTTTGTGATACTAGTGTCTCACCCCCGAAGATGACCAGGCGCAAGTCTAGCCCTGTGCCGCCGCCAACGGCTGCCTCGGCGCACATGAACTGCGTGAAGGCGGTCGGCGTCTGGTTCAACACTGTCACCTGCTCCCGGCGTACCAGATCGTAAAACGCCTCGGGGTCCCGGCTCACGTCGTAGGGCACGACGACAAGGCGGCCGCCGTGCAGGAGCGCGCCCCACAGCTCCCAGACCGAGAAATCGAAGGCGTACGAGTGGAAGAGCGTCCAGACATCGCGCTCATTGAAGTGGAACCAGGCCTGCGTCGACGCAAATAGACGCACGACATTGGCGTGGGTCACAAGGGTCCCCTTAGGTGTCCCCGTCGAGCCCGACGTGTAGATGACGTAGGCGAGCGACTGGCCCGCCGTCGTGCGCGTAGGGGACGTCACTGGCTCGGCGGCAATCGCGGGCCAATCCGCATCTAAGCAGACAACATGCGCCTCGTGGGCCGGTAGCCGCCCAAGCAGCCGCTCCTGTGTCAGGAGCACCGCTACCCCGGCATCCGCTAGCATGAAGGCTAACCGCTCCTTCGGGTATGCGGGGTCGAGTGGGACGTAGGCGCCGCCCGCTTTGAGGATGCCGAGGAGGCCGACGACCATCTCCGGCGAACGCTCGACGCAGATGCCGACCAGCGCCTCGGGGCCGACACCTAACCGTCGCAAGCGGTGCGCCAGGTGGTCGGCGCGCCCGTCGAGTTCGGCGTAGGTGAGGCGCTCGTCCCCGCAAACGACAGCGACGGCGTCGGGCGTGCGCGCGGCCTGGGCCGCGAAGAGCTCGTGGATGGAAGCGTCACGCGGGCAGTCCGCGCTCGTGCTGTTCCACTCAACGAGGATCTGGTGACGCTCGGTCGTGGTCAAGAGGGGTAGGGCAGAGAGGGGTTGGTCAGGATCGCTCACAACCCCGGCAAGCAGCGTCTGGTAGTGACCGAGCCAGCGCCCGATCGTGTCCGCGTCAAAAAGATCGGTGTTGTACTCACAATCGACGACGAGGCCGGCCGGTGTCTCCACGACGTTCAGGAAGAGGTCGAACGTGACGAACTCCTTGGCGCACGGATCGACCGCCGCCTCGAGGCTGTCGAAGCGCGCGTTGACCCCGATCTTTTCTAGGTTGAACTGCGCCTCAATCAGGGGTTGACGGCCGGGATCGCGCCGGATGCTCAACTTTCTCAGCAGCGTGCCATACGTGTAGTGTTGGTGCTCGTACGCGCCCAGCAGCGTCCCCTGCGTCTCGGCAAGAAACGCGGCGAACGTGGTATCCTCGCGGAAGCGTCCGCGCAGCGCCAGGAAATTAACGCAATGCCCGACCAGCGTCGGCCCGTCGACGAGCGCCTGGGCGGCCGCCGGAATCCCGACGACAACATCCCGCTGACCGCTTAATCGGCACAGGAGCACCTCGAAACCGGCCAGGAGCGTTGCGAATAAGGTGCAGCCTTGGCGGGCACCGACGCGCTTCAGCGCCTGTTGCAACTCAGGCTCGATCGTGCGCCGCAACGTAGCGCCGCGAAAAGATTTCACCGCAGGACGCGGCCGGTCTGTCGGGAGATCGAGCGCGGGCACTGGCTCGGTAAACTGCGCGAGCCAATACTTCTCTACGGCGGACGATTCCGCGGATCCTGACTCGGACGCGGACTGCGCGTGTTGCCTTTCAGCGTACGCGTGAAAGCTCGCGGGCGCAGGCAGATCGACTGCCTCACGGCGACGGTTCGCGGAATACAGCGCCCCAAGCTCTTCGATAATGACGTTCGTGGACCAGCCATCGCAGATGATGTGATGCGCCGTGAACAGGAGCGCATGGTGTCGGGGGGCGAGGCGCATCAGCGTCGCCCGCACGAGCGGTCCCCTCACGAGATCGAAGGGTATCCGCGCATTCTCCCGGATCAGGCGTCGCAACCCGTCATCCGACGCTTCCGTGAGGGTAAGGTCCACCAGTGGGATCTCGAGCTCAAGTCGCGGTTTGAAGTGCATCGTGCCCCCGTCCACATCAAACGTGGCGCGCAACGCATCGTGACGAGACATGATGGCCTGGACGGCGTCCCTGAGGGCCGCCTCGTCTAGATCGCCCGTCAAGCTCAGGGTAAAGGCCTCGTTGTAGGCGCATGAAGCGTCGGGGTTCAGTTGGGTGGAGACCCATATCTCCGCCTGAGGCTCGGTCAGGGGCGCTTCGCGCGCCGCCTCCGCCGTGGGCGCGGGCGGAGCCGCCTCTACCGGCGTCGGGCGAGGACTTGGGGGCGGTGGTAAGAGCTCTCCGCCCTGCATCTCCGTGACGCTCGCGGCGAAGGCATCGTAGACGCGCTCGACATCCTCCTCGCTGTGCGCCGTCGATAGGAAGCAGGGGAATCCCTCCTGGATGTGTATGCCCTTCTCCCGCAGCAGGTAATACAGGATACTACCGAAACGGACATCGCCTGGGAACGTAAAATAGAACACGCTGCTAAACGTTTCGATCCGCGTCGGCACACCTTGGCGCTCGAACAGGTCATTCAAGCGCGCCACAAGTTTAGCCGTCCGCGCGGCGACGCGTTCCTGTAGCGCGGGGCCTTGTTCATCCAGATACTCCAGCACGGCTTTCGCGGCAGCGAGCGCGAGGGGGTGGCGGACGAAGGTGCCGGCAAAGAACGTGACGCCAACCTCCGGATACGAGTCATCCCCGTACTGCCACATCCCGCCATCGAGCGCATCCATGAATGCCGCTTTACCAGCCAGCACGCCGATTGGCATGCCGCCGCCCAGCACCTTGCCGTATGTCACCAGATCCGCGCGCACGTCGAAGAGCGCTTGTATCCCGCCGGGATGCACGCGGAAACCGGTGACGATCTCATCGATGATCAACGCGCACCCGGACTCGGCGGTGATCTGTCGCAGCTCATGCAAGAACGCGCGAGGCTGCAACGCGGGGTGGCGGCTCTGCACGGGTTCCACCAGGACGGCCGCCAACTCACGCGCGTGGGCGCGGATCCATCCTAGAGATTCGGGCGCACCGTAGTCCAGGACCACGACGTTTTGTACGTTGTCTTGAGGGATCCCCGGCGCGATCGGACCCGTCCGCGCTGCGTCTGCTTTGCCTATCCTCCTGACAAGCACTTCGTCGAACGTCCCATGGTAGGAGCCGGAGAAGAACACGATCTTCTTGCGGCCGGTCACGGTACGCGCGACACGGAGCGCCGCCATGACGGCCTCCGACCCGGTGTTGCAAAAGGTGACGCGCTCGACCCCGGTCAGCTTGCAGATGAGCTTGGCCACGTCGCCAGCGAGAGGGGTTTGCGGCCCGATCTCGATCCCCTCGTCGAGTTGCTCCCGGATAGCCCTGGTGACAAAATCGGGCCGATGCCCCAGGCCGATCGGGCCGAATCCGTTGACGAGATCGATATACTCATTCCCATCGACGTCCCACAGCTTCGAGCCTTGCGACCGGTTGGTCACGATCGGATAGACCATCTCCTTCCACTGGACGCGGAAGCCGGCCACGGCGCGGGGATCTGCCAGGGACGGGCGGTACTCCTGCGTCAGTTGTTTCGACCGCCCCGTCTTTCTGGTATAACGCTCGACGAGCGCGCGTAAGAACACTTCCTGCCGGGGGGTGAGCTCGCCCGTCGTCCCCTTTTGAATCGGCTTGTATGGGCCGAATGGCTTGAACTCCGCGTTTCGTGACACGTCTAGCCGGTCCTCGTGCGTGGTAACGCGCGGCGCTGTGGGCTCGGCCTTCGCCGGAGGAGCGGTAACGTCGTCACGTGGCGCCAGCGGGAGCACGGGGACTGCCTCGACCGACCCGTCGCGCATGGCCTGGAGCTGCCGCGCCATCACACGTTCCATCGTCTGCAACTGCTGCTGAAGGATCCGTTCCAACATCGTCCCGCCAGTGGGCTGTCCCGGCACATCGTAGACGTCCGTTGTCGGGTGGCCGGAAGCGATCAGCGGGGCGCTCACCGCGTCCGTCCCGGATACGGGTGCGGCGGATAGTCCGCTAGTGGCTTCACACAGCGCGTCGTCCTGGAACGCGGTGGGCGACAGCTGCCGCTCTACGTACCCGGCCAGCGTGACGAGCGACGGCGTGTCTTGCAAGAGCTGCCGGAAGGTGACCGTCACGTCAAGCTCGGCCTGGAGCGCCTGCGCCACCTGAGTCAAAAACAGTGAATCGAACCCCAACTCCAGGAAGCTCGCCGACGGATCGATGTCCTCCGCTTCCATGCCGGACAGGTCCTGGATTACGCGGACCAGCTTCGACACGATGCGGCCTGTTCGATCGATCGTCGCGGCGTGATTGGTGAGCATGTCGCGGTCCTTTGTGTCTTGTTCGTTCTCGTGCCGGTCCTGGGACGGAACAACCGTGGCGTCGACGACCTGCGTCGCCGCTAGGTCTGGGTTCAGCTCAGGCTCGGCCCAGTAGCGCTTGCGCTCGAAGGGATATGCGGGCAGTGGCACGCGCCGACGCGTCTCGCTGGCGTAGAACGCGTCCCAGCGCACCTCGACTCCGGCTCCCCACAACCGGCCGAGCGCGTCGTATGCAGCGGCGGCGTCGCCCTGGTGAGACTCGGCGTCGGCCATCGACGACATCACAGGCGGGGCGGTCTCTCGTGGCATGGGCTGCTGACGGGCCAGCGTTTGCAGGGTCGTTCCGGGCCCGGTCTCGACAAGTATCGTCTCCGGTGCGGCGCGCAAAACCCGCACGGCCTGCGAGAAACGCACCGGTTGTCGCAGATGGGCCGCCCAAAAGTCGGGATCCATGGCCTGTTCGTCCGTAATCCAGTCGCCGGTGACACAGGAGACGAAAGGAACCTGCGGGGGGGTCAGCTTGACCTCCCGCACGCGCTCGGCGAAGGCGCCGACAATTGGTTCCATCATCGGTGAGTGGAACGCGTGCGACGTATGAAGGCGGCGGTGCGGGACGTTGCGCGCGTCGAGCAGGTGTTCGAGGTCGCCGATCGCGTCGTGAGGGCCGGCGACTACGCACAGAGATGGCGCGTTGCTGGCGGCCAGCGACAGTGCGCCGTTCAGGTACGGGAGCACCTCGCTCTCGGGGAGCCGAACGGATAGCATCGCCCCGCCCGGCAACGCGTCCATCATTGTGCCTCGGGCGGCGACCAGACACAGGGCATCCTCGAGCGACAAGACCCCGGCCAGACACGCCGCGACAAACTCGCCCACGCTGTGCCCCAGCATCGCGTGGGGCTGGACACCCCACGACGCCCACAACTCCGCCATGGAGTAGGTGACGGCGAAGATGGCCGGCTGGGCCAGCGCCGTCCGGTTAAGGTGGGCCGCAGCCGCATCGGCGGAGGATGGATCGGGATACAGGACCCGGAGGAGGTCCAACCCCAAATAGGGCTTGAGCAACTCGGCGCAACGTTGCACGCACGCGCGAAAGACGGGTTCCGTCTCGAAGAGGTCGCGCCCCATAGACACGCGCTGCGACCCTTGGCCTGGGAAAAGGAAGCAGACTCGTGCTTCTGGGCGCACGACAGACGACACGCCTGCCCCGTTTCCCCTGAGCGCCTGGATGGCATCGGGCACATCGCGGCACACCGCGCTCCACCGATGCGCGAACCCGTGCCTGCCCATGCTCAGAGTGTAGGCGACATCGGCCAAATTCGCGGCGGGATCTCGCTTGAGACGTTCCACCAGGGTCTGCTTCGCCCTCTCGACGGCGCCCGCCGATCGCGCGGACAGGGTGAGCAACTGACCGGTCCGCCCGCTCGGTGAGGAGGCGCTGGGCGGCGCCTCCTCGATCACGACGTGCGCGTTGGTCCCGCCAACCCCAAAAGCGCTGACTCCGGCCCTGAGCGATCCGCCGTTGGGAGACTTCCAGTCTTGCAACTCAGCAGTGATATAGAACGGGCTGTTCTCAAGATCGATGTGAGGATTGGGGCTGTGGAAGTGCAAGAGCGGCGGGATCTGGCGGTGCGTCAACGACAAGACCGTTTTGATCAAGCCGATGACGCCCGACGCGACGTCGAGG
>JAABUX010002889.1_pt1 | contig 23532 bp, 22 predicted proteins | sample 5561851 | NCBI WGS metagenome assembly JAABUX01 (sample SAMN10711883, study PRJNA513361) | rock metagenome | isolation source: Antarctica rocks | place: Antarctica: Victoria Land, Richard Nunatak red sandstone | collected 2016-01-03 | reverse complement strand
CATAGCGGGTGTGGCTCGGCGTGATGGTGTGAATGGATGGCTTCGACACCCAATCCATAAACGCGATTAGCAGCTTACGCGACACCCGTTGCCGAATCCCTGCCATGCCGTGAATAAGATGGGCTAATGGGGGCACCGTCTGGAATTGGGTAGGTTGTTACTGTTGCGAGGTCAAGCTGGTGAGGTGCCCTTCCGTGCTCCGGCACGATTGCGTGTTGCTTCATACACCAAGATTTCGTTGCGTTATGTGATTCGCGTAATATGCATTATGGAAAGCGGCGGGCAGTCGCGGGGAAGCAGCGGGGAAGTCCCGGCAGAGGGTGCGGCGCCGGAGGGGCGCGGGGACTTGGCCGTGAGCAGTATCCAAGCCCGCCAGAGAGGCGCCAGAGGGCCGCGAGGACTTGCCGGGATCGTTGCGGAAAGCTTTGGTGTCACAGGCCGCCACAGGTCGGAGCCAGGTGGCCGAAGGTCCAGGTCAGGCACACAGCCCGGCGGGTGTGGTATCGCAGCGACGGTGCTACAGCCTGCCGCCCAGCGACCTTATTTCGTCTGCATCAGCTTGTTTGCGTGCTAGAGTGCCTACGCGTTAACAGGAAGCAGTGTTCACATGCAAACACTTGCCGTCGTTAGCCAGAAGGGAGGAGCCGGCAAGACCACTCTCTCCTTTCACCTGGCCGTTGAGGCTGAACGACAGGGGTTACCTTGTGTGCTGCTGGATACCGATCCGCAGGCCAGCGCGCGGCGTTGGGCGGACCGTCGCAACGGGAACGTGCCGGAGGTGGTTGCAGCCCCCTCGTCCCGCTTGCCCCAACTGATCGAGGCTGCCGCCAGAGGCGGCGCCGCGCTGATCGTGATCGACACACCGCCTCACGCCGACCAATCGGCGCTGCACGCCATGCGCGCCGCCGACTTGGTGCTAGTGCCGGTGCGGCCCTCTGCCCTTGACCTCGATAGTGTCTTGGCGACGCTGGACCTTGCCGAGATCGCCCACTGTCCGGTGCTTGGCGTCATCAACCAAGCGCCGCACAATGGTTTGACCGCCGACGAGGCGCGTAGCGTTCTGGCGAAGCGCGGCGCCCTGGTCGCCCGGCAGGTGATCCGGCAACGGGTGGCACTGCACCATGGCATAGCAGCCGGCATGACGGCGCAGGAGTATGAGCCAGACGGCAAGGCTGCCGGTGAGGTGGCAGCGTTGTTCCAGGAGATCGTAGCCCGTCTTGGGATCATAGGCAAACTTGCAAACAGGCAAACAGGTTTGCCTGCAAATAGGGAGGCAAGCTGACGTGGCTGCTTCTAGGAGGCCCAGATTGGACAGTGTGGAATATGGCGAGCGCCCGCGTATGATCGTGGACGAGGGCGCTGCGGATTGGGGGGCGAGTGTGGAGGTTGCTGCACACGAGCCGGAACCGACCGCTTCGGTTGCACCCGACCCGGCGACGACCGAACCGGCGACGACCGAACCGGCTATACCTGAGCCAGACGTATCTGACCCAGCAGCGGCCGATTTGGCTGCGACCGTGCTGGTCGCGGCTAAGCTGGGGACAGCCGATTCGCTGTCAGGAAGGGGACAAGCTGGCCGCACACCTGCCCGCCGCGGCAAGCGCGCGGTGGCTTTCTGGCTGGACCCGGCGGCGCACAAGCAGCTTCGTACGCTGGCGCTCCGGCTGGACACCAACCTACAGGCCCTCATGGAAGAAGCCTGCAACAACCTGTTTCGGCAGCACGGAATGCACCGGATCGCCCATGAAGCGAGAGCTGGGGCAGAGGCGAGAGCCGGGACGAACGGGCCGGAGCAGGGCTAATCTGTTCGCCTGCATACAGGCAAACCTGCAAACACGTTTGCGAGCAAACTGCTCTGTTAGGCTCTCGACCTGGCACTCACGGATGTGTCATGGTTGTAGGTGCCGTGTGTTGTGCGCGGCAACACCACAGGAGCTTGGACCACCCAGCACCTAGAAATGCCAAGGCCCGCCTTTGGAGGGCGGGCCGGGACACCCAGCCGAAGCCGGGAAACTGCGTGATCTGACAATCAGCAGAATCCCCTAATTGGCCGACTTTTGCAAGCCCTGTCTTGCCACGGCTTTGCACGTCCTGGCGCCAGCCCTCCCAGCACCTTGGCCCCACCGAGGAAGGGACTGCTTTGCCCGACGTACAGTCTGCCGTGCCCAGCACCGGACGCCTTGGCGCCCGCGTGTGCCCGAGTGCCCCCAACCCCTACCATCCCCGCCCCTGGCGGCGCGGCAGCGTGTTCGGCGACGGCCCGCGCCGGCCGCTGTCGGCCGACGAGCGCCGCGTCTGGCTGGCCCGCGCCGAGCTGGAGCGCAAGGCCAGGCGGCTGACCGCGCTGCACGTCGATGTCGCCGAAGCCTTGGTGAAGCGGCTGGGCGTGGAGGGGCAGTGCGACCCCGCGCACGCCACCTTGGCGGAGGACGCCGGTTGCGATCCGAGCACCGTGCTACGGGCGCTGGCTGCGCTGCGGGCGGTAGGGCTGGTGACGTGGGAGCGGCGGCTGGTGCACCGGCTCTGGCCCGCGGGCGGGCGGGGCGCCACGCGGGCGGAGCAGACCAGCAACGCCTACGAGCTGCTGCTGCCGGACCGGCCGGTGGCGCCGCGTGAGGAGCGCCGGTGTAGCGCCGTGCGGCCCCGGTCGGACTGCGACCGGCAGCCTGCCGGAGAAACCCCTTCACAGCTTATCCTAAGAGGGTTTCCAGAAGTGACCGAGACCGAACTACAACGGCTCAAGGCCATCCAGACAGCCCGATGGGCACAGCTTAATGCAGAGTGGCACGCCAAGCGCGCTGAGCGGTGGCACGGGAGGGGCTGATAGACCCCACAAACCCCCTCTCACGGCTGAGCTGGTGCCACGGTGCTCGGAGCCGTCAAGGACGCACGCCTTGCGTGCGCCGCTACGCGGTGGCCTACGGCCATCCTTGACCGCCCCTGCGCGCCGTAACCGCCTGAGGGCGTCGGGACGAAGGGCGTCCCGACCTTTCAACCCTGGCCTCCGGCCCGGGTCGAACAAAGGGCTGACAGGGAAGAAAGTAGCTGGCCTACTTGCCTTGTGCAGTTCGACGCGGAACGGACACGGACTCGGAAACGGGAACATAGGAAGCAGATGCCAGCTCCCCCAACTGTTCAGGCGTGAGCTGGGGTGCATCGGGACCATGGCCGACCTTGCCGTCAGGCATCCCGCTCTCGATCCAGGCCAACGCGTCCAGGGCATCTCGGTCAAGGGTGAGTTCCGAGGCAAGAGGCTCAACGGGAGCGCGGTGGACCGGGAGCTTCACCGAAGAAGATCGCGCGCTCCTGGGAGTCGGCGAAACGGATGCTGACGATTTCGATGCTGCCATGGTCCTTGGTGTATGCCACAAAATAGACCGCCGTGCGGATCACAAGATCAGGCCCTACGACCTGGCGGCCGACAAGCGCCTGAAAGCTGTTCTTGCCAGGCTTGGGGTGTTCGGCATCCACGCGCTTGTAGATGCGCGACCAGTCCGCAAGCTCGGCGGCGGTGAAGCGGGGGCGGTCGGGGTAGCTCGCTTCGTGCCGGGCACGGTTGGCCGTGTGCCAGGTGATCGCCGTGAAGGTTTCAGGCTTGGGGCCTCGCCAGGTGCCGGCGAGGGTCTTCTTCCGGGGTGCCAGGCCCTTACTTCCGCATCAGTTCGGGAAAGTGCTGTCCGAACCAAGAGCGTCCATCTTTCGCCATGGCCCAGGGGTCGCTCACGTCGCGGAGGATGGGCAGCACGGCGGCATCCGGGTCGTCGTCGCGCTTGAGGACGCGGCGGAGGGCCGAGCGGCAATTGCGGTTGGCGTGGCGCTTGTCCTGCTTTTCGCTGGAGTTGCTCATGGAGCTGATGATGGGCGTGCGCCGCCGCGAGCGTGCCATGGTGCTGTTCCCTTCCTCCTGCCCATCACCCTAAGCTGCATCCTCTTGCCTGTCCGCTTCAAAGGCGCGCAGGCCGCGGTGTCGCCAGGCTGCGGCGAGTTGCTGGGGAGGGCGGTCCTCCACACCTTCCCGTCCGCCCCTGAGCTGGTCGGCCAGGTCCATCATGGCGCCGAGCAGGGTGGCGCGGTCGTCGCCGGTGAGTTCGACCAGGCCGGCTTTCTGGACGAGGCCGCCGAGTTCGATGAGCTGACGTGTTCGTGCGCGGCGATCCTGGACCCAATCGCGGGTGTCGTGGCGGGCCTGGGCGCGTTCGAGACGTGCCTGCATGACGGCCAGGCGGCTAAGCTGCGCCGTTGCTGCTTGTAGGTCCCGCAGCAGCTTCGCTGGGTTCGGCCTTCTTCCCCCGTTTGCCCCCTTGCTGAAAGACGGCCTGGCCGCGTTCGGTCCACCTCGCGACGGCCTCGGGCGACTTCTTGCTTTGCTCGACGGCGGCAAGGAGTGCGCCGGCGAGGGCTTCCATGGGGAGGGTGTCTGCGCCGGTGACCTGGACGAGTTCGCCGAGCTGGACGGTTTTCTGTGACTTGACCTTCTTGGCTTTGTCCATGAGGGCCTGGAGTTCGGCATCGAAGTCGCGTGGTTTCCTGGCCATGACGTTTCCTGATGTTTCTTGGGTGGCGACGGGTTCGGGCGGAAACGATAGCAAGGCCGGATGCGGTGTCAAAGGCACGGTGGCGGTTGCCATGGGGCTGACACGGCGAGGTCACACGCCCGACACGGGAGAGGTGACAAGGGTTGGCATCCATGGGTCTGCGGGAAGGGTGTAGGATGCTGGTTCTTTGGGAGACGGAGGAGGGTGAGGTTCACCATGCCGAGCGGTCGCTTGGCGGCCGTGGTGCTTTACACCTCCAGGTCGAGAGTTTGGGGGAGTATGGCTGGGACTGGCATGTGTGGGAGGGGTCTGGGCGTGGTCAGCAGCGGTATGGGCTGGCGGACGACTTACTTGCGGCGAAGGCCAAAGCGGAAGCAGCGCTGGATACCTTAGCACGAGAGCTTGGCCTGACAGCGTAGCAGCACCGTACTACCCGATGCGGATGCGGCCTGACGGCTGCTGGTTCTAGCGCACCCAACCAGGCACGCGCCCAGCCCGTCATTTCCGCTGCGAAGTGCAACGAAGCAGATCAGGAAATGTGCAACGAAGCAGATCAGGAAATGCGCGCTTATAGATCATTGCATGATCTGCACGAGTGCGGCTAGGCTGGCCCTTGCCGCCCCTGCTGCCTGCGTGCCGGAGATTCCTAGATGGCGATCTATCACTTCTCTGCCAAGGTCATCGGGCGTTCTTCTGGGCGGAGCGCCGTGGCATCGGCGGCCTATCGTGCGGGGGAGGAGCTGCACGACACCCTGCTCGACCTGGACCACAACTACAAAGCCAAGCAGCATGTGGTGCACCGTGAGATCATGCTGCCCGAGGGTGCATTGGAGCGCTGGGCGGACCGCGAGACACTATGGAACGAGGTCGAGGCCGGGGAGAAGCGCTGCGACGCGCAGCTTGCGCGCGACATCGAGATCAGCCTGCCGCGGGAGCTGGGTCCGGCGGAGGCGATCCGGCTGGCGCAGGACTTCGTGCGCGAGCAGTTCGTGTCGTGCGGGATGGTGGCTGATCTCAATGTGCATTGGACCCAGGCGCGGGACGGCGAGGCGCAGCCTCACGCGCACGTCATGCTGACCATGCGCGAGGTGCTGCCGGGTCCGGAGGGGCAGCCGGAGGCGGGCCGGTTCGGCAAGAAGATGGTGGCCTGGAACGACCGCGGGCTGCTGCGGGCGTGGCGGGAGCGCTGGGCAGAGGTGGCGAACGCGCGGCTGCACGAGCTGGGGCATGACGCGCGCATTGACCACCGCTCTTACGCTGCGCAGGGCATCGACCTGGAGCCGCAGGACAAGATCGGTCCGGCGGGAATGCGGCGCGAGGAGCGGAAGAAGAACGCGGAGCGCGCGACCGAGCACCGAGGGATTGCGCGGCGCAACGGGGAGCGTCTGCTTGTGGAGCCGGAGGTAGCGCTGCGGGCGCTGACGGCGCAGCATTCGACGTTCAGCAAGCATGACCTGGTGCGGTTCCTGCACCGGCACACGGACGGGGCGGAGCAGTTCGCCTCCGTGCTGGCGAAGGTGGGGGCATCGCCGGAGCTGCGATTGGTCGGCAAGGACGGGCGGGGGCGGGAGCGGTTCAGCACGCGCGAGATGGTGGAGACGGAGGCGCGGCTGGAGCGGGACGCGCTGGCGCTGGCGCTCTCGCGGCGGCACGAGGTGGGTCCGTTGTCGCAGATGCGGGCGATGCTGTCGCACCCTGGAACCTTGTTCGGGCGGGACCAGCAGGCGGCGTTCGAGCATGTGCTGGACGGGCGGGACCTTGCGGTGGTGGTGGGGTTCGCCGGCACGGGCAAGAGCACGATGCTCGGTGTCGCACGGGCGGCGTGGGAGGACGCGGGCTATCGGGTGCAGGGGGCGGCGCTGTCGGGCATCGCGGCCGAGGGGCTTGAGGCCGGCAGCGGCATCCCGAGCCGTACCCTGGCGAGCCTGGAGTTCGCCTGGCGGGATGGGCGGGACGAGCTGACGGCGCGCGACGTGCTGGTGGTAGACGAGGCGGGGATGGTGGGGTCGCGCCAGCTCGACCAGGTAGTGTCGCGGGTGCGTGCGGCCGGGGCCAAGCTGGTGCTGGTGGGCGACCCCGAGCAGCTGCAGGCCATTGAGGCTGGGGCGGCGTTCCGGGCCGTCGCCGAGCGGGTAGGCGCGGTAGAGATCGCCGAGGTGCGGCGGCAGCGGGCCGAGTGGCAGCGGGATGCCACGCGGGAGCTGGCGACGGGGCGGACGGCGGAGGCGCTGGGGCGCTACGAGCGGGCTGGGATGGTGCAGGGGCACGACACGCGCGAGGCGGCGCGCGAGGCGCTGGTGGAGGGCTGGGACCGGGAGCGGCGGCAGGCGCCGGAGCGGAGCCGTGTGATCCTGGCGTCCACGCGCGAGGACGTGACGGCGCTGAACGGGCTGGCGCGGGCGCGGCTGCGGGCGGCGGGGGCGCTGGGCGCCGAGCACCAGGTTGGGACGGAGCGGGGCCAGCGTGCGATGGCGGCCGGGGACCGGGTGATGTTCCTGCGCAACGAGCGCGGGCTGGGCGCTGACGAGAAGGGCCGCGGGGGCGTTGCGGTGAAGAACGGCACGCTGGGCACCGTGCTGGCCGTGGCGGCGGGCGGGGAGCGGCTGACGGTGCGGCTGGACGGGGCAGGCGGCGCAGCAGGGCAGGCGGGGACGGGTGCGGTCCCGGAGGTGACGTTCCATGTGCGGGACTACGCGCACCTGGACTGGGGCTATGCGGCGACGGTGCACAAGGCGCAGGGGGTGACGGTGGACCGGGCGCATGTGCTGGCCGGCGCGTACATGGACCGGCACGGGGCCTACACGGGGCTGACGCGGCACCGGGACGGGGTGGCGCTGCACTACGGGCGGGACGAGTTCGCCGACACCGCGGCGCTGGCGCGTACCTTGGGCCGGGAGCGGGCGAAGGACACCAGCCTGGACTATGGCGGGGGCGAGGACCTGGCGCGGGGCTACGCGGCGCGGCGCGGCCTGGCGCCGGAGAGCAGCATCGTGGTGCGGCCGGCGCTGGTGGCGGCTCCAGCACCGCAGCCGCAGCCAGTGTCTCCAGCGCCGGAGGTGGCCCCAGCACGGCGGGGCATGTTCGCCGGATTGAGGCTGGGCACCGGGCCGGCGGCAGGGCGTGCGCCCCAGGCGTCCGGGGCGGCAAGGCTGCCTGGCGGGCCGGCGCGGGCGGAGGATGCCCTGTCGCAGGCGGTGGGGCGGCTTGCGGCGGGGGTGCAGGATGCGGTGCGGATGCGCCAGCAGGACCTGCCCGTCCTGGCGCACCAGCACCAGGCGCTGATCGACACGCGGGCGGCGGTGGAGGCGGCCCGGCCAGGGTTCTGCGCGGACCTGACGGCTGTCCTGCGAGACGGCCCCGGGCTGCTTGGCCCGGCCGTGGCGGGGGTGGCCGGGCGGGCGGCGCTAATCGGGGCGGCCGAGGCGGTGCAGGCCCGGCGGCAGGAGGCGGCCCGGCGCGCGGCGGAGCAGGAGCGGGAGCGGGAGGCGGCGCAGGTACTGCGGGCGGAGCTGGACCCGGTGCGGGCGCAGGTGCTGGAGGGGCGCATGGAGGCGTGGTGGCGGACGGAGAAGCCCGGCGCTGCGGCGTGGAACCGCAGCTGGGTGCCGGCGGCCGAGGTGGTGGCGGCCCGGGCGGCGCTGTCGCGGCAGGTCGAGGCGCTGCCGGATGCCGAGCTGCGGCACGAGGCGGCCGAGTGGGTGCGGCAGGCGCAGCAGGAGCGCGCGGCCGAGCAGGAGCGCGCGGCGCTGCCGCCGCGGCCATCGAGTCCAGGCATGAGGCCGTAGGCCGATGGCGGACGGCATGGAGCGGCAGGGGCCGGAGGACGGCGGCGAGGGGGACGCGGCGCAGGCGTTCGAGGCGCTGCGGGCGGAGGTGGCGGCGCTACGGCGCGGGGTGGAGCTGATCTACCGAGGGCAGCAGGACGCGGCGGGCGCGGCAGGGCCGGCGGCGGTGGACTACAGCCCGACGCTGGGCGGGATGGCCAGGACGCTGCAGACGGTCGAGGGCCGGCTGCACGCCATCGAGGGCAAGCCGGCGATGGCGCTGACGCCGGCGCGGTTCGAGGGAGAGCTGGAGGGCGCGGTCCGGGGTGCCGCGGCGGTGGCGGGCGACGAGCTGCGAAGGGCAGCCCAGCGGGCCGGGGCGGCGGCATCTGATCTGGAAGGGTTGGTCGGCCGGGTCCGCCGGGAGCAGGAGCAGAGCGTTTGGGTGAGCGTGGCTGGGCTATCCGGGTTTGGGCTGGGCGCGCTGCTGTGGCTGCTGCTGGCTGCGGTGCTGCCGTGGGGCATCGGGCACCGGATGGCGGCGTCGCTGGTGGGGGGCGGACAGTGGGAGGCCGGGGCCACGCTGATGCGGGAGGCCAAGCCCGAGGCATGGGACCGGGTATGGCGGCTCAGCCAGGCGTGCCCGCCGGAGATCCTGATCGACCTGTGCGAGGCAGCGATGGTGGTGCGGACTATCCCGCCCGGGCCGGCTACTCAGCCCGCACCCGAGGGAGCAAAAACATTGGCGCCGCCTACGGTGGCACCAGGACCGCCGCCATCACGCGGAAAAGTAGGGGTGGGGCGTTGAGTTGCGGGGCTAGCCAGAACCTTCGCCAAACATTGTCGCTTCGCTTAGGGCTCGTCATAAAGTAACCGCATCGTTTTCCTAAAGAATATGCAGCGTTAATAGAGCGCAGGCGTTTCCAGTCAGTGCAGTTATTTCTCTCCAAGCCCTCAGCCAATCGTAACGTGAGTAGCACCTACATCTGTCGATGCCTCACAATCAATTCCTGCTGGTTGGCTGACTATGCGTGCGTAGGACCTGATCGGCATTTCCTCGTTGATCGGGCGGCATAGCATTATACAACTGCTGAAAAGCAGCAAGGAGCCGTTGCATATTCCGCGCATGCTGCGCTGCCATATCGCTCAGGGAGCGGAGATTGTCCTCCGCAGTCATTGAGGACAGAGTTGCGCGGCGCTGGACCAAGGATTGGCTCAACTCCTGAGCATTCGCGCGGGTGACCTGCGCATATTGCCTCCACGACATCTCCTCGGAAGGTGTGATACCAAGTTCGGAGTGGAGCCTGGCAAGCCGCTGCTCTATCCGAGCAGGAAGGCCCTGGTCCGATGTTGCCGTGGACGCTGTGCTCTGCTGCGCCTTGGCAGCGGCAGGCAACACCAGCATAGCCAGCAGAACGATATGGGATGCTGTTACAGGTGTCATGGTGCAAGTCGCTTCCAGTCGCTGGTCAGCCAGGCAAAAAGACGCGTGTGATGGGCAGGCCAGCCACGGCCCCTTGTCGCTGGATCAATCGTCATCATCGCCAAATCCTCCTCCAAAGCCATGGAAACCGCCTCCGAACCCGCCTCCAAAACGGTCATCTCCATAGCCGCCGAAATTGCCGAAGCTCGGAGCATACAGGCTCGGACCGCCATCGAAGCTTCCGCCCCCGAAGTCCCCGCCCCCGAAGTCCCCGCCTCCGAAGTCCCCGCCTCCGAAACCGCCAATTCCAAAGCCCTGGCCTCCAAAGCCCTGGCCTCCGAAGCCTGTACAGCCGGCCAGCGCCGCCAGCATAAACAGCACGCCCAGGCGCTTGGTGAATCCTGTCATGTGTGTAGCTCCTGATCGAGGGAGGCGGGTGTTGGTTTCCAGGCACGTCGACCATTTTCGAGGCGTCTAACGGTGCCCGCCCCCTCCGCCGCCCCCTCCACCGCCGCCTCTGCCGAAGCCACCGCCACCGCCGCCCCCTCTGCTGACACCGCCTCCGCCAAAGCCACCCCTGGTGAAGCCGCCACCGCCGAAGCCGCCGCATCCTCCTCGGCCATACCCACCCCTGCCAAGTCCGCCGCCATACCCGCCATAGCCACCCCGGTAGCCGCCGTACCCATAGCCACGGTAGCCGCCAAGGCCGTAACCGCGGTAGCCGCCGTAGCCGCCGCCGTAGCCACCACCATAGAACCCGCCGTAGCCGCCGTAGAGACCGCCGTAGTCGCCATATCCTCCATATCCGCCGATGAAGTAGGGGAACCCATACGGGCTGCCATAGAGGCCCGGGTCCTCGACTGCGGCAAAGACCGGATAGTGTCAATCAGCTTGGAAACGGGGCTCATCCGCAGCCTCGGTGCAGGTCGTTGTCATGCGGCACGGACAAGGCGCGCCCTGAGCAAGTCGAGCTTTGCTCGCCCGTAGCCCTGTCGTTTGACCAGCTTGAGGCGGGTAACCTGTCCCTCGACTTGGCCGCTGCTCCAGGGCAGCGTCAGGGCAGCGCGCACGGCCTGCTCGTCCTGACGCAGGCCGGCGGCGAAGCCGCGCAACTCGCTGTCCTCGGCATCGGCCAGCCAAGGGGTGAGCGCATCCACAGAGCGGGCGCGGACCAGGGCACCAAAGCGAAGGGCGAGGTCGCGAGCCGCGGCCAGCGCTGGCGACAGCCCCAGCAGCCGCTCGACATAGGCGCGGTCCGGTTCTGCAAGCGATGGCAAGTCAGCCGTGAGCATCCGGGCCACCCGCCGCGCCGGGTATGCCGCAGGCCGAGGTGAGTGCTCCATGGCCAAAGCCGGCGCTGATCCGAACTGCCGCTCTGGTTCCAACAGCCGCTGCCGGTTGGCCCACTCGGTGACGACGCGCATCCCGCCCTTGAACCCGGCATCGCGCAGATCCCGCCAAAGCCGGGCGCCGTTGCGGCAGCCCTCGGCCCAGCGCCGTTCCAGCACCACCCGCCAAGGGTCGAGCGAGTGCATCCGTGGCCGGTGCAACTCGGGCTGTTCGCCGCGCACCCAGCGCCGCACCGTGTTGCGAGACAAAGCCAAGTCACGGGCGATGTGGCGGATGGGAACGCCTTGCTGGTGCAGCCGCATCACCTCGTCATGGACCTGCACGCGCCGCTGCCAGCCCTGCCATTGCAGCCGTTGCGCGCTCGTCATCGGTGGCGGCGCGTCCGGGTCCGACGCAGGCACCACGGTTACCGCTGCGGCTGCAAAAGCGCTGGAAGTGGACTGGGCCGCCGGCATGGCCGCAGTCCGCAGTGCGGGCATGTTCCGCTTCACCGCCTCAAGAACCGCGGCGCTGCAGTTCTCCAGCAAGTGCCACCGGTCGGCGACATGGACGGCATCGGGCGCGCCGCGCCTGGGAGCTATGCCCGAATCTGGGTGACGACGATTTGAGAAGGGCGGCGTATCGAGGCGGGTGAAGGCCTGCCTGAACTCCCGAAGGAGCCGATACGCCATGACGAGCAATAGCAGCGTTGTTCCCCTCCGTCAGCCCGACGCGGTTGATGACCCGCTCACGGCCGTCCTGCGCGACGGTGCCCGCCGGTTGCTGGCACAGGCCATTGAAGCGGAAGCCGAGGCGTTCCTGGCCGCCATGCGGGAGATGCGGCTTCCGGACGGGCGCGAGCGCCTGGTTCGGCACGGCCACGGTCCGGAGCGGCTGGTGCAGACGGGCATCGGCCCGGTCGCGGTCCAGCGTGTGAGGCTGCGCGACCGGGGTGCTAGTGCTGGAGGTGCCGACGATGCCGGCACCGGGCGCATTCGCTTCACGTCGGCGATCCTGCCACGCTGGGCCAGGCGGACGCGCAGCCTGGATGCCTTGCTGCCGATCCTCTACCTGCGCGGCGTGTCAATGGGCGACTTCGGGGAGGCACTTGCAGCCCTGCTGGGAAAGGACGCCCCGAACCTGTCGCCGTCTGTGGTTGCGCGGCTGCGGGGCGAGTGGGAAGCGGACTACGTGCGCTGGCAGCGGCGCGACCTGTCGGCCCGGCGCTACGTGTATGTCTGGGCCGATGGTGTCTACCTGCAGGCCCGCATGGAGCCGCAGGCCGAGTGCATGCTGGTTCTGATTGGCGCCACGCCCGAGGGCAAGAAGGAGCTGCTCGGCTTCCAGGTTGGCGTGCGGGAAAGCGCGCAGAGCTGGCGCGAGCTGCTGGTTGACCTGAAGGCGCGTGGCCTGGTCGTCGCGCCGGAGCTGGCGACCGGCGACGGGGCGCTCGGCTTCTGGAAGGCGCTGGACGAGGTGTCGCCAACGACGCGGCACCAGCGCTGCACCCTCCACAAGACTGTCAATGTCTTGGACAAGCTGCCCAAGTCGGTCCAGCCCGCGGCCAAGGCCGACCTGCGCGAGATATGGGCGGCGCCGGACCGGGCTACGGCCGAGGCGGCAGTCGCGACGTTCGCTGAGAAGTATGGGGCCAAGTACGAGAAGGCGGTCACCTGCCTGATCAAGGACCAGGACGCGCTGCTGACCTTCTACGACTTCCCCGCAGAGCACTGGGACCACCTGCGGACGTCCAACCCGATCGAGAGCGTGTTCGCCACGGTCAGGCACCGGACGATACGGACCAAGGGCGCACTGTCGCAGGACACCGCCCGGCTGATGGTGTTCAAGCTGGTCATGGCGGCGGCCAGGACCTGGCGTCGGCTGAAAGGCGAGAACCAGTTGCCCAAAGTCGTCCAGGGCGTCACATTCCGCAACGGCGTCGAGGTCACCGACACGCCAACACAAAGCGCCGCCTGATCACGGCGTCACCCAGGTTCCAGCATAGCTCCCGCGCCTGCCACCGTCGGCGTAGGCCGCACCACGATCACGGGCGATCACCTCCACACCGGGGTGGGCCTGCAGCCAGGCTGCGAAGCTGTCCGCCTCGCGGTCGGGCAGCAGGTCAACGACGGCATGACGTTCCAGGTCGACGAGGACCGTGCCGTAGCGCTGCCCGCGACGCCAAGCCCAATCGTCCACCCCAAGCACGCGCGGTGCCGTGCTGGGCGTCGCAGGCGCGCCACGACGGACCAGGCGGAGCAGGGTGGCGCCGCTCACGGGCGTGCCGATCCGTTCGGCCAGGCGCGCGCCGGCCTTGCCGCCCAGCGCCAGGCCGATGTGGTATTGCAGGCTGCCCAGGCGCCCCGTCCGCTGGGCATACGGCCCGGCAACAGCGGGCAGGCGCTCGGCGAAGATGCGGTGCGCGCAGCCGGGCTGGCCGCAGCGAAGCCGGCGCACCTGCACCTCGACCTGCACGCGGCGGCCTTGCCAGGGCAGGTCCGCTAGCCGGCGGGGGTAGCTGCTGTGCCGCCGCGATGACGGGTGGCCGCAACCGGGACAGAGTGGTGCGGCTATGCGGGACCGGCACATGATGGTGAGGTGGTCAGGGCTGGGCAGCACCTGATCGACGACGAGGTCGGCAGGCACGAGGGGCAGAAGGCACTTGGACACAGGACAGCATGAACTCCGAAGGGTTCATGCTATATGCCCCTGTGCTCCTGCTACTGCGACGATCTGCACCGAGGCTGCGGATGAGCCACTCTTCCACGCTGATTCACAAGCGAACGGAAAACCTATGTAAGCCCAGTCCGACCAGTGACTGTGGGACGTTTGCACAACTCCTAAGTTCCGCAACCGCCACTACGCCCCAGGCGGGCCGGGCACTTTTCTGTCGCAAATATATGTCGCACAAGGGCGAGACCCTGCGACAAGTTGTGCGACACGGCCTTATATCGGTTTTCCGTTCGCTTGCTCCCCAGACCCCTGATACAGCCAGACCGCGTGCTGGATCATCTCGGCCGGGAAACGAAAGCCGCAGTAGAAATTAGGGGACGTCGTTAGACTTGGCATGGTGCCATGGCCCCACCGGACCTGCCAACCTAATAACGCCCGTTAAGGAATTAGAGGTAAATAACCGCGCTGATCAGAAATGCTAACATATTGCTGAGACTGCATATTCTATATTAAGGCGACGCGATTACTTTATGACGGATCCTAAGCATACCCCCGCAAAGGGCTTCAGCGTTGCTTGAGCAAGCTCACGTTTGAGGGGACGCTGAACATCTCGCGTGGCACAGGACCAAGTCTGATGCGGCTCTGTGTCAACTGGCCTTTCACCTCTCTGCCTTGCTTATCGACCGCCACGAATTCTCTGCCCACCATGATGCCATCGTCCCTGCACGTCGTCCGTGACAGATCCAGCCAGCTTTGGCCGCGTTGGAACTGTGTGACCCGCAGATGCATGCCGTCGGCCCCGACGGAGTCAACGTATCGCGTTTGCTGGCGCGGTGCATTGGGAATTGAGAGTTCGACACCTCGATAGAGATCAGGTTCAAAGGTCGTCGTCGCGGATGGCGTGCGGATCGTGATGCGCGCGTGCCCGTCGAACCGGGCCTCCTCCCGCTCCTGATCACCAGACGCGTAGACCTGGGTACGGAAGGTTGTATCCCCAACTGTCACGGTTCGTTCAGCCATGTAGCTGGGTGCGACCACGGCGCAATCGCTTGCATGCGCAGCAAATGCCGCAAGCGCGAACAAGAAGGCCAGTGATCCCCTACTGAATGAGCTGTGGGACAGGAACTGGAGCATTGATCGATCCCCCGACGGTATTGAGAAGCGAGACGCCATCGCGTGGCCGGCTCAGCAACGCGGTTTTCGGCAGGTCCATGTCGGCTTTCCAGATGGCCAGAATGCTCCCGGAGAACTCACCATCGAACTCGGCCGTGCTCATAGCGACCTCTCCGACGACAGGATCGGAAAGATAATAAACGTTGTCACCCACAAGGCGCAGCACTGCGAAATGCTGGAATTTTCCTTTATCGAGATGAACAATTACGGGACCGGCCAGTTTCCGAAGCTCGCCTGAAACGACATGCGCGCCCTCCGCCGAGTAGCCAAGTTGGTTCGCTGCAAAGATCAGATCGTCGAACGACAATCCAGTCTCTCGGCGCTTGGCAACCTCCTCGATCGAGTAGCGCTTCCGGAGCGCGCCTATAACCTCGGCCTCGGTTGTCGGACGATGCAGATAGTAGGTGAGGATGGTCGCGACACTCGCCGCGCCGCACGTGTAGTCGAATGCCTGAGGTATTGTAGCCTCGTAACGAAGTGCGAGGTATGACAAAGGGCGTATTGCAACACCAGCCTCATTGCCGCGACAGGCCGAGAGTGCGATTGCGCTGAGCACGACGAGAGTTCGCATTCAGAACCGGTGACGAAGCCCGAGCGCGAGACCAAGGTTTGGCGCATTGTTGGTCAGTCCGGCAGTAAGTTCGGGCTCAACAAACGTATTCGCGAACACTCGCTGAACCAGAGACGTACGTACAACGACGGGCTCGAGTTCAGATTGCGGAACACGCCGCCGATCAACCAACAACCCGTCCACGTAGCTGCCGTTCACTTGCACGCCGAGTGTCGATTTTTCCGACAGCGCAAAACTGAGGCCAAAATTGTATGTGTAGGCTGTGCCAGGCTGCACTTGATGCGATCTGATGCGAGTGTCGAAGAAGTATTGGATCCCACCGCCGAAAAACACGATCACCGGATCGAGCGTTTTGTAAAACTGAAGATTGCTCGTGATCCCGCCGACGCCGCGCGATAGATAGTTGCCGTTCAGATTAGTGGGATTAGGATTATATCCCCGTTGGTCCCGGTTGGGTTGGTAAAATGCGAAGCGATAGGGGCTAACGCCAGTCGGCAAGATCCCGCCCACTGACAAGACCACTCCCGGTGTATCCGCCGTCTGCTCGTGTAGCCGCATGTTTGCTTGCAGCCCGATGTCGCCAAATCCGCTAACAGCCTGCTCCCGCGAGGCGAAAGGACCGGCAATACGCGAACGCGTGGCGCTGAAATAGGGTACTGTCAGCCCAAGCTCCATCCAGTCGAGGACCCCGATCCTGAGAGCGGACGTGGACGCGAACGCTCGGTCGGTCTGAAGAAATCCGTTGCCGCGGATGTAAGCGAATTGGGTCGAGGCCTCGATCCGTGCAGGTTTCAAGGTGACTGTGTTCTCACGGAACACAAACGTCTCCTGGGCCGCATCGCTTGTTTTGCCGATCCCCGGATGGGAGACCGTGTCCATCGATGTGCCCTGTACGGCGTCAGCACGGGGCGAGAGGTCCACAACCTCAACGGGCGTCTTGGACCTGTCCTGCGGTGGGTGAGCGCTCAGAGATGGCGACGCGACAGCAGTCGCCATCGCCCTGCGCGTGCGTCCAGTTGGGCTCGGACGTCCAAACCGGGCCTCTAGGCGCTCAAGCCGACTCTCAAGGTAGCGAACACGCTCCTCAAGTGCGTGTTCGCGCTCCTCGCTGGCCCCGTAAGCTACATGTGGGCTAAGAAAAGCTTGGTAGATACCGAGAGTGGCAAGCAGCTGGAAACATGAACCACCTCGGCGCTGCTGTTTCAATGGCGCATCGGTATGCTGCTGACCAGAGACCTACTTCAATATCCATTTGCCTGATAATACTGAGCGGTAGAGAAGTAATAGTATGCCTCGTAGGCATACCATCCCGCTGACGTATAGTCGCCATAGCTTGCGGAAGCAGAAGAGTAGTTCAAGTTGCTGATGCCGACTGATCCATAGTAGTCAGCATAGTATCCCTTGCCCACAATCATCTTGTTTTCGCTCGCCGTGGTCGGCGCGACAACGGCCGTTCCGAAGACGGGGGACGCCGCGTACGCAGCCGTTGCGCCGAGCAATCCGGCTACGAGCGCGGATGAGATGATCAGAGTTCTCGCCATGTCGCCTTCTTCCCTAGATGAAGTGTGTGCTTGGGTCATACGTTAGGTAGTGCCGTGTGGCCAAATCATGGCGGTCGTGCCTCACAACCTTATATCAACTCTCAATGATCGCTACTGATGTGCCCAGTCGCGCATTCCGATGGGCGTTGGTACATGGATACATTAACCTATTGCAATCACTGACTCTTATGGATTAGGCTTAAGAGGTTATGCCATTGTAAGCGTCGACCTATGGCGATATCCATGTTGGGGTGGACGGCCCCGCGGCATCTTGTGCCAAGGTTTGGTTGTCAGCATCCGAACCTGAAGGACCGTCCACATGAACCTTAAGCGCATTGGCCTCGACACGTCCAAAGCCGTGTTCACCCTGCATGGCGTGGGCCAAGACGAGAAAGCCATCCTGCGCCGCGACATGAGGCGGGCCGAGATGGAGGTGTTCTTCGCCAAGCTGCCGCCGACGCACGTGGCGCTCGAGGCATGCGGCGGCTCGCACCATTGGGGGCGTCGGCTGGCGGCGATGGGCCACACGGTGCAGCTGATCCCGCCGCAGTACGTGAAGCCGTTCGTCCGGCGTGGCAAGAACGACCGCAACGACGCCGAGGCGATCAGCGAGGCGGCGGCGCGGCCGGACATGCCGAGCGTGCCGGTGAAGTCGGCCGAGCAGCAGGCTGAGGCGATCGTGCTCTCGGCGCGCGAGCTGCTGGTCCGGCAGCGGACGCAGCTGGTCAACGCCGTGCGTGGCCATGCCGCCGAGTTTGGCATCATAGCAGCCAAGACCATCAGCCAGCTGCCAGGTTTGCTTGAGACCGTGGCTGCTGCGGAAACCGTGCCGGCCACCGCCAAGCAGATGCTGGCCTTCCTGGGCGAGCAAGTGGCCCAGCTCGACGAGCGCATTGCGGAGCTGGAGCGCCGGATGAAGCAGCAGCACAAGGCTAACCCCGTCAGCCAGCTGCTGGCCGAGGTGCCCGGCATCGGCCCGGTCAGCGCGCTGACCCTGGCGCTCACGATCGACCCCGGCCGGTTCCAGTCCGGGCGGCACTTCGCAGCCTGGCTCGGCCTCGTGCCGAAGCAGCACTCGACCGGCGGGCGTCAGCGCCTGGGCGGCATCAGCCGGGCCGGCAACGAGCGGCTGCGGCAGCTGCTGGTGCTGGGAGCCATGGCGGTGATCCGTTTCGCCAAGCCGGGGAGCAAGAGCGCCTCGGCCTGGCTGCTGGCATTGCTGGAGCGCAAGCCGCGCAAAGTCGCGGCGGTGGCTCTGGCCAACAAGATGGCCCGCATCGTGTGGGCCATGATGGCGACCGGGGAGGCGTATCGGGGCAGCAAGAAGGTCGCCATGCCGGCGGCCGGGGCTGCCGCGGCCGCCTGACCCGCTCGCAGGTGCCTGGGTGCAAAGAAAGCTGCAGGAGATGATGATCGGTCGATCCGACGGACAAGGAACCCCGCTTGGTGCACAGGCATTCCAATGCCGCATCCATGTTTTGGGCTTGTTCGCGGAACCCATCTGGGCCAGCGGTCACCATGCCGCGTCACAGATGCCATGAGGGCTGGCGGCGGATAGCCTAGAATGTCCGCCGGTGAGCAAAGCCCGGAGGGTCCCAGTGATGACGCAAACGCCTGTTCCATGTCCCGTTCCTGCCGCGCCCGACTACGACCGCACGCTCGTGCTCGCCATCGAGCTGAGCAACACGAGCTGGGTGCTGGCGGCCCAGGTGCCCGGCCTGCCGCGCGTCAAAGCCAAGCGGACTATCGAGCCCACGGCCGCCGCGCTGCTGGCCGCCATCCAGGGCTACCGGGAGCGGGCCAAGACGGCTGGGCGGCGGGTTGAGCGGGTGGTCGCGATCTACGAGGCGGGCTGGTCCGGCTTTTGGCTGGCGCGCTGGTTGGCCACGCACGGCATCGAGACGCACGTCGTGCAGCCATCGAGTGTCCCGGTCGACCGCCGGGCACGGCGGGCCAAGTCCGATGGGATCGACGCGGAGTTGCTGCTTCGCACACTGCTGGCATGGCTGCGTGGCGAGCCGCGGGTGTGCTCGATGGTGCCGATCCCCGCCGAGGCCGATGAGGACGCGCGCCGCTGCGTCCGGGAGCGGGAAGAACTCGTGGCCGAGCGGGTGGCCCTGGTGAACCGCATCGGCGCCGTGCTGGCGACGTTGGGCGTGGGCGAATACAACCCGCTGCTGCGGAACCGGCGCGAGCGTCTGGACGCATTGCGCACGGCGCTCGGGACGTCGCTGCCGCCGCACGCCCATGCCAAGATCAGCCGCATGCTCGACCGCCTGGACCTGGTGCGCGCGCAGATCGCCGCGCTGGAGCAGGAGCGCGACGCGGTGCTTGAGGACGAGGTGCCGGACCGGGCAGGCGGGATGATCCAGCAGCTTGCCACCCTGCGCGGCATTGGGGTGCAGAGCGCCACCGTTCTGGTGCGCGAGGCGTTCGTGCGCGAGTTCGCCAACGGCAAGGCGCTCGGCTCCTACGCTGGCCTTTGCGCGACGCCGCATAGTAGCGGCGGCACGGAACGCGAGCAGGGCATCAGCAAGGCCGGGAACCGGCGGCTGCGGACCGTGATGGTCGAGTTGGCCTGGCTGTGGCAGCGCTACCAGCCCGGCTCCGCCGAGGTCACCTGGTTCCGTGCGCGTGCAAGCGGCACGGGCGCGCGTATGCGCAAGGTGATGGTGGTCGCCCTGGCCCGCAAGCTGCTGCTTGCCTTGTGGCGGTTCGCGACCCAGGGCGTGGTGCCGGAGGGTGCGGTCATCAAGCCCGCGACCTGAGCGGCGGCAAAGGTTGAGCCTGGGCTGCACGGCAGCTCGGGCCACGGATCCAAGGGGGCGTCGCCGTTGTCCGGCTTGGCGCGAGAGTGCCGTTCACACAGAGTGGTGCCGCCCTCCTGGAGCTCTCCCGTCCCGAATGCGGGACAGTGGTGGGGACGCAGTCCCGCCGGATGTGAGGTTTGCAGGGAAGCCCCTGCAGTGACGAGAGCTCCGCCTTGGACGATGTTGAAACCGCGCCGTGGCGCTCAAGCCGGAAGGATCACGCCATGAGATAGCTTGACCTGGACGCCCTCATGTGAGGCCGGACACATGACCGCCATCGCACCGCTTGTCAGATTATGCAGCAGACCCCTTGCACCCAAGGGGCCGTCCACACATGCACCAACGCCGAGCGGGAGGCTAGTGCGAAGCCGGGGTACAGCCCCCACTGACGGCGAGGGTGGGTACTCCGGTGGGGACGGACTAGGTCCGAGTCAGCCCGCGACCCGAACGTCCACTCGCGGGCCGAAGGCGGCTTTTCGGAGGAAGCCAAGCAGTGGTCGTTCAATGGTCATGTGGATTAGAGTCCCGATTAGCACGGCAGTACCGACCAGTAGCACTTCCCTCATAGCAACCCGCGCGGCTGTGCTGTGTAGGTCGATGCCGGACTGCTCAAGCTTGACTAGAAGCGGTTCCATGATGGTCAGGTGGAAAAGGTATATCGCATAACTCGCATTTCCACCCAGAACCAGGATCCTATGCCGCCAGAAGCGAAGCCTCTCGAGGCCGACTGCGCCTAAAACGGTTAAAGCAGCAGGAATGCCCCAGCCGAGTAGTTCCGGACCGCCCCAACCATCGAAATGCTGTGCAAAAATCAGCAGTCCGGATGTCAACGAGAGTGCGCCGAATTTGAGTGGCAAAACAGTCCAATGCCGCAGCATTTGTGCGATCATCAGACCGACCGCAAATTCCATGAACAAGGATGTATTGAAGAAGGAGCTTGGGGCAAGCGGGTTGGGCACCTGTAGCGCGGTTAGGCTTGCGCTGATGATGATTGCGGTAAGGGCAGGCGATGGCCGGGCTAGAGGCAGAAGCAGCGCGAACATCAAATAGAACGTAGCCTCAAAGCACAGCGTCCAGGCCGGTACGTAGATCGGGAACCAGTTAGGATCCGAAAAGTCCGGTAGCAGCAGCAGCGAGTGAATGACGTGGCCCCACCCAGGCACCAGGCCGAACGTGATGTAACGTTCTAGCACATAGGCCAATGTTGCGAGCCAATATAGCGGGATGAGCCTAATCAGTCGTTTGATAGCAAACGTGAGCACACCGTCTCTGCTATCCATCGAGCCGATCACCACGCCGCTGATCACGAAGAATATGTCGACGCCAGCAGCCCCAACCAGCACAGTCGTCATCTGCGCTCCAAGGGACGTGAGCGAGTGATGGATGACGACGCCAACTGCCGCGAAGAACCGCAACGTCTGGATGGAGTAGAGTAGCTTTTCAGGCGACTTTGGCATGCCCCATCTCATGCGCTTTGATGATCCACACTGCAATCGAGGCGCCGCAGGCAGTGGCGGCACGGCTGCTGTGAGGGATCGTCGAAGCGGGGATGGCGCGCAGCGGCGCGCGCTACTTACGCGACAACCAGGCCAACCACCCCGGCGCGTGAGGCCAGGTTATACTGCACCGCACCAACGCAGAAGGTGCAGTTATGGAAGGCTGTGCAGCAGCCTGTCAGCTTTGTTCGGCGTCGCGGCGGCGGGTCGGGCTTCCACCTAGGCTGGGGCTAGAAGGTAAGGTTACCGTCGCCGTCGCGGTGCTGGCCACGATGAGTCGAACGGCAAAGCCCATGCCCGTCCGGGTTGCATGAACGGCAGGCAGGAAGGGTCAGCTCATCCCCTACTTGATCCCTGCAATAACGTTGAGTGCTATTACCTCTCCGTTGCATCCAGAGTGGGGCTGAATAGCCCTACTCTGGATGCATGCTCCTTTAGGCACGGCGGCGTTGCGTCAGGAAGCCAAAGCCTGCGAGAGCCAGGCCCATGAGGGGCAGCGATGCCGGCTCTGGCACCTGCACCGCGAACACGCCGATGCAGCCAGTGGTGGGGCAGTAGGGGTTCGGGATGCCCGCGCCGACGCCTGCGCCGAAGGCCACGAAGACCTCACCGGACACCGGGTCAACTGCGACCGAGTGGTCGTTGCCCGTAATCGACAGCGTCTGCGTCAGCAGGCCAGCGGCGCCGTCGATGACGCCGAGCGTGGGACCGCCGGGTTGGAGGCGTGCGGCCTCGAAGAACACGTTGCGGGTGGGGTCATACGTCACTTGGTCCCCGCCGCTGATGCCTGCGACCTGCTTAATCGACCCGGTGCCGGACGGGTCCAACAGGATTGACTGCACGCCATTGGACGGGTCGCTGCAAGCCACCACCATGGACGCGCCCGACCCCTGCGCCACGCCGGTTGGGCTGCAGCTTCCGGTCAGGCCGAGCGCGTTGAAGTCGTAGGTGTTCAGCAGCGCACCCGTCCTGGCGTCCAGCTCGATCACGCCGCCCGACCCGCTGCCATTGAACACTGGCACCGCGACGAAGAACGTCCCCCGGGCGGTGTTGAAGATTGTTGCTTCTACCCCGTCCCCGCGCACGTTGGGATAGCCATTCGTGCCGTTCAGCAGGATGGACTTGATGACGCTGCCATCGGCATTGTTGATGAGGGTGACGAAGCCTGGGTTGGACGCGTTGTTGGCCGCCAGAATCGTGTTCGCAGTGGGCGCATAAGCGACGCCGTCCACCCGGTTGGGCACGGCAGGCGTGCCGGCGACGGCGGTGGACACTGGGCTGGGCGTGCTGAGCACCGTCAGGCCGTCCGCCGCCAGGTTGAACGTCTGGACCGTGCTGGTGCCGTTGCTGGTGAGCAGCAGCTTGCCGGTACCGACGTTGCTGATGCCGATGCCGCTCGGCCCGGCAATGTCGTTGTTGCCGCCCTGCGTGCCGGAGAACAGCCCGGCGCCAATGCGCTCGACATAGGTGTTGGTCTTGGCCGAGAACACGTCGATGCCGTTATTGGACCGGTCCGTCAGGTAGTAGAGCTGCGTGGCCGGATCGAACGTGCTGAGGTCGTAGCCGGTGAAGGTGCCCGCCGTATTGGCCTTGGCGGCAGGGATCTCGATGGTGCCGGCGAACACGTAGCTCGGCGTGGCGGCGGCAGGGCGCACACCAAATCCAAGCATGGCAAGCCCGATGCCGGCGAGCAGCATCGCCCTCCGGCCGCTGGTCCTGGTGCAGGCTTGCATGTGCGGCATCGTTGGTCCCCCCATGTCCGTGGCCTTGTCAGCGACGGTTAGGAACAGTCAATCAGTGTTGGTCACCTGGCACAATCCAGAAAAGGATTTTCCCTTCTTATTTCTCAAGAGTTTGCGGAAGGAGCGGCCCTGCTGCTGCTGCCTTCCCAAAGACGGTCCGCTTCTGGCGCGACTGCCCCGCAGGATGGAAGCCGGCGATGCAGCGGCTGTGGACATCAGTGGCGACAAATGCACTCTCGGTTCCACTACTACCGGACCCCCTAGATTAGGCGCGGAAGGAGTTGAACCCCCGACCTCTGCCATGTGATGGCAGCGCTCTGCCACTGAGCTACACGCCTTCAGACGAGCCTAACCCATCTTATTCAGCGTGCTGAGGTTCATTCCGTAAGCTGAGCGGCGGACACGGTTCGCCGATACGCTTGTTTCATCGTGATTTCGGTCCAGAGGTGCTGGGCGTTGGGGTTGGCGAGACGTG
>JAABUX010002887.1_pt1 | contig 23547 bp, 18 predicted proteins | sample 5561851 | NCBI WGS metagenome assembly JAABUX01 (sample SAMN10711883, study PRJNA513361) | rock metagenome | isolation source: Antarctica rocks | place: Antarctica: Victoria Land, Richard Nunatak red sandstone | collected 2016-01-03 | reverse complement strand
TTGGTCGAAGACGACCGGGGTGATCCCCGTGAGCTGGCGGAAGGCGTTCGGGGATCGTCGGAGGCGTTCGGTGTGGCTCATCTCGGCAGTTTACCAGATTGACCAGCTATTGTGCAGCGACTCTAATCAGTAAGGCGAGACGCCGAGATAACGGGTCTGAACCACGGGATCTTGCGGGATGATTCGGGTCCGCACCACCGGGGCGGGCTGCACCGTCCGCCGCTCCAGGACCGGGGCGGGCTGCACCCACCGCTCCTCGACCACCGGTTCGGGTTGCACAACCACCTGCTCGGTCAACGGAGCCGGGCGGATGATCCGGGTTTCCTGGACCACCGGCGGCGTGGTGGTCACATACCGGGTCGGCCGCTGGCGGATGACCGTCTTGTTCGGCCGGTACCGGACCCGAACCTGCTCGCCGTACGTGATTGTCCGAGAACCTGGTGTGACCGTATCGTACCGGACCACCTCGCTCGGTGCGCCGACCGGATACTGGGCCTGCGCCTGCCCTCGACTCAGTGCACCAAGCAAACCCAAACCAAGAACCGCGCCGCGAGCAACGAAGACAACCTGACGCATGATATCGATCCTTTTACTGAAAGCCGTTGGCATCCAATCCGGGAGCCTCGATGATGATACGGTGCAAAAGGAGCGCCGCGTCAAAGCGACCGGCGAAATACCCAGAAAGAACACATGATGTGATCCGAGCATTGTCGTAGATTCACTTTGCCCCTATAATGGAAGCGACCAAAATAAGCAAAGTGGAGGCTAGTCCTGGGCAGACCCGTAGACGGCTGGCAGTTGGATTTGTCGTGCCTCCTTTTGAATTGAAGAAAAGTTGGGAAAGGAAGCGGGACGGAAATGCCTCTGCCGAAAGTCGTGATCGTGGGCCGGCCTAATGTCGGCAAGTCGTCGCTGTTCAACTGGCTTGCCCAGCGCCGGATCGCCATCACCGACTCGGTTTCGGGAGTGACCCGCGATCGCGTGACCGCCTTGGCCCAAGCGGGGGACGATGACGACCCGCGCTTCTTCGAACTGATGGACACCGGCGGGATCGGGATGGTCGACCGCGACGACCTGTCCGAAGATGTCGACCGCCAGATCGAGACGGCGATCAACGAAGCCGACGTCATCCTCTTTGTCGTCGACGTCAAGGAAGGGGTGATGCCGCTCGATGACGAGGTGGCTTCCCGACTTCGATACATCCAGAAGACCCCGGTCCTCCTCGTCATCAACAAGTCGGACACGCCCGACTTTGACGTCCGAGGTGGGGAATTCTACAAGCTTGGTCGCGGGAAGCCGGTCTACGTCTCGGCGCATCAGAATCGAAACCGCAAGCAGCTATTAAACCTCATCATCGAGCGCTTACCCAACGTCCACACCGCTCGGCCCGCCGACGAGGTGATGAAGGTGGCCGTGGTTGGCCGACCGAATACCGGCAAATCCACCTTCATCAATACCTTGGCCCACGCCGAGCGGATGATCGTCTCCGAGGTCGCCGGGACGACCCGAGACTCGGTCGACGTTCGGTTCGAACTCGATGGTTTGCCGTTCGTGGCGATCGACACGGCAGGGGTGCGTCGCAAGGCCAAGATTCGCGATAGCCTCGACTTCTATTCGATCCACCGCGCCGAGCGTTCGATCCGACGCGCCGACGTGGTGTTCTTGTTCCTCGACGCGACCCAAGGGGTGTCCCGCCTCGACAAGCAGATGGCGGACTACATCGCCAAGCAATATAAGCCTTGCATCTTCGTCGTGAACAAGTGGGATTTGATGGCGAGCAACCCCAACGCCGACGGCGGGATGGGGAAATTCGCCGTCATGGTCCAGCACGCCTTCCGGGGGATGGGCTACATGCCCCTGGCGTTCATCACCGCCGCCACCGGTCGAAACGTCAAGGCGCTCCTGAATCAGGGGCAAGCGATGTTCAAGCAGGCCGGGCAGAGGATCGGCACCGGGACATTGAACCGCGTCGTCCGTGAAGCGATCGACGCCCACCAACCGGGTTCGAAGGCGGGCCGGAACCCTCGGATCTACTACGCGACCCAGGTCGGGACCGCTCCTCCGACCATCGTCTTGTTTGTCAACACGCCTTCGCTTTTCGAGGCCCCTTACCAACGTTATCTCTTGAACGTCTTCCGGGAACGACTGCCGTTCAAGGATGTGCCGATCAAGATGTATCTCAGGGCGCGGACCCAATCCGACCCGAACGCTCCGGGCGCGGGCAACGCCGGAAGGTCGAATGTCGAAGCTTACGAGGGCGATGAGGCCGACGAGTTCGATGATCGGATGTCGAAGGCGGGGTCCCGGACCATGCTCGACCGCGAGGTCAACGACCTCCTGAACGAATTGGAAAGCTGATCAAGGTCGGGCTTCGCTCGGCGGGTGGAGTCTGGATCGGCGCGGCGGTCGGGTTTATGATCCAGGCCCGTCTTCACCCGATCCTCCACCGACCGAGGGGCTTTGCCATGTCGTTCACCCATCGTCGAGGGTTCCTGTCCGTGTCGGCCGCCGCGATCGCGGGGCTGGTGGCCAGCGTCGGCTTGCCGCGACCCGCTCGGGCGATGATCGGTCCCATCGCCCGGACCCGCCCGAGCCACCTCAAGCTGAGCCTCGCCGCCTACTCGTTCCGCGACATGCTCCAGCCCAAGAATGGCGTCAAGCCGACGATGGACCTATTCGGGTTCGTCGACTTCGCGGCGGATCAAGGGCTCGACGGCGTCGAACTGACCTCCTATTACTTCCCGACGGACGTCACCGCCGACTACCTCCACCGGCTCAAGCAACACGCATTCGTCCTGGGTCTCGATGTTTCGGGGACCTCGGTGGGCAACGACTTTTGCCTGCCCTCTGGACCAAAGCGCGACGCGACGTTGAAACTGGTCCGAACCTGGATCGACCGAGCGGCCGACCTCGACGCACCGGTGATTCGGATCTTCGCCGGTCAGATCCCCAAGGGGGAGGCCGAAGCGGTCGCGGTCGAGCGAGCCATCGAGGGGATCAAGGAGTCGTTGCCCTACGCCATCGAAAAGGGGGTGACCCTCGCGTTGGAAAACCACGGAGGGATTACCGCCTCGCCCGAGCAGTTGCTCCACCTGGTCAAGAGCATCGACTCGGCCAACTTCGGGGTCAACCTCGACACTTACAACTTCCGGGGCGAAGACCCTTACGCCGAGTTGGCCCAGCTCGCCCCTTATGCGGTTAATGTCCAGGTGAAGACCGAGATGGGACCCAAGGGGAAACCCAAAGGCGACGCCGACTTTTCAAGGATCGCCGGTATCCTCCGCGACGCCAAATACTCTGGCTACGTCGCCCTCGAATACGAAGCCAAGGAAGACCCAATGATGGCCGTCCCGATCGCCTTGAAGAAGCTAAGGGCCGCGATCAGCTAATTGGGCTCTCTCAAACCTAAGCAACGAAAAATCCACTCGCCTGAAACCGAGGCGGGTGGATTTTTCAGTTCGAAGAGAATTTCCAGAAAATTGACCGATCAGCGAGGCGGCGAGAGGGTCGGCCGCGTGGGATGGACGGCTTTCCATTTTCCCGAAGCGACCCGACGCTCGGGTGTCTCCGATTCGAGCTTGCGATCGGTCGGTGGAGGCTCGGGAGCGTCGAGGATGGCCGAGTCGGAGCTTGGCTCCATCGCCAGGTCGGTGGTCAGGGCCGCGCCGGGCTTGGCCCCGGGGTCGATCGCCTCGCCAAGGTCCAGGTCGGGACGGCGGTTGGTACGCTTCACCTTGGGAGCCGACGCCAGGTCGAGTTCCGAGGCCTGCCAGGTTTTGGCCCTTGAGGTATTCGCCGCGACCTTGGTCTCGGGTGACGCGATCTTGAACAGGCCGGGTTCGGGGATTGTAAACGTCGAGGTGTCGCTCAGGGCCGACTCATTGTCGGTCGGCGAGGGGGACTGGGCCCGGAACTTGGTCTTACCCCGACCCGAAGCCGCCAGCATCCGGTCAGGCCCTTCGGCTCTTGGTTGATAGAGTGCCATCAGTTGGTTGCGATCGAGCAACTTGTGGATCGCGGTCGGCACCGCATAGAGCCCGACATGACCATTGGGGTCGGCGAAGTTGCAGACACCACCGACATAACCATCGGTTGTGTACAAACCACCCCCGGAGCGTCCTTCGATCGGCTGATTGGCACACTTCATCTCGAAGGAATTGTTGCTCATTTTGACTCGAGACTCAAGGATCTTGGTATCCCAAGCCGTGGCGTCGTTACCGTGCGAGCAGCCAACCGAGTACATCTTCATCCCGTTTCGGGGTTGCCACGACGCGGGGACGACTCGAGAAGCCAGGAGCCGACGACCGGGACGAATCCGGATCAAGCCGACATCATTGGTGAAGTCGTAGTCGATAGCTTCGCCGGGGATGTCACGCTCGATGCAATGGAGCTGCGCCTTCTTGGGATTTGTAATCTTGCCGTCGAAGAGATCGACCGAAATAGGAACTCTGTAGTTCTTGACCGATGGCTGTTGCCCCTGACTGACTCGGAAAATATGGGCACAAGTCAGGATGATCGACTCTTCGGCGTCGCTGTAGATGATCGTGCCCGAGCCGAAACCCCACTCCCGGCTTGACATGTGCATCTTGATCCGAACCACGGTTTCCCACGGCTTCGGATTGAGCAAGGGAGGCGGCTCGGCGGATTCGGACGGCGGTAGATCTTCGAGGATCACAGCACCATCGCCCGAGCGGCCGGATGACGCTTGGGTTTCGATGTTATTCGAGGCAGTCGGAGCCGAATCGAGTTTTCGCTTCGCATCATTGTAGAGTGAAGCGAGTTCGGTTGCGGGCATCACCCCTTGGGCACGAGCAAGGACTCGCCCTTGGCCGTCGACCACGATGAACGCGGGGACCGACTTGACCTTATAGCGATCGGCGACCTCGGGCGACTGGTCGATGTCCACCGATCGGATCGGATATTGCTTCCTGGCGAGCTTGTCGATCTCGGCCCGCATGGTCTGGCAGGGTGGGCACCACGAGGCGTGGAAATCGAGCAGCACCGGTTCCCCGTTGGAGGTATCGGCGGCCGAAGTGACACACAAGGCGAGGATCAAAGTGGCGATCGTCATGCCGCACGGACTCCTTTCCCGCTGGACGACCCCGAGCGGCACCCGAACTGGGTGGTGCTCGAACGTCGGTCGCGATGGGACCGGGGCGTGGTCCTCATCGTGGTCCGGGCCAATCGTCGCGGAGCCTCGCCCCTGTCGGCTCGAACCAAGGACGGCGAAACCACCGTCGAGGAGCGTCGAACGCGGGGCAAGCCCGACCATGCGGACGGTCGCGCCAGGGAATCGGAGGTCAATCGAGGTGAAAGCTCATCGCGTCGGGAATGAATCCCAACCCTTCCTTGGGCGGGCCTCGCATCGAAGGCCCCTCGCCCCATCATCGTGATGGGGCGGGACGCGAAATCCGGTCTGAGGTCGTTGTGGAAGGAACCCCCACGTCGGGGCCCGCATCGACCTCGGTTGGACTTTGCTGACGCGAGATCGGCGACTTCCGTGTCATTGAGTCGGCTTGACCATCCAGTCGAACCGTTTCCGCTAACGGAGGGGATCGCGATCACCGCGGTTGGCCCCTTTTACTAGGAGTCCGGGAGAAGTACCAGGGCAAACATCGGCATTTCGCGACGAAAACTTGGAGATTCTTCCAAGATTTCGTGAGAACAAGTCGGACGGCCTTGACCCTGGACCGAAGTCGAGGAAAAAAATCCTGGCTCGGCCTTTGCCCATTGAGGAACGGAGGCCGAAAGCGTCCGCTCGCCGACAACGCAATCATGACACGCGAAACGAGGGATGGATGGGCGACAGCGAGGTTTCTCGGGAGTTCACCGTGCTCGACGGCTGTTCGATGATCCTCGGGGCCTCGATCGCCGCCGTCCACGTCCGCGTGTCCCACCCGGAGCCGCATAGCTTGGCGGGCTGGCTCCTCTTGTTCGGGTTGCTCGGTCTGATTTCGCTGACGGCTTCGGGTCCCTTCCTCTACCTGTCCAGACGATTCTTGGCCCGACGGGTGTCAGGCTATCCCCAGGTGGGCGACCGGCTCTGGGTGTTGTGGGGCACCCCTTGGGTAATCTCGGCGCTGGTGGAAGCGGTCTTGCCCTCGAAAGCGATCAATCCCGGTCGGCCCGACCCGGTCTATGTCGGGAGCTTGGGCCTGGGGTTGTTCCTGGCCACGATGGTGGCCGTCCCCATCTTCGGGTCGCTCTATCTTTGGGGAGATCCCGGGGCGACCCGACGATCGGCCGGGATCGCCTGGTCGCAGACGGTGGGGTTGGCCTTGACGGCGACCTGGCCTATCCAGTGTGGGGTCGGACTGGTCTTGATGGGTTAGACTCGAAGCGGGCCGGATTAACGACCGCTCCGCTTCCCAAGGGAACCGAACGATGACCACGCCGGAAACTCCGACGCCCCGAGGACCCGCCGCCCGAGGGCTTCGGCTTCTCGACCTCGTGGGCTTAGTGGCCGGTTTCGGGCTGGCGTCGCTGCTGGCGCGGACGGTCTGGCCACGTTTCCTCGAACTCTCGGGGCCGCCCGTCGTCGCGTTTGGCTTCGAATTCCTCTGGCTCGGGCTGGCGATGAGCGGGCCGATCATCCTCGGGCTTGACCCGCGTCGGCCGTTCTCGAACCAATCCCCTCGACGCCCCGAACGACCGGGGCGACCGATCTCCGAGGTGGTGGTCGTCCCTCGAAAGCCCCCCGAACCAATCCCACCCTCCGACCAGGATCGGGGCGACTATTCGAGGGCCGAGCTGGCCTGGTTGGGGATCGGCGGCTACTGGATCGCCTTGACCTTCTTCGTCGTGCCCGCCCGGACCACCGACGCCCCTTGGACCGTGGCTGGCCTGGTCCCCGTCGTCGCGGCTCTCTTCTTGCTGAGACTTCTCCCCCGAAACCCGCGTCGGCAAGGAGCGCTCCCGGCCCTGGGTTGGACTCACAATGTCGCGGTGGGGCTGCTCTGGACCTGGCCGATTGCCTGGGGCTTGTTGTTTCTTTTGGGGCGGACGTTTTGAATCGAAGAGAGGAGGACGACTGGGGCGAACCGGGTCGACTATTTGGCGGATCTTCGGCTAGGATGCCGCTGGCATGATGTCACCGAGATCCCGAAAGGATGCAACCGATGAGCGTCGCTCGACACCGGATCGCCGCGAGCGCGATCCTGCTTTGCGGGAGTTTCGCTCTCGTCGCGGTGGGTCGGACCATGATCCAGGATTCGCCCGAAGTGGCTGGGGTCCGGCATCAACTCGACGGGAAGTGGTTGGCGACTCGGGTCGAGGCAACGGACCTGAATGTTGCCGAAGGGACGCTTGCCGCTCGGACGACGGTCGAGTTCGCCGGTCCAACGGTCCGGTTCCAGGGGCTGGTTGACGCGGACGAGGCCCAAGGGACTTACGTCATCGACCCCTCGACCGATCCGGGGAAGGTCGACTTCAAGGTCGATGCCGGCTGGATTTTGGGGGCTTACAACCTCCGAGGTGACAAGTTGACCCTCTGCGTCAACGCGATGAAGCTGCCCGAACAACTCGGCGTCCCGACCCGAGGTCGCCCCGATGGTCTCCGGCGATCCTCGGGGCGATACGTTTACGAGTTCCAGAAGACGACGCCCTGACCTCGGGACCGGCGACCCTGAGCGGGCGTCACCTTCCAATACTGCCAACCGCGACTTACTCGGTCGAGGCGTCGGCCTCTTCGGTCAAGGCGCCCACCTTGGTTTCCTTGTAGTTGGCCTGATCGCGGAGCCGGGCCATTCCCTCGGTGTAGCCTTTTCGGAGGAGTTCGGTCTGCGTCTCGCTCCCGTAGTCGGCAAACGCCCCGGAGGGTCCCATCAAGGCCATGTAGCTGACGGGGTTGCGCTTGTCGAGGGTCATGACATAGAAGGTCGTCTCGGGTCGGTCGGGTCCGACGGCGACCTCTCCGGCCTTGAGGGCGAACATCGCGTCGAGCAGGACCGGGCCGGCCTCGGGGATCTGGCGAATCTCGCTTGGGCTGGCGGGTCCTCGTTGGAACCGGAACTCGCCGGGGAACTGCGGGGGGATCGGCATGCCGGGCTGAAGTTTGGTCACGTTGTCGATCGCGATCACGGGGCGATCGTCGACCGTCATCGACTGGATGACGCCCCCCTCGGTCCGGAGCTTCGAGGCGAAGTCGTCGGCGGCCTTCCGCGCGATCGGTCGAGCTTTCTCGATCTTCCAGGCGCGAACGACTTGATCGCGGACCTCTTTGATCGGGGCGACGTGCGCGGGTTCGTCGCTCAACTTGCGAGCGAGGTAGCGATCTCCCAAGGTGTCGTTGAACTCGACCCCTTCATAAAGGGAGGACTTCTTGTCGAACATCGTGTGGTCGAAATCTTTGCCGTCGCTGATTCTCCCCGAGCCGGTCCGGGCCATCGAGATCCGACCGTACTTCTCGGCCTCGGCCTGATCCATGAGCGGGGAAACCTCGTGGTTCAGCCCATACTTCTTGGCGATGTCCGCGAGGCTCTCGACTTTGGGGAACTCGATCCCGGCGGAGGATCGCCCTTCCTTCTTGGCCTCGGCGACCTCGGCCTCGGCGTCGTGATACTTGTCGGCGAAAGTATCGACGGCCTCGTCGCGGACCTTGGCGAACGTGTCGGCGACTTGCTCCTCGGCCCGTTCGCGGGCGAGGGCTTCGGTCATCGTGTCCTTTTGCTCGGCGAACGATAGGTAGCGCTGGGGGGTCAAGTTGGGCTCGCCCAGGAACAGGTCGACGGGCAACTCGAGGTCCATCGGGAACTCTTTCTTCCGACCCTCGTAGTAGGTCTGGACCTCGGCGTCGGGGAGTTTGGCTTTGATCTGGCGAGCCACCTCGGTCGCGTCGATCGAGACGAACTCGACCTTGATCTTGCGGGGGATCTTGAAGCCAGGGCTGACCCGGAGCGGGTCGGGCAAGGTGTCCTTCCCCTGGTTGTAAAGCTTCTCGATCTCGGAGTCGGTCGGGTCGGCGACGTTCTTGACGAACGAGTCGACCAGGAATGGGACGGCCTTGAATGAGGCCCGCTCGGTCTGGTCGCGGAAGTTCCGGTAGACGTCGAGCGGCGTGACGACGGGCGTGGCCACTTCCTGGCGAGCCAGGAGAATCCGGATCTGACCGGCCAGGCTGATCAGGAGTTCTTCCCCGGCGAGGTTCGAGTCGAACTTGCTGAGGATCATCTCGAACATCGGCGCGGTCATCCCGCTTCGGGTCTGCTTGTCGATCCATCGCCGGGCGAATCCCGACGTTTCGGGAATCTCGAGTCGGTCGGCCTCGTGCTTGAGGATCATCGCATCGATGAGTTCGGCTTGCGTCGAACCGCCAAAGAAACGAGGATCGGCGCCGATGTATGCCATGAACCGGTTGGCCCGCTGCCTGTGCTGGTCCATCAAGGCGAGGTCGGAGCGGCGGACCGGTCGATCAAAAAGGTCGGCGATCACGTAATCCTGGTTATTGACGCCGCCGCTATTGATCCAGCGGGGCAAGGTGTCGGACAGGACGAAACCGACCATGGCCATGATGGCGAAGACGGCCAGCAACTTCCGCTGGTGTTGACGAAAGACCGCGAACGGCATGATGATCCTCTGAGTCGGAGTGCGGTCGGAACAGGGTGGCCGGGTCCGGTCCCCCTTGACAGGCGCGGATACCCTAGCTAATTGAAGGGCTGGGCGACCCAACGCCGGGCCAAATCGTAGTGTAGCAACAAACGTACTGAGAACAACCGCAAAGGGTCTGCCCGCCCTCGCCCCGAGCGAGCGATCCGACGTCCTAATGACCTCGGGTCGGGCGGCAGACTTCGGCGCAGGATAGGAAGCTAACGTGGCCCGAAAGTCTTCAAAAGCACCCATGACCGATTCCTCGGACACCGCCGAGAATCCAACCGAAGGCGTCCCCAAGCCGAAGCGGAAGGCGGCCTCGCCGAAAGCCTCGAAGCCGAAAACCGCCGCCAAGACCACCAAGGCCAAGGCGACCAAAGAGCCGAGCGAGGCCAAAGTCGCCAAGAAGCCCCGCGCCTCGGTCGCCGCTTCCCTGTCCGCCGGGGGGAAGGGGCGGAGCCTGGTGATCGTCGAAAGTCCTAAGAAGGCGAAGTCGATCAACAAGTTTCTCGGCTCGGGGTTCGTCGTCAAGGCGAGCATGGGCCACGTCCGCGACCTCCCCAAGCGCAAGCTCGGCCTCGACGTGTTGCGGGATTACTCGCCGTCCTACGAGATCATGCCCACCAAGAAGGACACGATCGGCGAGCTGAAACGTGAAGCCGCCAAGGCCGATATCGTCTACCTGGCGACCGACCCCGACCGCGAAGGCGAGGCGATCGCTTGGCACTTGCAGGAAGCGCTCGAACTGCCCGACGAGCGAGTCCGCCGGGTGATGTTCTACGAGATCACCGAAAAAGCCGTCAAAGAAGCGTTCAACCACGTCGGCCCGATCGACATGGACAAGGTCAATGCCCAGCAGGCCCGACGGTTCCTCGACCGTTTCGTCGGCTACGAGCTTTCCCCGCTCTTGTGGAAAAAGGTCGCCCGGCATCTGAGCGCCGGTCGAGTCCAGTCGGTCGCGGTCCGCTTGATCGCCGAGCGCGAGAAGCTGATCAAGGCGTTTGTGTCGGAAGAGTACTGGGACATCGCAGCGACCGTCGCCCCGAGCGGATCGACGGTTGAGACCGACCGGATCTCGGCCGACCTGACCACCTGGCAAGGAGCCAAGTTCGCCGCCAAGAACGAGGCCGAGGCGAACGCCGTCCGAGATGCCCTCCAGTCGGCGCCTTTCTCGGTCGGCGAGGTCGAGGAGGTCGAGAAGCTCGACAAGCCCGACGCCCCGTTCAAGACCTCCACGCTCCAGCAGCAGGCCGCGATCCGGCTCCGGTTCTCGGGCAAGCGGACGATGAAGATCGCTCAGGAACTTTATGAAGGGATCGACGTCGGCGGCGACGGCCCGACCGGCTTGATCACTTACATGAGGACCGACAGCCTCCGGGTCTCCGACGACACGATCAAGGAAGTCCGCGAGCGGATCGAAGCCCGGTACGGCAGCCGGTACGTCCCGAACAAGCCAAATCGATACGCGGCGGGCAAGCAGGCCCAGGAGGCCCACGAAGCGATCCGACCGACCGACCTGAGCCTCGACCCCGAGTCGATTAAAAGCAAGCTGACCTTCGATCAGCACAAGCTCTACTCTTTGATCTATCGCCGGTTCGTCGCCAGCCAGATGACCCCTGCCGTGTTCGCCGTGACCAACGTCTCGATCATCGCGGGCGAAGGAATGTTCCGGACCCAGGGGAAGATCCTCAAGTTCGACGGCCACCGTCGCGTCCTGACCCCGGCCGGTAAGCAGGAGGACGCCCTCTTGCCACCGCTCAGCGTCGGCCAGACCTTGGACTTGGTGGAACTCAAGCCATCGCAGCACTTCACCCAGCCTCCCCCCCGATTCTCCGAGGCGTCGCTGATCAAGTCGCTCGAAAAGGAGAACATCGGGCGACCGAGCACCTACGCCCCGATCATCCAGACGATCCAGGATCGTTTGTATGTCGAGCAGAAAGAGCGTCGGTTCTTCGCGACGGATCTGGGGATGATCGTCACCGACCTCTTGGTCGAGCACTTCCCGAAGATCATGGACTTCAAGTTCACCGCGCACATGGAGGACGAACTCGACGAGGTGGCCTCGGCCAAGGTCGACATGGTCAAGGTCCTCGACGAGTTCTACCACCCGTTCCGCGAGTCGCTCCGCCTGGCCGAAACCCAGATGGAGCGGGTCCAGGTGATGTCGTCCGAAGTTTGCCACGAGTGCGGCGCGCCGATGGCCGTGAAGTTCTCGAAAACCGGGTCGTTCCTCGGCTGCTCACGCTACCCCGAGTGCAAGTCGACCCGGGCGATGGACGGATCGGCCCGAGCGACCGCCGTCGAGACCGAGCACAAGTGCCCCAAGTGCGGCAAGCCCTTGATGCTCCGCGAAAGCAAGCGAGGCCCGTTCCTGTCCTGCTCGGGCTACCCCAAGTGCAAGGAGTCGTTCAACCTCGACCCGGTCACCAACCAACCGGTGCCGTCGGTGATCGAGACGGAACACGTTTGCGAGAAATGCGGCAAGCCCATGGCGCTCCGCCAGGGAGCCAGGGGCAGCTTCCTCGGCTGTACCGGATACCCGAAGTGCCGGAACACCATGCCGGTCGATGATGCCGGCAAGCCGGTCGTCGCGGTCAAGGTCGAGGTCAAGTGCGAGAAGTGCGGCGGGCCGATGGGCGTCAAGCAAGGGCGTCGAGGGGCGTTCCTCGGCTGTCTGAACTACCCCAAATGCCGAAGCACGGCGCCCATCCCCGATGACCTCAAGGAGCAGTTGGGCGAAGCGGCCAACGCCCCGGCAACCGGATCGGGACCCGACCTGAAGACGATCGAGCCCGAAGAAACCTGCGAAGATTGCGGTGCCGCGATGACCGTCCGCCGAGGTCGTCGAGGGTTTTTCCTCGGCTGTTCCAAGTACCCCAAATGCAAGGGGACCAAGGAACCCGGGGCGGCGACGACGGAGAAGATCAACGCCTTGACCGAAGTCGGCTCCACATCTTGAACATCAAGCCGGGCGTGGACGATCACGCCCGTCCTTTCCCCAAGGCGACGCGATGGACTCCGAGACGCTCCGGAATCAACAGGCCCCGATCAAGGCAAGGTATCGCGAAGACCCAGCCTCGGCCCAGTTCACCCTCCGGGCCGAGGGGACCTTGGGCGACGAGAAGCTAACCTGCAAAGTCAGCACCGGTCGAGGCTTAGTGGAAGCGGGCCTCCACCCGGCGACGGGGGGCGACGGGTTGTCGCTCTGCTCGGGCGACATGCTCCTGGAAGCCCTCGTCGCCTGCGCCGGGGTGACGCTGAAAGCGGTCGCCACGGCCCTACAGATCCCCATCCGCTCCGGGACGATCCGAGCCGAAGGAACCCTCGACTTCCGGGGGACCCTGGCCATCAGCAAAGAAGTTCCCGTCGGCTTCCGCGATATCAAACTCTCGTTCGAGCTCAACACCGATGCGACCGACGAACAACTCGCTTCGCTCCTCAGGCTGACCGAGCGATATTGCGTGGTTTATCAGACGTTGAAGACCTCGCCCGAATCTTCGGCTCAGATCTTCCGAAGCCCGACCTGACCGATCAAACGATCCGGGGTTTGTCGTCGGTTTGAATTCAGCTTCGAGCGTTCCACGCCTATCAGGAGACTTTCCGAACATCCAAACTGATCATCATGTCGGTAGAGATTTCGGACAAACAGACGCGGCAAACTCGGCTGAAAGAGAAGAGAGTTGGGTCGGTTTTGCCGAAACAGATATCTAGGTTAATTATCCCGATTCGGCCGATGAATGATCAACGGAGTTGATTCATTCCTGGACGATTCGGGGGTCGATGGGCAGGACCGATGCGGTTGCCGTTGGCGACGCCGGTGGGTGAGCCATCGGCTCGTTCGCCGGACCCGGACATCCTGTATCGATGTGGACCCGCTACGGTCGATCGACCGACCGCCATGAGATCAGGCAAAAGCGTCGGCGACCCGGTCGCGACCGCCCGGTGACCGATCGATCCCTCCGTCCGAGGAGTCTCATGCACCCCACCACCGCCCCGCCTCGCCCCGTCGCCAAGCCCGCCGTGAGGTCGAGCCGCCGCAATCGCCGCCAGCCAACCCTCGAGCGGTGCGAGGGGCGGACCCTCATGACGACTTATACAGTCACCACGCTGACCGACTCCGGCGCCGGTCGAGGGACCGTTGGCGATCTTCGCTACTGCATCGCGCGGGCCAACTTCGACGGTCAGCGGGACACGATCACCCTTGCCGTCACCGGCACCATCCAACTCGGCTCGTCCCTGCCGACATTGGTCAACGCCCGGGGCATCACCATCGACGGCCCGGGCGCCGGGTCGCTGACGGTCCGGGGCGGCGGCGTGTCGGCGAGCTTCACGATGCTGAGGGTCCAACAGGGCGCGACGGCGGCGATCTCGGGCCTGACCTTCGCCGACGGCAGCGCCCCCGTAGCCGGCGGCGCGATCTTCAACCAGGGCAACTTGACGATCGCGGGCGCGGCCTTCACCGGCAACTCGGCCCGGCGGAACGGCGGTGCCATCAACAACGTGGGTACGCTGACGATCGCCGACTCGACCTTCACCGGCAACTCGGTCCTCGACACCGGCGGCGGCGTCACCGGCAAGACGGCTCGTGGGAACGGCGGCGCCATCTACAACTCGGGGCCCCTGACGATCGCCGACTCGACCATCGCCGGCAACTTCGCCGGCACCGGCGGCGGCGGCATCGATTCGGTCTTCACCGCCGTGAAGATCACGAACACGACCATCGTCGCAAACTCGGCTAACGTCTTCGGCGGCGGCATCTCGCTCAACGGCCCGACGGACTTCAGCGATCGAGGCGGCACGCTAACGCTGACCAACTCGACGATCGTCGACAACATCGCCGGCAGGGCGACCGGTACGGGCTACGGCGGCGGGATCGGGGCGAATGACAGCGCGTTGCAGATCGACGGGACGTCCTTCATCGGAAATACGTCGGGTCGCCGCGCCGGCGGCGTCGGAGTCAATGGCGGGGTGTTATCCCTCACCCACTCGACCTTCAGCGGCAACACGACCGGCGGCGATGGCGGCGGCCTCTCGATCAACGGCGGCGTCTCGATCACCGGGCGGGGCAAGACCGGTGGCTCCACGCTCTCCGTCGATCAATCGACCTTCGTCGCCAACTCGGCCGGTCGAAGAGGCGGCGCCATCGAGTCGACCTCGACTACCGCCAAGGTCACGGGCGCGATCCTCTCGGCCAATGCGGCCGGTTCCTCCGGTGGCGGGATTTCACTCGACTTTGACCCGACCTTTCTAGAGACCCACGGCTCGCTGACCCTCACCAACTCGACGATCAACGGAAATACGGCCAGTCAAAGCGGGGGTGGGATCAACAACTTCGACCAACTCACCCTCAACAACGCGACGATTACCGCCAATCTGGCCGGCGTCGCTGGCGGCGGCATCGCCAACGCGAAAGGTCTGACGATCCGACACTCGACCATCACCGAGAACCGTCCCAACAACGTCGCCGGCATAACCTGACGCGGCTCGACAAGGTCGGACCAGCCTCCATCAATCAGGCTCGTCGGGTTGGTGCGTGGGTAGGGTGACGGTGAAGGTGGTCCCCACTCCGGTTTCGGTGGCGAGTTCGATCCTCCCCCGGTGCTCCTGGACGATGTTGTAGGCGATCCAGAGGCCCAGGCCGGTCCCTACGCCTTGCGGCTTGGTCGTGAAGAACGGGTCGAAGATCTTGCCTCGGATCGAATCAGGGATTCCGGGGCCGTTGTCGGACACCTCGTACTGGAACTCGTCGGACTTGGGGAGGAACCGGGTCCGGACGATGATGGTGGCCCCGGCGTCGACGGCCTGGATCGCGTTGACCAGCAGGTTGAGCAAAACCTGATTGAGCCGACCCGGATTGCACCAGACCGTGGGCAACGGGTCGATCTCGACGACAAGCTGGATGTTCTTCTGGCGGATCTGGTAGCGGACCATCTCCACGGTCGATCGGACCGGTTCGTTGGGATCAACCTGCTTGAACTCGGCCTCGTCGATCCGGGAAAAGTCACGCAAACCGGCGACGATCTCGCCGACCCTCTGCAACCCCTGGCGGGTGCTCCGAAACAGCCTGTCGACGTTGCCCAAGGAGTAGTCGAGGTCGATGGCGTCCTCGGCGGCCAAAATCTCGGGCGGGACGGCGTCGCCGAGGTGGTCGCGATATCGGACCATCAACGCGACGATCTGGCGAAAGTCCCGGTCCAGGACGGCGATGTTGTTCGTGACGTACGAAAGCGGGTTGTTGATCTCGTGGGCGACCCCGGCGACCAGTTGGCCCATCCCGGCCATCTTCTCGCTCTGGATCAGCCGCCCCTGGTTTTCCTGGAGCTGGCGGAACGATCGCTCGAGCTCGTCTTTTCGGAGGCGAAGGTCTTCTTCGCCCCGGCGCCGGGAATTCTCGACCGCCCGTCGATCGAGGGCGTCCTGGACGGCGTCGCCCACCCGGCTGGTCAGGAGGTCGGCCTTGGTGAGATAGTCCGAAGCCCCTCGCTTCAGCAAGTCGACGGCGAGCCGTTCGTTGCCGACCCCGCTGATGACGACCACCGGGATCTCGGCGTGCTTGCCCGAGCGGATCGCGCTCAAGACGAGGTCGCCGTGGATTCCGGGCAAGTGATAATCGAGCAAGACCAGGTCGAACGGTTCAAGGTCGATCCGTCGCAAACCGGCTTCGCCCGAATCGACGAACGTCAGGTCGAACGCGTTGAGGGTCCGACGAAACACGTCCTGGTCGGCCTTGTTGTCCTCGATGACGAGCACGCGACTTCGTTCGGATTCCTGGCTGGGCATGAGCCATCTCGCGAGTCGTTCGATCGGACCAGGGGCGAAATGGGGGAAAGTCCCTCGAAGAACGGTCAAGTCGAGATTTGATCCGTTCTCGACACGAGCTTTGGTCAGAGTAGCGAGATTTTCCCCCGACGCAACCCGACCTCCCGGTTCGTTGGGCGGAATTCCCTCGATAGTCGGCCCAACCACCCTCGACCAGTTCGGTTCGCCTGGCGGTGTCGGTCCGGCTGCGGTAGCCTCGAAATACCTCGCGGTTCGCCCATCGCGCCAGCCAAGGTCGTTGGGCCTTCCGGGACCGGAAGTGGATGGCCCGATCAGCTCGACGCGATGGGGGGGTCCGATCGATGACCGAATCCGAAGTCGATTCCTTGCAGTGGGTTTCGTTGATCTACTATCTTCGCGAAACCAATTTCGAGAACGGCCTGGTCGCCGACAAGACGAGTCCCGACTCGCCGGCAAGCATCGCCGCCGTCGGTATGGCGCTGGCGGCGGCGCCGGTGGTGGTCGAACGCGATCTAATGGAACGAGACCGGGTGATCGAGGTCGTCCTGAAGAAACTCCGCTTTTTCCGCGACAGCCCTCAAGGTACCGAGTCTGACGCAACCGGGTATCAGGGGTTTTATTACCACTTCCTCGACATGAAGACGGGCCGAAGGGCCTGGGACTGCGAGCTCTCGACGATCGACTCGGCGTTGTTTCTGGCCGGGATGCTTACCGCCGCCGCCTATTTCGACCGCGAAACCGAGAACGAGGCCGAAATCCGCGACATCGCCGACGCCCTCTACCGCCGGGTCAACTGGTCCTGGGCGGCCAACGGCGACGCCACCGTGACACACGGTTGGAAGCCGGAGTCGGGCTTCATCCCCCACCGATGGAGGGGCTTCGACGAGAGCCTACTGCTCTACATCCTCGCCCTGGGGTCGCCAAGCTACCCACTACCGCCGGAAAGCTATGCCGCCTGGACCTCGACCTTCGAGTGGAAGACGATCTACGGCCACGAGTTGCTTTATTCCGCGCCGTTATTTACTCATCAGTTGCCCCACATGTTCATCGACTTTCGAGGCATCCGCGACTCATTCATGCGAGACAAAGGGCTCGACTACTTCGAGAACTCCCGACGGGCCACCCACGTCCAGCAGCAATACGCGATCGAGAACCCGATGGGGTTCGCGATGTACGGCGAGTTTTGCTGGGGGTTCACCGCATCCGATGGCCCTGGATGGATGAAAAGAACGATAGCCGGGGTCGAACGTACGTTTTTCGATTATGCGGCCCGAGGCGTGCCGTTTGGCCCCGATGACGGGACGATCGCCCCCTGGGTGGTCGCGGCGTCGTTGCCGTTCGCCCCCCAGATTGTTTTGCCGACGCTCAAGAAGTTCAATACTTTGGATCTAGGGTTGATGGATTCTTACGGGTTCAAGACCAGCTTCAATCCGACGTTCGAGGTCGAGGGAAGCTCTTGCGGGTGGGTTTCCCCCCATTATTTCGGAATAGATCAAGGTCCGCTGGTCCTGATGATCGAAAACTACAAGACGGGCCTTTTGTGGTCGCTGACCAAGCGATGCCCGTACATCACCTCGGGCCTGCGCCGGGCCGGGTTCTCCGAAGGCTGGTTGTGATCGGCTTTCCGCCCTTATCCATTCAGCGAGCCCGATTTCATCATGGCCTCCCCTCCGACCAAGCAACGCCCCTGGACCCGGATCATCCGGATCACCAAGCCGCTGTTCACTTCCGAGAAGAAGTGGTCGGCGATCGCCTGGCTGGTCACGCTGCTGGCCTTGATGATGTCGGTCACGTTCTTGAACGTCAGGATCAGCTACGTCAACAACGCCTTCATGACGGCGATCACCGATCGGAACCCGCAGGTCTATCGCCAGATGGCGCTGCTCTACTTGCTGGTCTTCGCGGCTTCGACGGTGGTGGCGGTGTTCGTCAAGTTCTCCGAAGAACGGCTCGGCCTGCTCTGGCGAAACTGGCTGACCTCGCACTTGCTCGACAAATATCTGGCGTCTCGCGCCTACCTTCGGCTCATGGACCGCCCCGACATCGACAATCCCGACCAGCGGATGACCGAGGACGTCAAGAACTTCACGACCACCACGCTCTCGTTCATGCTGATGCTCTTGAACGCCAGCATCGCCGCCGTGGCGTTCTCGATCGTCTTGTGGAAGATCAGCCCGCTCTTGCTCGGCGTGGCGGTCGGTTACGCGGCGTTCGGTTCGTCCTTGACGATGCTGGTGGGCCGGAAGTTGATCAACCTCAACAACCTCCAGCTCAAGAAGGAAGCCAACTTCCGCTACGAGCTGATCCACGTCCGAGAGTACGCCGAGTCGATCGCCCTGCTCAAGGGGGAGCGTCGGCAGCGGGGAAGGCTCCGGCGCCGGCTCACCGAACTGGTCGACAATTTCCGGACCATCGTCGGGATCAACCGGAACCTGGGGTTTTTCACGATCTCTTACAATTACTTGATCCAGATCATCCCGTTCCTGATCGTCGCCCCTCGCTACATCCGGGGCGAGATCCAGTTTGGCGACGTGACGCAGTCGGCCTCGGTCTTCGCCACGCTCCTGGCGGCATTCTCCCTGATCGTCACCCAGTTCGCGGCCATCTCGACCTTCGCCGCCGTCGTCAATCGGCTCGGGACGATCTGGGAAGCCCTCGACGAGCCCCCGGCGCCGGTGTATCAGTCGATCGAGGTGGTCTATGAAGAGTCGAAGATCGCCTACGAGGGGTTGACTCTCCGAGCGGCCAAGGACGGCAAGGTCTTGCTCGACAACCTGGACGTGCAGATCCCCCAAGGGCGTCGACTCCTGATCCTCGGCCCCGACGGGATCGGCAAGACCGCCCTGGCCCGGGCTACGGCGGGGATCTGGCCGACCGGCGAAGGGCGGATCATCCGCCCCCCCCAAGAACACATGTTGTTCTTGCCTCAGCGCCCCTATACCGCCCTGGGATCGCTCCGAGACCAGTTCTTCGACGCCGATTATCAGGGGGACGACGACGACGAACGGATGATCTCGGTGCTCTGCCAGGTCACCTTCGGGCCGATCCTCGAACGGGTCGGCGGGCTCGATGTCGAGCGCGACTGGGCCAATATCCTGACGGTCGGCGAGCAGCAACTCCTCGGGATCGCCCGCCTCTTGATGGCCCAGCCCAAGTTCGCCTTCCTCGACCGGGCCACCAGCGCCTTGAGCTTGTCGAGGGTCAAGCACATCTACACCGTCCTGTCCGCGACCCCGATCACCTATCTGACCGTCGGCGACCACCCGAGCCTCCGGAACTACCACGACAACGTCCTCGAACTCCTCGAAGACGGCCTGTGGACCCTCGGGTCGGCGGAGGTTCCCGTCGATGTGGCGTCCGCTTGACGCGGTCCGAACAACCATCTCCTCTGGTACCCTCGCCTCGTCTCGGTTAATTTGAGGTCGTCGTCGCCATCCGGCGCGATTGCCTGCCTCTCGGTGGACGCCGGACCCCTCTCGCGGAAGGTGATCGCCCTTGGCCAAGCGACCTCGAAACCTTTGGCGGCGCCCCGGCAACTCGTTCCGGATCGGCCAGCGAGGCCCCAGCCCCGCGAATCTCGATGAGCAGCGCCTGACGTTGTACCTCCCGGCCCAGCTCCTCGACTGGGCCGAAGATCAAGCGGTCAAGGCGGGAGAATCGACCGTCCAGGTGTATTGCGCCCGCTTGCTCGGGACGGCGATCGAAGCCGAGCACAGCCGAGGGACCGTCGCCGACGCCGAGGCGAAGCGAGGGGCCTTGGAAGGGTTCCGGGCGATCACCGATGACCCGGAATATCTGGCCGACTGGCTGTCGTCCGCCGGCCCCCGCGACGCCCGTCACGAGATCCAGATCACCGAGACCGACCCCTCGACCCCGGCTCCGCCCTCTTCGACCTCCGGGAGCGCCGCGATGCCGAACACCGGTCCCAGCCCCGCCGCGCAGGCCGTCCTCCGCCACGCCGCGATGGCCGACGATAATCCCAACGTGTTCCTGGCCTCGCTCCGTCGCGGCGAGTCGGTGTCCGACGTCGTGGTCGACGAGTTGCTTCAGGCCTTGAATGCCCTGGAAGTCGAGTACCGGACCGCCCAGAACATCGACCGAAGGGTCGCGTACGCCTTGCACCGGCTCGCATTCGAGGGGCAGGTCCTCCACACCGACGCCTGGCCGGGCGCCTTGAACGCCGAGACCGTCAATACGCTCCGCGTGGTCCAAGAAGCCGTCGACCGGATCTTATCAGGCGAAGACATCCGCTATTATCCCGCCGGAAACTGAGCGATCCCCCAGCATGCCCGCACCCCTCGACTGGCCCGAGAACGACCAGAACGGCACCCTCGGCGACGGCCGATTCGCCTCGGCGACATTTCACCCCGAGTCGTCGGACGAACTTCGGGCGATCGTCCGAGAGTCCGTCGCCTCGGGAATGTCGATCTATCCCCAGGGGGGCGGGACCTCGCTCGACTTCGGCGGAATTCCCAAGCGCCCTGGAGTTGCGATCCGGCTCGGTCGGCTCGATCAAGTGATCGACTACCCGTTCGCCGACATGACCGTCACCGTCGAAGCCGGAATCACGCTGGGTGCATTGCGCGACTTGGTGTCCGGGCAAGGGCAGAGGCTGGCGATCGAGGCAGGTTACCCCGAGTCGGTCACCCTGGGCGGGATCTATGCCACCGCCTCGACCGGCCCTCGGAGGTTCGGGTGGGGGCGACCCCGCGACCAGATCATCGGCGTGAGCTTCGTGACCGCCGACGGCGAGTTGGTTCGAGGCGGAGGCCGGGTCGTCAAGAACGTCGCCGGGTACGACTTCCCCAAGCTCCTGACCGGCTCGATGGGAACCTTGGGGATCATCACCGAGCTGACGCTCAAGGTCAGCCCCCGCCCCGAAGCGTCGGCCCTGGTCCGCGTCGAGTTCGATTCTCTGGGCCTCGCCGCGTCGGCCCTGGAGAAGCTCAACGTGTCGGGGACGCGCCCGGTCTCGCTTGAACTCGTCGACGGTCAGACCGCTCAACCAGGGCAGGGGGGGGCTTGGGAACTACTCGTCGGCCTCGAAGGGAATCGAGCGGCGGTCGACTGGCAAATCCACCGGCTCGAATCCGAATTAGGCCAAACCGGCTTGCCCGTTGGGCGCGACGCCGAGGCCGAAGTCGCCTGGCTCGACTTTGTGGAAGCTGAAGCCGAAGCGGCGGGTCCGGTCGGGTTCACCGCGAGTTTCGCCCCTTCCAGGGCCCTGGAATTTCTTGAGGGGATTGACCTCGATCGCTGGTCGATCCGGGTTCACGCCGGGAACGGCGTAGTCCGAGGGACGGCTCGCTCGGAGGGCGACCTGGAGGCATGGGCGAACGAAATCGACAACCTCCGTCGTGCGTCGGCCCGGCTCGAAGGGGCTTTGATCCTCTCCCGGTGCCCGACCGCCTGGAAAGATCGGCTCAACGTCTGGGGTCCAAGGCGTCCCGACTGGTCGATCGCCGAGCGGGTCAAACTTGCCCTCGACCCCGGTCGGGTCCTGAACCCCGGCCGGTTTCTCGGTACAATTTGATTGCCCCAGGCTCCTCCTTAAACCCTCTTCCGAAGGTTAATTTCCGATGACGACCGCGACCTCGCCCGGATCGAAGTCGGGGGTTGACCTCGACTGGTTGCAGTCGAAGATCCCGTACTCGCTCTACCAGGACTGCATCCATTGCGGCCTATGTACCGCGAGTTGCCCGACCTACGTCGAGACCGGCGACGAGAACGACAGCCCTCGGGGTCGAATCTACCTGATGAGGGCGGTCGCCGACGGCCGGATCGACGCTTCGACCGAGGTCCGCCGCCACCTCGACCTTTGCCTCGACTGCCGGGCCTGCGAGACGGCCTGCCCATCGGGAGTCCAGTACGGCCGCCTGATCGAGCCGTTCAAGGTGGCGCTCCACGCGAGCAGCCCGCCCGCCGACCGGACCGGCTGGTTGCAGCGGATGATCCTGCACCACCTCTTCCCCCACGGCGGTCGAGTCAAGTTGGCGCTCACCCCGGCGCGCTGGATGCAAAGGTTCGGGCTGCTCGACCGGATCGAGAACCTGGGCTTGATGAAGCTTTTGCCCTCGACGTTGCGGCAAATGCAGGCGATGTTGCCCGCCCTGGACAAGCCGGGTTCGCGCCTGCCCGAGGTTCTGCCGCCCTCCGGCCCGAAGCGGGCGACGGTCGCGTTGTTCGTCGGCTGCGTGGGCGACGCCATGTTCCCCGGGACGACCGCCGCGACCGCCCGAGTCCTACAGGCCAATGGCTGCGAGGTCCACGTCCCCCGGGGACAAAATTGCTGCGGGGCGATCCACTACCACGCCGGTTCCGAAGCCCCCGCCGTCGCCTTCGCTCGCCGGAATATGGCCGCATTGAACCCGGACCGCTTCGACGCGATCGTGACTAACGTCGCCGGCTGCGGCGCAATGCTCAAGGACTATCACCACCTCTTGCCGCACCAGGACCACGACGCCGCGACCCGGTTCGTCGCCAAGGTCCGTGACATCTCCGAGTTCCTGGTCGACCTCGGCCCGATCGCGCCGACGCACCCGATCCCGATCCGGGCGACCTACCACGACCCCTGCCACCTCGCCCACGCCCAGCAGATCCGCTCGGCCCCTCGGCAGTTGCTCGGCTTGATCCCGGGCCTGGAATTGATCCCGCTCGAAGAATCCGACCTTTGCTGCGGCGCGGCGGGCACCTACAACCTGACCCAGCCCGAGATGGCCGATCGCCTCGGCCGCCGCAAGCTCGATAACATCCGGGCCACTGGGGCGAAGACCGTCGTCACCGGCAACGTCGGCTGTATTCTCCAGATCGCCCGCCAGGCCAAGGACCAAGGCGACCCGATCGAGGTGGTCCACCCCGTCGACTTGCTCGACCGGTCGTATCGAGGGGACCCCCGGTACCGACCCGAACCTCTGCCGGAGTTCAGGACATGAAAACCGAGTTCTTGTACCTCTGGCTCGCCGCGAGGGGCGAATGCCACCGGTTCGTGGACCAGGCGACCGAGAAAGCCAGCCTTCCCGATCTCCTCGCCGAAGGGTGGCGACCCGTACGCGAGACTCCACTAGTGCACCCTGGCGTAATTGACTTGGCGGTTATTGCTTGAGCGGTTTGTAGGTCCACTGGAACGGCCTGGCCATCGTCCGGTTGTAGTACTCGATGAAGGCCAGCACCTTCGCCTTCAGG
>JAABUX010002885.1_pt1 | contig 23554 bp, 22 predicted proteins | sample 5561851 | NCBI WGS metagenome assembly JAABUX01 (sample SAMN10711883, study PRJNA513361) | rock metagenome | isolation source: Antarctica rocks | place: Antarctica: Victoria Land, Richard Nunatak red sandstone | collected 2016-01-03 | reverse complement strand
TCGCCGAGCCGGTCGCCATCGCCGAGCCGGTCGCCGTGACCGAGACGACCATGGCCGACGCGCCTACCGATGTCGCCGAGCCCGCTGTTGTCGAGACGCCGGGAGTATAGTTATTAGCCGTTAGTCATTAGCCATTAGCCGTTGGCGGCTGCCTGGTGGATGTGGACGTGAAAGAGCTAATTACTAATTGCTAACGACTAATTGCTAAGGATAATCCGATGCGCGAGTTGATCCTCTACGTGGCAAAGCAGCTCGTCAGTGAGCCCGATCTGGTGCGCGTGACCGAGACCGAGGAGCGCGCCTACACGGTCTACCAACTTGAAGTGGGGCCGGACGACATGGGTAAGGTGATCGGCCGGGGTGGCCGCATTGCCAACGCCCTGCGCGTGCTCGTCAAGACGGGCGCGGCCAGGAGCAACCGGCGCGCCATCCTCGAGATCGTCTAGCGCAATGACCTCGGAGGGCTCCGATTCCGACAACGTCAAGGGTGTAACCGGACAGGACTGGCTGCCCCTTGGCGTGCTGACCGCCCCCTGGGGCTTGCGCGGCGATCTCAAGCTGCATCTGGTCGCCGATCTCGACCTGGCGCGGCGTATTAAGCGCATCTACGTCGGCCGCGACCGCCGTCCCTACGACCTCGCTGGCGTCAATCGGCGCGGGAAAGCCTACACGGTCAAGCTCGCGGGCATCGACAGCGTGGAGGCCGCCGAGACCCTGCGGGGCGCCGAGATAGGGTTGCCGCGCGCCGAGGCGCCGCCGCTGCCTCAGGGCCACTACTTCGTCGACCAACTCATAGGTTTGCGCGTCGTGACGTCCGGCGGCCGCGATGTGGGCCGCGTCGCCGATGTTCTCGCGACCGGGGCCAACGATGTCTACGTCGTGCGGGGCGACAGCGGCGAGGTGCTGATCCCGGCCATCCGCGACGTGGTCCTGGAGATCAACCCCGCCGACGGCCTGATCCGCATCGAGCCGCTGCCGGGATTGCTCGATTAGCAATTAGCAATTAGCTGTTAGCCATTAGCCGCTCGTGGTCGATGACCGGCATGGTAGATAATGGTCTCATCGAGGAACAACATGACGCACAAGCCCAATCACCGAAAGCTAATGGCTAACGGCTAATGGCTAATTACTAACGGCTAACAGCTAAACATGCGCATCGACCTCCTCACCATCTATCCCTCCATGTTCGAGAGCCCTCTCGCGCACGGCGTGGTCGGCCGCGCCATCGCGCGGGGCCTGCTCGAGGTGGCGCCGCTCGACATCCGGCTCTTTGCCACCGACCGGCATCGCTCCGTCGACGACTATCCGTACGGGGGCGGGGCGGGCATGGTCATGATGCCGGGGCCGATCTTCACGGCCGTGGAGTCACTGCGGCTACCGGCGGAAACTCCCGTGATCCTGATGACGCCGCGCGGCCGGCTTTTCTCTCAGGCGGTCGCGCGCGAGTTGGCGCGCCACCCGCGGCTGGCTCTGGTGTGCGGCCACTTCGAGGGCGTCGACGAGCGCGTGCGCGAGCATCTGGCGACCGACGAGATCTCGATCGGCGACTACGTCCTGGGTGGTGGAGAGCTCCCGGCCATGGTCATCACCGACGCGGTGACGCGGCTCTTGCCGGGGGCGATGGATGAGGAGTCGGGGCGCGAGGAGTCGCACGCCGTCGGGCTGCTGGAGTATCCGCAGTACACGCGTCCCGCCTCCTTCCGCGGTTGGGAGGTCCCGCCCATTTTGCTCTCGGGGAACCACGGCGCCGTCGCGCGCTGGCGCCGCGCGCAAGCTTTGCGCCACACCTTCGAGCAACGCCCCGACCTGCTGGACGCCGCTCCGTTGACCCCCGCCGAGCAGGCTGAGGTCGAACGATGGCGCGCCGAGGAGAGCGGGCTGAGCTGACTATCTTGAGCAACTTTCGCCAGGCTCTTGACAAACGGGCGAGATGGGTGTACGATACCCACAACGGTGAGGGTAAACGAGGTGGTCCTGATGGAACACTCACTCATCGGAAGGTAGCAAAGTGCTGCAAGTGGCGGAGCCAGGAGGGTATGCCTCATGTACGCGTACGCACTTAAGAAGCCGCACGTGATCTTTGGAGTATTTCAAATCGATTGATCACGCCCACCAACACAAATGGGTGGGCTGGCCGCACGATCTGGTCAGTACAATGTACCACTGCCAGAAAGTACCTTGCGCTCCGTCCTTGGTAGCGTTGTCGGCGTTCAGAACAGGCCCGTGAGCCATCAGAGTGTATGTGACACTCCATCTGCAATGCGCCGGCCGCCTGGTCTAAAGCTAGGTTCCAGGATAGTAGAGCACGTTCAACACTTCAATAAGAAGAATAGATGAGGGGTGACCGGTAGGTCGCCCCTCATTTTGTTGCCCCCGTGCGTCAGCGCCTGGGCGGCGGCAACAACCGCGTTGCAAGCGTACGCAACGCTGCTACGAGAATGAGATGACCCTGCGCACGCAGGCGCCTGCTCCCAGCTTATCGACAACCGGCAACCGGCAACCGGCAACTGCCCACTGCCCACTGCCCACTGCCTACTGCCCACTGCCCACTCTTCTAACCACGGTCGCTCTCGGGGTCCCAGGGGTAGACGATCCAGTCGTCGCGCTCTTCGGCGTAGTAGTCGGGCCGCTCCGCGAATTGGGAGCGGTTGGGCTTGTAGTGCAGCGTGGCCACATCGAAGCGGCAGCCGACCGTCGTCAGGCGCTCCCGCACCGCCATGACGGTGCGCCCGCTGTCCCACACATCGTCGACCACGAGGATATGCTTGTTGGCCAGCAGGATGTCGTCGGGGAACTGCAGGAAGAGTGGCCGGTCCAGGGTGTGGCCGGGTTCGGTGTAGTACATCACAGCGGCGACCAGGATGTTGCGGATGTCCATCCGCTCGCTGATCAGACAGCCGGGGATCATGCCGCCGCGCGCGATGACCAGCAGGGCATCGTAGTGGCCCGGCAGCCTCTCGATCAGCCGGTCTACCAGGATCTCGATGTGCGCCCAGTCAAGGTAATTCTTGTGGATGTGCGTGTCGTGCGCGTCGCTCTCGGTGCTCATGAACTTTCCCTCACCTATTCCTATCTTCTTTCTTTCCCTACCCTTTACGTTGCATACGTTCGACACGCCTGCCTCTGCTTGCGTAGGACGGCAAGACGAAGACGGACAATAGATAAGATAAAGGGAATAGGGGGAAGAATGCCGGCCAAAGAAGCATAGTCAAACTGTAGCAGCGCGCGGGCGGATGGTCAAACATGTCTCTCCGCCTTATGGAAATGGAGGAGCAGTGGACCACGAGCCGGCGTTACCTCAACATAGAGGGCTACTGGCAATGGAAACAACAACAAGCCCCGAAAGGAGGAACCCTCACTGGTAGCGCGGCCTAAACATCGCTCTATCGAGGGAGTGCCTTTTACAGAAGGATAAGGACTTGACCCTGTTTGTTGATTACAAGATAGTGATGGTTTTTGCATTTTTAGGCTGTAATGTTACAGCACTAATGTTCTAAATGTGACTTCTTCGGATGTCTCGCGGACCTGCAACGTGCGGAGCAGTGCCCCGTATACCCGCCAGCCGATGAGAGTCATCGACGCGCGCCTTTCAACCGCGAGTAGGTCACGGTTGGCGCACTGGGCCTGCTCATCGAGATGGACGACGTTGAAGAGGACATCATCGGCGTCATCTTCGAGCGGTGGCAGGTAGAGATACTGGGTCGACTTAAAGCGCACGAGGTTCGACAGCACGTTTTTCAGCCTGGCGGAATCGGCAAAGTCACTTGGCCGCTTCGGCTCCACGCGCAGCAGCATCGCCGTCACGCGTCGCTCTGGCACAAGATCGCAGGTGGAGGTGGCGATGACGTAACTCGGGTTGCCGACCTGACGCTGATCGAGCATGTACGCCGCGTCAGTACGGATCACGTCGCCCTGTAAAACGTGGAAGATGTCAGGCGGTTGGGGCATAACCGCCGCGATGTCCTCGTGATAAATGGGGGAGCGCAGCAGGTACTCATTGAGGAAGCCCTGCCGCGCGCCCACGCTCATGCCATCCATGGCCTCCTTAAGCACACGGAGCGCCATGTCTCCGTGTGACAGGGGGGCGAGTTGCTGTTCAAGGGCAGCGACATCGGGCTGCCCGGCGACACTCTTGGCCATTCTCTATATCCTTGATCGTTTGAAGCGTGGGCGCTTAACTCGTGTGGGGTCGAGCTCCACGTCACCCGTGTCGACGTCCTCGTCGTGTGTATCGTCAAAGGTGAGATCGCGAGGGGTAGGTGTTTCCGTCTTCAGTTCAGGAAGACGGTATGTCAACTCGGAGAGGTGATCGAGGGCGATCCGCACGCCATCCTGGTCGTCCTTGTCTCTGATGCGAAAGGCGAGTTGGATCGCCTGACGCACAAGGACGAGCGCGCCTTGCAGCCGGCTGACGTCTCGGGCGATGCCGTACGTTTTATTCCAGGTTTCTGCGCGCACGATGACGAATTCGACGTCGCGAACACGCAGACGGCCAACCTGATTGGGCCCCACCTTGTTTTTTAGCTCGGTCGCGCCTCCTTTCCGTAATTGCTCGAGCGATGGCCAGCGCGGACCCGGCTCGAGCGTGAACACATCAGGCTCAGTGGGGCGCTGCATGACATCAGTTACCATGTGGTCCTCTCCTTCAAGGGCGCCACGGACGTGAGGGTGATCACGCCAGCCTCCATTCGGCGCCTATACCCACCAGTGTATCACCAATAACACCGGATTAGACCCCGAAAACGGTGTTATAATGATGCTGGATTACCGTATAGCGGCGCCTTCCTGTCAATCAAAACGAACGGAGTAGAGGAAGGGACTCTCTCCTGGCGCTTAACGTGCCGCTGCCCGCTATCGCGGCCATCCCAGCGACATGGAGATGGGGCCGCGGACCGTTGTCGCCCCATGACGGCTGAGTACACAGTCAGGTTGGCGTGTTGGTGTGTGTAGGAGGACAGGCAACTGGGGCTCTTTATCTTCGATATGGACGGCACGCTGATCTCGTCCTATATGGATACGCCGAACAGGCGCTATGCAGCCTGGCACGCGCTGCCGGGGCGGACGGAGTTGCTGCGGACCTTGCGGGAGCAGGGACACCGCGTTGCTATCGCCACCAACCAGGCGGGCGTGGCCTTTGGCCACGTGACGGAGTCTCAGGTCGCGCGCAAGGTCGACGCCGTCCTCACCGCGCTTGACCTGCCAGCGGACACGCCCGTCGCCGTGTGCGTCGCCCATCCGCATGCCAAAGCCTATCGCTACAGGAACCCGGTCGAGCTGGCGCGCCGTAAACCGAGCGGGACGATGCTGCGCGAGCTCATGGAAACGGTCGGCATCCACGAGGGTGTGGTGTACGTCGGCGACCAGCCCGATGATCGACGGGCGGCACGAGACGCGCGTGTATCTTTCCGGCTGGCCGACGATTTCTTCCTGCCATCCGTTGCCGGGCCGGCCGACGATCCTGATCCAGCACTGAACGCAGGGCCGGTTTAGAGACCTGATAGTGCGCTGATGGCGAGGATGAACAACACGCCCAAGACCAGGCTAAAGCTACCAACAATCAGCAGAACCCTGAACGCAATGGTCTCCCACCGTCGACCTACGTGTACAGGCTCAGCACGGTGTCCGTGGCCGGATATATGTCCGGTCGGCGATATAAGGACAAGCGCGTCCTCTTGCTGTTTCCTATCCCGTTGCGCCCTCTGCAATGCGCCTCGTTGCCGCCACGTCCACAGACCCAACGCCACCCCTCCAAGCGCCCCGGCCGCATAGGCGGCGTCGTGCGCCCATAGATCGGCAAGAAAGGCGACCTGCCTGGCTTGCGGGACCGCCGAGGCCAGTGGCTCTGTGAGGGACACACCGCCGGCTTTAGCGACGATGTACCCCGTCACGCCGGCGACGAGGGCGACCAGGCCAACACAGCCCTGGACCACCAGCGTCGGCCGAAGCAGGTCGCGCGCGGAGAGACGGGGGCGGCGCGTCCCGACACGGGCGATACAGGCGACCAGGGCGCCAAGCAAGAGTCCGGCCCACCACGTCGCGATGAGGCCCCACTCGAAGGCAATCAGCGTGGGATCACCAAGGTTGAAGAAATCCGTGTGCCCGATCGTGAAATACTCCACACAGACGTGGGCGGTCACCTGGTCCTGTAGCACGCCATACGTCACGGCCGCTCCCACACCTAGCAGCACAATCTGTATAGCAGCGCAGACGTTGCGGCGCAGACGGGCAAAGATATTCTCTTTCTCTGAACCCACCGTCGTCGTCATCTTTCCCTCGCCGCCCTCTTCGACACCTACGGTCAGTGTTGCTCGCGTCTATCCTCCCAACGCCCCTCCACTGGCACACTGCACGCCGTGGTCACGCGGCGTATGTCAGCCAGTCCCCATCACCGTGACGAGACGCGGAATAGCTCTCCGCCACGGATTGATCTAAACGAAGTCACGGGAATCAGCGCACCATTCGGCATGTAGAGGCCCCTATAGCGACGTTCCGATCTCCGCGTCAGTTGCGCATACCGGAGTTAGCGCGCGAGCAGCATTAAGGTGTTGACAGCACGTCGGCCTCGCCCTGCGCGTAAAGGGCCCGGTCGAAGAAGGCGAGCAAGTCGTTCTCGCGCGTCATCTCCTGCACCGCCTGCTCCAGGGCCGGCGAGACGCTCCCGAAGCGCGCCCGTGCCAGGCGTAGAATCGCCTCGCGCAACGCTTCGCGCCCTTCCTCACGCCCTTGCAAGACCAAATGATCCGCCCACGTCAATTCTGTTGCTTCCAACGTCGTGTCTCCCTGTTGCTCTAACTGTACTTGCAACGCGTCGCGCTCGTCGTTGCTCAGTGGTAGGTAGGTGGCGATGAGGTTAACTACCAGGAAGGCGCGCGCCTCGTCTACATATCCCGTTTCGAAAGCCTCGCGCACGCGCCGCAGGCCGGCCAGGTGCACGCCGATCTGCGCCTCGCGCTCCGCGGGCAGGCGCATCGCGCTGGCGAGCGCCGCGCCCAGGACGCCTCCCATCTGCACGTACTCGACGGCATCCAGCCGCGGCAGACTGATCTGCAGGTAGCGGAAGACAAGATAGGTACGCCCAAACACCGTTTCGGTGTACTCCTCCAGCGCGATACCCTCACGTCCCGGATAAAGTACCAGGACAACCGGGATGACGGGTAGGTCCTCGCGCTGGCGCAGGAGAGAGTAGTACTGCCACATTCGCCAGGGGAAGCGCAACTCACGCTCGCGTTGGACCTCGACGTGGATCAGAAGCAGGCGCGGCATGCCTCCGATGGTCCTGACCTGGACCACCAGATCGGCCGTCCGACGCTCACCCTGAGGGATGTCGGTGAAGGCCTCGGTGTCGCGGAACTCGAGCGTGTCGAGGTCGAGCTCGGCCGCCGTCTCGGGGTCGAACAGGCGCAGGAAGTCGGCGAAGAACGCGCGCAGGAGTTGCTTGAATAACTGGTCGTGCCCGCGCGACGCCTCTCTATCGCCTCCACGCTCCATGGCCTACCCTGTCCTCCGCGCCGGATCATCCCCATTGCCGTGAGCGGTCACGCCAGCGATAACCGCCGCCGCCGGTCTCTAACCGCGGCACTCCCGCTATCCCGAGATCTGGATGCGTCCATGGACAGATAGATGCGGGTCGTTCGCAAACGGGGCGGCTAATCATTCGCCACTTTGGCAGCGGTAACGGCCGCAAGATGGTAAGCGGCTCGGTTGCTTGGGGTACCGGGCCGACTAGTATTGGCAGGGGTGACAGGGGTCGAACCTGCGACATTCGGTTTTGGAGACCGACGCTCTGCCAACTGAGCTACACCCCTAAGTCGGACACCGAGTATTATAGCATGCCTTCGTCAAAATGCGCGCTGACCAGCCGCGCGAATGATACGATTCCCACCTGAAAGAATTAGAGAGGGGAGCGCGTTACGACAGCATGGCCTGGCGGCGCTGGTGTTCGCGCCACATCTCTTGCAGGCGTAGGCGCAGTTGCTCCTGGGCGTGGACACGTAGCTCTTCGCGCATCTCCGGCGGATACTGCGCCACGACGCGCTCGACATCGGCGGCCATCCGTTCGTAGGCGCGCGCGAAGTCGTCCAGCGACGAGACCTGCCTCTGTCCTGTATCTTTGTCCATCCTCTTACGCTCTATCTATAGTTGCTATAGTTGGCTCGTCGCGCGGTGGGGCAGTAACCTGATCGCGCGCCATTGCGCCCATTCGTTCGTAGGCGCGCGATGCATACCGCGTGCCCGTTCCGCGTGCCCGTTCATGCTCACTCGATGCGCGCCGCCAGGTCATGTCTGGAACCAGGTCATGTCTGGAAGAGGATGTGACGGAACAGGACGAAGACGACGGCCAGCAGGAAGAAGAGCAGGGCCACGAGAAGCGCGACCGCGGCAGCCGTCCCGCTGTCGTCGACCTCGTCCTGGGTATCATCCTCGTCGCGCAGCTCGTCCTCGGCCAGCACATCCGTGTCGCCGCTCATCTCTCCCCCCGCACCCGTGGCGCTGGTCATACCCTCCACACCACGCAGTATGCCATATCGTTTCGCTCCGGGTCCACGGGCGCCACGGGCGCCACGGGCGCCGGCCATGTCTGATGAAGCAGGCACTGCCGACGACGTGCTACCCTGCTACTATAGATGGCTGATGATAAAGACACAGACGTACACTGCGCGCATAGACAGGGGAACGCCGACACTGGTACGTACGCGGGAATGAGGAGGACACAAGGGATGAGCACGACATCACAGGCGCGGGATTTGGTGACCGTCACGCCGACAATGACGGTCCAGACAGTCGACCTCGACGCGGTGGCCGTCCACCTGCATCCGTGGGACGAGGTGGCCGTGGCGCGCGTCCCGCTCCCGCCAGGCCTGCGCCTGCGCACCCACGGGCCGGAGGGGACGGTGCGGGTGTCGCGGCTGATCCCGGCCGGCCACAAGGTGGCGCTGCGGGCGGTAGTGGAGGGCGACACGGTGCGCAAGTATGGGCAGGTGATTGGCTTCGCCACCGCGCCGATCAGTCCCGGCGACCACGTGCATAGCCACAATCTGGCCGTGGGCGCGCTCAGCCACGACTACGCCGTGGGCGTCGACGCCCACCCGGTCGATTTTGTCCCCCTGGAGCAGCGCCGCGCGTTCAAGGGTTTCCGCCGCGCCGATGGCCGCACGGGCACGCGCAACTACGTCGCCGTCATCTCCACCGTCAACTGCTCCGCCAGCACCGTGCGCGCCATCGCCGACCGCTTCCGCGGCGACGCGCTGCGCGACTACCCTACCGTTGACGGTGTGATCGGCCTGACCCACAAGGGTGGCTGCGGCGCGCGTTACGGCTCGGGCGAGGTCGAGCTGCTGCAGCGCACTCTGGCCGGGGTCGCCCGCCACCCCAACGTGGCCGCCTATGTGCTGGTCGGTCTGGGCTGCGAGATCAACCAGATGGCCGATCTGGTGCGCGGCCAGGGGCTAGAAGGGGACAGGGCGCCGCTGCTGGTGATCCAGGACGAGGGCGGCCTGCTGGAGACGGTCGAGAGCGGCGTGCGCGCGGTCACGCACCTGCTTCCCGTGGCGGCGGCCTGTCGCCGTGAGCGGACAACGGCGTCGGAGTTGGTAGTGGCGCTGCAATGCGGCGGCTCCGACGGCTGGAGCGGCGTGACGGCCAACCCGGCGCTGGGCCGGGCCGCGGACATGCTGGTGCGCCAGGGCGCCACGGTCGCGCTCGGCGAGACGACCGAGGTGTACGGGGCCGAGCACCTGCTGACGCGCCGCGCCAGCTCGCCTGAGGTGGCTGAGCGCCTGCTGGAGCGTATCCGCTGGTGGGAGGAGTACACGCGCCGCAACGGCTGCGAGATCGACAACAACCCCGCGCCCGGCAACAAGCTCGGCGGCCTGACCACGATCTATGAGAAGAGCCTCGGCGCGGTGGCCAAGAGCGGCTCGACGCCGCTCAACGGGGTGTATGAATACGCGGAGCGGATCACGGCGCGCGGCTTCGTACACATCGATTCGCCCGGCTATGATCCCATCGCGGTCACGGGACAGGTGGCCTCGGGCTGCACCATGGTGGTCTTCACCACGGGGCGGGGCTCGGTGTTTGGCTGCAAGCCCGCGCCCAGCATCAAGGTGGCCACCAACAGCGCGCTCTATCAGAAGATGAGCAACGACATGGACGTCGACGCCGGGCGCGCTCTGGACGGCGCGACGCTCGACGAGGTTGGCGCGGAGATCTTCGAGCGTGTGCTGGCCGTGGCCTCGGGTGAGCAGAGCAAGAGTGAGCGCCACGGCATCGGTGAGGAGGAGTTCAACCCCTGGATCATCGGCGCGACGCTGTGACGAGTGACGAGTGAGGAGTGACGAGTGAGGAGTGAGGAGTGAGGAGTGAGGAGTGACGAGTGACGAGTGAGGAGTGACGAGTGAGGAGTGAGGAGTGAGGAGTGAGGAGTGAGGAGTGAGGGCACTGCCCACTGCCCACTGCCCACTGCCCACTGCCCACTGCCCACTGCCCACTGCTCACTGCTCACTGCCCACTGCTCACTGCTCACTGCTCACTCCTCACTCCTCACTCCTCACTCCTCACTCCTCACTGCGTGCTGTACACTATCCCCATGATGCCTCCACGGGAACTGCCGTTCGAGATTGCTCAACTTTACCCCGAGGCAGCGCGGGTTGCGCTGGCTGCCGTGTACCACGACCTCGCCTGGCGGCCGCGCGAGGATGGCCGTCCTTTCCTGGCGCTCAACATGGTCGGCACGGTCGATGGACGAGCCGCCGTCGACGGCTCGTCCATGGGCCTCGGCAGCCCGATCGACCGCCACCTGATGCGCGTGCTGCGCGCTAACGCGGATGCTCTCCTGTTCGGCGCGGGGACGCTGCGCGCCGAACGGGTCGGCCGGGGCGTGCCCGCGGGGTTTGTGCCCCTGCGCCAGGCGCGCGGGTTGGCGCCGCAGCCTCTGCTGGCGCTGCTGACTGCCTCGGGCGACGTGCCGCTGGAGCGGGCTTTCTTCGCCGAGCCTGAGCGCGCCGTTGTCTTTGTCGCCGAGCAGACGCCGCGCGATCGCCTGGCGCGACTGCAGGAGCGCGCGACGGTTCGCATCGTCGGGGTCGACAGGCCGGACCCGGCCGCGGCCCTGCGCGTCCTGGCGCGGGAGTTCGGCGTGCGCGGCGTCCTGTGCGAGGGCGGTCCCACGCTCAACCGGGATCTCCTGGCCGCGGGTGTGCTCGACGAGCTGTTCGTGACGTTGGCGCCCAAGGTGGTGGCCGGAGACGGGCTCCCCTTGGTCGCGGGCGCCGCCCTGGTCCCAGCCGTACAACTCGAGCTTCGCAGCCTCTACGAACACGACGGCGAGTTGTACCTGCGCTACTCGATCAGGACCCCATAGCCCACTGGCAACTGGCAACTGGCAACTGGCAACTGGCAACTGGCAACTGGGCGTATGCGATACGCCCCTACGGGCAACTGGCAACTACCTACGGCGCCGCCCACGATGTTGGGCCTGCGGAACGCCGGGCAGGGCGGCCATGGCGTAGCGCACCCGGTTAGCGGCGATAGCGACGCGATCTCTCCACGCGCTATATTGGACGGCGTAGGCAGCCGAGCCCAGCACGATCAGCGCCATCGAGCCGGCGAAGATCGCCTCGTAGCCCCGCCATGCGACTACGACACCGGCCAATAGCGACCCCACCGACCAACCCACATTAAATGCCAACGAGCGCCAGCCCGCCACCATCCCGCGCAGGCGCAGCGGCAGCACCTCCATAGCGAACGTGTTCTCCAGCGAGCCCGAAATCGTGCCGAGAGAGTTGCGGGCGATATAGGCCACCGCCGCGAGGGCCAGGCCGGGGTGTACGAGCAGGAGCAGGTAGGCCGGCGCGGTTAGCAGGCGCGTGACGGTGAAGCCCCGCAGACGGCTCCCGCGTCCAATGGCGGGCGCCACGAACGCCATCACGGCGCAGACCAGTCCGGAGAGGGTGAAGATGACGCTGATGGTCCCGGTGCTGGCCTGAAACCGCGACTGGTAGTAGACGTTGAAGAAGGGCAGCGTCGCGCCCATGGTCACGGCGATGGTCCCCGTGGCCACCAGCATCACCAACACGTCGCGGCGCGACCGCTCCGGCGGCCTCTCCTCCATAATCGTGGTGTTCGCGATCGTGTTCGCGGCGTTGGGCGCGGTAGGCGTTTCCCCCTCCGCGTCCGGTTGCGCGGCACGACTCATCCCGGCGAGGTACCACACGCCGAGGGCCGTGAACATGGCGCCGACCAGCATACCCAGACGGTCCTGCGCCACCAGCGCCGCTATATCCAGGCCGTGGCCGCCGCGCGTCGCGCCCACGGCGAGCACGCCGGCCAGGGCCGGCACGATACCACTCAAGATCGAGCCGACCATGGCTCCGATCGTGGCCGAGGCGAAGTAGGCCGAGAAGAGGTGCGAGCGCTGGCGCCGCGTTGCCTGCTCCATCATGTACGGCGAGGCGGGAATCGTCGTGGCCGCGTAGCCGATGCCCGCGCCGATCGTGGCGCCAGCCAGCGCCGCGCTGCTGGTCACCAACGCTGAGAGCGCCCAGCAGACGGCCAGGGCCGCGGAGCCGGCCATCATGACGGTGCGCGCGCTGACCCGCTGCAGCAGCCAGCCGATGACGGGGCCGCTGGCGGCCTGCGCCACGGTGGACATGGCGGCCACCAGGCCGATGAAGTCGAGGCGGTAGCCCAGAGCTACCAGGTAGAGGTTGAACAGAACGCCGAAGACACCGGCCCCGACGTTCATGCAGAGGGCGCCCCACAGCAGACGCCGCGTGCCGTGGCCGAAGGTGGCGAAGGTCTTGAAGTAGGCGGCGACGGCATGCGCGCCCGCCCGTGCCCTGCCCGGTCTCCCCCCCGCTCGACCGGCCCGCATCGCCCCCACATCCCGTCGCTTATCACTGCCTGTCGCGCCGCGTCCTGTCGCGCGCCGCGGCGTCGTCTCTGTCGTCAGCCTATCACAGCGTGCGCGTTGCAAGGTCATGTCGCCTGGGTGCGCCTCGACATAGTGGACTGCGGCCGGAACGGGCCTGCGACGGCGGTCGCATGGCAAAGCACCGCGCTGGACCGGGACCGGCCGCAGCCGGTCGGGGGCCAGTCAGCCAGGGGCCGACTGCGGTCGGGTGGGGGTCGCCGCCACGCTGCTCCTGGCCCCGGTCTGACACCGCAGTGTCCGTGCGCTGCCATGCGACCGCAGTCGCAGGTCGAATCCCACAATTTTAAGGTGCACCCATGTCGCCTGCCGGATATACTGATATACTAGATATACTGATATACTATACGTGTGTAACCTCGCGGCGTATCCGGCGGGGATATATGTTTCTGTTCTCCCAACCCGCTTACCACTGTGAGGAAGCCCTAACAATCATGCCACACCACTCCGCGCGCCCCGACCTTCGTAACATCTGTATCATCGCGCACGTCGACCACGGCAAGACCACGCTCGTGGACGGCTTGCTCAAGCAGAGCGCCGCACTGCGCCGCTCCGAGACCTCCGGCACCCTGATCATGGATTCGGGTGACCTGGAGCGCGAGAAGGGCATCACCATCCTGGCCAAGAACACGGCCGTGCAGTACCGCGACGTTACCATCAACATCATCGACACCCCCGGCCACGCCGACTTTGGCGGCGAGGTCGAGCGCGTGCTGAACATGACCGACGGCGCGCTGCTGCTCGTCGACGCCGTCGAGGGCCCCATGCCACAGACGCGCTTCGTGCTCAAGAAGGCCTTCGAGATTGGACTGCGCCCCATCGTGGTCATCAACAAGATCGACCGGCCCATGGCGCGCATCGACTGGGTGCTGGCCCGCACGCAGGACCTCTTCCTGGAATTGGCCACCGTCGACGACCAACTCGAGTTCCCCGTGATCTATACCGTGGCGCGCGAAGGCACGGCCACGCTCGATCCCGCCGTGCCTGGTACATCGCTGCAGCCGCTCTTCGAGGCCATCCTGCGCTACGTTCCGGCCCCCGCGGTCGACCCCGACGGCCCCTTCCAGATGCTGGTGACCTCGCTGGGCTACGACAACTACCAGGGCCGGCTGATCATCGGGCGCATCGCGCGCGGCCACGTGGCGCCGGGCGATGGTATCATGCACATCGACCGCCACGGCGTCGAGCGCCGCGCCAAGATCGTCTCCGTCTACGTCAATAAGGGTCTGGAGCGCGTCGCGGTGGACAAGGCCACGGCGGGCGATATCGTGGTGCTGACCGGCCTGTCGGACGCCGGGATCGGCGATACCGTGGCCTCGGCCGACGCGCCGGAGGCGCTGCCGCCCATCGCCGTCGAGGAGCCCACGGTCAAGATGACCTTTGGCGTCAGCACCTCGCCGTTCGCGGGCCGCGAGGGTACCTACGTCACCTCGCGCCAGATCCGTGAGCGACTGCTGCGCGAGCTGGAGACAAACGTGGCCCTGCGCGTGGAAGAGACCGGCGCCGCGGACACCTTCATGGTCTCCGGTCGCGGTGAGCTGCACCTGGCTATCCTGATCGAGACGATGCGCCGCGAGGGCTATGAGTTCCAGGTCTCGCGCCCCGAGGTCATCACTAAAGAGGTTGATGGCAAGGTACACGAGCCGGTCGAGCACCTGGTTATCGACACGGCCGAGGAGCACGTGGGGTTCCTGACCGAGAGCCTGGGCCGCCGCCTGGCCGAGATGGTCAACCTCTACAACGATGGCAACGGCAACGTGCGCCTGGAGTACACCATCCCCACGCGCGGGCTGATCGGCTTCCGCAACCTGTTCCTGACGGCGACGCGCGGCAACGGCATCATGGGCTCGATCCTGATGGGCTATGAGCCGTGGTACGGACCGATGAGCGCCACGCGCAACGGCGTGCTGATCGCGTCCGAGGGCGGGACGGCGCTGACCTTCGGTTTGGCCAACGCCCAGGAGCGCGGCACAACGTTCATTGAGGCAGGTACGGATGTCTACGCCGGGATGATCGTGGGCCTGCACATCCGCGAGAACGACCTTGCCGTCAACGTCTGTCGAGCCAAGCAGAAGACGAACATTCGCTCCAGCACGGCCGAGATCTCGGTACGCCTGACGCCGGCCACGATCCTGAGCCTGGAGCAATCGCTGGACTTCATCGCCGACGACGAGTTCGTCGAGGTCACGCCGCAGTCCTTGCGCCTGCGCAAGCGCCTGCTCGATCCCAACGAGCGCGCCCGCGCCCGCAAGAACGCGTCGTTAGCAATTAGTAATTAGCCGTTAGCTGTTGATCGCCGGCCGATGGTGGGCGATCGGTAGCTCCCTACCGAAGGCTAATGGCTAATTACTAATAGCTAACGGCTAATTGCTATTGCGCTATCGGACATCTTTGCCTACGCTAGGTGTAGCCGGTCTTCTAAGGGAGGCCGGTACAGCCCGCGCATGGTCCCTACGCGGCGGGCAGAGTGTGTCCCCACGCGTCCTCGACAGGGAATGTCCCCGAGTGTCCTCTAGTAGCGGAGGAGAAGGTGCATGCAGGCCACGGTGTTAATCGCGGATGATGACGCCGCCATTCGCCAGATGCTCGTCACGATGTTCGACGAGGCCGGCTATGAGACGATCGTGGCCCCCGACGGCAGGACCGCCGTCGCCCTGACACGCATCAACCAGCCGGATGTCGTGCTGCTCGACGTCTCGATGCCGCGCCTGGATGGCCTGGCGGCTTGCCGCGCCATCAAAAGTGACCCGCGCACGGCGCACATCCCCGTGCTTCTGCTGACCGCGTTCGCGCAGGTCGAGGCCAAGGTTCAGGGTCTCGACGCTGGCGCCACCGACTATATCACTAAACCGTTCGACCTGCCCGAGTTGCTGGCGCGCCTGCGCAGTGCCCTGGCCGAGAAGACGCGCCACGATACGCTGGCCGCGCAGGCGCTGACCGACGCCCTGACCGGCCTCACCAATCGGCGCGGGCTCGAGCAACAGCTCGACCAGATGCTGGCCCATGCCGAACGCCACGAAGAGCCTCTCTCGCTCCTGATGATGGACGCCGACCACTTCAAGGCGGTCAACGACAGCTATGGCCACGAGACCGGGGACCAGGTGCTGGTGACGCTGGCGCGGCGCGCCCAGGAGATGGTCAGGGCGCAGGATGTGATCGGGCGCTTCGGCGGTGAGGAGTTCCTCATCATCCTACCCGAGGCAGGGCACGACGCGGCGATCACAGCGGCCGAGCGCCTGCGCCTCCACGTGATCCAACAGCCTATCAGCATCGCCGGAGCTGGGGACCCCATCGTGGTGACCGTCAGCGTCGGGGTGGCAACGCTGTCCCCCGGCGTGGCCATCACGCGGACGGCCCTGGTCGCGGCGGCCGACCGCGCGCTCTACGCGGCCAAACGCACCGGACGCAACCGCAGCGTGCACGCCGATGGTTACCAGACCGCCCCGCTCGGTTTACCGGACCCGCCTGACGCCGCGCGGACCCTCCTTGCCGTGCTCCAGGTCGGCGCTCCCCGAGAGGCCGAGCACGCCATGCGGGTTGGTGAGCTCTGTTGGGGTATAGCCGCCGCCTTGCGTCTCCTCCCGGCCGAGCGCGCGCGCATTGGCTGGGCCGGCCTGCTTCATGACATTGGCCGCGTGCCCCGTGGCCTGACGCCGTCGCCCCTGGCGCGCGACGAGCACGAGTACGAGCAGGCCGCTCTGGACGCTGCCATGACCGTCGAGTTGCTATCACGGTTGCCGATGCTGGCCTCGATGGCCGAGTTAGTCGCGTCCCAGCGCGAAAACTGGGACGGCTCGGGGGCTCCGCACGGCCTGCGTGGCGACGATATCCCGCTGGGGGCGCGTATCATCGCCGTCGCCGACGCCTATGACGGTCTAACCCACGTCCCCGCGGAGATGCGGACGTTGCCTGTCGGGTCCGCCACGGCCACACCGGGCGAACAGTTGCTCCGACAGGCTGGTACGCGCCTTGACCCGGCCATCGTGGACATCGCGCTGCGCCTCCGGCCACACTGACCAGCCGCGTCCGGCGTCCCCTCACGTTCCGAAGCGTCGTCTATCCGATGACACCCCCCTGTGCAACGTCTTACGTTGTACAGGGGGTCTCCGCGCGCCTCATCGTCGGCGACCCGTATACTGAGGGGAGTGTGGGTAGGCAATGGTCGCGCGCGGTTGGCCCTTCAGGAGGAGGTTCGGCGCGACGCATCGCCGGTTAGGATAGGTAAAGGAGAGGGCAATTGGCGACAAGCGCGATATTTCTGGTACTGGCCAGTTTCCTGGCGTCCGCGGTGGAGATGGTGGAGGCGCTGACCATTGTGCTTGCCGCCGGCGTTACGCGCGGCTGGCGCTCCTCGTTCATAGGCGTCGGCGCGGCGCTGGTGGTGCTGGCCGTGATCGTGGCCATCCTGGGACCGGCCCTGACGGTCATCCCCATCGACGCGCTGCGCCTCGTGGTTGGGGCGATCCTGTTGGTTTTCGGCCTGGGATGGCTGCGTAAGGCCATCCTGCGCTCCAGCGGCTACAAGGCGCTGCGCGACGAGGCCGCCAACTACCAGCGTGAGCTCGCGGCGGCTAAAGCAACCGGCGCGGAGACGCGCGCCGGGCTCGACTGGTACGCTTTCACGCTCTGCTTCAAGGGCGTGCTTTTAGAGGGGCTCGAAGTGGCCTTTATCGTGGTCACCTTCGGCGCCACGGCCAAGAACGACGTGGCCAACTCAGTCGTACTGGCGGCGGCGGGGGCGGTCGCGGCCCTGGTGCTGGTGGTCGGCGTGGGCCTGGCGGTGCACGCGCCGCTCAGCCGTGTCCCCGAGAACACCCTCAAGTTCGTGGTGGGGCTGATGCTGACCACGTTCGGCATCTTCTGGGCGTCCGAGGGCGCCGGGGTTGCCTGGCCCGGTTCCGATCTGGCTATCCTGGGCATCCTGGTGGTCATGACGGCGGCCTCCTTCGGCCTGGTGTCCTACCTGCGGCAGCGCCGTACCACCGCATTGCGGACAGGGGTAGCAGCATGAACTTTGTGACCAACTTTGCCAAGTTCTGGTACGACTTCATTATCGGAGACGACTGGACCATCGCCGCGGCGGTCGTTGTCGCCCTGGTCGTGCTCAAGCTCCTGACGCTGGCAAACCTCAACGCGTGGTGGCTGCTACCGCTGGTGGTCATCGTCTTCCTCTACGTCAGCCTGATGCGCGCCGTGACCAAGAAGTAGAGGCAGGGTAATGGAAGCGGTCGTGACGAGCATACGCGTGCCGGTGGACGTGAAGGAGCAGTACGAGACGCTGGCGCGGGCCACGGGGCGCACGCGCAACGACCTGATGGTGGACGCATTGCGCGTCGTGGCCGAGCGCCAGCTGCGCGACACCGCCCTGATCCAGGAGGGCCTCGCGCAGATCCGGGCGGGTCGCACCATCGCCGTGGAAGATGTGGTAGCCGAGTTCAAGCGGGACGGCATCCTGGCCGCCGACTTCACGCTTGACGCCGACGATAACGACATGAGCGACGCGCGAGCCGACGTGTGAACCTTCCAGCATCAATGCCATCGTGGGGCTGCCCACCTACACGCGGGCGACCCTGCCGGGGCCACTCGTCGCGGCCACGCCGACACCATGATCGAGGCACAATGCATAGACAGATCTTGACGTGCGTCCTACTCGTCGGCGCCGTGCAGGGTTTGCAACATGTCAACCCCACGGGTACGTTCACGAGCGTCTCCCGGGGCGATGCTCCAGCGTGCGTCAACCGGTCAGAGCCGTCAATTATTGACGACGTGGAAGGCCCCACATTCTAAATCCACTATGCGGACACGAGAACGGAGGGCAAGCTGATGACGGCCTCTCGCCTGCTCGCCCTGGTAGCCAGACCACCGACTGTACCGACAGCGGCAGGGTGTCGGCGTAGACGGGATGGTAGACCCGGCGTAGCGCCGCCATGACTGGGGCGAATAGCGCGATGTGCCGGTCGACCACGACGACCGGGTAGCGCCCGTGGGCCACGGCTTGCGCCATGCCGCGCACCCAGGCGACGGCCGCCGGGTCACCGTGTTTAGCGCGCTGGGCCAGGATGTAGGTGTCGGAGATGTCGTAGGGCAGGCGCGTCCTGGTCAGCACCGCGTAGTACGGCGGCGCCAGCACGACAGTCCTTGGAGCGGCGTGGCGTCGGATCAGCGCCACGACATCACGCGCCGCCGCCGCATTGGCGTTCGATGCAGCCGAGGTGAAGAGCGCGTCGCGATCTGGGCCGATCAGGCCGAGGCAGGAGACGCAGGCCAGGGCCAACACGCCAGCCCACAGCGGCGCGTGCCGGCGGCGCGCCCCGATGGTCTGTACGGCCCGCGCGATGGTAAAGGCAGCTAGCAGCGCCACGGCGGGCTCGGCGAGGGCGAATACCGTGCCGAAGGTACCCTCTTTGAGCGTGGCCAGCAGCACGGCCACGCTCCCGGCCAGCAGATAGGGCGCGAACAAGCGTGCGCCGCGCACGTCATATATCTCTTGATCTGGTTTTGGATCATAGGCCTGTGCATGATCGTTGGCGCACAGATGTCCTGAGGACGCGGGCATCCTGTCCACCCGTGCCCCAACGGGCGGGATGCTCGCGCTGCCAGTCGCCCCATCAGTTAGAATCGCTAGCGAATTATGGCTAGCGCGAAGATTCAGGGTGAAGTGGGAGCGCGGGCGCCTCGCCCATCCCCGGTCCAACGTGGGGGCGGGCGGGACGCCCGCGCTCCCAGGAGGTTTGCGCGCCAACGAACCATTGCCGTTACTCCCCTCTCCCGCGCACGGGAGAGGGGTTGGGGGTGAGGGTTGCCCCGCGCGCGGGAGAGGGGTCGGGAGTGAGGGTTGCCCCGCGCGCGGGAGAGGGGTTGGGGGTGAGGGATACAGGCACAGCACAGCTCCGACGGCGGCGACGACGATGAAACCGCCTTCCAGCGTCGCGACGTAGGCCAGGCTGGCCACCAGCCAGTCCCCGTTGAGCGGTGAGCTGTCCTGGCCCAGGAAAGCGTCGCGCCAGGCGCCCACCCCGCCGTACAGCGCCAGCAAGAGGCTCAAGAGGCCGACTCCGGTGAGCAACGCCGCGAGGTAGGACGCCAGCAACGCGCGACGGACGCGCCACAAATACAACAGCGTCGCGGCGAGCAGCGGCAGGTAGAGGTCCTTGGTGAAGAGCGCCAGCGCGGCCAGCAGCCCCGAGACGACAGCGGCGCGCGGGCTCAAGCGGAGCAGGGCGTACGCCGACAGCAGCGCGACGAGGGTCAGGGGTGAGTTGGAGTTATCCCAGTGGTCCCAGGTTAGACCAATGGGCAGGAGGGCGTACAGCAGGGCGGCCAGCGATCCGACGATGCGCCGCGCGAACAGGCGGGCGCCCAGCAAATAGACGGACGCCACGCACAGGACGCGCATCAGTACGCTCAGCAGGCGCACGCCGGGCACGCCCCATCCAGCCTTGAAGACGAGCGCGGCCAGCGCGTAGACCAGGGGCGGCTGCGTGGCCACCGCCTCGCGGTAGAGCGTGGCGCCCTGGGCCAGCCGCCGCGCCGGATAGAGGTAGAGGCCGTCGCCGTTATCCACGTAGGCGTACGCGTTGGACAGATAGGCCCACGCCGTGCAAGCCAGAACCGCCAACGCCAGCGCCAGCGGCGCGACCCAGAGCCATTGGGCCTGGGCAGCCCGCGCGCGTGTCATCCTTGTCGACGCAACGCTCATGTTGATGTCGTGTCGAGCCGTCGCGATATCTCTTGCCCTCTCATTTAGCCGTTTTTGCCGCCTGTCGGCTATGGTAGGACCGTTTGTGCCAGGGGACAATAGCCCGAATCCGCTACTTGAAGCCCAGGCGTGCTGCTATACTGCTGGCTAAAGGCTAAAGGCTAAAGGCTAAAGAGGCGTCACGTCTCCTATCGGACAGCGTGAGGACACCCGAACCCATGGCGCAACAACTCTACCACCTGCCCGCCCTGTCGCCCGAGGACGAGTTGTTCCTGCAAACCGTCGAGGACGACACCGACGATTATGAGGAGTCCCCCTGGATGAGCATGGGCGACGCGCAGTTCCGCTCGGCCAGCGCTCTGTACTGGAGCCTGCGCACCTATACCCGGCGCGCGGGCCTGCCCTGGTACGTCGGCGCCATGCTGCCCATCTTCTACCCGCGCCCCCGCCTCAAGCGCAAGGGGCAGGTCGCGCCCGATGTGCTGGTCTCGTTCGTGGAGGACCGCTACCGCGACTCCTACGATCTCGAAGAGGAGGGGGTGTGCCCGGCCTTCGTGCTGGAGGTGATCTCGTCGTCGAGCGTGCTGCAGGACACGGTCAAGAAGCGCCGCACCTATCGCCTGCTGGGCATGCAGGAGTACGCGCTGTTCGCGCCGGACCCCGAGGCGTTGCGCCAACCCGCGCTGACGGGCTATCGGCGCACGGCAAACGACCGCTTCGTGGCCTGGAAGCCGGACGCGCAGGGGCGGCTGTGGAGTCGAGTACTGGAACTCTATCTGGTCGCGGAGGGCCGGGAGGTCCACGCGCGGAGGCCGGACGGCAGCCCGCTGCTCACTCCCGAGCAAGAAGCGATAGAGCGCGAGCGCGAGACCCTGGAGCGTGAGCAGGAAGCCCTAGAGCGGCAGCGCCTGCTGCGCCAGGCCGAACAGGAGGCCCTGGAGCGGCAGCGCCTGCTGCGCCAGGCCGAGCAGGAGGCCCTGGAGCGGCAGCGCCTGGAAGACGAAGTGGCGCGATTGCGCGCCGAGCTCGAGCGCAACCGCCACGACTCGTAACGTACCTTTGCATTGGGGAGAGCCGCGACCGCGATAAATAGGTCACCAGCTCGTGTAGACCAGGCCTGTATCGACGGGAACCGGCGATGGCGCGGTACACTAGGGCATGACCCTCACATTCTCCGCCAACTCCGGGGACGAGTTGCGCATCGTTTTCATGGGCACGCCGGCCTTCGCCGTGCCCTCGCTGCGGGCGCTGCTCGACCTTGGGACCGTGGCGGGCCGCCCAGCGCGGGTCGTCGCGGTGGTGACGCAGCCGGACCGCCCGGCTGGGCGCGGCGGGCACGTGCAGCCCAGCCCGGTCAAGCAGTTGGCCCAGGAGGCCGAGGTACCGGTGCTGCAGCCCGAGCGCCTGCGTCGACCCGAAAACGTGGCCGCGCTGCGCGAGACGGCGCCGGACCTCGTGGTCGTGGCCGCCTTTGCGCAGATCCTCTCGCGCGCCGTGCTGGACACGCCGACCCACGGCTGCCTCAACGTGCACGCCTCGCTGCTGCCGCGCTGGCGTGGGGCCTCACCGATCAACGCGGCCATCCTGGCCGGCGACGCCGAGAGCGGCGTCACCATCATGCGCATGGACCCCGGCCTCGACACCGGCCCCATCCTGACCCAGCGCGCCGAGCCGATGCGTCCCGACGATACCACGGCCACGCTAACTGAGCGTCTATCCTACGTCGGCGCCGAGTTGTTAGCCGCGACGGTCGGCCCGTGGATCGCGGGCGAGTTGGTCTCACAAGAACAGGACGAGTCCCAGGCGACGCCAACGCGCCTGCTGACGCGCGACGACGGTCGCATTGCCTGGACCAGCACGCCTGCCGCGGTCGTGGAGCGCATGACGCGCGCCTACGATCCCTGGCCCGGCGCCTCTACGGCCCACGCCGGCCGTACGCTCAAGCTGTGGAGCGCGACCGTCCTGGCGGACACGCCGCCGCCCGAGGGCGCGACGCCTGGCCACGTGCTCACGCGGGAACAGGCGGTGCCCGTGCTCCAACGCCTGGACCTGCCCTGGCCACAGATGGTTGTGGTGACGGTCGACGGCCTGCTGTTAGTTCGGCGTATCCAGTCCGAGGGCAAGCGCGTCATGGGCGGCGACGACTATATGCGCGGCCAGCCCGACATCGCCGGCGCACAGTTGGGCGAGTAGGCACGGTCTGTGAATTCTACGTGCAGGGGGCCTGCGACCGCGGTCGCAGGTGTAGAATTCACAGGCCATGGGCGAGTAGGGCTCTCCTGGGTCGGGCGTGCTAAAATAGTAGCATTATGGATAGGGACCGCGTAGTTAGGTGTGGGCGGACGTGGATAATCTGACGGGCACGGTCGAGCGCATCGTCTACCAGAACGACGACAACCACTGGACCGTGGCGCGCATCAAGCTGGCCGAGGCGCCTGCCGCGACCCGCTACCGCGCCGCGCCGGACCTGACCACCGTGGTCGGCAACATGCCCGGCCTCAACGTGGGCGAGACGGTGCTGCTCAACGGCGAGTGGCAGATCAACCCGCAGCACGGTCGCCAGTTCCGGGTCGAGACCTTCGAGCCGCAACTGCCCAACACCGTCGACGGCATCCGCCGCTACCTCGGCTCCGGCCTGATCAAGGGCGTCGGCCCCAAGATCGCCGAGCGCATCGTGGAGCACTTCGGCGAGGACACATTGGACACCATCGACCACGAGCCCGCGCGCCTGGCCGAGGTGCCGGGCATCTCGCACAAGAAGCTCGGCGCCATCATGCGCGCCTGGAGCGAGCAGAAGGATATTAAGAACCTGATGCTCTTCCTGCAGTCGCACGAGGTGCAGGCCTCGCTGGCCGCGCGCATCTACAAGGCCTACGGCGCCGAGGCCGTCACCGTGATCCGCGACGACCCCTACCGCATGGCCAAGG
>JAABUX010002884.1_pt1 | contig 23560 bp, 25 predicted proteins | sample 5561851 | NCBI WGS metagenome assembly JAABUX01 (sample SAMN10711883, study PRJNA513361) | rock metagenome | isolation source: Antarctica rocks | place: Antarctica: Victoria Land, Richard Nunatak red sandstone | collected 2016-01-03 | reverse complement strand
CTACACCATACGACCCAACCCACACCAAACACCCACGCGGGGTGGAGCAGCCCGGTAGCTCGTCAGGCTCATAACCTGAAGGTCACAGGTTCAAATCCTGTCCCCGCAACCAGTATTTTTCAGTGAATGCCCGTGATCCGTTCCAGCTCGATACGTGCCGCCTGTATCGGCGAGTGCATGATCGAGCTGTCCGAGCAACCGGACGGCTTCCTTCGCCGCAGCTTCGGTGGCGACACGCTGAACACCGCGATCTATCTGGCTCGCCTCGGGATGCGCGTCGATTACGTGACCGCCCTCGGTATCGATCCCTTCAGCGACGAGATGATCGGTGCGTGGCAAGCAGAGGGCATCGGCACCGATCTGGTGTTGCGTTGCCCAGATGCCTTGCCCGGCCTCTACCTGATCCAGACCCATGCGAGCGGGGAGCGGCGCTTCTCGTACTGGCGGGATAGCGCGCCGGTGCGTCGCCTGCTGACATTGCCGGAGATGGTTCGCGTCGAGGCCGTGCTGCTGCGGCACGACCTGATCTACCTGTCCGGTATCACCCTCTCGCTGTTCGATGCCGCCGGACGCGACCTCCTGTTCGGCATTCTCGACCATCTGCGTGCACACGGCGTCCAGGTGGTGTTCGACGCCAACTTCCGGCCGCGCGGCTGGCCGGACCTCGCCATCGCCAGGCATGCCTACGACGAGATGCTGCGACGTGCCGACCTGGCTCTGCTCAGCGCGGAGGATCATGGACTGCTTTGGGATGGCATGAAGGACGAGGACGCGATCCTTTCCCGCATGCAGCCTTACGGCGTCGACGAGGTGGTGCTGAAGCTCGATTGGCCTGGCTGCATCGTCGTGACGGCGCAGGATGAGCGGGTCCATGTGCCGGCGGTCCAGGAAGGGTCCGCCGTCGACACTACCGCGGCCGGAGACAGTTTCGCCGCTGCCTATCTCGCCGCACGCGCCGCTGGCCTGGACCCGAAAGCAGCCGCCGAAAGCGGCCACCGATTGGCCCGGCTCGTCGTCATGCACCGTGGCGCGATCATCCCGATCCGCGCGATGCCTCACGACCTGTGGGAGCCGCCGGTCAACGCCCTCTCGTGATCATGCGCTATGCGAGGCTGCGGGTGCTGAACGAGGTCCAGGGGCTCACCGTGTAGCTCGCGCTGCGTGGCGATACCGTATAGACGCGCCACGCATAGGCATGGTGCCCGGCATCGAGCCGGACCAGGGTAGACGTGACGTCGAGATATTTGGCATGGACCTCGTGCTCGATGCCGTCGCGCGTCACCACCTGCAGGAAGTAACGCACCGGCAGATCCTCCGCCGGCGCCGACCAGACAATCTCGACGAACGCGTCGCCGCCGGAGGTAATGACCGATCCGGCACGCGGCGCGATCGGGAGGACCGGATGCAACGTGCCGCTCAGCTTCAGGCGATCCGATGGCAGCCTGTCGGCGCCGAGTGCACCGAGTTTCTCCGCAGCTGCGGGCAATCCACTCGCAGCCGCCAGTCGGAACCAGGCGCGTGCGACAGCCGGGTTGCGCGAGACGCCGTCGCCATCCGTGTAGAGCAGGGCCAGGTTGTACTGCGCCCGGCGATTGCCGCGCGCGGCGGCGCGCGCATACCACTCTGCCGCACCGGCCGTATCTTGCGGCGTGCCGCGACCGCTATCCTTCATGACCGCAACATTGAATTCGGCGGCAGCGTACCCGGCTTCGGCCGCGCGCCGGAACCAGCGATAGGCGGCTGCAGCATCCTCCGGCACACCTTCACCAAGATCGGCCAGCAGGCCGAGGCGGAATGCCGCCTCCGGATCACCGGCTTGCGCGAGCGGCAACCAGAGGCCGCGAGCCCGGCCGATGTCGCCGCTCGCATAGGCCTTGGCCGCACTGGCGAGTGGCGCAGCCGGTGCAGCGCCAGCCACTAGCCCGGATACGATAAGAGCAGCAAGCGCTCGTGGTATACACGGGCACTGGTTCAGGTGGAGCTGCCGAGCCGACCTTGGCCAGGTCAGCGCCAGGTGATCTCGACGCGGCGGTTGCGCGGCTCGGCCGCATTCGTGTCGTTCGGAACAGGCAGGTCCGAGACACCCTTGGCGAGCACCTGGAAACGCTCGACGGGGATGCCGCGCGCCACCAGGCCACGTACCACGTTGTCCGCACGTGCCTGGGACAACCTGAGATTGCTACCCGGCGAACCCACAAGGTCGGTCGAGCCGGCCACGACCATGACGATCGGCTTGCCCTCGGCGTAGAGGCGCGAAGCCTTGTCGAGCAGCTTCAGGTCCTCGGACCGGACCTTGCTGCTTCCGTTATCGAAATACAGGTCGAGCGCGTCGGGGGCCTTGGACGGCGCCGCACTGGAGTGGCCTGCGCCCTGTTGCGGCGCCTGTGTGTCCTGAGCCACCGAGACGACCGGTGCCAGACAACTGCCGATAAGCAGCATGCCTGTGCCGAGCATGACGTGCTGCATGGTCCGTGGCATCATGTGCGTTTTCCCGATGATTTTGTTGTCTCGGCGGCATCGCCCGCACCGGAGATGCCTGAACCGATGGAGATGGAGATCTCGCCTGGTCGTGGTAGCGAGACGTCGCTTGGCGGCGGCAGCCTGTGCACCTGCGGCAGGCTAGGCAACATATGCTGTGCCAGATCCAGGGCGGCTCTCTGATCCTGCGGGAAGTAGTAGGCGAGGCTCGACTGTTCGACGACCTGGCCAAGTGCCACCGGCCCGTCGACCGGGATGCCCTTGGCAGACAGCAACGTCCGGATCCGCATTGCTCTGGCTGCCGCCGCGCCATCGCCGTGGCTGTATCGCAGGGTGACGTGCAACGGACCCTCTGTCGGCGCATCCACCGGGCCACCTACGAGAGACGGTGCAACTGGCCCGGATGCAACGGGTTTTGGCCCATCGGGGATGGATGACCCGGAGTTGGCGACGGGCGGTGGTTCGACGCGAGTCACCTGACTGGCCGCAGGGGCTGGCGTCGCCGAACCAGCCGCCGCCCCAGCGACCGCAATAGGCTTCCCAACGGCCTTTTCGTCATGTGCGGTCAGCGCGTACAAGGCCCTCGTGGAAACCTGCGGCAGGATCTCGTCGATCTGACGCCGCGTCTCAACAAGGTCACTGCCGGAAAGCGGATCGCCGGCCGCGATCTCCTTGTCCTCACGGTCCAGCAGGATCGCGAGCCGGTCGTCCGGCGACATCGCCGGGGCGGTGACCGGCGGCACGGTGGCCGCAATGGGTGCGGCGGGTCGATCCGGCCGCGCCACCAGGACGCCCCAGGTTGCCACGCCCCCGGCGAGGCCGAGGCCCGCCAGTGTCAGCCCGACGATCGCCATGGCAGCCCGACGTCCCGCTTGGCTATCCCTCAGGCGGAGAGGCGGCGCGCTCGGGCGAGGCGTGCCGCCATCCCCATGCGATAAAAGGAAATTCTGCCTGCGAAGCGCTGGGTCAGCCATCGCCACGTCGAAAGGCGACGGCTCGAGCTCGTGCGGATGCTCCGCCTTCGTCCGCGACAAGTCCGTCGGGGAATGGATCAGGTCGGGCATGAGGCGAACATGGGCCGCCGCATCGCTCTGCAGGCCGCCGAGGCCGGTGCTGTGCAGTATCGGCCACAGGGCCGGCGTCCCGGTCAGCAGGAAACGCAGCACCGGCTGCTCGTCCTGACGCAGCTTCGCCAGCGTGATCAGGCGATGCACCGTCTGCATCGACAGGCATTCCGCGCCCGCTACCACGACCACCAGGGGTCTTTCCGGCACATGCCTCGCGACGAGCCCGTCGCGGATCGCATCGTGCAGCATCGAAAGAGCAGGAAGCGGTGCGGTCACCTTCGCGATCTCGAATCCTGCCTCCCGTAACCGGTCGATGACGGCGGACGAGACCTCGTCCGAGATACCATCCTCGCCGCTGAGCACGACGAAGTCGTTCTCGAACGACACCGCGGACACGACCCTGGCCGGCACGTGCTGATCGAACGCGGGCGGCCAGGGCTGCCCGGTGACCCCGGGAATACCGACTACGAGCCTATCCTGCATATGCAAGCTGCCTGCCATGCTTGCACTATAAACCAGACTCGCGGCTTTTTTGATCAAATCATTGTAAATAGTCTGCCCCTTCGCGCCGCCTGAATTGCGCGCCAACGAGGACCAGGGTGCACCGGAGCGCGAGGGTCGGACGATCCGGAGATCAGGATGATCCCGGACGCTGGATCCGATGAGGTCCGCATCGCCTTATGGCCGCTGCATGACGCCTCCGAGTTCAGCCTGGATGAAGCTGCCGGCATCGTTACTCGCGCGATCGAACCCGCGATCCGGGTGTCGATCCTGCGGTCAGGCCTGAGGGGCAGGGACGTTAGTTCGACGTATCGTCAGCGCGCGTCGATGTACCCGCACGTCGCGCGCGTGGCCTCGTCGGGAGGTCTCGTCCGGCAGCGGGTATGGCGCCTCCCGAAGCGTCATGTTATCAAGCACGTCATCGAGGCCGTCCAGGCGATGCAGCCATGACGGGCCGGGCAGGACGGATCATTCATCGCCGCGCGGCTTTCGCGTCGTGTCTCAGAAATGCTGGATTGACCGCTGAAGATCTTGTCAGCTACTTGTATGTCTATCAGAAATTTACCATTTCGATGTGATCGACAAACAAGTTCACGATCGTTGCCGCAAGGTGACTGCACGAACTTGACGCCGTGACGTCATCGTCACGTTCCTGTCCGGAATGGTAGTCCTGGCCAGCCTTGTTCCCGAATGGACGCAATCGGGCTGCGTTTTTTCGCGGGATGACACGAGCACGCATCGAAGTTCGGATGAGTTGGCCTGGCTTTGTCAAGATCAGCCGGCGTCTCAGGCCGGAACAGGGAAGGAACCAGCAAGATGGCCAAGGGACAGAAACGAAGCAACCGCGAGATAAAGAAGCCGAAAGGCGCCAAGAAGCCGGCTGCAGGCGTGGTCGCCTCTCAGTATCAGCTCCCCGTCAAGATCGCCACTCCGAAGAGCAGCGGCAAGTAATCGCCGCCGACATGCGACGCGATCGCGCCTTCGCCACTCAACTGGAAAGATACCTGGATGAAATTTCGTCCCCTGCACGACCGGGTCGTCCTGCGACGCATCACACCCGAGGAAAAGACCTCCGGCGGCATCATCATTCCCGATACCGCCCGCGAGAAGCCGATGGAAGGCGAGGTGGTCGCGGTCGGCCCGGGCGCGCGTGACGAGCAGGGCTCGATCGTGGCGCTCGAGGTCAAGGCGGGCGACCGCGTGCTGTTCGGCAAATGGTCCGGTACCGAAGTGAAGCTGGACGGCGAGGAACTCCTGATCATGAAGGAGGCCGACCTGCTCGGCGTCGTCGAACGTGAGGCTGTCCAGGCCAAAGCCGCGTGACCTCGACCGTGGTCGGGCCGATCCGCCGGCCCGGGCAAGGTCCGACGTCGAGACATCAAGCGATACAGGAAAGACCGAGATAATGGCAGCCAAAGACGTAAAGTTCGGAGCCGACGCACGTGGCCGCATGCTGCGTGGCGTGGACATGCTGGCTGACGCGGTGAAGGTCACGCTGGGTCCGAAGGGCCGCAACGTGCTCATCGACAAGAGCTATGGCGCCCCGCGGATCACCAAGGACGGCGTGACGGTCGCAAAGGAGATCGAGCTCTCCGACAAGACCGAGAACATGGGCGCCCAGCTCGTACGCGAGGTCGCCACCAAGACCAACGATCTCGCCGGCGACGGCACCACGACGGCGATCGTGCTGGCGCAGAGCATCGTTCGCGAGGGAGGCAAGGCGGTCGCCGCCGGTCTCGCGCCGATCGAGCTGCGTCGCGGCATCGACAAGGCGGTCAAGGCGCTGGTTGCCGAGCTGGCGAGCCGTTCCAAGACGGTCACCACCGAGGGTGAGACCGCCCAGGTCGGCACCATCAGCGCCAACGGCGAGGCCGACATCGGCCGCATGATCGCGCAGGCGATGCAGAAGGTCGGCAAGGAAGGGGTCATCACCGTCGAGGAAGCGAAGGGGATGCAGACCGAGCTCGAGATCGTCGACGGCATGCAGTTCGACCGCGGCTACCTCAGCCCGTACTTCATCACCAACCCCGAGAAGATGCTGGTCGAGCTGGCCGATCCCTACATACTGATCCACGAGAAGAAGCTGTCTGGACTGCAGGCGTTGCTGCCGCTGCTCGAGAGCGTCGTGCAGTCCGGGGCACCGCTGCTGATCATCGCGGAGGACATCGAGGGCGAGGCGCTGGCCACCCTGGTGGTCAACAAGCTTCGTGGCGGCCTGAAGGTCGCCGCCGTCAAGGCGCCGGGCTTCGGCGACCGCCGCAAGGCGATGCTGGAGGACATCGCGATCCTGACCGGTGGCCAGGTGATCAGCGAGGACCTCGGCATCAAGCTCGAGAACGTGACGCTGGCGATGCTCGGCCGCGCCAAGCGAGTGTTGATCGAGAAGGAGAACACGACCCTGGTCGAGGGCGCGGGTTCCGCCGAGGACATCAAGGGGCGCTGCAACCAGATCCGCGCCCAGGTCGAGGATACCACCTCGGACTATGATCGCGAGAAGCTGCAGGAGCGTCTGGCCAAGCTGGCCGGCGGTGTCGCGGTCATCCGCGTCGGCGGGGCCACCGAGACCGAGGTGAAGGAGCGCAAGGACCGCGTCGACGACGCGCTGCACGCGACCCGCGCGGCTATCGAGGAAGGCATCGTCCCCGGCGGCGGCGTCGCTCTCGCCCGTGCCTCGCTGATCCTGGCGAAGCTGAAGCCGGAGAACGAGGAGCAGAAGTTCGGCATCGAACTGATCCGCAAGGCCGCGCTGACGCCGCTGCGGCAGATCGCGGAGAATGCCGGCTCGGACGGCGCGGTCATCGTCGCCAAGGTGCTCGATGATCCCAGCTACAACTTCGGCTTCGATGCCCAGAACATCGAGTTCAAAGACATGGTGGATGCCGGGATCATCGACGCGACCAAGGTCGTGCGCGTCGCCCTGCAGAACGCGGCCTCCGTCGCCGGCCTGATCATCACCACCGAGGCGATGGTGTCGGAGCGGCCGGACAGGTCGGGTGGCGGCGGCATGCCGGGCGGCGGCGGCGGCATGGGCGGCATGGGTGGCGGCATGGGAGACATGGGCTACTGATCCCGGTCGGCTGGTCGGGATCGCGACAGGATCTCGACCGGCCGGCGAACGGAGCATGGTCGCTGCGATCATGCTTCGGGACCAGCTCGCGCGCCGGCGTTGCGGCGTCGGCATAGCGGGATGACGGCGATAGGGGACATCGAGGATGACGAGGACAGTCAATCCGGTTGCAGCCGCCGATCGAGGTCAGATGTGCTTCGAGGTTCGCGACGGCATCCGTCGGATCAGTTGCATGGTTTCCAACGACGCGCTCGAGGCGGTATCGGGCCTGACCGCGCCTTCCACGGTGTCGCTGCGGCGAAGGTCGTTCGACCGGTTCCGCACCCTGATCAACAAGGCGGCCACGCTGAAGCTGAGCTCGCTGCCTTCCGGTTTCACCGGTGCGGTCGTGCTCACCAGCAGGGATCTGCGCTGCGTGCCGCCCGAGACCGGGGCCCCGTCATTCGGTAGTTCCGCCAGGGGGCTGAGCCGGCCTGCGTCGCACGATGACCGTCCGCCTGCGGGATCGATATCCGCAGTCCGGTCCAGGTCGTCCGGATCCGCGTCATGAGGGCCGGAGCCAGGCCGATGCGCCGGGCGGGCATGGCGGTCGCGGCCGTGGGCGTGGTGCTGATGGCCTACTCCGGTCCGATCACCCCCGCGCACCTGGGGGCTCGCCTGCTGACGACGATGCCCGTGCATGTCGACTGGCTGCTGCTGGTCGGGATGGCGATCGTCGTCGGCGGCGGCTCCCTGGTCCAGGCCGCCTGGAAACCGAGCTAGACCTCCGGCTCGCCGAGGGTGCGCAACAACCGCCCCTGGGTTCGCAGCAGTTCGGGATCGTCCGGCTCGCGTGGGATGGCGCCGGGGACGATGATCGGCCTCGACAGCCGCGCCGGATGGCCGGAAAGCACCACCAGGTGATGCCCCAGCCGACAAGCCTCCAGCGGATCGTGGGTAATCAGCAGCACCGTGCGACCGCCTAGCAGTTCGGCCGCGAGGTTCTGTATGCGCGTCCGGGTGAAGCTGTCGAGTGCCGCGAACGGCTCGTCCATCAGCACGATCGGGCGATCCTCGTAGAGCGTGCGGGCGATCGCGACGCGCTGGCGCATGCCTCCGGAGAGTTCCACCGGCAGTGCCTGCCGCCGGTCGGCCAGCCCGACCCGCTCCAGCAGGGCGCCGGCCCGCGCCGGGTCGGAGGGTTCTCTGCGGAGCCGGGCCCCGAGCATCACGTTGTCGATCAGCCGCAGCCAGGGGTAGAGCAGGTCCTGCTGCGCCATGTAGGCGATACGATGGGCGAGCGGTGCGCCGTCGCTCGCGCCGATGCGGCCCGCCGAGGGCTTCTGCAGTCCCGCCGCCATCTTCAGCAGGCCGGTCTTGCCGACGCCGCTCGGTCCGAGCAGGACCACGAACTGGCCCCCCGGTATCTCCAGCGTCAGATCCTCGAAGATGGTCCGGGCGCCATGTCGCAGGGCGACGCCTTCGAGACGCAGGCCCGGGCACGCAGCAGCGTCCTGTCCGGGGCGCGCAACCCTGGGACCCGACCGCCCGAAGCCCATCAGGTGGTGGTCGGTGCGGAGCCAGGATCTCGTCGCGACGCCTTCTCCTCCGCACGGTTCATCAGCCTGAACCCGGTCTCCGGCGCCGCCCTGGCCAGGAAGCGTGCCAGCCGGGAGAGGCCGATGACGATCTCGTCATCGTCGCGGCGCAGTCCCCGGATGATGCGTCCGGCGATGAAGTCGGGCGTCGCCTTGGCGCCGGAATAGTGGCTGGCCATCTCGGTGTCCACCGCCGGCGGCATCACCTCGACGACGCGGACCGGCGTCGATCGAAGCTGGAATCGCAACGAGCGCGTCATCGCGTGCAGCGCGCTCTTGGTGGCGCTATAGGGCGCGGTGCGGGCGCTGGGCAGGAACACGTAGCCGGTGGTGACGTTCACGATCGCCGCCGCGCGCTGACGTCGCAGCAGCGGCAGCAGCAGGCTGGCCAGGGCCACCGGGGCGATCAGGTTGGTGGCGACCTCCGCCTCCAGCTCGTCGACGTGGCCGGGCTCGGTGAGATCGGAGACATGCAGCAGGCCGGCGTTGTTGACCAGCACGTTCAGGCCGGGGAATTTCGCCGCCATCTCGTCTGCCAGCATCTGCCGGCTCGCCGCATCGGCTACATCGGATCGGATCGCCGTCAGCGCCGGCAGGGCGTCACGCGCCGCATCCAGCCTGGCCTGATCGCGGCCGCATACCACCACGGTGTTGCCCTGCTCGATCAGCCGGCGGGCCAGTGCCAGTCCGATGCCGCTGGCGCCGCCGGTGATCAGCACGGTATTGCCGCTCAGCTTCATCGCCGGCCTCCGCGTCGGGGTCGTTCCCGGCACGCCGGGGCTGCCGCAGCCAGTCCGTCAGGGCCGGATGGGCGAGACGGTGCCGCCCTTGCCCTCGTCGCGCACGACATCCTGCAGCGAGGCGGGCACGCGGCCGTAGGTCGTGTAGAGCGCGGCGGCGGTGAAGAGCAGGGCACCGACCATGTTGCCCAGCGTAACCGGGATCTCGTTCCAGAGCCACCACTCGCTCATGGATACGTGGGCGCCCAGCATCATGCCGGCAGGGATCGCGAACATGTTGACCACGGAATGCTCGAAGCCCTGCTCGACGAAGATGAAGATCGGCAGCCAGGCGCCCAGGATCTTGCCGGCGGTGGAGCTGGAGGCGAGCCCCATCACCGTGCCGAGGCTGACCATCCAGTTGCATAGTATTGCCTTGACGAAGACGGTGAGCATGCCCGCCGCGCCGAAAGCCTCGTAGGCGGTGGTCTTGCTGACCGCCAGCGCCCGCAGCCGCTCGCCGATCAGCCCGCCGCTGTTGTGCCCTGCCTCGGTCGCCGCGATCCAGAACAGCATGGCATAGAACAGGCTGCCGATGAGGTTGCCGAGGAACACCCAGGCCCAGTTGGACATCACCTGACCGGGACTGATGCGGCCGGCGAACATCGCCACCGGCATGACCGCGAAGTTTCCGGTCAGCAATTCGAGCCCGAGGACGACGATGATCGCGAAGCCGGCCGGGAACAGCAGGGCCCCGACGATGGGCTGACCGGTCTGCGCCCCGGCCAGGAAGGCCATGCTGGTCGCGAAGCCCAGGAAGGCGCCAGCCAGCGCGCCGCGGATCAGCAGGTCGAGCGGCGGCAGTGCGGCCTTGACCACGCCCGCCTCCACGATGTTGCGGATGGTCTGGGCCGGCTTGATGTAGTCTGCCATTCGGGCTGCTCCAGGGTGGATGCGCCCATGCCGGCCATCTCGCGGAGCCGACAACGGGCTCCGGCGGCCCCGAGTTCCGGCTTCGGCGGCGGAACCCGGGATAGCTACTCGAATTTGGCGTTATGGGTGATGCAGCCAAACCCGGCTGCGGCGTTGCAGTCCCATGGCAGAAAGCATTCCACGGCAGCGAGCCGACCGGACGCAGCTCCAGCAGATCATCGTCGGGCTGACCGAAGGTATCATCATCATCAACCCCGATCGGAGCATCGCGTGGGCGAACGACGCCGCGCTGGAGATGCACGGCATCCGGTCGGTGAAGGACCTCGGCAGCGACATATCGGACTATCGCGCGCGCTACACGCTGCGCTACCGCAACCAGCACACGCTGCCGGCGGGCGAGTATCCGATGGAACGCGTCGTCGCCGGCGAGGCGTTCAGCGAGGTCGTCGTCGTGGTCACCCGTGCCGGCAGCGACAGGCACGCGGATGGCGGGAAGCACTGGGTGCATGAGATCCGCAGCCTCATCCTGAACGATCCGGAGGGCGTGCCCGACTGTCTGGTGCTGGTGCTGGAAGACCAGACCGAGCGCTTCAACGCCGAGGAGCGTTTCGAGCGGGCGTTCGGCGCGAACCCGGCGCCGGCGATCATCGCCCGGCTATCGGACATGCGCTACGTCAAGGTCAACCAGGGTTTCCTGGAGATGACCGGCCACCTGCGCGAGGCGGTCATCGGCCGGTCGATGCACGAGATCGACATCCTGGAGGGTGCCGAGAAACGCGACCTCGCGGTCAAGCGCCTGCATGCCGGACACACCATCCCGCAGATGGAGGCGTGCCTCGGTACGCCCGACGGCAAGGGCAAGACGGTCATCGTGGCCGGGCAGCCGATCGAGATCGGCGACGAGGCGTGCATGCTGTTCAGCTTCGCCGACCTGCATCCGCGCAAGCAGGCCGAGGATGCCCTGCGCCAGAGCGAGCAGCGCTTCGCGGTCGCGTTTCGCCTGGCACCCGGGCCGATGGCGATCGTGGCGCTGGATGGCCTGCGCCTGCTCGACGTGAACGACGCGTTCACCGCCGCCACCGGCTGGCGCCGGGAGGAGGTCATCGGCCGCAGCGAGGCCGATATCGGGTTGTGGGGCCAGGGCGCGCCGCGCGACGAGCTGGCGCGGCTGGTGCAGCAGACGGGCCATCTGCGCAGCGTGGACGCCCGGCTGCGCAGCTAAGGATGGCCGCAACGGGGACTACCTGCTGTCGGCGGAGACGGTGATGATCCACGGCGAGCACTGCGTGCTGACCGTCATGCTGGACATCACCGAGCGCAAGCAGACCGAGGCCGAGCTGCAGGCCGCGGTCGAGGCGGTGATGCAGGATACCTCCTGGTTCGGGCAGAAGATCATGGAAAAACTTGCCGGCCTGACCCGGCAGGGTGCTGCCGACAGGCCCGGTCCCGACGTCGGCGACCTGACGCCGCGGGCACGGGAAGTGCTCGGCTTGGTGGCCCAGGGGCTGTCGGACGAGGAGATCGCGGGCAAACTCGGTGTCAGCCGCAACACGATTCGCAATCACGTTTCGGCGATCTACCACAAGCTTGGGGTGCATCGTCGCAGTGCGGTGGTGGTGTGGGCGCGCGAACGCGGTCTTGGCAGTCCCAAGAAAACGCCCGTGGAACAACGGCGAGGCGGACGCGGCCGCAAGCGGGTAGTGCAGGTTGCGTGACGCCATAGTGCAGAAATACCAGGACTTTTCCGCCCGCGCGGCGAAAGATCGGGCGCCTGGCGGCAAAACCTTCCGCTGCTTTGCGGGTTACACGGCTATCCCGTCGCGGCCTCCCGGTCGCCGGGCGCGTGGCAACAGGAAGGGTAGTGCGGTGGACAAGGATCGTCTCGAAGGCGTGGGCAAGAAGGTGTCGGGCTCGATCAAGGAGGCCGTCGGCAAGGTCACCGGGGACAGCAAGACGCAAGCCGAGGGCAGCGCGGAGAAGACCGCCGGCAAGGCCCAGAACACCGTCGGCGGCGCCAAGGATGCCGTCCGCGATACCCTGAAGGACTGAACCGGGTCGGCCACAGGCTCGTCGTCTCGGCAATCATGACCAACCGGGCACCGAACCAGGGTTCACTCGTTTCATGACAGAAGCGGGCAGAACTCTGGCGCGGAGCAACAAACTCGCGCCATGCGGGCTCCGGCAGACGGACGCGACGTTTCCCGCAAACCATCAATCCAATCATCAGAGGAGTTACGCCAGTGAGTGAAGAAACCATCATCGCCGTCTACGATACCGCGGCTCATGCCGAAGATGCCGTTCGGGATCTCCACGCCGCCAATGTCCCGGCAAATGCCATCAGCCAGCACGCCGGCACCGGCACCGGCAGCGGCCTGATGGCCGGTTCGGCGCAGACATCGGCACCGGCGCGCGAGCCGGGGTTCTGGAACCGCCTGTTCGGCGGCGAGCCGGACCACGACACGTCGGTCTATGACCGCAGCCTGGACAGCGGCTCGACCGTGGTCACGGTGCGGGTGCCCGACGAGCATGTCGAGAGCGTCAGCCGCATCCTGGAGCTGCACAACCCGATCGACCTCGACCAGCGCGCCACCGGATACGGAATCGGCGCCACGACGGCAACGACCACGACCAGCCAGGCGACGACCGCCACCGCCGCCCCTGCCGTGGATGCGACCGTCCGGGAAGCCGGCGATCAGGTTATCGCGCTGTCCGAGGAGCAGCTTGTCGTCGGCAAGCGCCTCGTGAACCGCGGCAGCACGCGCGTCCGTCGCTACGTCGTGGAGACGCCGGTCGAGGAGAACGTGACGCTGCGTTCCGAGCGCGTGTCGATCGAGCGCCGTCCGGTCGCGGCGGGTACACGCACCGCGGACACCGAGTTCACGGATCGTGTCATCGAGGTCACCGAGACCGCGGAGGAAGCGGTCGTCGGCAAGTCGGCGCATGTCAGGGAAGAAGTCGTCATCCGCAAGGACGCGGCCGAACATGTCGAGACGGTGCACGACACGGTCCGTCGCGAGGACGTCGAGGTCGAGAGGGTGCCCGTGCAGACGGCCACCACCACGACCACCGACACCATCGCTCCGGTGACACCGGCCCGTAACGGCACGCCGAAGATCTAGGCACCGAGGTAACGGGCGGACGGCTCCATTCGAGACGCCGCCATCGAGAGAAGCCGGTCCTGTCGCAGCAGCATGCAGGACCGGCGGGACTTCAAACCACGACCACCACGACATGCCGCCTGTCGGGCAGCCCACAAGCCCGGACAGGTCATAAACAAGGACGCCGACCATGAAATCCATACCGCTCGCCCTGGTTGCCACGCTGTTCGCGACGGCAGCCGTCGCGCAGACAACTGCTCCGGGTGCCGCCCCGGGCGCCACCTCGAACGCGCCGATGGCAGGGGTGAACTCCAGTACCGGCACCAAGCCGGGCATGAGCATGACCGATCGCAACACCAGCACCGCGGCTGCCAGCGGCGATCGCAATCAGGCGGTCGCGACCACCAGCGCCGATGCGCCCCAGCCGGCACGCGGCGCGAACTCGTTCAGCAGGGACGAGGCCCGTCGCCGCATCGAGCGTCATGGCTTCCAGAAAGTTTCCGGTCTGCGCAAGGATGATGGCGGCGTCTGGCGCGGCACCGGCATGAAGGACGGCCAGCAGGTCAACGTCTGGCTCGACTACAAGGGCAACGCCGGCCAGCAGCAGTAACCCAGCTCGTTTCCCAGCACGCAAGCCAACCAATACAGGAGGCCGATATGGCCATGCGCACCTTTACCCACCTCTACGACACCTACGCCGATGCGCAGCAGACCGTGCAGGCGCTTGAGAGCGCCGGCATCTCGCATGACAACATCAGCATCGTCTCGAACAATGCCGACAATAGCCACGCGACCACCAGCGGCGTCGCGGGCAGCGATACGCCCGTCGAGGACACACGCGCGGGAACCGGCGCCAGCACCGGTACCCTGGTCGGCGGCGGCGTCGGCCTGCTGACCGGCCTCGGCCTGCTCGCGATCCCCGGCGTCGGTCCGGTCGTGGCGGCCGGCTGGCTGGTCGCGACCCTCACCGGTGCGGGCATCGGTGCTGCGGGCGGCGGCCTGCTGGGCTCGCTGGTCCATGCCGGTGTGCCCGAGGAGCACGCGCATGCCTACGCCGAGGGCGTGCGCCGCGGCGGCACGCTCGTCACCGTGCGCGGGGATGAAGGCCAGGCCAGCCAGATCGAGAGCGTCCTGAACGGCCGCATGGCCTCCGCGGTGGACATGACTGCGCGCCGCGCCGACTACCAGACCGACGGTTGGGAGAAGTTCGAAGAGACTGCTCCGAACTATACCGCCGACCAGGTGACGGCGGAGCGTTCGCGGCGTGTTCAGGTCGTGAAGACGCTCTAATTCAGACGCTCTGATTTCCCGGGCACGCGGCAGGGCGAGAGATCGTCCGGCCGCGGCTCAAGCATCGAACGGAGGCGTGCATGAGTGACAAGAACGGGACCGATCCCGTCGGCAAGAGCATGGCTGATCTTCAGGCCGCGGGCGATGCCGCGCGGCAGGTCGGTGACCAGGCTCGACAGGCCGGAGTGCAGGCCGCGGGTCAGGCGCAGGAGTTGGCGCACGAGGCCCAGGAGCGTGGCGCATCGCTGGTTGGAGCGGTAGGCGAACGTCTCACATCCGGTGCGGAGGCCCAGAAGGAGAGTTTGGCCGAGCGGCTCGCGGATGTCGCCGAGGCCGTGCATCGTTCGGGCGAGCAGTTCGAAGGACATCAGGACTGGATCGCGACGCTGGTCGAGCGTGGCGCCGACGAGCTCGGCACGCTGGCGAGCACCCTGCGCACCAACGACCTGCAGGGCCTCATGGGCGGTCTCCAGGACCTCGCTCGCCGCCAGCCGGCGCTATTCGCCGGCGCATCGCTGGCAGCCGGGTTCGCGTTGGCGCGGGTCGGCAAGGTCGTCGTGTCCGGCGCATCGCAGGCCGATCTCCCCAAGCTCCCGGAGGTCGTCAGTGAGCGAAAGTAGGTTTGCCAACGCGCAAGGCATAGGCGGCATCCTCGGCAGCCTCGCCATCGACGTCCAGGACCTGGTTCGTGGCGAGATCAGGCTCGCGCGGGCCGAGCTGGACCAGAAGCTGCAGCGCGTGCTCGTCGCGGCGATCTTCCTGCTCGGCGGTGCGCTGGTCGCCTTCGCGGGCCTCGTGGTCTTCCTGCAGGGCATCGCGGCGGCGCTGGCGCTCGTGCTGCCGACATGGGCCGCATCCCTGATCGTCGGCCTGCTGATCGTCGTCGTCGGCGGCCTCTTCGCCAAGTCCGGCCTGTCCAAGTTCTCGCTGAAGACCCTCACCCCCGAGCGGATGACGTCCAGCCTGCAGAAAGACGTGCGCGTCTTGAAGGAGCATACCTGATGTCCGAGAACACTTCCGATCCGCGCCGCATCGAGCACGACCTCGACCAGACCCGGTCGCGGCTGGATGGCCATCTGACCGAGCTGCAGCAGCGGTTGTCGCCTGGTCAGGTTCTCGACGACGTGATGCGCTACTTCCGTGGCAGCGAGGGTGCCGATTTCGGGCGCAACCTGCTGGACAGCGTGCGCGCCAACCCCCTTCCGGCGGCACTCACCGGCATCGGCGTCGCCTGGCTGATGACGGTCAACCCCCGCGGCGGCGCCATGGGCCAGTCATCCGCCATGAGCGGCGCTGGCAAGGCGCGTGCCTATGACGGGACGTCGGGCTTCAGCCAGGGCGGCTACGACGCGGTGACGACGCGGCTCCGCACGGCCGAGCAGGGCGTGACCCGCGAGCATGGCGAGGCGGACGATGCCTACAACACCCGCCTCGACAATGCTCGCGGCCAGGCGGTCGGTCTCGCGCGCAACGCCCAGGAGAGCACGGCGTCGTTCGGAAAACGCATTGGTGACGCCCTTGCGTCGGCGCAGCAGGCGGTCGTCGCCGGCGCGCACGATCTGCGCGATCAGGCCGGCAGCGCGGCCGGGTCGCTCGGCGACGCCGCCCAGGGTGCCGTCCAGAACATCGGCGATGTCGCCCACCGTGCCGGCAGCGCCGCGACGCAGGGTGGCCAGAAGGCCGGCCAGGCGGGCGGCAACCTGATGGCGGCACTGGCCGGGAACCCCGCCCTGCTCGGTGCGATCGGAGTGGCGGCCGGTGCCCTGCTGGGTGCCTTGCTGCCGCAGTCGGACCAGGAGGAGGCGGCTCTCGGCGGGATCGCCGGACAGGCCCGCGATACGGCCCGCGGCCTGGCACAGGGGGCGGTGGACCAGGGTGGCCACGTCGTGCAGGCGGTGCTCGACAAGGGCCGCGAAGGTGCCGAGGCGCATGGTCTTACCGGTGGCAAGAGCCCCGGGGACCTCGTGGACGCGGCACTGAGCGGTGATCTGGCGAGCGATGCCAAGCAGATCGCCTCGGACGTGCTGCGCGCCGGGGATGAGGTGGTCCGCAAGGAGACGCTCGGACAGGGTCAAGGCGATCCGGCTTCCAAATAACGGTTCGCCGTTCCGGCTGGGCAGGATCATCGAGGCTTCCCGGCCGGACTGCACCATGACGTGGCGTGGCCGGTGGCGCCCCAGCCTGAAAGCGAATGACATGGCTATGCGTTCAGCGACGCCGCTCGTCGCCACGATCTTCCTGCTGCTGCAAGTCGTGCCCAGCCCGGCGCGTGCGGACAACCAGATGGGCTACCGTCTGCTGTCGCAGCAGGAGGCCGCCAGCCTGCCGCGCAACGGTGGAGCGCTCGGCCTGGATGTCGAACGCGCCCAGCAGATCACGGACGGCGGCATGACGTTCGACCTGATCCGGGTGAAGGCGGTGCGTCGCGGCTCGCCCGGAGCGCAGGCCGGCTTCAACGTCGGCGACCAGATCATCGCGATCGATGGGCGCGTGTTCCCGACCATCACGACCTTCGCATCCTATATCGGCGCGACGTCCCCCGGGCAGCGGATCGCCGTGGACTACATGCCCGCCGGTGGTGGACCCCAGCAGGCGCAGCGCATGAGCGTTATCATCGGCGCCGCCGGCCGGGCGATGCAGCCGGCCGATCGGCCCGTGCCGCAGGACCAGGCATCCGGCGGGATGTCCACGGGAACCAAGGTGGCGATCGGCGTCGGCGCTGCGGCGCTGTTCGGCTGCTACGAGATAGGCTGCTTCTCGCGTCATCCCAGGAACCATCCTCCGGTCCGGCAGCAGGCGCCGCAGCGCGGCCAATATCAGCAGCCTAGCCAGTACCAGCAGCAGGGCCAGCAGCAGCAGCCCTAGGGAGAGCCGGGTCCAGCGCCGGTCGCTCGCTGTACGGCTGGACATTCATGCCACCGCGCCGCCTGCCGGTGTGTATCATGCGAGCCCGACCGATACGGCCCGCCGCCGCCCTGCGGGGCCCATGTCCGCGTCCGGGACGTCATTGAAATGATCTCCACCGTTGCAGCCACCCTGGCCATCGCCCTGCTGGCCATAATTCTGCAGGACGCCTTCGAGGTGATGCTGCTGCCGCGGCGCGTCCACCGTCGCGTCCGGGTGACCAGCATCTACTTCAGGGCCGGCTGGGCAACCTGGTCATTCCTCGCCCAGCGTCTTCCGCCCGGCCAGCGGCGCGAGCGCTTCCTCAGCGTCTTCGGCGCGCTGTCCATGGTGATCCTGTTCGGCATCTGGGCCTTGGCCCTCATCACCGCTTTCGGCGTGCTGGAATGGCTCCTGCAAGGCAGTCACCTCAAGGTCGTCTCGCCACTCGGGACGCAGATCTACATGAGCGGCGTTACCTTCTTCACGCTCGGCTACGGGGATGTCGTTCCCCAGACGGCCGGTGCCCGCATCCTCGCCGTCGTCGAGGCCGGCACCGGCATCGGCTTCATCGCCGTCGTGATCGGCTACCTCCCGGTGCTCTACCAGTTGTTCTCCAGGCGGGAGGCCCACGTCATCCAGCTCGATGCCCGCGCCGGCTCGCCGCCCACCGCCTGCACGATGCTGAGCCGTCATATCGAGAATAACGGGCTCGGCAGGCTCAACGAACTGCTGCGCGAGTGGGAGATATGGGGCTCCGAGCTGCTGGAAAGCCATCTCTCCTATCCCATGCTGGTCTATTACCGCTCGCAGCATGACAACCAGTCCTGGCTCGCGGCGATCACGGCGATCATGGACACCTGCGCGCTGATCCTGGTCGGGGTCGACGACGTGTCGCCGTTGCAGGCGCGCATGACCTTCACGATGGCGCGCCAGGTCATCGTCGAGATGGCCCGTTCCCTCGGCGCCAGGCCGTCGCGGTACTCCGGCGGCGACCGGCTGCCGCACGAGGAGTATGTCCGCATGGAGGTGATCCTGGCCGAAGCCGGACTGAGATGGAGCGGCGGCCCGGATTCCGAGGACACGCTGGCCGCCCTGCGTGCCACCTACGAGCCGCTTCTCGACGGACTCGGGCGTGCCCTGCTGCTGTCGTTGCCGAATTGGATCGCGGCGGCCGACGCCAGCGATCATTGGCAAGGTGGACACCGTGGCCTGATCGCGAGCCGGCTGATCGAGCAGCTTTCCGACCAAGGCGAGCGGAATCCATCTCCGGACGCCGGACGAGGCGGGCTTGCCCAGAGGTTGCGTGCCCGCCTGAACCAGGACTGACGCTTCCCGCGCGAACCGGGATCAGGGCTGCCCTGCTTCGACGGGGCGTCAGGCCCACATCAGCTGAGGTCGATGGCGAACCGCTTCAGGTCGTCCATCTGGCAATGGTCCAGGGCATTCATCTCCGTCGCCCTGATGACCACGTTCGGAGCCGCGCCGGCGAGCAGCGCCTCGTGCCAGCGCGGGGCGCAGAGGCACCATCGGTCGCCAGGCTTCAGCCCGGGAAACCCGTAGGCCGGCACCGGCGTACTCAGGTCGTTGCCGCGCGAGGCGCTGAAGGCGAGAAACGCCTCGGTCATGACCGCGCAGACGGTATGGCTGCCGGCATCCTCCGGACCGGTGGCGCAGCAGCCATCCCGCCGGAACCCCGTCATCGGGTTCATCGAGCAGGACGCGAGGACGCCACCCATGACGTTGAGGGAACGTTTCCGTCCGCCCCCGCTACCATCCAGCAGCATCTCGGCTCCCCGCACAGTGGTCGTTCGGTCATCGACGCTATCATCAAACGCGTGCCGCGTCGAAGGACCCGACAGGCCTTCAGCCGGTTCGGCGTCATCGGCCCCGGGCTTGACCGGGTCCGGCTTGGAGGGCAGTGCGGATGCGCTTGCCCGCGGACGGGCCGCCACCAGGAGTGCCAGCGATGTCCGAACCGCGCCTCATCATCGTCACCGGCGGAAGCCGCGGTATCGGCGCCGCCATCTGCCGCAAGCTCGCGGCGGCCGGCCATCCGGTAGCCGTGAACTACGCGACCAACGCGGCTGCCGCCGAGGCCGTGGTCGACGGCATCACCGCGGCCGGCGGACGCGCGCACGCCTTCGCCGCCGATGTCTCCCAGGAGGACGGCATACTCTCGCTGTTCAGGCAGGCCGAGCGTGCGCTCGGACCGCTGGGCGGCCTGGTGAACAATGCCGGGGTGGTGTCCGACACGACGCGGCTGGAGGCGCTCACCGCGGAGGCGCTGCAGCGTCTGGTCGCGATCAACGTCAGCGGCCCGATCCTGTGCGCGCGCGAGGCGGTGCGCCGGTTGTCCACCAGCCGTGGCGGGCAGGGCGGAGGCATCGTCAACATCTCCTCGGTCGCGGCGCGCCTCGGCGGCGCCGGCGAGTTCGTGCACTACGCGGCCTCCAAGGGCGCCATCGACAGCTTCACCGTCGGGCTGGCGCGGGAGGTCGGCGACGAGGGCATACGGGTGAACGCGGTGGCGCCCGGGCTGACCGATACCGAAATGAACTCGGCCGAGCGTCAGCAGCGCTTCGTCGGCAGCATACCGATGAAGCGGGTCGGAAGTCCGGACGAGATCGCCGAGGCCGTGGCCTGGCTGCTCTCGTCCGCTGCCTCCTACGTCACCGGCAGCGTCCTCACCGTCTCCGGCGGACGCTGACAACGACTGCCAATCACGTTTCGGCGATCTACCACAAGCTTGGGGTGCATCGTCGCAGTGCGGTGGTGGTGTGGGCGCGCGAACGCGGTCTTGGCAGTCCCAAGAAAACGCCCGTGGAACAACGGCGAGGCGGACGCGGCCGCAAGCGGGTAGTGCAGGTTGCGTGACGCCATAGTGCAGAAATACCAGGACTTTTCCGCCCGCGCGGCGAAAGATCGGGCGCCTGGCGGCAAAACCTTCCGCTGCTTTGCGGGTTACACGGCTATCCCGTCGCGGCCTCCCGGTCGCCGGGCGCGTGGCAACAGGAAGGGTAGTGCGGTGGACAAGGATCGTCTCGAAGGCGTGGGCAAGAAGGTGTCGGGCTCGATCAAGGAGGCCGTCGGCAAGGTCACCGGGGACAGCAAGACGCAAGCCGAGGGCAGCGCGGAGAAGACCGCCGGCAAGGCCCAGAACACCGTCGGCGGCGCCAAGGATGCCGTCCGCGATACCCTGAAGGACTGAACCGGGTCGGCCACAGGCTCGTCGTCTCGGCAATCATGACCAACCGGGCACCGAACCAGGGTTCACTCGTTTCATGACAGAAGCGGGCAGAACTCTGGCGCGGAGCAACAAACTCGCGCCATGCGGGCTCCGGCAGACGGACGCGACGTTTCCCGCAAACCATCAATCCAATCATCAGAGGAGTTACGCCAGTGAGTGAAGAAACCATCATCGCCGTCTACGATACCGCGGCTCATGCCGAAGATGCCGTTCGGGATCTCCACGCCGCCAATGTCCCGGCAAATGCCATCAGCCAGCACGCCGGCACCGGCACCGGCAGCGGCCTGATGGCCGGTTCGGCGCAGACATCGGCACCGGCGCGCGAGCCGGGGTTCTGGAACCGCCTGTTCGGCGGCGAGCCGGACCACGACACGTCGGTCTATGACCGCAGCCTGGACAGCGGCTCGACCGTGGTCACGGTGCGGGTGCCCGACGAGCATGTCGAGAGCGTCAGCCGCATCCTGGAGCTGCACAACCCGATCGACCTCGACCAGCGCGCCACCGGATACGGAATCGGCGCCACGACGGCAACGACCACGACCAGCCAGGCGACGACCGCCACCGCCGCCCCTGCCGTGGATGCGACCGTCCGGGAAGCCGGCGATCAGGTTATCGCGCTGTCCGAGGAGCAGCTTGTCGTCGGCAAGCGCCTCGTGAACCGCGGCAGCACGCGCGTCCGTCGCTACGTCGTGGAGACGCCGGTCGAGGAGAACGTGACGCTGCGTTCCGAGCGCGTGTCGATCGAGCGCCGTCCGGTCGCGGCGGGTACACGCACCGCGGACACCGAGTTCACGGATCGTGTCATCGAGGTCACCGAGACCGCGGAGGAAGCGGTCGTCGGCAAGTCGGCGCATGTCAGGGAAGAAGTCGTCATCCGCAAGGACGCGGCCGAACATGTCGAGACGGTGCACGACACGGTCCGTCGCGAGGACGTCGAGGTCGAGAGGGTGCCCGTGCAGACGGCCACCACCACGACCACCGACACCATCGCTCCGGTGACACCGGCCCGTAACGGCACGCCGAAGATCTAGGCACCGAGGTAACGGGCGGACGGCTCCATTCGAGACGCCGCCATCGAGAGAAGCCGGTCCTGTCGCAGCAGCATGCAGGACCGGCGGGACTTCAAACCACGACCACCACGACATGCCGCCTGTCGGGCAGCCCACAAGCCCGGACAGGTCATAAACAAGGACGCCGACCATGAAATCCATACCGCTCGCCCTGGTTGCCACGCTGTTCGCGACGGCAGCCGTCGCGCAGACAACTGCTCCGGGTGCCGCCCCGGGCGCCACCTCGAACGCGCCGATGGCAGGGGTGAACTCCAGTACCGGCACCAAGCCGGGCATGAGCATGACCGATCGCAACACCAGCACCGCGGCTGCCAGCGGCGATCGCAATCAGGCGGTCGCGACCACCAGCGCCGATGCGCCCCAGCCGGCACGCGGCGCGAACTCGTTCAGCAGGGACGAGGCCCGTCGCCGCATCGAGCGTCATGGCTTCCAGAAAGTTTCCGGTCTGCGCAAGGATGATGGCGGCGTCTGGCGCGGCACCGGCATGAAGGACGGCCAGCAGGTCAACGTCTGGCTCGACTACAAGGGCAACGCCGGCCAGCAGCAGTAACCCAGCTCGTTTCCCAGCACGCAAGCCAACCAATACAGGAGGCCGATATGGCCATGCGCACCTTTACCCACCTCTACGACACCTACGCCGATGCGCAGCAGACCGTGCAGGCGCTTGAGAGCGCCGGCATCTCGCATGACAACATCAGCATCGTCTCGAACAATGCCGACAATAGCCACGCGACCACCAGCGGCGTCGCGGGCAGCGATACGCCCGTCGAGGACACACGCGCGGGAACCGGCGCCAGCACCGGTACCCTGGTCGGCGGCGGCGTCGGCCTGCTGACCGGCCTCGGCCTGCTCGCGATCCCCGGCGTCGGTCCGGTCGTGGCGGCCGGCTGGCTGGTCGCGACCCTCACCGGTGCGGGCATCGGTGCTGCGGGCGGCGGCCTGCTGGGCTCGCTGGTCCATGCCGGTGTGCCCGAGGAGCACGCGCATGCCTACGCCGAGGGCGTGCGCCGCGGCGGCACGCTCGTCACCGTGCGCGGGGATGAAGGCCAGGCCAGCCAGATCGAGAGCGTCCTGAACGGCCGCATGGCCTCCGCGGTGGACATGACTGCGCGCCGCGCCGACTACCAGACCGACGGTTGGGAGAAGTTCGAAGAGACTGCTCCGAACTATACCGCCGACCAGGTGACGGCGGAGCGTTCGCGGCGTGTTCAGGTCGTGAAGACGAGCTGATCTCCGCGGCCGCAGTCCCCGGCTGCGACCCAGGCAACGAGTGGAGGCGGGCATGAGTGACAAGAGTGCGACGGACACGATCGCCAAGGGCGCGGCGAGCCTGCAGGCGGCAAGTGATGCCGCACGACAGATCGCCGAGCAGGCTGGGCAGGCCGGGATACAGGCGGCAGGCCAGGCGCAGGAACTGGCCCATGAGGCTAAGGCCACCGGCGCATCGCTTGCTGGTGCACTCGGGGAGCGTGCCGAGGCGGTCGCGGAGAGCGGCAAGAGCTCCCTCGCCGACCAGCTCGAGGATGTGGCCAAGGCGGTGCATCGCTCCGGTGCGCAGCTGGAGGGACATCAGGACTGGGCAGCCCATCTCGTCGAGCGGGGGGCCGCCGAGCTGAGCACCCTTGCG
>JAABUX010002883.1_pt1 | contig 23566 bp, 26 predicted proteins | sample 5561851 | NCBI WGS metagenome assembly JAABUX01 (sample SAMN10711883, study PRJNA513361) | rock metagenome | isolation source: Antarctica rocks | place: Antarctica: Victoria Land, Richard Nunatak red sandstone | collected 2016-01-03 | reverse complement strand
ACGGGCATCAAGGCATACAATCGGGATAGGCATGGCGGTCCTCCTGGCTGCAAGGGCGTGTGAGCACCCTCTTGGTACCAGATGGAGCGCCATGCCTCAATTCTCCTAAAAAACTGCAAAGATAGAGGTAGACATTAGCGCCGACCAATGCAGATGTATTAGCTCGACTGACAATTACGGTGCCTCGTTTCGGACTAACCGTTAAACGTCCTATTTCAGATGGAACCACTACTGTTTTGTGCGCTGTAGGGTCAAAGCGGCTGTAACTCACTGCACTTACTTTTAGGACGCCGATCTCGCCATCAGCTTTCGGTCTATCCTCGCCGTTGACGCTTGAACCGGCATCAAGGGAAACCACGAGATCGCCAACGCAGCATTCTTTCCAGTCATCAGGAATCAAGCTGTACCTCCCTTAAGTACTGCTGCATTCGCGCTTCTAAGGTTCCGAATTGTTCGCCTAGCGCCACAAGCTCTCGATTAATCTCTACGATATCGACCAACTGGTCATTCCCAAAGGTGCTTACGTAGCGCGGGATGTTAAGATTGTAGTCGTTCTCGACAATCTCTTCTCGTGTGGCCACATAGGCATACCCGTCGATGGGTGCTCGCCGCCGGTAGGCCGCGAGAATCTTTTCCCGATCCCCATCGCGCAGCACGTTCTGGTTCGTGCCCTCGCGGTAATCGCGGCTGGCGTCGATGAAGACGACGCTGTCGTCCTGCTTATCGCGGCGGAAGAGCAGGATCGCGGCGGGGATGCCGGTGCCGAAGAAGAGGTTCGCGGGGAGGCCGATGACTGCGTCCAGCAGATTCTCCTCGACGAACTGTTGGCGGATCTTGCCCTCGGCCCCGCCGCGGAAGAGGACGCCGTGGGGGACGACCACGCCGACGCGGCCGTGCTGCGACGGGTCGAGGTAGGTCGTCTCGACCATGTGGCTGATGAAGGCATAGTCGCCCTTGCTGGCGGGCGGGACGCCGCGGCGGAAGCGGTGGAAGCGGTCGCGCGCGGCCCCCTCGGCGCCCCACTTATCGAGGGAGAAGGGCGGATTGGCGACCACGACATTGAAGCGCATGAGGGTTTGGGAATCGGTGGTGAGGCGGGGGTCCTTGAGCGTATCGGTCCACTTGATGTTGTCCGTGGTCACGTTGATATCGTGGAGGAACATATTCATCATGCAGAGCGCCCAGGTCGCGCCGTTGGCCTCCTGGGCGTAGACCGCGTAGTCGCTTGCGCCGACGTGCTTGGCGCACTTGATGAGGAGCGAGCCGGAGCCGCAGGCGGGGTCGCAGATGCGCTCGCCGGGCTGTGCGTCGAGGAGATCGGCGAGAAGCTGGGAGACCTCGGGCGGGGTATAGAACTCGCCGGCCTTCTTGCCGGCGCCGCTGGCGAAGCGGCCGATGAGGTACTCATAGGCGTTGCCGATCACGTCCAGGTTACCGATACGGGATGGGCTCATATCGAGGCGCGGGTCGTGGAAATCGGTCAGGAGGTTCTTGAGGCGGTCGTTGCGTTGCTGAGTGCGGCCGAGGTTAGCCTCGCTATTGAAGTCGATATTGCGGAAGATGCCGTCGAGCTTCTCCTTATTGGCGTCCTCGATGTGCTCGAGGGCGACATTGATCAACTCGCCGAGATTGGCCGCGTTGCGCCCGTCGTAGAGGGAATAATAGTCGCAGGTCTCGGGGAGGACGAAACGCTCGTACTGGAGCTGGCGGCGGATGCGGCGATCATCGTCGCCGTAGCGTTCCCGTAGCTGCTTGTAATGGTCGCGCCAGACATCGGAGATGTACTTGAGGAAGAGCATGACCAGGATGTAGTTCTTGTACTCGGAGGGATCGATCGTGCCCCGGAAGGTATCGCAGGCTTTCCAGAGGATCGTGTTGATCTCATCCTGGCGGATGGGGCCGCGGGCGGGCTGCTCACCGGGTAAGAAAGAGGCCTGGCCAAGCGTCATACCGTCATCATCCGTTGTTTCCTCTAACGACTGTCGCGCGCTACCAGTGTGCGGGGAAGTTGCCGTTGTGTCAAGCGGGTGGCTCTCACCGGCAGGGATCGTGAATTATCGGCCCGCGACGTGTCCACCGGAAGCGCCGGCGACCCGCCGGCCCACCGCCGCGAATAGCCTGATCGGTGTCTCCGACACGGACGCCCACGACCAGGGCCGGCGGGTCGCCGGCGCTCCCAGTAGATAATTCACGAACCTTGAAGGCCGCCGAAGGCAGCTCACAACCACCCGCAACGGTGTATCATAGAGGTTGTAACGTGGAGGCATTCGCTATGATTACCGACGTTGTTCGCCCCGTGCTAGTATCGCGCGATCCGGGGATACTTGGCGGTGACGCCGCTTTCAAGGGTACTCGTGTGCCCGTGGTGAGCCTGGTTGATTGGCTTGAGGGCGGGTATAGCCTGGATGAGTATCTGGATAATTTTCCCAGCGTGAAGCGTGAGCAGGCTATTGCCGCGCTTGAGATTCTACGTGGGGTTTTGCTTTCCGAGTGAGAGTTCTGCTTGATGAGAGTGTGCCACGCGCGCTTGGGCGTGAGTTGGTTAGGACACGATTGGTCTACCGTCCCTCGTATGGGGTGGAGCGGTCTCGTCAACGGTGTGTTGCTCGGCGTGGCTGTGGATGCTGGCTTCGAGGTCCTCCTGACCTGCGACCGCAACATGCAAAAGCAGCAGAACGTACCCGCGTGGGGTCTTGCTCTTGTGGTGATCGCCGTGCCCGATACCAAGCTTCAAACCCTACGGCCGCTCGTGCCTGACATCCTGGCCGTGCTAGATAGCCATCCCCAGCCTGGCACTCTCTCCGTGGTAGGTAGCTGGCGTGTGTAGCTAAAAGAGCAGGATCGCGGCGGAGAGGCCGGCGCCTAAAGAAGAGATTCGCGGGAAGGCCGAGTTGGCGTCCTCGATCGTCTAAAGCGTGGGCGTTTGACCCGCGTGGGGTCGAGCTCCACGTTACCCACGTCGACATCCTCGTCGTGGGTGTCGTCAAAAGTGAGATCGCGAGGGGTAGGCGTGGCCGTCTTCAAATCGGGGAGACGGTAGGTCAGTGTCGGCGCCGTGCGCAGTTCCGCGGCCGGGACGTTCGCGCGGCGGGTCACCCTGGCGCCGGGGCGCGACGCGTCGCCGGGGCCCCGCCCGGTGCTGGCGCGTGGCAGCGGGGGGACCTGGGCCATGGCCATGTTCGTCGTGCGTGGCGCGGACGCGCGGGGGGCGTCTTGGGAACGGGCCACGGCCAGCCCGTCCGCGCCGGCGGCGAGCGGGTCGCCCGCGGTCGCCGCCACGGCCATCACGGGCGCCGCACCGGCGGCGACGCCGCGCCCCAGCCCCACCGGCGGCGCGCCGGCCCCGGCGGCGACCGCGGCGGACCCGGGCGCCTCTCCCGGGCCGGCCGGCGATCCGGCCGCGGCGCCCACAGGGGGGACGGCCACGCCGGCTCCGACCGCGCCCCCCGTCGCCACGCCCACGGCCAGTCCCTCGCCCGTCGCCGGCGAGGGCGACGGGTGCGCGGGCTCCGTGGCGCCGGCCGCCGAGCGCCACCTCGTCGCGTTGCTCAATCGGCATCGCGCGGCGGCTGGGGCGCCGCCGCTGGCCCCCAACCCGCGCCTGACGGAGGCCGCGCGCGGGCATAGCTGCGACATGGCCGCGCGCGGCCTGCTCAGCCATCGGGGGAGCGACGGCTCCACGCCCGATCGGCGTATCCGCGCGGCCGGTGTGGACGCCGGCCGCACGGGCGAGAACATCGGCCTGTTCGAGGCCGACACCGTCGCCGCGGGCGTGGACCGCGTGGACGCCTGGTTGATGGCCGAGCCGGGCCACCGGGCGACCATCCTCGACCCGACGTATGCCCAGATCGGCGTCGGCGTGGCCGACATCGCCGGCCAGGTGTGGGTGACCGAGGACTTCGCTGGCCTGCCGGGGACCGGCGCGTCGTAGCGGGTCGGGCGCGCGACGATGCGCGCCTATGGCCCCCCTGTCCCACTCAAACGAAACACACTCCATTCTATTCGTTCAGGCCGCGGGATGCCGCGCAACCGTCGCATCGTCCGGGGCGGTAGGATGAAGGAGCCGGGTCGACGGTCGCCACCGTGCGAACAGGGGCAGCAGGGGAGACCGTGCCCACGCCTCGCGCGGCCACGAACCCTGGATACACGATAGCCACCGGAGACATACCATGGGCGCGACCGTCCCCGACCCCACCACGACGAATCACCCTCCGCTCGCCACGCTGGAGGCCGTGCTGGAGCGCATCACCTACGCCAACGAGGAGACCGGCTACACCGTGGCCCGTGTCGCCACGCGTGGGGGCGGGAGCGACCTGCTCACGGTGGTGGGATCGTTGCTCGGCGCGCAGCCGGGCGAGAGCCTGCGCATGGAAGGGGTGTGGAAGAGCCACCCCCAGTACGGCCGCCAGTTCGAGGTGCGTGGCTACACGACGGTGCTGCCGGCCACGATCCAGGGCATCCGCCGCTATCTGGGCTCGGGCCTGATCAAGGGCATCGGCCCCAAGATGGCCGAGCGGATCGTGGACCGCTTCGGCGACGACACGCTGCGCGTCATCGAGGAGGAGGCGGGGCGCCTGATCGAGGTCCCGGGCCTCGGCCCGAAGAGGACGGCTATGATCGGGCGCGCCTGGGAGGAGCAGAAAGCGATCAAGGAGGTCATGCTCTTCCTGCAGGGCGTGGGCGTCTCGACCAGCCTGGCCGTGCGCATCTACAAAACGTATAAAGATGCGAGCATCTCCGTCGTCAAGAACGAGCCGTACAAGCTCGCCGGCGACGTATGGGGTATCGGCTTCAAGACGGCCGACAAGATCGCGCAGGCGATGGGCATCCCGCACGACAGCCCCGCGCGCGTCAAGGCCGGGCTGCAGTTCGCCCTCTCCGAGGCGAGCGACGACGGTCATTGTTATCTGCCCGAGGCGGAGCTGATCGCCACGGCGACGGAGATCCTGGGCGTCGAGGCGGCCCTGGTCGAGGCGTGCCTGGAGGATCTCAACAGGGAAGAGGGCGTGGTCATGGAGTACCTGCCTGGGCCGGACGGCGCCACGGTGACGGCGGTCTACCTCGTGCCCTTCCACCGCGCCGAGGTCTCCCTGGCGAACGGGCTGCGCCTTCTGCTCTCGGCCTTCGTCGAGCGGCTACCGGGGTTCACGACCGTCGACTGGGACGCGGCGCTCAGGTGGCTTCATACGACGACGGGCAGCACGCTCGCGCCGGAGCAGGCCGAGGCGGTGCGCCTAGCTCTCACGGAAAAGGTCGCCGTGCTCACGGGCGGCCCCGGCTGCGGCAAGAGCTTCACGGTGCGCTCCATCGTCGCGCTGGCCAGGGCGAAGCGCGCCAAGATTATCCTGACCGCGCCGACGGGGCGCGCGGCCAAGCGGCTCTCCGAGCTGGCCGGGATGGAGGCGAGCACCCTGCACCGCCTGCTGCAACTGCGCCCCGGCGGCGACGCCGCTTTCGATCGAGATAACCCGCTCGACGCCGACCTCGTGGTCGTCGACGAGGCGAGTATGCTCGACGCGCTCCTGGCCAACACGCTGGTCAAGGCGGTGGCGCCGGGGGCGCACCTCCTGTTCGTCGGCGACGTGGACCAGCTCCCGAGCGTCGGCGCCGGCGAGGTCTTGCGCGACCTGCTCGGCGCGGGCACGATCCCCAGCGTGCGGCTCACGCAGATCTTCCGGCAGGCGCAGCAGAGCGGGGTCGTCACCAACGCGCACCGCATCAACGCGGGGCACATGCCGGTCACGCGGGACCTCGCCGACTTCTTCCTCTTCGCCGAGGAGGACGCCGATCGCGTGGCCGACCTCACCGTCGACATCGTGGCCAACCGGCTGCCGCGCAAGTTCGGGCTCGACCCGCGGCGCGACGTGCAGGTGCTCTGCCCCATGCACCGGGGTCCGGCCGGCGCGGGCGCGCTCAACGAGAAGTTGCAGGAGGCGCTCACGCCGGCCAGGCCGGGGGTACCCGAGCGGCGCTATGGGGGACGTGTCTACCGGGCCGGCGACAAGGTGACGCAGATCCGCAACAACTACGACAAGGGGGCGGCCGGCGTCTTCAACGGCTCGGTCGGCGTGGTGACGGGGTTGTCCCTGGAGGAGCAGGAGGTGCGCGTGTTCATGGACGACGAGGAGGAGGTCGTCTACAGCTTCGACGAGCTGGACGAGCTGACGCACGCCTATGCGGTGAGCATCCATCGCTCGCAGGGCAGCGAGTACCCGTGCGTGGTCGTGCCGCTGACGACCTCGGCGTGGCTGATGCTCCAGCGCAACCTGCTCTACACGGCCGTGACGCGGGCCAAGCGGATCGTCGTGTTGGTCGGGAGCAAGCGCGCGCTGGCCAGGGCGGTGCGCACGGAGAGTGCCGGACGGCGCCACACGGGGCTTGCCGAGCGGCTGCGGAGTGCGCGCCCCGTGACAGCACGCCGCGGAGCGACGCGCGATCCGGTCGTGTCGGGAGGCCAGCGCGCCGAGCGGCGGGTGGCGGAGGCCCCGGCGCGCTACGCCTCGGAGCGCGACTAGCGGCGTGTCAAGGATGAGTCGAGCCGTTCGTTGGTCGGCGGGTGACCGGAGCGCCCGCGGGGGCGCGGATGGCGGCAGGCACGCGCTGCGGCAGCCGCGCTGGCGGCGCCATCACCGGGGATCGGCGGCTCGCTCGCTGCGGATGGCGCGGCGCGGGGGCGGCCCGCCGGCAAAGGCTGGCCGGGGGTGTGGCACGTGTAGCCTGATTTGTGCTAGCCCCTTTCCTCAACTCTGGCGGCGGCGCCGGCCCTTGCACGGCCGGGCGGACCCGGCGCGCGATGTCGCCGATCGCCGGTCCGGGTCGCGGGTCGTGGCGCCGCCAAGGCAGGACCATGCGCCGGTGAAAGGAGGGCGGCGATATGTTCGAGCGGATCATGGTACTCCTGGACGGGTCGGGGTTGGCCGAGCAGGCCTTGCCGTACGCGGAGCAACTCGTCGCCGCGCTGGGCGGGACGCTGCACCTGACGCGCGTCGTCGAGCAGCCCGCCGCCGTCAGGGCGCACAGCGTCGGCGCGCCGGTCAACGTCTATGAAGGGCTTATCGCCGACCAGCGGGCGGAGCAGCCCTAACCGCACGGGGCGCGAGGGCACTGAACTCATGTCCGCACTACGCGCGCACATCCACCAGGAGCCCCCCCAAGTCCTCTGCCGCCATGGGCCGAGGTCGAGGTCGCGCCCCCACGCGCCGGGGATGGTCACGCCCTCTTTGTGATACATGTAGCGATTACCGTCCGCGCGACTGCCGATCCTGCGACTGATGCCAGATGTACAGCACGCGCACGCGGTCCCGTTCGCGGGCGTACTCGATCACATACGGGACGCGCGCGCGGATCAATTCTCGCCGGCCCGGCTCGATCTCCATGCCACCATCGGGGTTGCCGGCCAGCCAGGACACGCGCCCGTCGATCTTCCGGATGACGGCGTAGGCGCGGGCCGCGGAGGCGTGAGCAACCAGGTACGCATGGATGCGGTCGCGGTCGCGGTCGCGTAGGGCGCGCCGGGACCACGCGACGGCTACAGGGATTGGGTCCACGCCGCGCCCTGTTCGATCTCCGCCCGGGCGCGTTCCACCTCCTCGCGCGCGACAACACCGAGCGCCATGTCGCCGGCCAATCGCTCATCCCATGCGGCTACGACCTGCGCGTGAGGGGTGTCGCCGGTCGCGTCGGCCTCCTCGGCGCGCGAGAGTCGGGGTGGAGTGAGGGGCCGCGATTCCACCGGCACAGGCTCGAAACCGACCATCTACCCCTCGCGCAGCCCGCGCTCCTCCATGTCTCGCGGCGAGATCGTCACCACGTAGCTGTTCCCCGCCTTGCGAATCCGTCCCGCGATCATTATTCACCCCCGCTCTTGCGCGCGCCCTGTCCACCATGCCCGACGCTCCTGTATCGCTACCAATGAGTATACTGTGTAACACATGTCTTCCCTTATGGGAGCGGGTAGTTACGGCGCGCAGGGCTACAGCATGACGTCGCCGCCGTTGGGGCCGAGCGTCTGGCCAGCGTAGTAGGCCGAGTCGGGCGAGGCCAGGAACACCGCCGTCGGCGCTACGTCGTCGACCGTCCCGAAGCGGCGCAGCGGGAGCGCGGCGCGCAGCCGCTCATCCCCGTCCTCGTCCCCCGGCGCGCGCCCTGTGCTGATCGGGCCTGGCGCGATACAGTTCACGCGGATGCCTTGCGGCCCGACCTCGCGCGCCAGCGCCTTGGTGAACGCGATGACGCCGCCCTTCGCGGCGCAGTAGTGCGTCCACCCTTCGCGCCCGATCTGGCCGAGTTGCGAGCCCACGGTGATGATCGTCCCGTCGCCGCGCGCCAGCATCGACGGCAGGACATGGCGCGCGCAGAGGAATACGCCGCGCAGGTGGACCGCGATCATGCGGTCCCATTGGTCGGGGGACATCTCGTGCAGCGCGACCCGTTCGGCGATGCCCGCGTTGGTCACGAGCACGTCGATGCGGCCCGCTTCGTCCAGGAGTGTCCGCGCCATCGCCTCGACCGCGCCGGCGTCGGCGACGTCGGCCGGCAGCGGCCACGCCCTCCGTCCGAGCGCCTTGATCTCGCGGACAACCTCCTTCAGCTCCCCGTCGAGGCGCAAATCGTTCACGCCCACGTCGGCCCCCTCGCGGGCGAAAGCCAGCGCGATCGCGCGACCGATGCCGCGCGCGGCGCCCGTCACCAGGGCCACCTTGCCGTCGAGCCGTCCCATCCCTCTTCCTCCCTGCCCACGCTGTACACACTCCCGCACGGTCGCCGAAAGCCGGTCAGGCCGAGGGCCGGGCCAGGTACTCCAGGAGCAGCCGCGCGGTGGCCGTCAGGGCGTCGACGTGCGTGCGCTCGTGGGCGTGCGAGGCGTCGATCCCGGGGCCGACCAGGGCGGCGCGCACCTCCGCGCCGGCCTTGAGCGCGGCGCTGGCGTCGGAGCTGTAGTGGGTGTAGATGTCGACTTTGTAGGGGACGCCCGCGCGGTCCCCGGCGCGGCGCAGGGCCGTGCTGAGGGCGTGGTCGTAGGGGCCGCTGCCGTCCTTGACGCAGATCGTGGCCGAGTACTCGTCGGAGGTCTGCCCCTCGCCGACCGCGGCCATGTCGACCGCGACCAACTCTTCCGTCTCCGCGGGGATGCCGGCGCAGGCGCCGTGTCCGGTCTCCTCGTAGTTGCTGATGAACAGGTGCGTGGTTGCCGCGAGCGGGTTGCCCGCCTCGCGCGCGGCCCTGGCCACGCCGAGCAGGATGGCGACGCAGGCCTTGTCGTCGAGGTGGCGCGACTTGATGAAGCCGCCCTCGGTCACGGATACGCGCGGATCGAGCGAGATGAAATCGCCTACCCCAACGCCCAACGCGCGCGCGTCGTCGGGGCTCGCGACGCGCGCGTCGAGCCGTATCTCCAGCGTTTTCTCGCTCCGCTCGGCCTTGTCCTGCTCGACGCCATGGACGTGATGCGAGGCCTTGACGTTGACGATCGTGCCGGTGATGCGCTTGCCATCGCCGGTGTGCGCCACGCACGTCTCGCCCTCGATGGCCGCCCAGGGGTAACTCCCCAGTTGCGTCATGACCAGGCGGCCGTTGGGCTTGATCTCTTTGACCATCGCCCCGAGCGTATCGACGTGCGCGGCGAGCGTGCGCGCGGGCGCGTCGCCGCCCTCCAGCGTCGCCACCAGCGCGCCCTTGCGCGTGTAGCGATAGGGCACGCGCAGCGCGTCCAACTCGCGCGCCACGTAGGCCACGGCCTCGGCGGCCAGTCCGGTCGGGCTGGGGATCGCGCACAGTTCGGCCGTGATGCGGGTCATGTAGTCGACGTCGATAGGGAGCACAGGAACCTCACATGCGTTATTGCTCGCGTGTTATTGCTCGCCCCTTTTCGATAGATAGCCGCGGCCTTCCCATCGACCAGGGGCTTACATATTGATCGCCTGGCCCTCGACGTTGAGCGCGGCCTCGGCGATGGCCTCGGAGAGCGTGGGATGGGGGTGCACCGCCCGCGCCAGCTCCAGCGGCGTCGACTCGAGCGTGCGCGCCACGGCGAACTCGGCGATCAGCTCGGTCACGTCGGGCCCGACGAGGTGCGCGCCCAGGATCTCGCCCGTCTTGGCGTCGGCGATGATCTTGACCTGCCCGTCGGTCTCGCCCAGCGCCATGGCCTTGCCGTTAGGCTTGAAGGGGAACTTGCCGACGTTGATCTGCAGACCCTGCTCGTGCGCCTGCGCCTCGGTCAGCCCGATGGCGGCGATCTGTGGGCTGCTGTAGGTGCAGCGCGGCATGGCGTCGTAGTCGGGCTTGACCGTGTGATGGCCCGCGATGGCCTCGGCCGCGATCTCGCCCTGCGCCGAGGCGACGTGCGCCAGCGGCAGCTTGCCGGTGACGTCGCCGATGGCGTAGACCCCCGGCACGTTGGTCTGCATCCTGTCGTCGATCTCGATGTGGCCGCGCTTGCCCAACGCCACGCCGACCTCCTCGAGGCCCAGATTCTCGCTGTTGGGCAGGAAGCCGGCGGCGACGAGCACGCGGTCGACCTCGAGCACCTGCGGCCTTCCCTGGCCCTGCTCCGTGGTGCGCTCCTGCGGCCCCTCGGTGTCCCAGTCCTCGACCTCGACGACCTGGCCGCCCTGGACCGGCGCGAGGTAGACCTTGACCTTCTCGCCCGAGGCGTCGACCCGCTGCACCGCTGTGTTGGTCATGATGATGATGCCGCGTCGCCTGAACTGTCTGTCCAACTCCTTGCTCATCTCTTCGTCCTCGAGTGGGAGGACGCGCGGCAGGAACTCCACGACCGTGGTGTCGGCGCCATAGGCGTGGTGCACGGTGGCGAACTCGACGCCGATGGGCCCGCTACCGATGATGAGCACCTTCTCGGGGAACGTGTCGATGCCCCAGATCTCCTTGGCCGAAATGACCTTCTGGCCGTCGATCTCCACGCCGGGCAGTCCGCGCACGCGCGAGCCGGTGGCGATGATGATGTTCTTGGCCTGTAGCTCCTTGTCGCCGTCGGGGCCACCCGAGACGGCCACGCGGTCCTTGGCCACGAGGCGGCCGGTCCCGCGCACGACGTCGATTTTGTTTTTGCGCATCAGGTAGTTGACGCCCTTGACCTGCGTGTCGACGATCTTGAGCGAGCGCGCTATGCCAGCGCCGTAGTCGGCCGTCACGTTGTCGGCCGAGATCCCGAAGTCCTTGGCGTGGCGGAAGAGGGTCAGCACCTCGGCGTTGCGCAGGATCGATTTGCTAGGGATGCAGCCCCAGTTGAGGCAGATACCGCCGAGCGAGTCGTTCTCTACGACGGCCGCCTTGCAGCCAAGCTGAGCGGCGCGGATGGCGGCGACGTAGCCGCCCGGTCCACCGCCGATGACTACGACGTCGTAGGCGGGACCAGCACTGTCAGTCATTAACGTCCTACTCCTTAGGTATTGTGTTACGCGAGGTATTGTGTTACGCGCTATTCACCCTTAATGATAGCCCATGCGCCGGTTACCCTTCGCGCCCCCTCCGCCCCCTCGCGCCCCTTCGCGCCCCCTCCGCCCCCTCCGGGGGAACCTGGGGAGATGCCTCCCCCCAGACCCCCGCCATCCACGCGGCGTGCGAGCAAACGGGCTTGGACACCCGACAATGCACAGACCCTGCGCCCCCTGCGCCCCCTGCGTCCCCTCGCGCCCCTGCGCCCCTGCGCCCCTGCGCCCCTGGCTGACTGGTCTCCCGGACCCTAACCGCGGGTCCGAGGTTGGGGCGCGCCTCCGGGGGAACCCGGGGAGAGGGCTCCCCCCAGACCCCCGCCATCCACGACGGGGACGGGTGAACAAGCTCGACCGCCCGACAATGCACAGACCCTGTACACACCCGAGCCCGGCTGGTTTTGTGGTACGGGGCTTGGCCCTGAAGGACTATGGCGCAGAACAGGAGCCTAACGGGCGGGCTCGTCGTCGCTGGGGCGCGGAGACCACGCGCGCATCGTCCCCGCACAGACCTTTTAAGGTCCGGTCCCTGCCCCCGTCCTTCAGGGTCAGGTCCACGGCGTTCACCATCACAAAAAACAGTCACACCCGACGCTTCCTGGCGCGCCTTTTGCTACGGTTTCGCTGCGAAACAACGGGGCGGCGCGCTGTTAGGACGACGGATTGTCTTTGTTTCGCTGCGAAACTGAGCCCGACGCCCTCGCGCAGAGAGGATGGGGTGGCGCGCCGCGTGGCCGCAGGATGTGTAGAGAGGAGAGTTGGCGATGGACAGGTGGGAATACCGCACGTTCCGATTGACGATGGAAGCCGCCGAGGACCCCGCGTCGTACGACCAGTTCGGGGCCGAGGGCTGGGAGCTTGCCGGCCTGACCGGCGTCACGTCCACGTCCTTCCTGACGCGCGCCACGAGCACAGACTGGATGCTCGCCGTGTTCAAGCGGCGCATCACCCGCAGCGAGCTCTCATAATAGAGACAAGCCGCATCGCAGTATGAAGGCGACAGACGCGCGGTATATGCTCACGGTGCTACAATGGCAGCACGAGCTTATACGACAGCATCGGAGGGGTTGTATATATGGTGAGCGAGGTTGCTGAAGCGCCCTTAGCCGACGTTGTGCATCGCCTGGTGGAGGAACTTCGGCCCGTCCGCATCTATTATCCGGGTGAGATTGACGAGCCAACGAGCGACCAAGTCGAAGACGCCCTACAGTTCATGCGTCAAGTATTTTCTGTTGTATCTGATCGACTGCCTTCCGAAGCGTCATCGTAGCAGTGGTAATCCTGCGGTGAGCGACACGACGCCCGACTTCGATTTCGTGATCCTGGCCGACCGCGCCGAGGTCGTCAACGGCAAGCTGTACATGATGGGCGGCGGCTGGGAGTCGATCGGGCTGCGCCGGGCCGGCGATGCGGCCGCGTTCACCATCGCGGTCGGCATAGGTGTGCCCTGGCTGGCCACCAACGTCGAGCACAAGCTGGACCTGCGGCTGGAGGACGCGGACGGCGGGGCCATGACCGCGCTGGGCGTGGGCTTCACGGCGGGCCGCCCGGCCACGGTCCCACAGGGCGTGTCGCAGCGGCTGATCTTCGCCCTGCCCGTGCAGTTCGCCTTTCCCGCCGCGGGCGCCTACGTCATCGCCTGTACGCTCGGCGAGCGCGAGCGGCGCGTCCCGTTCCAGGTCTCGATCGTCCCGGCCGCGCCAGGGGTCCCGCCACACGCCTTGTCGTAGCCTTATTGACGAGTGTCCCCGTGGCCTGCGTTCGAAAACGCCTGGCAGGCTACGGACCTCGAAAGGTCTGAGTGGTCTCGACCCGACTCCGGCCCTGCGGGGGCTGCGCCCTGCACCCTTCTTTAAGGCTCACGGCGCCTAGCAGCACAATAATTGAGCCTACACAATGCCCGAGGGGCCGAGTAGACGCCTAGTCGAGGAGGGTCTCACGATGGACGACCGATACGCCCAGTTCGCCAGCCTGCGGTTCGAGCGACCGGAGCCGCACATTCTGCGCGTGATCATGAGTAGCCCGGGCCGGCTCAACGCGGCCGGCGCGGCCATGCACCGCGACCTCGCCGGCGTGTGGGACGCCGTCGATCGGGACCCCGACACGCGCGTGGCGATCATCCAGGGCGAGGGCACCGCCTTCTCGGCCGGCGGCGACCTCGATCTGGTGCAAGAGATGGCCGAGGATTACGCCGTACGCATCCGCGTGCTGCGCGAGGCGCGCGACCTCGTCTACAACGTCATCAACTGCTCCAAGCCGATCGTCTCCGCTATGATCGGCCCGGCCGTGGGGGCCGGCCTCGTGGTGGGCCTGCTCGCCGACGTTTCGATCGCGGCGCGCTCGGCGCGCATCATCGACGGGCATACCAAGCTGGGCGTCGCCGCCGGCGACCACGCCGCCATCGTGTGGCCGCTCTTGTGTGGCATGGCCAAGGCCAAGTACCACCTGCTGACCTGCGAACCGCTCTCCGGCGAGGAGGCCGAGCGCATCGGGCTGGTCTCCCTGTGCGTGCCGGACGAGGAACTGCACGAGCGGGCGCTGGCCGTGGCGCGACGCCTGGCCGGCGGGTCGCAGAGCGCGATCCGCTGGACCAAGTACAGCCTCAACAACTGGCTGCGTCAGGCCGGTCCGAGCTTCGACACCTCGCTGGCGCTGGAGTTCCTCGGCTTCGGCGGACCCGATGTTCAGGAGGGCGTCGCCGCTATCCGGCAGAAGCGCCGCCCCGCGTTCAGCGGCCCCGCGTCGGAGTAAGGTGGCTCAAGCGTCCGACCCCTCCTAATCCGGGCTCCATTCATAGCGGCGGAACAAGCAGTACTCCCGGAATCCGATGCGCCGGTAGAGTTCGATGCCCTCGGGCGACGCCGTCAGCACGCCGACCTTGTAACCCAAGGCGCGCGCCTCACGCAGCACGTGCAGCGTCATGGCCGCACCGATGCCGCGGCGACGCGCCTCCGGCAGAGTGACCACGTAATGCACCGCCGCCACGCACGTGCCGACGAACAGCTCGGCGGTCGCCACGGGCTGACCATCCAGCCGACCGACGTAGTAGCGCCAGGGCAGGGCGTCGCCAAGCCCCCTTTGCCGCAACACGCCGAGACAGATGCGCCGGATGTCGCTGGGTACGGGGAAGAGCCAGACGGAGACCCACTCCTCCAGGCCCTGCTCGTCGCGCACCGTCTCTATCGTGAGCCCCCGCGGCGTCCCGACGTCATCGCGCAAGTGGTCGAGCTCGACGGCCATGCCCGGCTCGTCCTCGCTGTGCGCCATACCATGCGCCAGGAGGGAGTGATCCAAGTCGGAGGGCGTTGTAGTCGGGCCGATGTGCCAGGTCACGGGCCGCGCCTGCCGCCTGAAATGGGCGAGGACAGACGCGGCCCCGGCGTCGACCCCGCCCGGGTCGAAGGTGGCGCGCACCACGGCGTTGAAGGTTGCGTCGGCGATGCCCGCGTCGACCCACGTGCTCTCCGGCGCGTCGTGCAGGGTTGCGCCGGGCAGGCGGGCGAAGGAGAGCAGGTAGGCGTTGATGTTGGCCTCGATCGTCGCGGCGACCGTCGCGGGGTCGATAGCCTGCACGATAGCTGCAGCTGTCATACCAGCCCCAGGCGCTCGTAGGCCGTGTCGACGTGTCGCAGGTGGTAGGACAGGTCGAACATAGCGTCGAACTGCGCGGGCGACATGGCGGAGGTGACGCGCGGGTCGGCGGCGAGCAGGTCGCGGAAAGGTACATCCTCGCGCCAGGCCTGCATAGCCGCCTCCTGCACAATCTTGTAGGCCTCTTGCCGGGCCATGCCCGCCTCCACGAGCAGCAGCAGGGCGCGCTGCGAGTAGATCAGCCCATGGGTTAGGTCGACGTTGGCGCGCATGCGCGCGCGATCGACCTGTAGGTCGCGCAGCACGCCGGTCAGGAGATCCGTGGCGTAGTCGAGGGCGATGCAGGCGTCCGGCAGCAGCACGCGCTCGACCGAGGAATGGCTGATGTCGCGCTCGTGCCACAGGGCCACGTCCTCCAGCGCGGGCGTGACGTAGCCGCGGACTAGGCGGGCCAGGCCGGTGACGCGCTCGCACAGGATGGGGTTGCGCTTGTGCGGCATGGCCGAGGAGCCCTGCTGCCCCTCGCCGAAGGGCTCGGCGACCTCGCGCACCTCCGTGCGCTGCAGGTGGCGGATCTCCGTGGCCATCTTCTCCAGCGAGGCCGCGACCACGCCGAGCATGGCCACGAAGGTGGCGTGGCGATCACGCTGGATCACCTGCGTGCCGGCGGCGACGGGGGCGAGCCCGAGGCGGCGGCAGGCGTCCTCCTCCACGGCGGGCGGCACGTTGGCGTGCGTGCCCACGGCCCCGGCCAACTTGCCGACGGCCAATTCCTCGCGTGCGAAGAGCAACCGCCGCCGCGCGCGCCGCGCCTCGTCGACCCACACGGCCACCTTGAGGCCGAACGTGGTCGGCTCGGCGTGGATGCCGTGCGAGCGCCCGATCGTGACAGTGCCCTTGTGTTCCAGGGCCAGCGCGGTGAGCGCCGCTTCGAGGAGGTCGACGTCGCGCACCAGCAGGTCGACGGCGTCGACGAGTTGCAGCGAGAGCGCGGTGTCGACGACGTCCGAGCTGGTCAGGCCGAGGTGCGCGTAGCGCGACTCGGGCCCGATCGACTCGGCGAGGGCGCGCAGGAAGGCGATCACGTCGTGCCCCGTCTCCTGCTCGATCTCCAGCATGCGCGGGATGTCCACGGTCGCGCGCCGGATCTCGGGGAGCGCCTCGGCCGGTATAGCGCCGCGCGCGGCCCAGGCCTCGCAGACGGCGATCTCCACGCGCAGCCACAGCGCGATCTTATGCTCCATCGACCACAAACGGCCCATCTCCGGCCGCGTGTACCGCTCAATCACAGGCTACCCTCTCAATACTTTGGTTTCGCAGCGAAACAGGGACGCGCCGCTATTCCCAGTACGCGGACGTCCCTTCGACGACGGCATCGGCCTTCTCAGCCGGACGCTCGCGCTCGATATAGGCGTCTTCCTGCGCCATCCAGGCGCGCCATTGGTCGCGTGCTCCTACCCCGTCGCGCTCCAGGCCGCGCCGCAATCGGTCGTTTCGCGGCGTCTCGACCCAGATCGTGTAGGAGAGGAAAGGACGGAACCTGTCTCGCGAGGCGGAAACACCTTCGAGGATCACGAACGTCGCCGGCGGGACCTCTCGCCAGTCCGCCAGGCTTCTGGTTCCCCAATCATACCTCCGATAGCGCGCCGGCTTGTTAACGGATAAGGGCTCGAGCGCCTGCGTGAGCAAGCGCGGCCACCACTCAAGGGGCGTGTCCCAACTCGCGAAGTCGTCGGTGTGGATAATCGGGACGCGCCCGAGGGCGGACGACAGATGCGCGGCGAGGGTGCTCTTCCCGGACCCGCCCGGACCATCTATAGCGATCACCCTGGTGGTCATCGCGGGGCGGGCAGGAGCACCCTCGATGTTTTCGACGAACTGCCGTAGAAAGGCCGGCATCGCGCTACACGAGCCTCCACTTAACCGTCGAGCGCATCGTGTCGCCACGTGACGCCATCGTTCCCACCTGTGCTTTTCGCGCCGCGAACGTCACAGGTCGCCTACGTGTAGCGTAGCAGGCTCGCCCCTACCGCTCTTGTTCCACGTGAAACACCGATGCGATCGATTCTTAACAGATCGTCATGTTCCCCCGTTCTTTAGGGCCAGGCCAACGACGTCCGCTTTCAAGTATCATGTCCATACCGATGTACTGCGGCGCGCCGATCGCGACCGTGACCATAGGAATTAGGAGCAGGAGCAGGAGGGGCAGATGTCCTACGCATACAAGGTAACGCCCGGCCAGAAGGTCAAGCTATCAGACTACGACCCGGAGGACACGGGCGGCGTCAAGCACGACAAGGCCAAAGACGAGCTCGCGGATCTCAACGAGCGGCTGACCACGCTGCAGGATATGCACTACGCCGCCGGGCAGAGCGCCGTGCTGATGGTGCTGCAGGCGCCCGACACGGGCGGGAAGGACGGTACGATCTCCCACGTCATGGCGCAGTTCAACCCCGCCGGCTGCCGCGTCGAGTCTTTCAAGACGCCCACCTCCGAAGAGTTGGCCCATGACTTTCTCTGGCGGGTGCACAAGGTGACCCCGTCGAAGGGCGACATCACCATCTTCAACCGCTCGCACTACGAGCAGGTGCTGGTGGTGCGGGTGCACGAGCTCGAACCGGAGAAGGTGTGGCAGCGGCACTACGAGCAAATCAACAATTTCGAGAGCCTGCTCGCCGACAGCGGGACCATCATCATGAAGTTCTTCCTGCACATCAGCAAGGACGAGCAGCGCAAGCGTTTGCGGGCCCGTGAGGACGACAAGGACAAGACCTGGAAGCTCTCGGCCTCCGACTGGCCGGAGCACGCGCTTTTCGACGACTATATCGCGGCCTACGAAGACGCGCTCTCGCGCTGCTCGACCGACCACGCCCCCTGGTACATCGTGCCGGCCAACCACAAGTGGTTCCGCGACCTCGCCGTGGCCCGGGCCATCGTCGATACGCTCGAGTCACATAAGGAGACGTGGCGCGAGGAGTTACGCAAGCGCGGCACAGAGGCGCTCGCCGCGAGCAAAGCCTCGCGCTCGGACGACGACCCCAAGAAGTAAGAGTATCCATGACAAAGATACACTGGGCGCCGATCTCGGCGGCGACATCGACGATCTCTGCGCCCTGGTCATGCTCCTCAACTGGCCGGGCGCCAAGATCACTGGGATCACGACCGTCACGGCGAGGCCCCGCCTGGCGGCCCGATCTCGCCCCCTGGTCCCCACGGGCGCCCCGTGCCGCGGACGCCACCCCCATCGCCGGAAACCCATCCGTGGGAGCGCCACCCGCCGCGCCACCCGTCGCCCGGATGGCGGTGGCCGATGGCGCCCGCGATGAGGGACAGGGCCACGGTCAAGCCCAGAACTACGGGTAACAGACCATCTCTTTGCTGTTTCGGACCCGCCGCGGGGGGGCGATAGGACACCGGCGCCGCGGGGGGGCGATAGGACACCGGCGCCGCGGGGGGGCGATAGGACACCGGCGCCGCGGGGGGGCGATAGGACACCGGCGCCGCGGCCCCATGGGTGAGGGAATAGGGCCGCGTGGCGTGCGGGCGTGCCGCGGCGACGGACGCCCCCACCCGGGGCGACGCGGACAACAGCCGTTCGATCGCACGGGCCACCTCCGCGCCATCCGCGTAGCGATCCCGCGGGTCCTCGGCGACGGCCCGTTGCACCACGTCCCGGACGGCGTTGCCCAGCCCGTCAAGCCCATCGGTAGACCATGGCGCCCCGGTGGACAGCAGGCGGCGCAACAGGTGGCCGAGGGCGAAGACATCGGCGCGCGGGTCCGGCATCTGACCCCGCCGCACCTCGGGCGCCAGGTCAGCGGGGTCGACCGCGGTCACGGGGCGCGGCCAGACCAGGTCGCGGATCGTGGCCATGCCGCCCCGTTCCACCAGTACGCTCCGCGCGTCGAAAGAGCCGTGGGAGAGGCCGCGCCCGTGCGCCAACCCGAGGGCCGCGGCGAGGTTCGCGATGAGCCGCAGCGCACGGCGGTCGGTCCACTCCCCTGCCTCCCGGGCCACGACCTCAGCGAGCGAGCGCCCTTCGGCGTGCTGGTAGACGAGCACGAGGCGCCGGTCGTGGAGGCCCATGTCGAGGCCCAGGGGCAGGGCCGGGTGTTGGAGCACGGCGATGGCGTGGGCGCGGCGCGCGCAGACATCCCCCGCGGGCGTGCCGGCCGGGTCCGGAGCCACCACGAGGTCGACGCAGCAGCCGAGGTTCCGATCGAGCGCCAGCGCGCCCAGGCCGGCTGCATCTCCCGACGCGCGAGGCGCGGCGACCTGGTAGCGGTCAAGGATTATCGTGCCTGTTGCGAGAGCTAGCACCGCGCCCCCTCCCCTATCGCCCCGACACGGGCGGCCATCCCTGCGGCGTGGCCGCAATGACGAGCACCGGCCGCCATGGACACCGCGCAGGGCCGCTCCCTATTGGTCCAGGCTCAACGCGAAGACGTCCGCCTCCATGCCCTGATTATTACTATCTTTCCGCGCTCACGTCCATGGCGCGGCGCCATCTACCAAGCTATCCCTGCTCAGCATGCCGAGCGGCGCCAGTGCGACCGCGATGTCCACCAAACAGCCTGGACGCACGTCATACGCCGGGGTCCTGTCGCCCCCCTTGCCGATGTACGCGGACATCCTTCGGCGTCTCTCTCCGCCCTTCACCCGCACGACCAGGCCCCTTATCTGTCTGGCCTTACCTCGATCGTCCGTCTGCCGCAACTCATCGTCCGTCTGCCCTGCTCTTAGCGAACTCTTAGTGAACCCTTAGCATGGCCTTAGGCTTTTCTTGTATCGCTCTTATCCCCCAGTCGTACTCTGCAGTCGGAAGATGTGCTGGAGGAACGCGGCGCGATGACTGGCCTCCGTTGCGCCTTGCGACACGCCTATGACGTCATAATCCTCGATGTCGGGCTGCCAGGTATGGATGGGCTGGAGGTGTGCCGCCAGATGCGGGCCGCGGGTGTCGAGAGCGCCGTCCTCCTCTGCAGCGGCCGTGACTCCAGCGAGGATTGCGCGGCCGGCCTCGACGCGGGGGCGGACCACTATCTCGGCAAGCCGTTCGCGCTGCTGGAACTGCACGCGCGGGTGCGCGCATTGGGCCGTCGCGGCGCGCGCCCCGTCCGTGTGGCGGACGCCGCCGTTTCCCGTCCCTGAGACCGTGGCCGCAGAGGAGACCCTTCCCGCGGGCGCGCGACCCGTGCCGCGCGAGGCGTGGCGCCCCGCCTGAGACAGGGCCGCGCGGCCCTCACACGTCGGCTCGAGGGTATGCACAGCCACAGATAGGAGAGAGAAGACGCATGATCGTGGGTGGCGCCGCCGACATCCGGCGAGGACAGTGGGCGCGGGCGGCGCGACGCGCCCGTGACACGAGGATACCCTGGGTAGGCCTCCCTTACCTCGTCGCCGGGATCATGCTGCTGGGTGGAGTGTTGCGCCTCTACCGCGCCGACGCGCTCAGCCTGTGGGTCGACGAGGGCCTGACGGTCCTCTTCACCCGCCTGCCCTGGCCGACCCTCCTGGGCGTCGGGCCGGCCTACAGCTTGCACCCACCCCTCTACTTCGCCCTGGTCAAGCTCCTGTCCCTGGTCTGCCCCGAACTCCTGGCTGGCCGCCTCCTCAGCGTCGCAGCCAGCATCCTCACGATCCCGGTCCTCTACCTGCTCGGCGCGCGGCTTGTCGGGCCGCGCGCCGGGCTGCTCGCCGCCCTCGTCCTCGCGCTTGCCCCAGTGCACATTTGGTACGCGCGGGAGGCGCGGCCGTACGCCCTCGTCGCGCTCCTGATCGCGTTGTGCTACCTCGCGCTCGTCATAGTGCTCGATGGCGGCCGGCGCGCCTGGGTCGCCGTGTACACAGGCGCGGCCGTGGCTGCCCTCTACACCGAGGACAGCGCTGTCTTCGCGCTCGCTCCGCAGGTCCTCGTCCTTGCCTATGCCGCCTTGCGCGGCCGCCCTCGTGCGAGGGTCCTCGCGCTCGCCTACGTAGTCGCCGGGTCCGCTTTTATCCCCTGGCTGCCACGCCTGCTCGCCGAAACGGGGACGGCCGGCGTGACGGACCAGTTCGCCTTGAGCCCCGGGCGTGTCGCCGCGGTCGTGCTCTCGGTCGTCGGCCTGTCCGCCGACCAGGCCGTCTTCCAGGGCGGCTGGCTCCCGCCCTGGGTCCAGTGGCCCGCGGCGCACCCGCTCGTGCTCGCCCCGCTCATCGCGGTCGCGGTCTTGGGCGTGGTCGCCCTGGCGCGCCGGCCCTTGGCGCTTGTAGTCACTTTAGCTCTGGGGCCGGGCACGCTCGTCGCGGCCCTCCTCGTCAGCCTCGTCGACCCCAGTCTAGCAGAGCGCACCGTGCTCTCCTCCGTACTGGGCTGGGCGCTGCTCGCCGGCGCCGCCCCGCTAGCCTGGCCAACGGGTTCCAGGCTGCGCGGCGCCGGCGCGGTGACGTTGGCCCTCGCGCTGGCGCTCTCGACGGCGACGCAGGGCGCGGTCGACGCCGACGCCTACAAGCAGGAGTGGCGAGATCTGGCCGCGGCCACGGCGGACGCCGGGCGTCTTGGCTGGCCGGTCGTCACCTACCCCACGGTCGCCGGGGTGCTCCTCGACCTCTATCAGCCGCGCCTGGTAGGGCGTGGCCAGGTCAGCCTCGACGACAAGGATGATGTCTCCGCCATCGCCGCGGGCAACGCCACCCGGGACGGCGCGGTGTGGGTGTCGTACATCGCGGGGGCGCGGACTGCGGACCTCGACCGGGCGCTCACGGCGCGGGGCGACGCGCGCCTCATCCACCAGTACTACCCGTACCCATTGTACCTGGACCTGTACGTCGCACGGCATGTGCCCCTTGGCCGCGCTCTCCCGCTCGACGGACGCCGCGCCGGAGATGACCACGGCGCCGGGGCAAGCGAGTGGATCGTGCCTTCCCACGGCGCCAGCCTCGCGCCGGATGGTCGATCTGGCCAGCGTCTGCGCCTTGGCTCTGACCAAGCGGTGGAAGGGGCCGCACGGCTGGATAGGCCAGCCGCGTCCGCCCACCTCTACACGCTCGATGCGCACGTCCGCTCGGACGGCGGACAGGGGGTCGGGCGCGTGTTCCTGGAGTGTTTGGCGGCGGACACATCCTTCCTAACTGTGGCGCCCGACGCCGGCGGGGCTGTCGTCGCGGGCGACGGTCACTGGCATACCCTCACCATCGGTATTTTCTGCCCTGCCGCGACGCAGACACTGCGCATCGACGTTCGTCACGACGGGGCGGGCACAACCGATTTTGGGGTCGTGCGGGTGTGGGATAAAAGTCCGCGCCCGTGACCTGGAGGAGGCTACCCTCGAGCAACGTTGGTAGCCCGTACATCGACGAGGCTGTCCTGTTAGCTGCCCTACCGTTTGTATCGTCCGATCCGCTGTGCGCGCTAATTGTAGTCGCGCGCAATGGGAGACGTCGGGGCGAGAATTCCACCTTGTGAGTATCGATGACCGAGGAAAGCGGGTGGAGGGTTTATCCTAACCCTCTGAGGGGTTGGCGCTATACCGCATACCGCGAGGCGACCGAATGGCTCGGGTGCGCCGACTGCGCGGGGCTGACCGACGATGGCGTCGGCATCGGTGAGGCGCGCTATCCCGGGTGGGCGCCGTACACTTCGTAGTATGGCGCATAGTGAGGGGGATGGTGTAGGTGACGAAAGAAGAGTTGCTTGGCAGGCTCTCCGAGGCGCACGACGACCTGTTGATCGCGACCGACGCGGCCGTGACGCGCGGCGACCCCCACGTAGAGGACGGGTGGGGCGTACGCGAGACGCTCGCGCACATCGCGGCCTGGGAGACCGAGGCGACGGGGCGCATCCCGGCGATCGCCGCGGGTGCGGAGCCCCGGGAATACGACGACGACGCCTTCAACCGGGCGGCCGTGGCCGCGTGCGGTGACCGGCCGTTGCACGCGGTGCGCGACGATCTGGAGCGGGCGCACGCGCGGCTGGTCGCCCTGCTCGACGGGCTGGACGAAGTCCTGTTCGCGCCCGACGGAACGGCTTACGAGTGGGTCACCGCCCTTACAGCGCATAGCAGGGAGCACGGGCGGGCGCTGCTCGGCGGCGCCACCCACCCCGAGAGCACCGAATAGGGATCGCCATGGACCCGATCAACATACTCATTAGGATCGAGGCGATCAGGCGGGTGCGCGAGATGACCGGCCTCGGCTTGAAAGAGGCCAAGGAGTTCGTGGACACGCGCTGGCCCTGAATCGAGGCACCACATCGGGAAGGACCATTGACCGGACTGGCGCCCGGCGACAGCCCAGTTTCGCCGCGAAACCACGCCCGCCGGCGGCACTGTCAGGGCGCGTCGGGATAGCGCGACACCTCGATCAGGTTGCCGTCGGGGTCGCGCAGATAGACGGAGTCGATTGCCCCGAGCGCGCCGGCCCGCGGCGCCGGCCCCTCCACGATCGCCACGCCCTGCGCCTCCAGATGTGCCAGCACGTCGTCGAGCGCGGTCGCTGTGACGAAGCAGAGGTCGGCCGAGCCCGGCGTAGGGCACGCGGCCTTG
>JAABUX010002882.1_pt1 | contig 23568 bp, 32 predicted proteins | sample 5561851 | NCBI WGS metagenome assembly JAABUX01 (sample SAMN10711883, study PRJNA513361) | rock metagenome | isolation source: Antarctica rocks | place: Antarctica: Victoria Land, Richard Nunatak red sandstone | collected 2016-01-03 | reverse complement strand
AAGTCATCTCTCACGACTGGCTGTGGCCAAGAGTCGGGCAATGGCTGGAGAAAGACGATATAGTCATTACAGAAACCGGTACCGCAAACTTTGGAATATGGGAAACGAAGTTTCCAGAAGGCGTGACGGCCTTGTCTCAAGTATTGTGGGGCTCAATAGGATATTCGGTCGGTGCATGCCAAGGTGCTGCCTTGGCTGCCAAAGAGACGGGCAATAGGCGAACGATACTCTTCGTCGGCGATGGATCATTCGAACTGACCGCACAGGAAGTCAGCACGATGATCCGCAACGATCTAAAACCAATAATGTAACAACCCCCGCCCCCCTTGCATCTACCCAGCATTAGGCAGTACAATACTAACATCTCCAGCTTCGTAATCTGCAACGGCGGCTACACAATCGAACGCTACATCCACGGCATGGACGCCAGCTACAACGACATCCAGCAGTGGAAATACAAAGACCTCATCGCCGTCTTCGGCGCCGATCCCCGGAAGTCAAAAACATACCAAGTAAAAACCAAGCAAGAAGCGGAAGATTTACTCAACGATCAAAACTTCTCGTCGGCGCCGTATCTGCAATTTGTAGAGCTGTATATGCCGAGGGAAGATGCGCCAAAGGCTCTGAAATTGACGGCGGAGGCGTCGGCGAGGACGAATGCGAAACAATGATGATGCTCAATAGATAACGTGTGATATGATTTATGAAAATTGTAAAAGCTTATTAATGAACGAATAAGGAGTGGATATTAGATTTCATAGAAAAAAAGACCACAAGCTTCACCATTGAACCAGCGCCAATAGGAATCGAACCCATTCTCTTATGAACTATTAACCGCGAACATTCATCGCACCGCACCCTTTTTATTTTCTAACGTTATTGATGGAGTAGACCCGTCCCTACCCCGTCACCACTCGTAGCGTACCTACACATAGACGATTGGCACAAATCTTTGTGAACCTATTCAAAATCCACGGCTAAGACGTCTGCCGAGGACGAATGCGAAGCGGTGAAATGTTTGTTTGTAGCGGGTAGATTACTTTATTGTGGAGGTGGTGATGTGTACGTGGCAAAGGTTACAAAAGTCTTTCCCAACTCCTTTCTCAACTCCCATCGTATCACGCATAACCAAAAAAATGGCGTGTCATTCGAGACTAGTATAAGAAAGTCAGCCATTTGTAAGGGAATCCCCATCCCCACCTTCAGATTCACATTAAATTCCCAAATGATATGGCACTGATCAGGATAATCTCACCGGGGAAAATGGTAAGGTAGCATGGTTGTACGCTATCGAGCTCTGGATCTACATTGAAATGCATGTACGGCATCGAATGATGTAGGATTTAAGGATATCCACCCACCGTACCTACTTTAACGAGCAAACTCGGTACGTGAATTAATAATCAATGGAAGTGTCTTTTAGCGATTTCTTCATTCCGGACCCTTTCACGTTGGAAAAGGGTAGATCAACTCATCATCACATTCGTCATTCATACAATTAAGAACGGGAAAGGAAAGGAAAGATGCCACGAGGCGAAGGTGCTGGTGCTGTTTCCCCCTGTTTTCATTCTTCGCTCAAATACTACTCCCTAGCCGCAGCCAGTCGTGTCAAAGCCGTCGTAAGCGCCTTCCTCGCATCCAGTTCCTTTTCCATATCTTCTTGCGGTCTGTAATGGTTCGTCACTATAGTGACGAGGGCGTGGTAGGTTGTGTATCTTTTCCATTAATCAGCGAGGCATGTACATAGGACATATTGGCTCCAAGCCGATTATTCATAACAGAGGATGAATAGATCGATGGTCTGTCAGTAGCCGAAACAGGGAAAAACTCACAAAAGTCCTCTCGATCCGGTACAAAGCTCCGGCTCTCCGAACCCCACATCCCCCCAAAGGGCCTGACCAAAATCCAACAGTCCAGTTACGACGTTACTCCTCCGATCGATCATTACATTCTCCGGCTTTCCCAACCCAAGCACCACCAACCTCGCCCCTCTAACTCCATCTAAAGCTTTCGAATGCGCAGCCACGGCCTCTCGGATCTCAATGTACGGTAGATTCACCGTCATGTTTTCTCCATCCATGAGGATAGTGTCCATCATCAGCTTGAACGCTTCACGCCACGTGGATAGCCCTGCATGGACTGCGACCATTGCTGCGGGGCCAAAGGTACCGCGCGGTGAGTTGTGCGAGTTGATTCGCGTGCCTAATGATTGAATTTGCCGAGAGATATCTTCACGCTCAGAGCGGGTGAGGTAGGAGACAGCCGAGGTGTACGGGATACCACGTAGTGTGGTTGTGATAAGGAAGAGAGGGCCGAGGTGGTGGCTACGTTTGTCGCATCTGAGGATCTTTGGGATGGGTAAATCGGCTTTCGATAGATGAGAGAGAATTGCTGCTTCGGAATCGAGACAGTAGCGTTCGTACTGGAGGACAGGCATGGTGGTTGGTGGGGGTTGCTTCAGGGTGATTAGGCAGCCGTTGGAGAGGTGGATTATTGAGATGCGGTGGAGATGACTGGAGAGGTCTTCCTTCTGTTGTATTGTGATACGGGCAGTATGGAACATGTCTTGGATAATCTGCTGGATAGAGCTATGGTTTGAAGACAAAGGTGGAGGAGTATTATTGTAGACCATTGACATAGGATCTCCGCCAACGATAGCTGCTATTGGTGGGAGGTACATGTGTGCTCAGTGTGTATTGGCAAATTTCAAAGACAAAAGCTTTTCCTTTTTTCATGATGGAAAAACGGAGGGTCTATCTGATAGGAGTACTAACAAAATAGGGGGTATGGATTGTGATTACGAATAATAGGCACATCTGGTCGCACAGGTAGGAAGCAGAGGGTGATGTTAGCACCTCGTACCTTGCCAATGACATGTTGCGACAAACGAGGTGGCATTGCAAAGGTGGGGATGGCTCGCTTCCCGTGTAGGAAAGGAAGCATGAGACAGAGAGGCTCGTGCCGAGAGCCAATCCTATCGGAGCACTACTAGTGATCCTGTCGTTGTGGCACGCAATATAACTGCTATCTCGCTTCGGAGTCGCAACATTTTGAAGGAATGAGGCGGTGTGAAGCCATCGGAGTTTAGGCATGACGGCAACAGACGGTTTCGTTCTGAGCGCGGCGTTAAGGCCAGATCGGATGCTATTGTACTTTGTATGTACGGAATAGTTCGTCAGTAATTCCTGGAAAGGCTCTAGATGACAGGTGGTGGCCAGGGATAAGGCTGGTAGTATGGCTGGTGGGCTGAGTGCGTCTATGTCTACTCGTTGTGGTTACCAGGAACGCCTGATGTCGGTCTTAGTTTGCTTCATCAGATGTTTGGGGTCCGAAATGTCGCTTATGGTGGTCCTTGATTGGATGACTGCGCTGGGACCGCCACGGCCGCTAAAATAAAGTTGACTGCAGCACATGAGAGGCTGACTGCATCTTTGCATCACCGACCAGTGGTCCGTCTCTTCGCCTATGTCTTCTCGAACAATCCGGAAGAAGCCATAGAAGCCATAGAAGCTAGTTCGAAATGCCTTTGACCGCTTTAGGCAACCTTGTTATGGTCAGACATACAAGTCTTGCATGGTTGAGGATCTTGGCTGCCGTCGTTCCCGATCTGGCCGCCCTGTGGTTGAACGCCTTCGCTCGCTTGCGTAGCGACATCCTCGAATTCCCAACGTATGTCTCGTCATGTTGCGACGATAGCGTTGCCAAATCAGGCATAATGTGTATGATTGGCCGCAAAATATACCGTCGTGGGAGTTTACTCTGCTTCCGTCGGCGTCGATTCCTTGTCAGTACTCGCCAAATTATTTGGAATGGCATTCTTGAACTGTTCCGACTGTGGTTCCGGACTGCTCGTATTGGCTCGTCGCTGGCCGTCTTCAACTACCGCCCTAGCTTTTGCGTTGTTGCTCTCGGCGTCTGGTTTGGGAGTTGGGTCGTATATCTCTGCAAGGTTGTACTGTTTCAACTCCTCGAAATCACTACCAACGACGCTCATACCAAGTACGTTCTTGGAAGCGTAGAATTTTGTCAGTTCAGGCCCAAGTCTGATAGTATAGGATAAGAAGGTAGAGTGATTGGGTAGCTTTGGCTTACCCTGTAAACATCAATCAAGATCAAACTATCGTATTTCTTGAGATCCACCGAATGCTTCCCACCAACAGCCTTGGCAATTTGCTTGATAATATCGTCACGCTTCATGACATTATGGTTGCGTCTCGTTGGCCGAATGGCAAAGCTCACTGGCTGAATCCCCTCATCATGAAACACGGGCTTCAGCACTTCCTTGGCAACCTTTTCCAAACCTTCCACCGTCGCCTTGCCCATCATAGTCATCGGCGTCAGCTTTTTGACCCAGCGATGCTTCTTTGTGGCACCCTCCAGGGCATCTTTGCAGATTTGGTGCACAAACCCTACAGGTTCGACGGGCGCTCTAGTCTTGAAGAAGAGCACGCACTGGATATCCATCTTGACAGTTTGGAAAAGTGGTCTGGTTTTCGTAGTTTTGGATTTCAGACCATGAACTTCCTTTTCGATCTCGGCCTCGATGTCGACCTCGGCGTTGTCATCATCACCAGCGTCTTCACATTCGCCCATTACATCCCCGTAAAGCTTAACAGCGTACTCTTCGAAAAGATCACGCAAGTCTGAGGTACACCTTCCTTCCTTCCCCATCTCGCATGTCGCCCAGATCCCTGAATCTCCAGGCTCTATGCTAGCTGGACTGTGACCTTTCTTGGCTACCATCCATGGCTTGGACTTCTTAGCTCCAGATCTTCCATGGTCTGTGTCAGCTTTGCGTTTCTTTAGATCATTCATGTTTGACCGATGGAAGAAGTCTAAGATGGGGCATTTGTGATGGAGCGTAGTTTCCTCGAAGTGCAAGAAATCTTTGAGTTCGTCGAGGGCTTGGCATTGCCTACACAATCTTCACAACTTAAATTTATGGTGTCAGGTCAATGCATTATTTTACGGGGAAAACCTTTACCTTTACAGAATGTCAATTGATGATGTTATTTCATACGATAAATGTCACATAAACAAGGCTATGTCCCCGAATATACTGCAGTGGTCATCCTTCCACATTCGACCCTTTGCTCTATACTAACACGTCGGCCGTTGAATTCCACCTTATGACGAGGAGTGATCTGAAACCTGTGGTCCTCCTTCCGTTTTGACCTTTCCTTCTCTGCTGCGCTGTCCAAGGGAGCGATATATGCTGGAATGGCAACATTGTTCCTCTTACCCATCCCCAGCTGGAAATACTCGTTTCCACCCCACCACAAGACATCAGCGCCCCAATTGGTGTCATTCCGCGAGTCCGTTGACGAAGACTGGCCCGCCCGTACATGGGTTACATTGTCCATAGTCGCGCTGGCGTGCGTGGCACCAATGGAAAGACGCTTCAGCCGGATTGGAACTGCTGTGTTATTGCTCTCATCCCATTCGAAGAGGCCACTAAGCGCTTTAATCTTTACTGGTGTACCTTGATTGTGTGTCCAGCGACCGTTCCCGAGCGTACCCAGAATACCTTGACCACACGCCCAGGTATCGGCTGTGATACGGCCGAGTCCTACCCTCTGAGCAGGATCTTCACCTGGCTGAGCAACGCGGGTTCCATCGACAGTGAAAAAAGAATTGGTCCCACCAGCAGAGACGGAGGTCACCCGTGGAGTAAGATTGGTCCCGCTGTAAAGCCTAGAGATGGGTAGGAGGGATGGAGCATCGATGGAAGGGGATTCCGCACTTGGTTCAAAACCTAGCTGGCCAGACGAGTTATCGCCAAAAGCGAAGGCTCGGCCCTCTTTGTCGAGAGCTAGAGAGTGGAAGTCACCTGCCGCTACGTCAACGATCTCAAAGCCACGTAAAGTCGTGATTTCATGAGGCTGATCGTATGGACCAGGCGGCCTTGTGGTCCAGCTGAGTCCTGGTACACCCAGTTGTCCACGTGCAGGAAAGTCTTCGCTGCTCGCCGCAGCGCTGAAAAGGCGGCCATTGTTGGTCAGGAGGAGGAGATGCTCAAGACCGGCACTGATGCAAGAGACCTTCTCGCTCCAGGTTAATTCTTTGGGTTGGATTATTCGATAGCTGACCTTTGCTTGTGAACTCCACAGCGGGATCCAGGAACTTTCCGAAGGCTTTGGGCCCCTGGCTTGATCGTCCTGAGAGATGGGCAGAGAGTAAACTTTTCCGCCCGATCCTAGTGCAATGATTCTATCTCGAGATATTGTCAGAGAGGTTAGATCTTTTCCAGTCAATGTAGCCGTAGGCGCTCTAGAGTCTTTCGAGTAGCCAATTCCCCATTGTAAGAGATCGCCCTTTTCGGTTATAGCAACACCAAAGTTCCTGTCAAGCTTGACGTCCCGTAGAAGCAGTCCATCGAAGAACGGTATTCTCCGAGGTAGCTTTATCGATGTTTCGTCCGAGTCCGGTGCTACTACCCTCCCACTGTTCGAGCCCCAAGCATAAACACCAGGATTCTCCCAGCTCTTCTTTACTTGGAGATGCTGTGAACTGATCACATCACGATTCTCCTCATTCGATAGACCCCTCTTTTTTTTCGGCTTCTCGATCGCGATATCAGCTGGAGCCGGCGGTACCTCGGCGTGAAGTTCGCTGAGTCCAAAACGTCTAGTACCGTGGAAAAGGGCAGTCCCGGCGCCCAAGCCAAGGACGCTGTAGACTAGAAGTCTATAGGTGGAAATACGATCGTAGGGCGAACTCTTGGCAGTGTATCGTAGGGGACTCAGAGGACATCTCTGTGAGTTCAGGCTTCTCTGGGATAGTCGGCGGGCCTCATTGAGGACCCTGGAGCCCGATCTTGTGCTTTGCATTCTTGGTCTCCCTTGAGATCGATAGCAAAGTTCTCGGGCATGAGGCTACTCAAGCAGTATATTGGATACTCCTGTTCATTGAAAGCTTCTGATGCCCCGCAATATCAGAGAAGTCAATTGACAATGAACCTCGAGCGCGTCATCATGTGAAGAGCGTTGCCAAGACGTGAAGAATCTACGTTGAGATCACCCCTAACAGAGAAAAGGGTGCATGCCGCCTTGTGACAGTGAGGATCGCACTAGTAGGGGTGTTGGAGGCTGTGCCAAGGGTGACGTGTCACCCTGCGTGCCTGCCCACCCTCGGGTACCGTCTTATTGGATGGCCCACAAAGGCTAGGATATCCACATAATCCATGCCAAGACGCTAGTATAGATGGAGCTGAATGCCCATTCCTAACCAGCCCCCTACTGCATAGATTCGCTGCGTACGGAGTAGCTGTCTGGATGATATCCTACCTTATACTATGGACGGACGTTTCTTGTCGAAATGGTAAAAGATCTGTTTCCCAATGCGCACATTTATAAAGCTTTTATCCCCGAGATTGTGCTCTAAGTACTGTAGTGACCAAATGTACCACCAATAAAAGCGATGTGATACTTAGGAGATGACCTTGAAGTATACAATCGCACATAACATTGCCAACGATAGCGCTGGTGACCTTCCTCCGCGTATATTGCTCGGCGGCTTCCATCAATCATTCCAGGAGACGACCTTGGTGCCGTTAGTTTTTCGAGGGGCTTACTCGCCAAAGTCAACTCACTTTGGAGGAATATATCGAGGAGTGTAGTGTCTTGTGTTGGCTTTGCTGCGCCATCTTCCCAGCAGAACCCGTATCGAAGCAATAACCCGAGGGTCCTGACTTCCTTAATAGCCCTGCGAATTTCATCCGAGATCCCACTTCCAATCTCTGTCAATAACACCATGCGAAACAATCCTCGTGGATGCGAAATATCATTTCCGTGGTACGCCCATCCTTGCGGGCCGCTGCAACCAAGTATGCTCTCCAGTCCCCAGAGAGCGATACCAAATGGTTCAATGCTAGCATCTGTCCAATCAACCACACCAGTGAGGTGACCAGAATCAGGATCAACGAAGATATTCATATTTGAGAGGTCCGAATGTGTCAAAACCCAAGGCACTCGATAGATAATCTCGTCGATAATTTGAAAGGTCCTCTCGATGACTATCGTAAATCGGCTAGGTAGAGCGCCGAAGAGCTGCATGAGTTTAGCCTCATAGCACTGGGATATCCCTCTCCCCGGAGTTTGGGGGTTTTTCCAGGACGATGCGTAGAATCTGTTGTATGTGTAAGCAATCTCTTCAACAGCACAAATCGACTACGTGGCATAATATACCTACTTTGCTAAATCTGTTATAGTTGTATCCAGCTTGCCTACTGTAATCCTGCTGAAGGTGAAGAGATACCCGGTACCTGGGAGGGCTTCCATCATCCAGATACTCACGGAGCTGTTAGGCATCAGGCCTTGATAGGTAGTAGCTGGAGCAACATGACGGTGGACTGCTTTGGCAAGCGCGGTCATTGAAATGTCGAGAGGTGATGACTTTGATCGAAATTGAACGATGAGCCCTGAGTCTGACACTAATGTGTAGCTATGAAAGCCTTGCCAGGGAACTGGTTCCATAGAGGTCCCCGCTAGGTTCTGGGCGTACGCGACACAATCATCCTGAGTGACCTCATTTTGTGTCTTAAAAAGATCCGACATTGGGCCTTTTTGGCGGTATAGGTAATGATTTTGCAGAAGTCGACGACAGTGTTTTCCATCCCTGGGTTCCTACGAGAGCTGGAGGTAGCAGACGCAGACACCTAAGGAAGGAAGCGTGATCGCAATGGTGCCATACCTTTTCGTATCTTATTACTAAGCAGTAGTACAAAGTGATTGCGCATTGAAGCGGAGTTAGGGCTGGGCCGCCCATTGATTGCCTCTGCTCAGCCCCACTAAGTCATATGATAGTAGCTTTTTTGCTCGTTGAACAACATGTCCTGTCTACAATGCAGACCAAATCAGTACTGCGAGGGCGGTGGTCTCTTGTGGCCTTGCACCGGAGACAGTAAGAGAAAATTAGGCGAGAATTTTCACATAGATTGATGAGTCAGAACATTCCGCTGCGATATTGTTGCCTCCAAGTCTTGATAGTTGCTGCCTATTTTCTATGCATATCATTGAGTAAGGACTGTCGTCTGCTCACAAAGCCCAATGTGTTTCAATGGCGTGGACTGAACTGTGAGGCTTGAGGTTTAGAATCTTGGGAAGGGCGCATCAAGCTCTCCGGAAGGCCCCCCCTCCACCAATCTGTAATAGGACACAATATGGTGAGTGACACCTTTTTTAACAATGCTCATTGACCTCTTATAAAGTCCATCTCTGCTAGAGCCTTGACGTTCGATACGAAATCCGTCTTCATCACGGAGATATTCCCACTCTTTGCCATCATCCCAGTTTCTGATGCCGGTAGCAGGGTCGGCATATACGAATATATGTCCGCTGCGAATGAGACTTTGCAGTTCATCTCCCTTGGGGTATCGAGGTGCGTGTCGTAATATTCCAGACAGGCAAGCTGTAAAGAGTAGACGTGCATCTTTTTTTGTCTCTCCGAGACCGATGTAGGTAGGCCGAAACGAACTCATGGTGGGCAGCCAAAGGATATTGAGATTAGGGGTCGTAAAAGGCTGGTAATTGAAGAATTCTTCTGACGGAAGTCAGGATCTATGAGAGTGTTAGGAAAATTGAACAAGCAGCAGAAGGGTGGGACGAGCTCTGACCTGTTTAAATCCGATGGTTGAGTTGATAGGATTCCTGAAGCGCAGAGAAGGCATGAGCCAACTTGAAGATAAGTGCGAGAGACCATGCTTTATATCCATGTCTAACGATGAAAGACTCAAAACAATCACCACCATGTCGAGAACGAGAACCTCGGGGCGGTGAGAACCTGACTGGCGAGGAATTTGCACATTCGATTGCAGGGGGCAAAATGGTAGACGAAATGGACGTGGGACAGAGCTTTGTGGGTGTCGGCCTCTAGCTTGACAAGACGGCAAGCTAGTTTCGTTTCAAGGAAGATCAAACGTTCTACGCTAATGTCATAGAATTACATAATCACGTTTCAGCCCCTCCTGCTACTCACTGCAATCCTACAAGTACAGCCCCATATACCCTTCTAGCCAGATTCGGAGCCTAAGAACGAGAAGGGTAAGGAAGAGCGCCCATCAGTAACGAGCTAGTGGGTTCCGACTCCCGCATCCAGGAAATCCGACGCCCGCGTGGTCCTCGACCTTCATGGCACAGCAGAAGCATCTCAAGCTGGAGGATTTGGGGGAAGACGTCAAGAAAGTGCTCATCGATTGTGGAAAACAACTTAGATCGGCGCCTTTTAAAGACAATGGGGACTTTGAAGTCATTGATGACCGCAAGACACTAGAAGAAGCAAGCCGCGACTTTGTTAAAATGCAATCTTCAAAAGTAAGCGCGTGAGATCTATGGTTGCTCTATCTGACCTTCAGAAGCCAGACTGCCGTCTCATAGCCTGGCGATTTACCAAATCAATGACCCTACCTATCCCTCCAAATGTGACTGTGGACCTTATTCCGTGTGAGATATCTGGAACACCGACTATCGGAGGAAGGCCGGCGAAGGTGGGACAAAGCAGACACTTGACCACAGAGGTGGAGGTCCAGCCCTCATTCACCTGCCTTGCAAGGGTGTATGGACCTGCCTCATAAGAGCATATGAATAGGAACAACCGGAGGAGCACATTGGCTCTTCTTGGCTGTAATACCGTGATGATAATGGCGGTTGGGGGTCCTTTCATGATGCGAATTCTGAGGCTGCTGGAGTAGGCACACTGTTATTAATTTCCTAAACCCTATCTACAAGGGTCTCGTTCGAGATCTACTGCGGAAGAGGAAAACCATTCGTCATTCCCCAATACTGCTCCCACGGTTGTGGTTGTGAATTCAGTTCATCTCGCACCGGGTTTTCCTGGGGCATGGGAGTCGAGCAACCCATCCTCGAAGTCCGTTGCCAGAAGAGTCCTGAGTTCGTTTGTTCAACCGTCCCTAAAGGCTGCTGAGGGATAGGGAAAACGTTCGGCGTCGTGCCATTCACTTCCCACTGAGAATGGCGAGATGTCGAATCGGCATTATTCGTTCCCAGATTTTGTTCCTGCGATCCTTGAGGTTGATTCTCTTCCATATTTGTCCCCTGAGGCTGCTGCGATAATGGTATAGCAGTGTCAAATCCCCAGTTCCGTTCCCATGTTTCTTGGTGTCGGTGTCCTTCCTCGGGCATGCTTAAAAGCTGCGGCGGTAATGTTATAGCATTATGCATTCCCCAACGCTGCTCCCCAAAGTGCGGCGTCTGCTCGTCTGTAGCGGAGAACTCATGTCGGCTCTCAAGATCAAAAGTCGTTCGTGCTCCATGGGCGCCATGCATGGAGCCACTTGGCAAGGAAGATGCTTGATCATGTTGGCAGAAATTTTGAGGAGCAACGCCACCCGTCATCATGACAATTCCAACCGCACTGGTTGTACGTAGGTTGTCACATCCATGGGAATCGGCATGCGGCGTAGGGAAGGTCTCGAGCGGCTGAAGATACTGGTTCCGACTCGTGGCTGTCCAATTCACTTCTTAGTTTTGGCTATGAAGGTGGTTGCACAATGCTTGACTTACCTGTTGTATAACCTTGAGGCTGCTCCATTCCCATAGCATGATTTGCGAAGGGCTGAACTGTAGAGACCGAATTATATGATCCGTTTGCTTGATAGTCATCCTGTCCACTTCTCGGCCACCTCACGTTTTGCTGCAAGGGCTGCCAACCTTGTTGCACCTCGTGTGCTACCGAGCCCGAATCCGTACTGCTCGGAGCTGAGGGAGTTTGGTTATTGTAACCTGTCGCAAAAGCAGATAGCGTCGAGTGGGTTGAGGGCAATGCAGAAGATGTCTTGTCCGGCTGGATAGGCTCGCTGAAGTGCCCGCCAAGTGAGTATTGCGCGACGTCGGGCCCACGCGTCTCGAAAAGATCCGATTCAGTTTGCTCTGAGTTAGAGGGCTCACCCACCTCGACCGAGCTGGTCTTATGGGCAGGACATAACTCTACCCGCTTGTTGCTTGGGGAGGCAATGGCCGTAGTCACGTCATTGACATTGGTTTCGCCATCAATGCCTCCGTCTTCAAGGCTGAGCTCCCTGCGCTCATGCTCATCTTCGCTACACGAATTTCTGTCTTCGTCTAAGCGACGGCGTTTTGGTCTTCCCGATCCATCGCGATGTTGTTCGGCGCTCCCTGCTGTATTGGGCACTAAATCTGCTTTTCGACATTGGTCAGCAGGAAAAGCGTACTCTCTTGAGACTCATACCTGCGGCGGCGCTGGACTGTTGCCCGTTATGCCTTGATCGGAACTTCTTCGGGCGATGTCTCTGGGCCAAGTGAGTCGAAGGTCGCCTGGTGGTATAGGTCTTTGGATCTTCTTGTAGGAAATTGAATGGCTTTAGAGCCGATTGCCGAATTTTTGTTACTAGTATGTTTGACCCGTTGGCTTCTGCTCTTTCCTTGAGCTCGGAAATAATGATGCCGCTTACTGCCTCTTTAAAGGCAGCCGTCTCGAGCGGTAACCGCTTTTCCACGCTAATGAACAAGTGAGTACAGGAATGTCTGTTGTTTGATAAATCTCTTACACATCACGACTAATGTCAACTGGGAGCTCAACCAGAATCCCATCACCAAAAGCCTCCATTAACTTGTGATACCTACGGCCCCTATTCACCCAATCTCGCACATTTGACTCGATTTCGTCGACGCGTAGATCGTCAGAGCCTTGTGTGGAGATGAGCTTGGCGATGCGGTCGTAAACGGATGCTACAGCTCTTTTGGAATGCTGAGGAGAGAGGTAATAAATTAAATCATGAAAGAAGACAAACAAGAACCTGAACCGCAACACGTCTTGACCGTGACGAGTCTGGAGCGCTATAGTACGCTCATATATGCTCGCCAGTCGACCCTCATTAAACAGCACTGTCCAGGCAGGAGAATTCCAAAATGTAGACGTATTACTAGACCACTGTTTGATGGTGCCCTCGTCTGGCCTCCATGTTGAAGGGTCATCCTTTAAGTGTCCCAACAATGACGGCTTTTGCTTCCCAATCTTCGATGGTTGGAGAGAAATGTTAAGCTCAGCAGACTTGGATGCTGTTATAAGGCCAGAATATAGCTACACCAGTCAGAATCAAGGCCAACAATCTCATCTATTGTTACTAACATTCTGATCTTCTACTAATAATCGCTTGAGCGTTTCTTGTCTGTCCTCGCTTGGAATAGGATAGAGGACATCCACAACATGGCTAAGGCGACTTCCCATGGTTGGAGAGTTGTTAATTCGAGAGTATGGCTCTGAAAGAACATCTTCGCCATCTATCAAGCTTTGTACTAGTTTGATTGAAGAGCACGCTAAGCCTAATGCCGAGCGAAGCCATTACAGGATGGCTTCGCTCGGCATTGGGCTTAGCGCCAAAAACTCCAGGACTGATAATCATCGCAAGATCACCAGAGAGGTCTAAGCGAATGGATAGAGACATTTCGCTATTATTTAGAGCGGCGGACAGACACTCTACCTACTTCGCCGGTTGGGGAGAGCCGTGATCAAGGAAAGCAGAGTATCTCGAGTCAATTTGGTGGACACCATACGCCGACGAGAAGATAGTCTTTGCTTGTAATACGGATAGGGAGAGAGGGAGCTAACTGCCGTTCATCCACAGCTCCTATATAGAACCCATGGATCCTGCAGCCTTGTGTTGGAAAGCTTTCCTGTATATTGCCTCGTTCGCCTTTTTCGCCCCTTTTGTTAGGCACCGCTCTGTCTCCTGCAGTCTTCCTTACACGCTTACACCCCCGTGTCGTTCTTATGGAAAGAGTTTCACCGACAGCTTATCTAAGCGTTCTCATTTGTGTCCTCGTCGCCGATCTTGCGGCAATCGTTTTTCTGCATTGGCAGCGTAAGCGCTTGGGCTTGAAGGAGCTATTCCGTCAACTACAGACATGGCTTACGATAGCGAAATCCGCATTCGACACTGCTCTGGTCGTTCTCATGGTGCTGTACACCTTGAAAGTTCTTGACGACAGTAAGCAAAGGCTTGCTCGGACACCACCTATGTCATATCGACTGATTGATCCATTTAGGGGAAGGGTTCTGGCTTACTGTTGACCTACTTCTTCGCTTCTCTATCACATGTGTAATATTCTTAGAGGTAGGTTTTCTATTAGGGGAATATATAACTACGAATGTTTACATTTTATCGTAGCTTTCATTTACACGGGGATTTTTTACCCGCGTGCGGATATCCCATTTGGGATGGTGGTGGTATAAGCTTGGTCTCGGTGCTATTTCCATCCTTACGCTCTTAAAATTTCTGCCTTTCATCCGGTATACTCATACCAGTACCGTGGACCCCGTATATACTGATCCGAAATGCAGCTTGCATAAAGACATATTTCATTTCTGGACTGGTTTCGGTGCAATCCTTCTGGAGTATTTGCTCCTCAGTTCGATATACTGGTGGGCCTTTTACTACGATCGTCAAAAATGGACATCAGGCCTGCTTGTAATTCCTGTTCTTTGTTCTGCAGTTGTCCTTGCGGCGTCGGTATCTCTGTCTAGGTGGAAGTTGCAATCGATTGGACATATGCTTCTTATAGTAAGAAAGAAATCTCAAGATTGAAGATAGTACTAACGAGAATTACAGAGCCTTCTGCTGCTCATCAGTGTCCAATTCTCGCTACGTAGCGTTTACGTTGAGTCTATCACCATCATTCGAGCTCGGATTGAGTCTCGTAGAGGAAGAGCGGACGAAACATCAGACCAATCAATGCATATCCTGAATGGCGGTATTGGCTCGAGGATACCATCTATATCAACATCAAGGAAGCCGTTCAGCCGAGATACAGAGAATCCTATGGAGCTTTACGCGTGGGCTGTATCAACAACCGAAATGCCACAGGATCGTGGCATGCTAGGGAGGGGAAAGGTCGACACTGATTTCCTTGAGTCTTCATACGCTGCCGATCGCAGGTAGCCTTGCCGCTCTTCTATTGCTCGTCTCATGTCATAAAAGTTCCGCTCTGACACTGTGTTGCAATAGCCTCGCCCCTGAGTAGTCTGACCATCGCCAAGCCCGTGAGATTTCCGGAAACGCCTTAATTTCAACACGTGTTCCCCATGCTCACGACATCAGGCAAAGCACATTGCGAGGCGCGGATTTGGAGTGCAAATCTGGAAATCTCTTTCGCCGTAGCGCAACGCCTTGGAGGCCGCCAACAGCTGGGTGGGCTCGTAGTTTGTAATTAGAGTGGACTTTTAACCCCCGGTCAGGCAATCATGGCAGCACCGGGGCGAAGTGGAGTTGCAGTTATAACGACGCATTCCACAGACCGCCGAGGCATATCATGCAGGTGCTGTCACATCACCGCATTAATACGGATGTTAGTACGTTTATCCTTGTATAGTGATATTTAGTTTAGGTAGCCCAAAAGCCAAGCTGACGAAGCCTTTAGTAGAGACCCTTCAAAGGCTTAAGAGAAGTTCTTCCGCATCCGCCTGCCCTCGATCCAGACTTCCTGGCTCCTAAGGTATACTGCCGAGGTGGTGATCCCTTCACATGCCTTCACCTTTAGTATGTTTATCACAGTCCGTCCCTACTCAATTACTGATCTGGAATCCAGTTCACCCTTGTTCGCTCATCTAATACGACCAAACAACATCGGATTTATGCCGACATTAGAAATAGGATATACATTGTCGAGGTGGAAAGCTCACCATGTTGGTGGAAATGTCAAACAAAGCTAAAAGAGATGTATGCATCTGATATTGAACACCGGATCCACAGGCATTGGAGCGAGTGGCGGAACAGTCAAAAGGACCCAACAAGCATCAACGAGGCAAGAGTGGTGAAATACCAGGAGGAAAAAGTCCGAAGGTCTTTCAGGATTTTTGGTAAGAGAACCTCGTCCTCCGAGCTGCCAGAAGGCTGGACCGATCGTATGACGGACTTCGTTCGGCAAAGTGACATCGAGTTTGAAGACATCGTGTCCCTCATTGCACGCTTCGAGAAGCGGTTCCCACAGATGATAAATCGCGTTGGACGAGCCTATTTTGAATGCTTGAGGGGGAATGTCCAGTGCGTATCTGATAACGATGTGCTCTTCGAGTAGCATCATCCTGGCTGCTAGAAGGTTCTTGAAAGGGTTGACGGTGCTGTACTTCTGCCCTCTTAGCAAGTCTTAGTGACTTTAATAACGCAAAGTAGATCCTTGCGAAGTCTCCGTCCCCTTGAAACGCCAATCGCAAATCTTTTTCCGTCCCATCAGTGAGGGCGGGGCTGACAAGATTGACTAAGAGCAACTTCTCCCGCCATTTGCGGCCGCGAAACCGAATGGCCAGACCATTGACGATGGGTGTTACCTAATGGGTAATGAGGTGATCCAGTGCATACCATTCCGCTGATGGGTGTTGTGGCGTTCAACCCCTGACTTGAAGAGATCGAGGTGCTTGAACTGCAACTAGTACCCGCCAGTTGCACACGAATGTTGCTCCTAGATCTCACACTAATTAGCCATGTGGGGGCTTCCCATTCAGGGGCTTCAGTCTTGGATAATAATCCCCCTGAGCTCTCCTGAAAGCATATTAAGGACTCCTCAAGGGCTCGTTATAGAACTTCAATTTCTGCTCTTACTGCAATGGACGAATTCCATGCCACACCTAATCCAGCAAGAGAATACTTCCAATAACAGAAAGCCTATACACAGTATCCAGCGTCACCGCTTCTCCAGGAAACAGATTACGCGCTTAGACATCAAGCAGCGCGACCCTTTCGTCAAACATCGTTCAACAATCCTGCACAGCCCTGGTCCAACCCTGTCGATCATTCAGGTGCAACACCCACTCATGATACGTGTCAGAAGAACTCATCCAACTACAAGCCACGAGAGCACGAATGATTGCTCCCCTCAAGGCTCTCAGCTTCCACCTATGATTCGGATGCCTCGGCTTCCAAATCCTCCTACCGCAACCACTCCTCAATCTCAGCCTCCGTACTCAGAGGATACTTCGCGCCCTCCTGACCAACCCCCTCTTTATGTCAATGCCAAACAGTTCAAACGGATATTGAAACGGCGCGATGCGAGACAAATATTCCAAGAGAAATACAAATGCGCACCCAAAGGCACACAAGGAAAACCCAGACCATATATGCACGAGAGCCGACACAGGCATGCAATGACAAGACCGAGAGGACCTGGAGGCAGATACCTGCCGAAAGAACAAATCCGTCAAACAAGAACGGGATCGAAATTAGGTCATGCGAAGGGAGAGAATACAAAGGAAGAGAGTGCTGATTAGGTAGCTGGCATACCGACTAAAGATGAGAAAGGAGAACGGAAAAGAATGGCGCACAGAGGCGGTCAAGCTGAACAGATGTACAAGTCGGAAACCAACCAAACCTTCAACGCCCGAAGCGAACATCAACTAAAACCGGAGAATTCGTTCGAGATCGGCAAACTATTCATGCCATCGTTCTATGGGGTAAAGGAGCTGGACGACTTACACAGAATGTATCCAATGTAGGATGGCAGCAGGTTTTAGTTGCCTACCGATTCCACCTTGCCTAGTATTTAACGTCTTAATGTACTTATTACTTTTTTATGGTCGCCCTTTAAAACTATTAGTACTATATTTGTATATGAAAAATGCCGTGATATTGGAAAATCGCGGTAGGTCAAACGGAAAACAAAGGTTATGGAGCATGTGCATCGTCCTGGGATGGTCAACGTGGCCGTTTCCAGCGCCGAGAAGGCTCTGTACGGATTGCTGACTCACCAAGAAGATGAGGTGTGTTTATATCTCGCTCCAGCAACTAATATCGTGCTTGGTAGATCAGCAATCAATCCATGTCCTCGAGGCAACCAGTTGGACATATAAGCAGCTCCCGCCCCACTTGGAATACAGATGAGTGAGGCGTTCGCAATCCGTCGCGGGCGGCTCTGGCTCTCGTGCTGGTCAGCCATGTATGAGGGGCTTCCCATGCATGACTGCGAAGACTCAGGCAGGTCCCGAGATGGGATAAGGAACTTTGGCGTTCGGCTATTAGAACCCAAAACAGACTTTCTCTCATTAGTGAGATGAAGATCCCTTGAGTATGATATGGGTTAACATAAATAGTCTCGTCTCCCGCGAAGATATTGTGCAAACCCGGCAATTTCATCTGTAACAACTTGCCCTTTCGCCTATTTACGCCAACCTAAAGCTAGATCTAGCGACCGCCATCCTCTTCTCCTACAACGACGATCGAGAATTTGAACAGACATCCACGAAGCCATATATACGTGTTGATTCCAGCATGTCTCTATCACCCGAACTGTATTGTCCATTGGAGCGAAAAAGGGCGGTGATCATCGTTAATATGCAGAATGATTCTTTCTTCGCCAAGGATGATGTCTACACTACCAAAATCCATCACTTTATTCCCCGCCTGAAGGGGTTGATCCCCTATTTCCGCAAAGACACACATATCTTCTGGGTGTGCACACACATGGATCAAAAGGCGAGATTCTACCAGGAGGGCACTCGAGGGGCTGAAGTATGGCGCGAATTACACGATATGGTGGACGAGGTAAAAGACTCCATCGTCATTAAACCTCAGTACTCCGCTTTCGACCAGACATCTTTGTTGACGGATTTGCGGAAGAACCTGATCACTGATGTCTACCTCTGTGGCTGTTTGACCAATGTGGACGTGTACTCTACAGCACTAGACGCAGTGCCGCATGGACTGCGGGTGACTGTGATTGAAGACTGCCTCGGGTATCGAAGTGAGGTAAAGCACAAACAGGCCCTGGGTCAGATGGTAGAGATTATGGGCGTGGATAAGGTCGATAGTGATGAGATCGTGAATGAATACGGAGGCGTGCCTATGCCAGACATGGAACCCCTTGATATTCCTCTCAACGAACTGTGTATGAACACCGACGAAAACACAACTGGCGATGGGAGAATGGTGGCAGCAACCAAAACCGGTTCGACAGCTTCTTGAGGATTTGCGACGCTGCAGGGGAGGATGGACCTAGGCAAATAGAAGTCTCTTTGAAGAAAAATGTATATCCTCCGGTCACAAAGGGAATTCTGCAGGGAAATATATAGACTATCACCAAATCTTGCATGTACGAGTCGGATTGACCAGTTTACGTCCATACTGTGCTCGGCCTTTTGCCTCAAACTCCCGTAGCATCTTCTGTGCGTTTCCGAGTTCGCTCCTGCGCAACCATGTATTCTTCCAGCACACCTTATACCCATATCTGAGGGCACAAATAGATAAGGGAGGGAAGGAAAGAAAGAAAGAGAGAGAAGAACTTGAGGGAGCGACGTTGATGATAGATGGTGTTTTCCTGTTATCGCCGCTTCACGGAATCGAAGAGGGGTCTTCCGAGATTCGGCCTGCCACGTGCGAGAATTGTGCACGTGACCTTCGCCCCACCTCAAAGCCTCGCGCATCAGCACCTTTGTCGCATATAACATTGAAAGGCATTAAAAATAGAGGATGGAATGTATAAAGCTTGGAGACACTATATGGTTTGGTCCATTGTGGCCCAATCATTTGGATTGCTGTTATATCTATTCCAGTTAAAACTCCAACGTTCCAATTAATAGCCGTGACAACTATTATGGTATGGATTTTACATCCAAAAGGGGGGATTTTTGTTTTCAGCGCCAAGCTTTCGCAAGAATCTTGCAATCGACAAATTTTTGGCTCATGAATTGTCTGGCGCTTAGAAAAGCTACTTATTTCCGCCCGCTACCTCGTGAACTTGCATGAGGAAAATATGGACCAGAGATATTTCACAGTACTTGTGGACTGAACGAGTATTCTTCGTAGACTTGGCTTTATGGAACATCAGACCATTAAGACGTCGGCTACTCAGCTTAATTGGCTCGTAATTGTGCTAACCACCTTTATGCCTCCATGGCTCGCGGTCCCCAGCTATCTTAAACCTGCTACGGACAACATCAGCTACAGATGGGGTCTAAGACGGCCCCTGCTGCTGCTGCTGCTGATTCTGTTGATTGATCGGCTGCTGGTTCATTGGCTGCTGCTGAAATGCCGAGACGTTTGGCCGCTGGTTTAGTGGCTGCTGCTGCTGCGGATTCTGTTGAAGGATCGGCTGCTGGTTCAGTGGTTGCTGCTGCTGCTGATTCTGCACGATTGGCTGCGGTATTGTTCCGAACGGCTGCTGGTTCGATGGCTGCTGCTTGAATGCCGGGACGATGGGCCGCTGGTTGAGTGGCTGCTGCTGCTGCTGATTCTGTTGAACGATCGGCTGCTGATTCGTTGGCTGCTGCTGAAATGCCGAGACGTTTGGCCGCTGGTTTAGTGGCTGCTGCTGCTGCGGATTCTGTTGAAGGATCGGCTGCTGGTTCAGTGGTTGCTGCTGCTGCTGATTCTGCACGATTGGCTGCGGTATTGTTCCGAACGGCTGCTGGTTCGATGGCTGCTGATATGCTGAGACGACGGGCCGCTGGTATACTGGCTGCTGCTGCTGCTGGTTATGTTGCACGATCGGCTGCTGTGTTGTCCCGAACGGCTGCTGGTTCGTTGGTTGCTGCTCCTGCTGTTGTTGCTGATTGGTTGGAGTGATCAGCTGCTGGTTGGATGAGAAAGTTGGCTGCTGCTGCGTAAGTGCCGCGGACAGCGCTTGTTGGTTAGTAGGGACCATTGGCTGCTGATTGGATGGAATTGGCTGCTGCGGTGCACGTACTGCGGAGATGGTTTGCTGGCTGATTGGAAACGGCTGCTGTTGTTGTTGTTGTTGTTATGGTGGTGGTGGTGGAGCGCCGAGCAGACCTGTTGTATTATTTTGCTGCAATTGTGGAAGAAGAGAAAGCATGAGATTTTTGAAAGGGGCCATGATCGAATCTATTTGGATGGATTGGGCAGGATTTGATGGAATGCCATGCATTGGAGCGCCATACTGGCCTGGAGCTTGGAAACCAATCTGGGAGACACTGTATTGATTGGAAATTGGTGATCCATAATGGCTTGGGACTTGAGGTCCAAGCTGCATAAGGCCTTGCGCTCCGTGTGCAGAGCCTGGTGCATAGCTCTGGCCGAAGGGTGGTGGTGCATACTGTCCAGATCCAAATTGCGAGAGGCCTTGTGCGCCGTATTGTGCGGAATCCAGTGCATTCGTCTGGCCAAAGATGGCAGGTGCAGGGAGCTGAGGGAACGCTTGTGGTGCGGTGAGTGATTTCATGAGCTTGTTATCGTCTTTCATGATCCGATTAATTGCTTTTTGCTGCCCAGCTATGAGTCCCGATTCCGTAGCCGCCATGATGTAAAGCTTTCGTCCTTCGAATGCTGTGTATTTGGAGTACGGTAGCTTTTCGTGCATGTCTCGATCAACACGTTCAGCGGAACACAATTGAAGTATATCGCTACGCCACATGAGAGTATCAGGCCTATCGTCTAACCATTCGACCATCATAGACACCGGTGGGTGAGCTCCTATGCCTATTGTGATGGCTCCGTCGACCGCTAGAGCAACCCAGCGAAGGCCCTTGTACTTATGCTTCCTCTCCTTGATCCATGCCGAGTCAAATTCTTTAAGGAGGTCGAGCCCTTCAGTATTCCGAGCACCACAAATATCGGCTGTCTGCCATTCGTGTTGTCCATCACCCTTCTGTATTAGGTATTGCGTTGTCTTATAAACTCGGCGTTTCGCTAAGACTATTTCGTTCCTGACCGTGAGAGCAGCCTCATCGAGTGACATGTCGGCTGGCAAGCCTTGTTGCTGCTGTCCGGCACCGAACTGCTGTCCGAAGCCTCGGTTGCCTAGCTGAGATTCGGCCTGCCGTCCGTATATATCTGCCCTCAGCTGATTTTCGGCGTCCTTCTTGTAAACTTTTTCAGCCTCTTTGAGTTGATCGGTTTTTAGAGGTCTTTGGTTGGGATCCTCGCATGTGATCTTCCAATCGTCAGGGTAGCCCCTTTCGTGACAAAATAGTGCTACATGACCATAGTGATTATTGTAATCTGTTACGACGGGATCGATGTCGATTCCATTCTCTCGTGCTGAAATTTGATCCCGCAGCTCAGATGCAATCCTGTACTGTGCTTGAAGGTATCTCAATGGGAAAACTCCCCGGAGTGGCTCCCAATTTTCTCCTTGCCTTTTTCTATTCTCGGTCTCAATTTCTTGATTCATCTTCTCTATCGCATACTGGTAGTGTCTATTATTAGGGTCTATCTGAAGACCATCAATTGCGAGACTGTAATACATATTCGCCCACTTGTCTGTGTGATAGGTATCAGGCATTTGTCCGAACTCCCCTTCCTCAACAACATCCAAGTTGAGGATTGACTTGGCCTGGTTCAATTCTATTAATCATTAGTCTCCCTCTCATGATTTCGTCTAGTTGACTTACTTGCACAAGCTGCGGTAGCATCCTCAATTCGGTTTGGATTTTTATCAGGATGTACGAGAAGAAGCTTCTCTTTGAACGCCACCATCGTCTGGGCAGGTGTGCGTTTGAAGTCTTGGAAAATCTCTTAGGCGTTTTGGCAGTCATTGATGCGCCCAATCTCATGGTTTCTCGTCTCATCCAGGGTTGGCTCCGCATCTTCTCCCTGGGCTTCCGCCTGCTCAGAGTTGGCACCATTTGCTTCGAGGTTTGGTGGTTCCATAATTTAACCTCGGATTCGCCCACTTGCTTCAAGTCTTAGAGATTTCTGATCAACAGAGGATTTTTAACTCTTAATCGACGACAGCCTCTCAGAGTTTCGGCCGATAGACTGGCGCGCAGCGACCATATATACGCGATCAAGGTATATATCTACAATCGAGTTTTCCCGCCACCTCCCCCCTCCCCCCCCCTTCCCCTTTACCATTGGATCTTCTTAAAATAGCATCTCCCCCCTCGCTATTTTTGGGTACCTGCCAAGAACAGCCCAAGGTGTCAATTCTGGACGTTATCCCACTCGGTAGGGAATCAAGAGGGGCCTCTGACTGCTTGAGTGATTGAGCTGCTAATTTGTTCTCCGCAAAAAGGTCTGTACCATTGAACTTGGCTGATGAAAGATATGATACGTGAATATGATCTGAGCGTCTACTAAATAGAAAGGGTCTAAACCCAAGGGTACGTAGGAAATCACCCACCTAGCCAAACATATCTAGGAACGGCCTGAAGTCTTCACTTTCCTGCCGTAGTTCTTCAAGATGCCTTTCGTGTTTTGTATCAGCCTTCTCCCGCTGCTTCTGCAACTCTTCATAATCTTGCTGGTACTTCGCAGGGAGTACCTCTTTCTGCTGCTGTAGTATTTCCATACTGTCGTGGTGAACTGTCTGAATATCCTGAATTCTTTGTACCAGCTCATCGTACCTTCCCATTAGATCAACCTTGCTGTATTTGATGTAGTCGGTGACCTTGCCACTCAGCCTGCTCGATCGCCGAGCGGACTTGCTTTTGCGGCGAGATACTCCTGCTCTGGATTAGCGGATCCTGAGCAAGCCGAGTGGAGACGTTATGTTACCTGACCCCTGGACCTCTTTTGATCGCTTGACAACCCTGTGGGTCGCTTGAGACACGGTTGGTATCGTTGAACTGCTTTCTGACTTTGAATCATCCTCGGTCGGCTCCGATTCTGACGTTTGACCGACATGATCTAGCACTTCCACTACTTCT
>JAABUX010002881.1_pt1 | contig 23568 bp, 20 predicted proteins | sample 5561851 | NCBI WGS metagenome assembly JAABUX01 (sample SAMN10711883, study PRJNA513361) | rock metagenome | isolation source: Antarctica rocks | place: Antarctica: Victoria Land, Richard Nunatak red sandstone | collected 2016-01-03 | reverse complement strand
TGGTTCTCGGCAATCAGTGTGGTATAGTCCATAACGAGTCTCTCCTGAATGAAATGAGGTTTGATTTCTTTCATTCTAATGGATTGACTCGTCTTTTTCACCCCCCATGACTTTTGAGAAGCCCTGACGCCTCTTTCGGCGGCTTTTGCCCCACACCACAAAACAGAACACCATCCACTTGACAGAATGCTTGAGACTTGTGTACGCTATAAGTCCCAGACTTCGTAGGAACAGCCAGTAGTGCGAATTCTGTAGCCGTAGAGAAAAAACTTCTGTTCTGCTAAGCGTATGTTCACAAGACGTTCTTTGAAAGGTGCTTGCATGAAACCCCGTTTTACGCTCGGAGTCGAAGAAGAATTCCAGATGGTGGACAAACACACTGGTCAACTTGCCTCACATATTCATACAATCCTGGAAAAAGGCACACCGCTACTCGGAGAGAGTATCAAGGCGGAGATGCTCCAATCAACCGTTGAACTCGTCACCGATGTATGCCCGACGATGCACGACGCACGGCGCGAGGTGCAACGTCTCCGCACTACACTCGCACAACTGGTCGATGAAGATGGTCTGGCACTCATCAGCGCAGGCACTCATCCTAATGCACACTGGCAAGACCAGCTACGTACACACAATGATCGCTATCTGTTGTTGGAAGAGGAATACCAGGACGTGGGACGCTCGATTCTGATCTTTGGTCTACATGTGCATGTAGGCATAGAAGAACGCTCAATTACTGTTCCCCTTATGAATCAGGTTCGTACATGGCTCCCACACTTACTCGCCATCTCCTCCAATTCACCATTCTGGGGGGATCGTTTTTCTGGCACAAAATCGTATCGCGCCGTGGTGTGGAAACGCTTTCCACGCTCTGGCATTCCCGACACATTTACCTCTATGGGTGACTTCGATGGCTACGTGGAACACCTGATACGTACAGGCTGTATCGACAATGGCAAGCGTATCTGGTGGGACGTGCGTCCACACGCTTTCTTCAACACCATCGAGTTTCGCATCTGCGACATGCCCGCCACCGTCGAGGATACCTTAGGCATCGTGGCCCTATGTCAGGCACTGGTGGCAAAACTGCACTGGATGTATATACACAACATGACAACACACGTCTTACCGCGTCACTTCATCGAGGAGAACAAGTGGCGAGCGATGCGCTATGGACTTGATGCCGAGGTGGTTGACTTTATCCAGGAACGCCGTTTGAGCATGCGCGAGTCTATCGAAGAACTGCTCGACTTCGTTGAAGATGTGATCGACGATCTTGGTAGCCGACGTGAGATTAACTATTTGCGCGACCTGCTAGAAAGTCCGCGTGGTACAGGAGCCGACCGCCAGATTGCCGTGTATAAGGAGACACAAGATACACAAGCTGTAACGAATTTTTTAATGCAACAAACGATACAAGGTATGACGCTCCATCCTGCACGGTAACAAAACAAATAATAACGGACGACCACAAGGGTCGTCCGTTCGGCTTCCCATCCTATTATGGCAGCTTACCCCCCATTTGCCATTTTCCATTGCATCTGCGTTTGTTGCAGCCCTATCAGTTCCTGCTCAAGCTGAATAATCTGTTGTTGCAACTGTTGCTTCTGCTGTTGTGGTCCAAGCAAGCGCATATCTTCAAACCACTTATAGCCACGTTTGATCACACCCTCAGGGACGAATGCCGAAGTCTGGTTGTACTGTGATCGTGTCGCCGACATCTTTGTGTTGACCTCTTTCAGATAGAGCTTCATCTGCCTAATTTCAAGCTTGAGTTGCTTAATCTGATCTTGATAAGGGTCCTGTGGCTTAGAAATCCTGGTAGCTCTCGCACTTCTTGTACTCCTAAGAGCTGGTGCTTGTACCTCTTGTTGGCTATATATTGGATATGGATCAATGGGTGGGTGCTGCATCACAGCCCCTGGTGCTTGTAGCGCACTTCCACAATTCTGACAAAAATGTGCGCCATCTTGATTGTGCGTCCCACATTTAGCGCAATACATAAATAAATCCTCCTACACAAACATGCTCTTTCCTGTAATACGAACGAGACCCCCTATAATTCGCGTTTAGCGTTTACATCATAGCCAATCTCGGTCATGTCGGACCAGAGATAGCTGTCTCCCAGCAACTTTAGCAAGACCCACGGACGTTTTGCATCGTAGAGCAGTTTTTGCTCTTTCGTAAATGCTGTCAGAAACGCTTCACCAACAAGGTTTTTGTCCAGACGGTCAACGACGCGCTGAATTTTCGCGGGCGTCAGGTCTTTCAGGTATGGCTTTTTCGCGATGTTGTTGAGCATCGCCATTTTCAAACGGTTCTTTTTACAATCATTCACGAAATCGTCGTAACCATCGACTGCAACCCGTATCTGCGTAAGTTGTGTATGAATACTTGTCACGGCAACAGTAACCGACTTCTCAAGCTCCTCTAAGAAGCGAAAAATCGAATGAAAGTTATCCTTCTTGAAAATGAACAGCTCGTCACCACGACTGACGCAATCTATATTATTGTCAAAAAGTAGCGTCGGCTCACTTACAAGATCATACTCATTATTACCGCGCCAGATGGCTCCAAAAAAGCGTGATTGGCCCAGGAGTTGCTTCTGGCTGTAGAAGCGATACAAGTAGACTATATCCTGTGAATTATGCAACGGCTTCGCCACAATCACATAAAAGCGTAAGCCTTGTATAAAAGCTGTATCACTTTGTTGAAAAGAGAGCTTGTCCTGGTATGACCGAATAGGTTGGACCTGTGCCTTGATGAATGCGTAGTTAGCAGCGGCCATATCTACGTACTCAATCTCGTGGTCCTCCGGTTTACTATCACCTTGATAGGGATAGATGACACGTCCACCGCTCTGCCACGTTTTACTATAGCTCGCAAGAAACTTTTGTACCTTCTCACGAAACTTTCCTTCAAGGTCCTGCGAGAGTTCGAGACGACGAAATTCCAGCGTCTCCTCATTATTTGACATTGTTGAGGCGAGGCAAACAACGATGTCGCTTACATCTTTTCCTGTTCCGCCATTCTGTATCTCAAGAGGCATGGAGAGAATATCTTCGAAAGTTGTGCTATAGGGAGCAATCATAAGGTTGTTAGCTCCTTCGCTATACGTTGTAGACATTATTTTACCTGTAGAAATGTCGTATCGCCAATATGTACCACATGCATGCGGCTCTGTAGTGCAACCCGTTGGCGCGTAAGAAGATAGAACGACGCTTCGTTGTGGTCTATCGTGATTTCGTAGAGATGATAGCCTAGAAAGTTCAGCATCGGATTTATATAGATCATATTGGAATTAACGTAAATGATCAATAAAACGACAAGAAATACCAGAACGGCCCATATCTGCGTGCCTGTCAGGTCGAGGCTCACGAAAGGAACGAGATAACTGGCAACGTAACTCAGCACATCGCCATCGTGTCGTTCCAGGCTGGTAATTGTTTCATGTGAGCGTGTACGGCGTGGCACAATCAATAAGAAGTAGAGCAACAAGATAACAAGACCTGACAGACCGATGAGTAGAATAAGTACAGCCCAGAACAGGTGCTTTTCCCAGAGTAGAATGCAGAAAATCACTGAGAGCGGAAAGTAGGAACTGATGAAGAGTAGACAGCGTACAAAAAGACCAGGCATAGTGAAGAGTGTCCTTTCCGCGCGACATAGTAGATGTATCTCTATACTATCCTTATTCTTTCCGAAATGCAATAAAGTGGTATACATGTATGATTGAGTACACGAAGGCAAAAATAAGCGCAGGGAATGTATTGTATTGCGCTTATCTTCATCGTTCGCACAGTATTACATAAAGGGTTCCATTGCTAAACTTTCTGGTTGGTGGGTAGTAGTTCTGTTTGTTGTCGCTCATTAAAGCTGCGTCCTTTTTCCTCAAATTCACGTTCCATCTCCCTGAGGACGTGCAGTTCTGCTTCTTGGCGTGCAATCGTATGCTTACGTGCATATGCAATAATGCGGTCCACGTAAACATACCCGATCTTCTCACGTTGCCACTTCACCGCTGGCATTGGCCGTAAATGCAAGAGCGAGTAAGAATAAAAGACCTTTTCATGAAGAGCGAGAGCGAGTAACTGAGCATACTCAAGCACTGCCTGCCGTGCCATTGGGTCTGCAAAGAAGCCAGTTTGAGTACTGGATACAATCAACACACCGGAGATGCGCCCTGCGTACAGGACAGGACACGCGGCGGCACTACGTTCAAACGCGTCGATATCAACTTGTAAACGCTCCTCATCATTCAGATTGTCCCACGTTTGGAGACGTTGTTGGGTTGCTGCGGTACCGGCAAGAGTTGTACTGCCCAGGTATGCCCGACTTTCAAGGCTGAACGGCCAGGGAGGGTTGCCAAGCATGGCGGCTTCACGTAGAGAGTGAATACCGTCTTCATGAGGCGGCATGAGGTTAGCATGGGTAATGGCAAGGCCGCGTCGGTCAGGATCGAGATGTAAGAGGGCATGTTCAAAGATGTCCTGCGTCACCTGCCAGGAGTGTGCATCATCCTCTGGCGTGTTAGTTACAGCATCAAGCACACGTCGATAGATGTCCTTCTTCACCTCACGTATCCCAAGAGAAGGGGGATCGAGTACACCGGGGAATGTCTGGTTGATGGCGTAGGTAATGTCGCTACGATGCTCTCCCAGTACCTCTGGTAAGTGCTTTAGATGCACTGCACGTGGCTCTGAGCTTCCATTCATCCAACGGTAGATAGTAATGTCGGCAACGTCCAAATCACGTGCCACACGTGTAATCTCGGCACGGTCATGACGAAGAATATGTCGTAACAAACTACTAAATTGCGAAAGCTTTTCATCAGCGAGTGTATATACTAACCGTTCATCAAAAGTTGTGTCTTTTATGGATTGGTGTAGCTCTCCATCCGGTTCCTCAAGAAGTTCCTTTTTTTTAGAACCGAGGGGACGACCTCTTTTCTTGGGCTGCTCCGGTATGTCCTTATCTATGGTCACTGAACATGTTCCTCCCGTTTGCAGTTTAAACATTCATGTTTCTACGAAATCACCATATAGCATAGTATAACACACTAGTTACACATTGTTGAAGCAAATTTACCGAAACCTCGCAACAAACATTTCGTATTTATAACATGTGTCTACCTATTTCTACTGCCCATGCAATTCTTCAAAAGCAAGAAATGCTCTAGCAGAGACGCATGAACAGATGCCAGTGGGACATGTACACGTTTCCTTCCCCCTTCAAGGATAACTTTTGAAACACAAAATATGTTTTTTAAACATGCTTGTATTTTTTGTCCTCTACAATGTTGTCTATAAGTACTACATTGTTGTAACAGTGCAAATTTTCGGGTAATATTCCTCTGTGCCGAAAAGTACGGTAACTGCTTTTCGCAACTACAAGGGAAATGATAGGGATGAAAATAGCCATGGCAGTAAACGATGTCGTGCATGTGAATGAGTGTGGGCTTCCACTTAACGCTATTGAATGGTTGGAAACACACCATCAAAGTAAAGCAGACGAACGCGAACAAATGATTCGCGATCTGGCAATTAGAAAAGAATGTTTTGTTGTTGATGCTGGTTGCGGCCCCGGTCTATGGACGCCATTACTTGCAAAAGCCATTGGACCACGAGGGCATATTGTAGGGGTGGATATTTCGCCAGAGGCTCTGGTTACAGCACAAAGCCGCAGTGCCAACCGTTGGTATCGACATCAAGTAGAGTACAAACGTGCCCTGCTTGAAGAATTGCCAATTCCGCAGGGCCGAGCGGATTTGATCTTTAGCGCAAATGTGAGCCAGTATCTTCCCGACCCCGTATCTACTTTTGCTGCTATGGGCCCCTATCTTATGCAGGGGGGAAGGCTCGCGATCAAAGATATCGACTTTGGCACAATGCGTTTTCACTCCATCGACGCTGGTCTGCAAGCTCGCGTCTTACAAGCACGGGAAGACTGGGAATTCCAGCGCGTTGACAGAGGTTATACCTTTGAAGATAGCTGGGTTGGTTCTAAGCTTGCCGGTTATCTCCGTAAAGCTGGCTATGAGGATGTACGCGAAATAGCCTATCCTATTCGACGCTGTGCCCCACTACCCGCTAATTTCCGCTTCTATCTACAAGGTATCGCCGAATGGTTTGTCAGCGAAGGTGCCCCTTTCCTCTGTGATGACGATGTACGAGATTGGCTACGTAGTTTCCATGATGGGCCGGAGAACGCTCTCGACAAAGCAGATTTTCAGAGCGAAGAGATAGAATATATTGTTACAGGCACCTGGAATAAACCTTCATCCAGATCGCTTCACGCTGTCGATATGTATATCGAGCTTCCTCAAGCTGAGAGCCTTGAAGAGCAGGAGCCTTTAGTTCTGTGTCCGACATTTTAACGGAAGTAGCGTATAAACAGGAGGCATTCACAATCTCCTGTTTATACGCTATACCAATTAGTGCGTATTATCTAATTGCTCTGCAATCATGGCAATAGCACCATCGCCAACGAGTGCTTGTAACTGTGTATGAATTTGCCCCATAGTCTCCATGCGAGCAGTGATAAAATCGTGTCGTGCGTTGCCATAGGCGAGACCCGACATCCCCCTCTGTGCAGCTTCGTACTCCGAGCTAATTTGTGATAATAAGCGTGCAACCTCACTCTGTTGCCCATTTGCACCAAGCATGGCCTCTTTTCCTTCCTGCTGCATAAGTATTCTTCTTACTCTTGTATGTATCGTCATGTACACACAATTTTGTGAATACAATGTATATTTATTGTAATAACACGTCTGCAACACACGTTCATAGTATGCACAAAAAGGTATCTTCTTGTCTAGTGATTTATTAACCAATTTTACACAATAACACTTTTTTTCACACAACGTTCACACTGTCACTACAATGTTATTCATATGCTTCGCTAAACCAACGCTCCCGTAGAGCCTACCGAGAGACTTCTTTACAATGAGAAGCATTAACACCTAAAAATAAAAATTGTAGCAGCACTACAGAAAAATATGTGGTACTTTTAGAGCATATAAACATTGTGATACGTACACAGTTCGTGAAAGGAGTCCCTGGTTTATGGATATTGCGTCAATAGCACTCGAATTATATACAGTACGCGATGAGACAGCGCGAGACTTCGTGGGCACCCTCCGCAAGGTTGCGGAAATAGGATACCTAAACGTTGAGTTCGCGGGCTATGGAGGTCTTACTGCACAAGAAATGAAAGCGTTGCTGACAGAGACAGGGTTACGTGTTGCAGCAACACACGTCGGATTACAGGCGATTGAGCAGGATTTAGCAAAGGAAATTGCTTATTGTCAGGAGATAGGGTGTACGTTATTAGTCCTGCCCTCTCTACCGGCAGAGCTACGCACGCCAGATGCATTTCATCGACTTGCGCCACGTCTCAACGTATTTGGTCAGCAGTGTCAAAAGCAAGATATTACATTTGGCTATCACAATCACGACTTCGAGTTCGCGCAACACAATGGCGAGACGCTGATGGACATTTTTCTCGCGCACACCGAGCCATCGTTAGTCAAAATTGAACTCGACGTGTACTGGGCTGCCTATGCCGGAGTCGATCCTGTAGCCTTCTTACGTGAGCATGCTGGACGTATTCCAATTATCCACCTTAAAGATATGACACCCGAACGTACCTTCACCGAGGTTGGTGCTGGAACGCTCCCATTGGCCGCAATCATAGAGGCTGCGCGTGTCAGCGGAACACGGGAATTTGCTGTGGAAAACGACGCGCCAACTATTCCCTCTTTAGAGAGCGCAAAACGTTCGCTAGAAAATTTACGCAACATGTAGTTGTATCATATGTGTCCTCACGGCTACAGAGAGCTGCTATGAGGACACATATTTTATGCTATTATATGTCACAGCCAATAGTAAGATTATGAACAGGAAGCAAACGATTATGGACCTACCAGTTGAACAGACGGAACCATCGCAACACGCCGCGGTTGACGCGGAACGGCAAGGTAAGGCGAGGAAATATGCTCGTATCCGTCGTCGTCTCTCGTTTATCAGCATCGGTATCTCGGTGGTCGGTGTTATCGTTATTTTCCTGATTGGCTTTGACGTATGGCTCCGTAACGTCCTATCATCGTTACATTGGCAACCACTTACAGGCTGGTTTCCGCTTATTGTCGCGTGCTATCTCCTAATACTCACCATCGGCTATACCATTATCACGGCGCCCCTCTCGTATTACGGCTTTGTACTCTCACGCCGTTATGGTCTTTCAACAATGACATTGGGCGGTTGGGTAAGCGACCAACTGAAAGGGTTCGCGTTGGGTCTCGTATTCGAGATTATCGTAGTCGAACTAATCTATCTTCTGCTGGCAACACAGCCGCAACTATGGTGGCTCTGGGTTGCACTCATTCTGCTTTTCTTCTCCGTCGTGATGGCAAATCTCGCGCCAGTGCTGCTACTCCCCCTGTTCTACAAATTCAGTCCACTGCCCGATAGCGACTTGAAACAACGTCTTGTGGCATTAGCAGACCGCGCTAATACACATATTCAAGGAGTTTTCACTATGCATATGAGTAGCAAGACAACGGCAGCGAACGCGGCATTGATGGGACTCGGTAACACACGCCGCATTGTGTTGGGCGACACGATGATTGATCGCTATACACCAGACGAAATCGAGGTTGTCCTGGCGCACGAACTGGGTCATCATGTGCATCACGATATTTGGAAACTGCTTGTCAGTCAGTCACTCTTCACGCTTGTAGGACTCTACCTGTTCAATGTGTGCCTATCGTGGGCAACAATGCACCTTGACCGCTATCATGGTATCGCTGACCCTGCTACACTGCCTCTGCTTCTCGTATTGACAGGCATCTTTGGTTTCATTATCGCGCCTTTGACGAATGGTTATAGCCGTGCAATCGAGTATCAGGCCGACGAGTATGCGCTACAGGCAACACATATGATCAAGCCATTCAAAAGTGCTATGACGCGGCTCGCCAACCAGAACCTCGCCGAGATTGAGCCGTCGCCCATCGTTGAGTTCTTGTTCTACGATCACCCCTCCATTGGGAAACGCTTGCAACATGCCGAGCAATTCGCACACAAATAAAAACAGGGTGCAGTTTGTTCAGCGAACAAACTGCACCCTGTTTTTATTTGTTATCTTAATTTGCCTTGAGTGCCTGCATGAAAGCTGAGAGCTGTGCCCCTGCCTCGTCGATGCTACCACCTGGCATAGCCATGAGCGGTTCATCGACGCCGCCCACAGTCCATGTGTCGAGCTTTGCCACGACCTCTTCAGGGGTGCCGATAATCGCGGTTGCATCAAGCATACGTGGACTCACAGCAGCCACTGCGCTTTTCAAGCCTTTTTTGTTGGCCTCGATCACCGCCTGCACATCCTCACCAAACCCTTGACGTGTTAACATATCAGCGTAGTACACACCCATACGAGCAATATAGTAGGCCAGTGGCTGGGCTGCATTCATCATTGCCGTTTGGCGTGCCTGCTCATCTGCATTTTCGGGCAGCAATATACTTGTAATATAGGGGGCAATAGCGGCACTATGCGCGGGCCTCCCCGCTTTTAGCGAACCAGCATCGAGTTGTGCGCGTAACTCGCCCCACCTGTTGCCGGGCCAATACACTGGCAGAATACCATCGGCAATTTCACCTGACTGCTCAACATTTTTGGGACCCATCGCGGCAATATAGATGGGTAGATCGGCACGTAAAGGCTTGAAACGAAGTGTGAAGCCGCGCTCAAGATGGAAAAACTCACCGTTGTAGACCAACTTTTCGCCACGCAAAATCATTCTGATGATTTCAACGTACTCACGTGTCCGCTTCACAGGCTTCTCGAACTTGACGCCGTGCCAATGCTCAATCACGTTCGCCCCCGATGGACCGAGGCCAAGCAGAATACGCCCACCAGAACGCTCATCGAGAGTTGCAACTGTGCTAGCAATGAGGGCAGGGGTACGCGAAAAAATATTGGCAATGCCTGCCCCGATCTTGATACGCTTTGTTTCACGCACAAGGTCGCCCATCGACGTAAATAGCTCGTACCCCCATGACTCGCCGAGCCATACCGAGTCGAAGCCCAACTGGTCCGCAAGCTTCACCTTCTCGACAACCGCGTCCCACTCGCCGGGGAAATTGGGTGAGTCCGCCACAAAACCGATACGACTACGATACGCCTTCGTTGCGTTTGAACCTGCTGCTGTGTCGGGTCCACTGTTTGTCGTCATGCGCTGATCCGTCCTTCCGTTGCTAAGAGTCCTTCGTTATAAAGACAGGGGGAATGTAAGCATCTTCTTGACATATGATATCACCAAAGTAGTGACGGACCACCGATTATCACATAAAGGTTTTTTGTTATGCAGCAACTTGGGAGCGGGAATAGACCAACCTAAAGTTTCTGCTGTATCAAGCCAGAGTTCGATAACTTCAACCGCATTCTTGATAGCTTCTTCATAGGTATCGCCATGTGTGTGGCATCCTGGCAATTCAGGAACATCTACGAGAAAAGCCTGATTTTCATTACTCCACTGAATATTTATAGAGTAGTGTATTTAAGTCATTTGTTACCTCCTAAGTGTTCTAAAGCGTTTTGAACGTCTTTGAGTTGTCTAATTTTTGGCGGCATCGCTTCTCTAATACTCTTTTTGATGATTATAACATTGTTTTCAGATGTTTCATATCCTTTGTTTTCTCTCTGATATCCATGTTCAGAGTATTATGTGGCACCTCAACACCTAGTCACTATAAGGGTTACGTATGCTACCATATACATATGAAAATGAGATCACTAAGCCTCGCGCTCTTGCTATGCATAACACTCTTGAGCGCATGCGCGACGACGAATACACCCCAACCGAAAACGCAGAAGACGCCTGCACCAACCATGTGTCGTAGTACGGGTGGGACACATAGTGCTACCAGTAGTGCTACTTTACCTACTGCTGAGGGAAGCTGGACGACGTTTCATGGTGATATCAACCGTGATGGCGCGGCTTCGACGAGCGGAGATGGCGGCATGTTGCATCTCGCGTGGACGTACTGTACGGGCGGTTCTGTCTTCTCCTCTCCTATTGTACAGAATGGGGTAGTGTACATCGCTTCAACCAATATGACGCTGACCGCAATTGATATTCAGAGCGCAAAGATGCTATGGCAGATACAGGCCGACGATGCCTTTTATGGCACACCAGCCCTCGTTGATGGTGTACTTTATATCGCCTCGCTTAGTGGTGTCATCTACGGCATCAATGCAGAAGATGGCTTTGTACGCTGGCACACACAGCTTGACACTCCCGGCGCGAAAGTTTGGTCGTCACCCGCAGTAGCAAATGGGCTAGTGATCATCGGAGCAGCCTCTACCTTGAGCGAAAATCCCAAGCGAGCAGGGCAAATACTGGCATTTGACGCAGCAACGGGCAAACAACGTTGGCGAGCATACATCGAACCGGGAGGCAAACCTGGCGGTGGCGTGTGGAGTTCGCCAGCGATTGACGCGGCAAGCAGCACAATCTATGTGGGCACTGGCGACCCCGACGATGGCGTAGAGGCACTCAATCTACGTACAGGCCATGTACTCTGGCACTGGCGCTCTGTGGTGCAAGATGTGGGCGATACTGATGTGGGGGCCGGTCCACTGCTCTATCACGATAGCAAGAAACAACTCCGTATTGTGGTTGGTGGCAAGAATGGTAACATTTATGCGCTTGATGGCAAAACGGGAAACGCCTTATGGCATACCTCTGTAGGTCAACACGTCTTTAGTTCGCCGACCTATGCCAACGGTATCCTGTATACAGTAGGAGTCATAGCACAAAAAGCGACAGCAAGGGCACTCGATGCTCAGACAGGTAAAGAACGCTGGCATCATGACATTCCTACAATTGTCTACGCCTCACCTGCTATCGCGGGTCAGACACTGTATCTCGCCACAGGTGATGGTTTCGAGCCAGGAGATGGTGGCATAACTGTACTCAATGCTGTCAGTGGAGAACAAATACAAACTATCAACCTACATAGTGCGGCCTCCTCTTCCCCTGCATTGCTCGCAACATGGTTGTTTGTCGGAGCGCACGATGGCAACTTATACGCCTTTACACGCTAGCCTGCTAAGGAGTTGGTGGTAGGGGTACGTTGGGTGGTAGGGGTACGTTGGGCAGCAATGGCAAGTGTTTAAGAATCAAACGCAGGCTGAATCCTTGCACCATTAAGGTAAACAAAACCACTGCATAGGTAGCAAAGATGAGGGTAGCACGGTCTGGTACCTCTAATGGCAGGGCCAACACAAGTGCCATTGACAACGCTCCACGCAATCCACTCCAAAAGATGAGGAAACGCCACGAGTGTAGCCGTTTGCCAGGAGCAGGGGGAACATTGCTTGGCAAGAGTACTACCAGAATAAAACGCGCCAGCAGGACAGCAGCAATTGCCAGCCCAGCGATAAATAAGAACGTCGTTGCTTTCGGCGACGAAAGATATGCGACTGGATTTAATTGCACACCGACAAGTAAGAAAACAAGCGCGTTGGCAATAAACGCTACCATGCTCCAGAAATTATCAATCGTTTCGCGTGTCTTCTCCGACATTGTACTGTTGCGCCCATAACTTCCTAGAATAAGCCCGGCAAGGATTACCGCGAGAATACCAGAGGTATGTAACGCATCTGCTAATAAATATACCCCATAAGCGGTTACAAGCGTAATAGTTGTCTCAATCAATGGTTCATCAATATGACGAACGAAACGACTAACGAGAAGACCGCATATACCACCGATCAAGACACCACCACCAGCTTCCAGAGCAAAGGTGCCCAGTCCATTCAGCCATGCCTGACTTCCACTAATCGTTTGATTATGTACCGAAAGCAGCACGAGCGCAAGAAAAACCTGATAGAGGGCACCTGCAATACCATCATTAAAAAGACTCTCACCTTCGATAAGCGTCGAAAGGTCTTTATCAACATTCATCTGCCTGAATAGCCCCAGGACGGCAACGGGATCGGTTGGTGAAAGAATTGCACTCAATAAAAATGCATCACCCCAATCCAGTTGGGTAAAGAAATGCAGTGGGACCGCAATCAAGACCAATTCCAGTAACACTCCTGGCACTGCCAGCAAGAAGATCATAAGCCAGTTTTTTCGCAGGAATTGGATTGAGACGGACCAGGAACCTTCAAAAAGAAGTGCAGGCAAGAAGACAAAAAGAACGAGTGCAGGATCAAAACGAATTGTCGAAAACCGACCAACGACGCCAATGAGAAAACCCACGATAACAAGACCGAGTGTATATGGCACGGCTAAACGGCGTGTCACAAGGATTACTAACAACGCAATCAGAAGGAGTACGACCAGGAGACGCACTATACCAACAACATCCGTCATAGAGCTACTGAACCTTTCACAACACAGGAGAGGTACCACTATTACAAAACGCAACTTTTCGTGCGTGTAACCCGTGTATTAAGAGAACAATATAAAATCTTTCTACAGTATGTATAAAAACCATAAAAGGGGAGCGTACTTATGTCAACGACAGAACAATCAACGGTGATCGGCATCTTCCGAGATCACGCTCTGGCAGAAACAGCAATAAACGAGTTGCACCATGCTGGCTTTAGAGATGATCAGATACACCTGCTCGAACACTCTAGCAGCAACACTGGCGGCGGTCTCAGAAGCCTTTTCTCCTCAAAGCATACCACAGCAGATACTGCTAGCGAACTCGCAAACGCGGGTGTAGCACAGGATAATCTCGCCTTTTACCAAAATGAGATAGAGGCAGGTAACTCCGTTGTCGTTGTTCATTCCTATGGACAGCAGAGAGAGGCAAGAGATATTCTTTACCAACACGGTGCATACGATGACTCTACAGATGCGAATCGCATCGGCGGCGGTGGTCGAACCATTCCAATACGTGAAGAACAGCTACATGTGAATAAACAGGTTGTACAGACAGGCGAGGTCGTCATTCATAAACGTGTTATTACCGAGAATAAGACCTTTACCATCCCTGTTACACGCGAAGAGGTAACTATCGAACGTTTACCTGTCGGAGGTAACTCAAATATTGCAGCGAACACACAGGTAGCGCATGACCAAACAGCAGATGATCGCAGACAGAACCCCAATCAAGTTGATGCACGGGTCGTTGATGGTAGCGAGATGCTTAGCAATGGTGGCACAATCCGTATACTGGTGCGTGAAGAGCAGGTAACATTCAATAAACAACAAGTTGTTATCGAAGAGGTTGTTGTACGCAAACAGCAAATACAGGAGAACAGGGAGCTAACCGATACGCTCAAACGTGAAGAGGTGCGTGTCGAACACACGGGCAATATCATCATACATGACGACGGAACAATGTAGGGGCCTAGTGGTACTGTTTAAGAAATAACAGGAAGAATCCAACGGACGACCGCAAGGGTCGCACCCTACTATACGACGTGTATAGTAGGGTGCGACCCTTGCGGTCGTCCGTTATCAGATTCAGACTAGAAGCCAAAGCTACCGCCAGGTCCGCCTTGCTGTCCCTGTTGCCCTTTATGTCCATTGATGAGACGATCTAGGAACATCGGGTTGCTGCTGATCTGTTTTGTTACCATATCAGCCTGAGCCTGAGTAACATCGCCAGCATTTACTGCCTGCTTGAGTTCGCTCTGAATAGCGTTGTTGAGCAGGGTCTTGAGTTGTGTATCAGAGACCTTGTGGGCTGTTGCAACATCGTGTAGGCTCTTGCCGGACTGCAACTGACTGGTCAGGTCGCCAGAGCTGATGCCGAGTCCCTTTGCAACCTGTGCCTCGGCTGCAGTCAGGTGCTGCTGAAGCTTCACCATGTTGTCAAGACTTACCTTGTTGCCCTTACCAACTCCTTGAGATTTACAGTTGGTGGCATCACCCAGCTTCGACTCGATCTGGTTTGCTTGTGCCTGAGTGATCTTACCATCCTTGACCATCTGGTCAATCGTGTCCTTTGCCGCGCCACTCTCCGCGCTTTGCAATTTGTTTGCGGCAACGCCTAGACGTTTGGCGAGGTTCTGCTGAAATTGCGTACAATAGTTGTTCGTCGTGCTATTTGCACTCAGGGTTGCCACCGTAGTTGTGGTTTTTGCATTTGCATTCGCCACACGCGCACTACTATAAACGGCACCTGCCAGGATACTCAGCAGCAATAGCAGGCTAGCACCGCCGATAACAAGAAATCGTTTCACCTATGTATCTCCTCATCACTAGAAGTTATTAGGTAGCATCACTGATAATGCCAACTCTTACTTCATCGCACGTGGAACCTTTTTTTGATGTCGCATAAAGTTGCGACAAGTATATCATACCTTAAAGCGGAGTAAAATGTGTGAGGAAAGCTTAAAATTTTTGTGAAATCTTATAACAGACTACTACGAGCTTTTTTCAAGCAGTTCCAGTAGCACTCCATTGGTGCCTTTGGGGTGCAGGAAAATAGCGCGTCCCTCGGCGGCGATACGCGGCTGCTGATCGAGGACGGCGGCACCTTTGTCTTGCATCTCGCGCAGGGCGGCGTCGATATCGTCAACTTCGAGGCAGATGTGATGTATACCCTCACCACGCTTTTCGAGGAACTTTGTAAGGCTAGAAGCAGGAGTTGTCGGCTCAAGCAGCTCAATCTCGCTACCCTCCGGTCCACCCATTGGTAAGAAGGCAATACGTACCTGCTCAGTTGGTACCTCTTTAATGAGACTCGGCTCTATGCCCAACGTATCACGATAAAACACAAGTGCCTGTTCGATGCTGCGTACAATAATAGCTACATGGTCGATACGTTTGGGCATGAATGTATCTCCTTTACGAACAATGGGCTAGGTGAAAATCCGTCTGCCGCAAGTGGTGCGGCACAACGGTAAACAGGCCGACGCTACGCTGAATGGAACTTGTGACGGTACGTGTTGCCATCAACGCACTGATACGCGTCTCTTCATCATAATGCAACATGGCCGCCGTCTGGTCAAACTCAGCCTGTGTCAACACCTCGTAGGATGTGTCGGGCTTGACGAGAACGCTCAGATCAAGATCGACATAAAGTACACGGTCAATAAGCAGGGTAGGAGGCTGGATAATATTGGCATAAGTATGAATAAGGTTCCGCCCATTATAAAAAGCACTTAACATATACCAGCGTTCGGGCCAGAAGAATTGTAGACAGTTCGAGCGCAAAGGGCGTGTACCAGAGGCCCAGCGCATTGGCGTTCCAGCAGGAAGCCAGAGGCGTGTAGCATGAGCATGGCTGTTTTCTTCTTCGCCATTATACGGTCTATCTTCAAGTTGAGTATATGCATCAAGTTTACACCCCTGCCACGAGCCGCGCACCATCTGATCATAACTACGGCTCTCAACCAAAAATTGCTGTTGTTGCATGATTGCTCTCCCTTTCATTGCCAAACCATACTACGAGAACATTGCGCTATCGTCAAGCTTCTCTGAAAATAGTCCCATCCACCTATGAAGCCGAGGGATAAAAAGGCGTTCCAGCATTAGTGGTTGTCCGTGTTGTACAATTAGTATACGCTCGTATATATGACTTTCACACAAGAAACAAGGTAAGACATACGTCTATGCGCTGTCCCAACTGCCAAACTTTTAATCCAACCAACGCAAAGTTCTGCCTGGAATGTGGCAATCGGCTCGTTGTGTGCCCAAATTGCGGTACTATCAATCTGCCCATTGCGAAATTTTGCATCGAATGCGGCACCGCCCTTCAGCTTCGTGGCGATACCGACGCAGCCCTACCTACGGTTTCAAATGGCTCTGCGCCTCGTACCACGCATATTCCACTCACGCCAGAGGTTTTGCTACCACCGGAAGAGCGTCGTATCGTCACCGTCATGTTCGCGGACATCATCGGCTCGACACCACTGGCGGCACGTATGGACCCGGAAGATATGCGAGCAATTCTCATGGGTTATTTCAATTTGATGACACAGCAAATTCGCAAGCATGGTGGCACCGTCGAAAAGTATATCGGTGACGCGGTAATGGCGGTCTTCGGCACCCCGATTACGCATGAAGACGACCCGGACCGCGCAATTCGGGCTGCCCTTGATATGCAGACAGCCCTGACAACGTTCAATGAGCAGCGACTGGCCTTCGATGGTGATGCCATACGCTTACAGATGCGTATTGGCATCAATACGGGAGAAGTAGCCGCGCAAGGAAATGAGCAGCAGAGGCAAGATTTTTTGATTACCGGCGATGCCGTAAACGTGGCAGCGCGTTTGCAGCAGGTTGGGGCACCCGATACGATTCTGGTAGGAGAACGCACCTATCTTGCCACACGCGAGGTCTTCGATTTTCACCCCATCGAAGCTATGCAACTCAAGGGGAAGAGCGAGCCACTTACCGCCTTTGTCGTACAGGGCTTACCTGACCCAACACAAACTAACGCACAACATCCACGCGGCATCCAGGGGCTACAAGTTCCACTGGTTGGCCGCTCACTTGAACTAACACTCCTGCACACAAACTATGCGCGTGTGACCGCCGAACGTAGCCCATTCCTCATCACTATTATTGGTGTACCCGGTATCGGCAAATCGCGGCTCGTTCGTGAATTTGTGCAGCGCGAACAAGAGGATGCGAAGAATAAGGTCCCACATGATGCCGTTCCTAGAGTGTTACAAGGACGCTGCCCACCCTACGGCGACAGTATCACCTTCTGGCCGCTTATTGAGATTCTGCGTTCGCTGTTACAGGTGCAAGAGAATGAGAGTAATGAAGCACTACAACTGCGCTTCACAGAGTTTGTGAACGAGACATTGACAATAGCAAAACGTACCGAGTCGAGCGAAGAGATTGCAACCACGATACTTCGTAGTATTGGGCGGAGTCTAAGCGCGAACACTGATGGGCAGAACACACGCGAACGCCCCAAGCGCGAATATCAGCGCAGTACCTACGCCGCTAGGACCAAACAGCCAACAACACAGGCACCATTACTACGAGCATGGCGTGTGCTACTCGAAGCATTGGCACAGGTGCAGCCGCTTATTATTGTGGTTGATGACCTGCAATGGGCTGATGAAGCACTGCTCGATCTGCTCGAATATCTCACTGACCGCATCACAACAGTTCCAATTCTCTTTCTCTGTCCCGCACGTCCTGATTTCTTTGACCGTAGGCGCGATTGGGGCGGTGGACAGCGTAATTTCACGACTATTGAACTCGATGCCCTTTCACGCGAGGAGAGTAGCGAACTCGTCGATACCATCCTCAACACCAATGACTTGCCAGAGATAATACGCCATACTATCTTGACGCGCGCTGAGGGTAATCCCTTTTTCGTCGAAGAGATTATCCGTATGTTCATCGACCAGGGCTTGTTGGTGCGTGAGGTCGAGGGAAATGGCACCACCTGTTGGCGGCTCAGCCATCAGAATGAAACGCTGGTGAGTGAGCGCACAACGCTCGCTGAACCGCCCGACGATACCTTGCTTAACATGCACTACGTACTACCCCTACCGCGTGTGCCCGATACCGTACAGGGAGTGTTAGCGGCGCGTGTCGATCTGTTGCACCCGCTTGAAAAACTCATACTACAGCATGCAGCAATTATTGGCCGCACATTTTGGCTCTCTTCACTGCTAGAGCTTGCACATAACTTATCGGCAGCAACTGCTCTGCAAGCCCTTGAGTCACTCATACAGCGCGATTTTATTATCGAGGATGTTGATGCACAGGTACGTAGCCCTATCGAAGATGACCGCGTATTCAGCTTCAAGCACGTCCTGATCCGCGATGTGGTGTATAACAATATTCCACGCGTGCGACGGTCGCAGGAACACGCACGTTTAGCTTTCTGGCTAGAGGAGCATACAATCAACAACCAGAGGGCATTTATCGAACTCCTTGCCTATCACTATCAGCAGGCACTTATCACATGGTCTTCGGCAGTTACACCCGTCGAAGCTACCAGTATGCAAGAGACGCAAGCTGATGAAGAAGGAAAAATGGTTCGCCTGACACGTGCCGAATTGCGGCATCGAGCGATTAAGTATCTTACACTGGCTGGCGATCAAGCATTGAACAGTTATTATACGCTACGTGCATTACAAGCGTATAATGACGCTTTCGAGCTACTGCTCGATGATCAGAGTAATACCGCGACATTGGTAGCGATGCATGAAAAACTTGGGGATGCCTATTCACAGCGCGGCACTATGGACGAGGCATGGCAGGCATATCGCAAAGCACTACGCCTCGCTACTGGAGAAGATGTATCCCCTGACAGTGTTGACCTACTCTATCTTTACGAACGTCTCGCTGAGCTTGCGACGCGCTGGCTGGGGGGTTTCGACACACCACCAGATGCACAGGAGGCATGCACCTACATAGATGCAGGGCTGCGACTGCTGGATGGCAAAGCGTTAAGTACGGAGCGCGTCGCCTTTCTCACCTATCAAGCTTTCTGGTACATCCGTCAATTAGAGGCCACAACCTATGCTCAGAAAGCGGAAATGGCAAAGCAAGCTCTGGCAAGCGGACATGAAGCCTTACGTCTCGCGGAACAACTGAACAACCCCAGTGCCCTCTCTCTCGCATTCGATGCACTTGGCTTCATTTACACAGAATATCATCGCTACAATGACGCGCATCAGATACAGCATCGCCGCCAACAATTAGAGGAGAAGCTGACCAACCGTGAGGAATTGTACGACCTCTACATCTCGCTCGGCAAAATTCATGCGGAGGTCGCCGATTATGCCACTGCGCTGATGTGGTTCGGACGCGCATGGAATAACGCGCAAACGATGGAAAGCCCATCGCTGTTGCTTACCAGCATGGCATGGCGCATGTGGACATGGTTACAATGGGATCGTTGGCAAGAGGCTCATCAGGTCGCGCAAGACATACTCCACTTGAGCGAACAGTATCAGCAAGATGAAAAACGGCAACTGTGGGCATTGGAAACGCTGGCAATGCTTGAATATCGACAGGGCAATCAGGAGCAAGGCGAACACTACGCAAGGCAGTATAAACGGCTTATTGACAGGCAGTCGGAACGCGCGAACAGCACAGCGGAAATATTTCTGAGTCCATCAACCAGTATGCGTGACATCTATCTTGCTCGCGAAGATTGGACGAATGCCACCATCGAGTACAAAGAAAAGCTCAAGGAGAGCGAGCCGCTACCCTCGCCAGAGGTACTTACTACACTAGCAGAACTTATGGTCACAACTGGGGAGGACGCGCAAACACAAGAGGAGATGTGTAATCGGGCACTTACATTGGCTGAGGAGTCGGGCGCGTGTAAAAGTCTTGCTCTCGCATTTCGCGCACGAGGTCGTATGTACATAGAGCAGCAAAAGTGGTCCCTGGCAAAAGACGACCTCTGTCAGGCATTACAACGCTGTGAAGCACTGGACATTCCGTGGGAACGTGGCTTGACTCTTTACTATATTGGCATGCTCTACAAGCGACGCGCAACGACATTTGATAAAGATACACCAAATAGACGGAGTACCGACCTGGAGCGTGCGCGTTACCATTTCGAGCAAGCCCTCGGCTTTTTCGAGTCGATACACGCTCAACCAAGCACAGAACGTGTAAGGCAAACGATGGTGCAGGAAAGCAGAGCAGCAGTATAGAGAACAATTATGCGAATAAACCAACGAATTGTGATACGAAACGTCTGTAAGGGTCTAATTCATCACAACCTCTTGGCAATTGCCCACTCGAACAAGAGCGTGTATGCCAACAAGGTGTAAGGAGGCATCTTGAGTGCCGCTACAGTAGCAAAGAAGTCTTTGCTCCAAACAGTGTTCTGTGTCGGACGCCGTTCGTAAACAATCAAGAAAGGTATATATCCAAGCATGAACCAGGAACAATATGGCAAGATTGAAGCTAGACTAAAGGCATTGGGACTCGTTTTACCGGAACCTCTCGCGACACCACAGCCAGTGCGATTACCATTCGCGCAAGTAAGGGTACGTGGTAATCGAGCATACATTTCGGGGCACGGTCCACAGGCACCCGATGGTTCGCTCACTACACCATTAGGCAAAGTGGGAGCAGATGTCTCACTTGAGGAAGGCTATCAGGCTGCACGGCTCACAGCCCTGTCCATGCTAGGAAGCCTCAAGCGTGTGCTTGGTAACCTGGATCGTGTGACAGCGTGGTTAAGAGTGTTCGGTATGGTGAATTCGGCACCTGGCTTCACACGTCAGCCAGCAGTGATCAATGGGTTTTCGGACCTAATCCTCGAACTGTATGGAGCTGAAGCTGGACAACACGCTCGCTCCGCCGTAGGGATGGCAGAACTGCCCTTTCGCCTCCCAGTTGAAATTGAAGCGGAAGTTGAGATTGAGGCAATGCAAAATGGCTGATAGACGACTTGAAATCACTTCTGGCTTTATCTCCTCTGACGCAGAACAAATTTATTAGGAATCTACAGGTCAGGGCGACGCTATTATCTTCTTGGAACCGCATCGTATCGACCTTCCTTGCTGCTCAAAGTACCCCTGCCGAATAGTCCAAAGACAAGTATCCTTAACGGCTCATCTCCCACAACGACGAGGCTCGCCACAACTGGGTAGAGTCCCAAATATGCCCCATGTCGGGAGGTGAGACGGAAATATGGATGTGTGAGAGGTTCACGTTCGCAGCTTGCAAGTGTGCCCGCATGCTATTGAGGGCAAGCGTTGACGTGTTATTTGTCTTGCTGATATGGGCTAGCCAGAGCCAGCGTACACCATCAGGTCGCCATGTGCGTAGCACAGCGTCGGCAGCTTGCTCGTTAGATAAGTGTCCAGTAGTGCTAAGAATACGCTTTTTGAGATGCTGCGGATAGGGACCACGAAGCAAACGCTCACGGTCATGATTGGATTCGAGGATGAGCAGGTCGGCATGTTGCATCACGTCGAGCATTGCAGGCGTTACCTCGCCACTATCTGTCACGATACAAACACGACAGCCACCTGCTTTGAGTAGATAACCACATGGTGCAACGGCATCATGCGAAATAGGAAATGAGGTTATCTCTATATCGCCAATAGTAGTTTGTGAACCGATAGGGAAGGCAAGCGTCTCAAGGGCGCGGAAAGCAGGCAAAGGTTCATTGTCAATCGGTGATGACATGCTCATTGTCAATTTGCCAGAGTCGGTGTGCCATGCTCCGGTAGACATACTTGTTTGTATAGCGGCATAGGTACGGGGATCGGCTATGATAGGTACACCATAGCGTTTTGTTAGACTGGCTAAACCAATAGTGTGATCACTATGCTCGTGTGTAATCAGTACGCCTTGTAGTTGTGCAGGCAAGACTTCCACTTTGCGTAAACGGTCACTCAGTACACGACCAGTCAAACCGGCATCGATCAGAAGCTTTGTGCGACCCTGCGGACCTGCTTCAACCAGTAAAGCGTTGCCGCTACTACCACTTCCCAGTGATACGACTCTCATGTGTGTTTTTCCCGCAATTCTAATAATGTTTGTGCATTGTTACCTAGTATCATCGCCACTGTTTTAGTATCAAGACCGGATTGTTTGATATGATTGATAACGCGCTGCTGTGATAACAGACCATAATCGCTAGCGAACAAGATACGCTCTGCCCCGACTAATTGTACAACTATGGGGAAAATGGTATTTCGGTATAGATAAATGGTCGCTGCTGTATCATACCATACGTTTGTCGTAATGCGCTGTATCTCTGGCATCAGGTGATAAAAAGGAAGACCACCTCCCCAATGTGCCGCGATAAAAAGCACATCGGGAAACGCTGTCAGAAACGCTACGGTATCTTGCAGCGAAACATTCCCTTTACCAGGATATATATGACCGACAGGCTCGCTACAATGAGAAAGGACCAGCAAACGATACTGGCGTACAATGTCTATAAGAGGTGTTAAGAGGGCAGTATCGCTCAATCTATATCCCTGCCCATGTGGCATCAGTTCGCCAAGGCCAATCATACCCGCACGGGCGCAGCGTTCTAACTCTTGGACGGCATGGTTAGCCGCCGTAGGTTGCACTACCGCCATCCCACGTAGACGTTCAGGGTAACGGCGCATCGCGTCAAGAACATAACTATTTGTTTCCTCTATCAAACCTGTATCGGTCCAGCCAAAAGAGCAGGTCAGGGCGGCTGCAACGCCTGCTGTATCCATCTCTGCAATCAAGTCTTCAGCGGTCGCAAGTCGGGCCTGGGGGTTACGATAAAGCGCATCAAACCATGCATCACGAGTGCAATAACGTTCGCGATGTGTGCATATGTCAGGAGGAAATATGTGTGTATGAACGTCAATAATCATATCCTTATTATTATCATTACAAACAGAGAGACTGCAAGCTTCTCTTCATCCTCCCAATGAATATTGGGAGGATGAAGAGAAGCTTGCAGTCTCTGTATCATATATTTTTCTGAAGAGAAGGAAGAACCTCAATTTTGCCGAACGCCCCGTTCACCAGCCCCTCATGTCCATCGTCACGAGTCGAGGCAGTGGAACTCTCACGTTCTTGCTCATTTCACCATCTTGAATGAAGATACTCTCACACTCGCTTCATAGAAAGAAGCCGTTCGGTCATTAGGGCCGCTTCGCTGCGTCTGT
>JAABUX010002880.1_pt1 | contig 23582 bp, 40 predicted proteins | sample 5561851 | NCBI WGS metagenome assembly JAABUX01 (sample SAMN10711883, study PRJNA513361) | rock metagenome | isolation source: Antarctica rocks | place: Antarctica: Victoria Land, Richard Nunatak red sandstone | collected 2016-01-03 | reverse complement strand
TCACGTGGAGGCAGGTCTGCGAGTCAGCAGCAGAGCCTTCCTGCAGCAGCATAACGAAATAGCACACGACTGGTTTGCCAACAACAGCCCGACCTAGATCACATATCCTAATGGAACAGCATGCGAATGCCGCAATGCGATAGCTGTGACATTGCCGTCAGAAACGACAGCCACACAGAACTGCATCATACCCGGGGAGGCCAGCGGACCGTACACGTGCCGAGCTGAGCAGCAGCACTGAGGCAGCAATCGCAATTCTCGATTTTAGATTAGCGGCTTTGTGTAGCGTGCAACCTTGTGCCGCGTCTTTTCCTTATGCTCTCGTCCGTGTGAATCTGCGTCAGCGCATATCATCAGCACTGCATTTTCTTGCTTGGTTCGTAGCTCGATGGTAGGCTCATCGTCAGCTTCCGCTGTGCGAGCGCTAAGACATGCAACGACGTGCATGGTCTCAACGCATGCCGACAATTCCGGTGCTTCTTGTTGACCAAGCACGGGGCGCTCAAGGGCCCGCCGTCCTGCATGTTTGACAGTATGACGGCCGCCACCTAAGGTGTTTTGCAACGCTTCTTTCCATGCGTGTCAGAGCGTCGAATAGGAAGATGGGCATAAGAGCATGCAGTTTTGCGTCTCGCATTTCTCAGCTGCAGCCCTCGATGGGCCGGGACTTTGTCGAGGTGGAGATGCCCATGATGCACGCCGTGGCCGGCGGCGCTCGTTGGACGCAATGCGGAAAACCAGCAGATGCCATCACCTGGAGCGTTCAAGCGGAGCTCACGATGTCATCCTCTGGCAGCACACAACGTGTGTGTGCTTGTGCAGCTGCTTCGTGTCCGGATGTTCATGGCCCATTCCATCAGAGTTGAATTCTTTGGCGCATATTACCCGAGCTGACCACCTCTGTCATGCTTGACCAATTCGCCATCGCTAAGCCATTCATCCTAGCTTGAATTGATGTAGCCTACGAACGACGTTGACACAACGTTCTCACATTGCATCTACCGTCTTCCCTGGGTCGGTATCACCTCAGATTACACATATATGTACACCCTGGGGTATCAAGTGCATTGAGCGCCTTGGGCACCACCGAGCAGGGGCTGATAACCGCATACGATCTGCAGTCTCACAACAACACGTCGGCAGCTTTTGTGCATCGGGGATGATGTTGAGCTGACGCATACCCGCCACTGAGAGGCCGGCTCCGAGCGGCCTACATGCTGTGGCATCTCTGATTCGTATCTGCTGTGCTGAGGCGATGCTGCACCGGTGATGGCATGAACATATATATACAGGCATAGGCTGCCGGCCTACGCCACATCGCAGCGCTGGAAATCCATCCTGACCTTCATGTGTCCTGGGTGGGACCTGATAGCCGCCAGCACCGTGTTGAAGTCCTGCGGGTCGGGAGGCTCTGTGAGCTGTTGGAAGGCATCCTCGTCCTTATGCAGCATTGATTGGGGTTTGCCCGGCAACTGTGCTGCCAATGGGGAGCGTGCGCACGTCTGCGAGTGCTCGCGCTGCTTGATATGCTGGAGGTCAGCAGCAGGTTATGATCCCACACACCATCACTGCCAGTGTGGCTCAACGCAATGATCTTAGAAGCTGCGGATTGGTCTACGCACCTCGTTACGCACGTTGAGCCGCACCAGCTGCTCGCCGCTGCGCACGCGGACGTCATTGTACGCCTGCTCGCGCGTGTACGTGTAGCCGGTGGTCGCGATTAGCATGTCGCCCTGCGTTTACACCCCTGGATGTCAGCGCCTGTGAAGTCTGTACTCAGAATGACTGCACATCAGGATGGCGTTGGGCTGACTTGCTGCTGCAATCCGGTGGTTGAGTGGGTTACAGCGTATTCGGGCGGAACCAGCTTGACAGAGCCACATCTGCACCCTTACCTCGTGCTAAGCCTTTGAGCAAATTCTGGGCTCTAGGTGATTCATTGGCGCCAGGCACTACATGCGGAACAAAGCATCCGTACTGTGATGAGAGTCGTGACCGGGTCTGGCTCACCTTGCCGATGACCCCCGCACGCTCCGCACTTCCTTCCGGCTGTATCTCCGCCTGCGTGTTCGCAGTCCATCTGAGCACGGCACACCATGCGCTGCAGCCCTTTGCATTGTGGCAGCTGCAAATGTCAGTCGGCGACGCGGGCCAGACTGACCTCGCACCAATTCGCCGCTGCTGAGCACACGCAGCGAACCTCGAGTGGCACCCTGCACGCTGCCTGGTCCCTCGGTCCAGTAAAAATTCCGCAAGCGCACCACGTAAATGGCGCCGTGACGATCCTCTTCCAGCACCATGCCCAGGGGCTTGCGCAGCTCCACGCTGTACCGGCGGCAGCCTGGCGGCACCTGCGAGCGCGGCGAATGCGCATCAGCACGCTGGGCAAATCGAAGTAGCAGCCCACGTCAGCTTGAGCATATGCTGCAGGGCCATAGGATGCACGATTGTCGGGAATGAGGTTCCACGGCCACAGCACGCGTGGGTTGTTACAGAGCGTCACAGCACTGCTAGTGAGCATTGCAGGCTTGCGAGGGTGATGCGCTTGTGATCTCAAGGGTTTCAATCAGCGCATCATGAGATGCACTCCTTAAGCACAGCGATGCAGGCTGCATCGACAACGCGGCCAGGGCAGCGATGGAGCCTGCACGGTCGCGAGCAATGCTGTTCAACATGACCAGCTGCTGGGTGCTCGCCGCGTCAGAAAGCCTCACCTGGTCATTGGCCGGGCTCTGCTGCGAATGCGCGCTGCGCTCGCTGGTCAGGGCCGGCAACTGGCGCAGCCTGCTCCTCCTCGCAGCCACGAGACCCAAGCCGCTGGCTGTGGCTGCCGCTCGCCTGCGAGCCCCTCGTCCGCGGGCTGTGCCGATGCTCAGCCACAAATCCGATGACCACGCGTGGGGGGTCGCAGGGCACCGATTTACCAGCATGGCATGCGTATCAGAGCCGTTTGCTGATGCCGGTCTGCTGGAGCTTTCTTGGCCAGAAGCGGATGTCGGGGCGGGTCTAGGTGGCGCTGATGAGGTTGCCACGACACAGCAGGATGGAGTACGCAGAAGAAGTGTTGTGCGTGATGACGATTGCCGCGAAAAGTGTCGAAAAAGCGCAGACGCGGCCTTGCTGGCGGGCAGAGTGGACCGACACGCACGCTGTAGCGAACAAGGCAATGCATGCAACGGACCTGTGCGTGCGTGGGAGTGCCGACCGTGACTGCCTCTGCACATCGTGGCTGAGCATGACACCTGGCCACCAAAATTTCCTTTGATAACACCTGGCCAACGCAAAGGCTTCTCAGCATATGTGTACACAGGCCATCGTCTGGGTTGTGTGGCGTCGCCCTGTGACCGCCCTGTCGCCACGGATGGCTGCAGCTCAGCACCCTTAATTACGGCGATCGCCACAGTAGTCTATGGCAGATGTCGAATCGCGCACAAGCTGCACAATGGTGTCATCGGCCTTGGAGGTGCCACTGTCAGTTTGCAGCCCATCCGCTGTGCCTTCCATGTTGTTGCGCTTTGCCCCATGTGCAGCGCCCATATCGGTGCTTGGGATGGCGACAGGATCTGCTGCACAGTCGCCATGCGTCTGTCTGGAGACCAGGCGCTTGCCGTTGTAAGGCTCAGTCGCAGCCAACATGCTGCTGTGCCACTGTTACACCGGTGCCACACGGATGCATTGGCACCCCGGTTGCGGGCCTGCGTGACCGAGCCCTTCCTTTAGGTGATGGATGCGTACTTGGAATGGGTCGGGTGTGAATGTGCGCAGCAAGCCAGCTCCGGCGAGTAGAGCAGAAGCTCTGCTGCGCCTATGGCAGCCTCCGTGGGGCTACGCGGCGGCGCAGCTGTTGAAGATGGCATGCTGCATGACGGACGAAGCGCAGCAGCCCACCAGCCGGAGGATGCCCGCCACTGGTCGTTGCTGATGACTGCATGGACTCATTAGCCTCGGGTTTTTGCATCCGTTGCTGAACCACTCGACAGGAGGAGACCATAGATCTCGCGCCTATCAAATTACGCCCGCAGTGGCGGCGTTACTTCTAGTTTCACTTGCACAAAATGGCATGAGCGAGGGACCGCATGCACCCCTTGACGCCGCTGCTCACGTACCGTAGCCGTTGACTGCGTGCCGTTGACAACGGCAAAGCACTGGAGGCACAAATCCACCTGTACTGGGTGTGCACCAACGGGGGTAGGCAGCCGAGCCTCCCAGCAGCGCTGGGCAAATACCGCATGACCGGACGGTGTATTGAAGCGCCGCAAAACTCGGTCAGCGGCAAAGTGAGAGGTGGGATGGAGGGGCGACGCAGGCTGCGGCATTCCCCGTGACGGCAATATCGGCCTCGGCGGGCTGCACGAACCCATCGACAGCTTCTGGGGTTGTTGCGCTTGGGGAACCTCCAGGATCAGCCAATCTGCAGGGTTCGTCATAAGGCCCGTCAATACCCTCAACACCTGGCACGCTATGAGAGCTTCTGACGACTGTCCTGGCACAACCCAACCCCCGTTGTGCCCGGTGACAGTCCTTCCCGTCTTCGCAACGCAGCGGCTCGCAGCCCCGTGACACGGTGCCGAGACCTGAGCGCCTAAATCGTGCAAAGTCTCGGCGCATGCGATGAATCGGCTGACTGCGGAGCTGGTGCCTCTACGACTTCTCCGCTCGCGCGCCCTCGAAACGCCGCAGGCCCCCTGATGACAGCGAAGCGCGGCGCAGCAGGACCAGCAGCGGTCGGCGCTTGCCTGGCGATATGCTATCTCGGTACGGTTGGCCCCCCGACGGTCAGCTGATGGTTGCTGACAACGGCCCGGTGCACCAGTGTCATGGGGCTGTGCGGGACGCCCGCCCGTTGAATGCACGCATATAGACCCGAGGCCTCGCGTACTAAGGCGTACTACCGCCTGCCGACTCTTGCGGGCTGCCAGCGGACCCGATCCTAGTCGGACGGCGCCGCTGCTGAGACGACCATCTCTTAGCCGCCCAGTCGTTCAATAGGGCGCTCCGTGCTGTCCCCGCAGTGCCGCTGCATAAAACTCGTCATGTGGCGTGGCCGGATGCTGGCGGGCACGCTTCGGGCCAACGCTGATGGTTCCAGCTGTTGTTATTGGCATTTCCGCACGCCGTATCGACCCCCACCCCCTGAACCCCCGCCGTGTGCCTGCGCAGCTATCGCCGCGGTGGCGCTGCCCGCGGCGTCGGCGACCTCAGCCGCCGGCGCGTACAGGCAGCGGAGCGCGGTGCAGGGCGCAGGGCCCGGCGCCGTCAGGAGAAAGCTCCTTGGCGTCGAGGACGCGGCAGCAAAATCGTCCTTCCAGACAGGCCTGGACGCGGTCATGCAGGCAGCCGGCGAGCAAGCCTTTGCCAGCAAGAAGCCGCACGCGCGGCCGCATCCCCGGCCGCACTCCAGACCGCATCCCAGACCACATCATCCCAGACCTCATCCTAGGCCGCATCACGCGAAGCCCCACACACGGCCGCACCCGCGGCCGCACCGGCAGCCCACGCCGCGGCCGCGTCCCGAGGGTTCGCAGGCTAGCGACCCGCCGGCGAAGAAGCGGCCCACGCGGAAGCCGCACGTGAAGCCAGCCGCAGCCCTGCCGACCGTGCGCAGGCCGGTGCCGACGCCGCATCCGCACGCGACGCGCCCCCGGGGGGAGTCGCCGACGGCCAGGCCGCCGCCGCCCGTAGCCGCCACCAGCATGCCGGCCGCCGCGCTGTACAGCCCGTCTCCCGGCGGCGGCGGCTGTCAGTCAGGTATGGCTGGGTTAGGGTTGGGGTAAGGGTTGGGGGCTACGCCCCTGGCACGGATGACCGCAGCTTGCGTGCACACTTGCGAGCGGTCCTGCGCCACTGGCGACGCACAGAGACGAGCTGAGGAGCGACGGCGCTGTGGCTGGCCTTCAACGTTCCCTCCGAAGTATGAAAGCGCCGAGCCGGAGTGGGAAGTATGTCCGCGAACAGCACGACGCAGCAGAAGAGCCTTGAAACGCTTGCCGAGCCTGACATTGACGTGTGCGTCTGCTCGCAGCCATCAACTACGTGTGGGGCCCGCCCAACGAGGTCTGCCCGGCCTATGGCAACACGTGCCCCTGCTACCCGAACCAGTGCAGCGGCCCCTGCGTCACCCCGCTGTCGTCGCTCGGCGCCTGCCCGGTCAGCGAGAATGTAACCTTCACGCCCGTCAACCTCTGCGCGAACGGCTCCATCACGTTCACGGTGCGTCAGCTCACACACACTTGCAACCTCTACGTTCATCAGGAGCCGCTCAGGGAAAGCTCGCGCCTCCACCTCACCCATCGCTGCACAAAGCTGTCCGCATACATGTGACGGCTGCCCACATCACCCATGCAAGATTGTCGAGGTCCTTGCTTCGCACGTGTGACGCCAAGCACACTGCAGTTTGGTACTGCTAATTGCCTAGAGTCTCAGCCAGGTGTCCTGACATTGCGCTGCTCTGCGTGCGTGCAGTACCAGCACAACCGGCAGGCGATCGCGCAGTCTGTGGCGGGGCCCTGCGGGCCGCAGAACGGGCCGCTGGTCGGCGCGGAGGCCTGCAGCGACGAGTGCACCCTGTCCAAGCTGCCCGGCGCGGTGCCAGTCGCCTACAAGGTCACGTACACGCCGCCCCCAGAGCCCAGTCAGGTGAGGGCGATGCTAATCTCGATGTGCTCCATTCACAATGCGTCAAAAGCTGTAAGCTGTCTGTGTGAACTCCGAGCCCGCCGAGCCCGCGTGTCCCAAGCATGCAGATCACGCCCAGTAACGCACGTGGAAGCTACACAAAAGCTATGACAGCATCCTGTTGCTGCATATCATGCTGCAACCCATGTCGACCCTGTCAAGAGTGCTTGGCTATTGGTAAGAAGTCATGTGGTTGCAGTGGCGTGGCACGCCGAGCAAGGTTTAGAGCAGCCACTTCGATGCCGCAGTCCTGAGCCACTGTCGTGCTTCGCAGTTTTGGTTGTACGATCCGGGCACGGCGACGGATGGCACATCATTGTGCTCAGCGCACAACCTGTTTGTGCTCGTGAACATAATCGCTTCCCCTTCATAACGCGCGTGCCGACCGCTAAGTCCCCATAATACGCGTGCAGCTCTGAGGTCTAGGTGCAGCACCATCGAACTCTCTGGACTACGGACGGAACCTCTGGCTAGCGAGCGGCGCCTTCATATAGGTGCACGGTCTCGGCTTTAAGTCCCTGGTTGCCAGACCAGCAAGAGGCTACTACGGCCGTCGTGCTCCTCATGCATTACAAGATGCTTCAAGTGTGATCAGACCGTCGCTCAGTTTAGTTACTTTCGTTGCTTGCACGCCATGAACGGATGGCCTTCCTTGCCATCCTCTCGCGTGTCACTGTAGTAAGTATCGGCAGCTTCCTTGCTTTGCGGTTGGCAGCACGATGCTTTCTCGTCGTTCTGGTCACGATCAGCTAGATTTGATACAGTCACCTGGCCTGCAGTCTGTAACACGTGTATCTGCGCATAAGCCTGCTCGGGATGCATCGTGCACAGCCGGCACCACGGTGGCCGCCGTAAGCCACACAAGAACGCCTGCTGCAATGCTGTTGTTCTTGCAGCATCACCGAGTGGTACATTGCCATACACAACTGCGGCTGAGCTACCGATTGACATTTCTGGATTCTACTGACTGCTGAACTCCACTGAGCTAGCGCGGCGCTACATGTTACCACTGCTTCTGCCCACAGGGCCCGCGTCAACCGCGACCTCGCTGTGCATGCGAAACCGGTGCTGACCCATTGTGCAGGGCTTGACTACTGGCTAAGAGGCTGCAATCGCGATGGCGTGCCCAAATTGCAGCGCGCTTGCCGCAGTGCGCAGACCCTTTGACGTGCATCAACTCCGCTCAACACTTCCAGGAGCTCGTCACACTCCATATCTCTCAGCATGCTGCGGGTCCGAGTACCGGCACTCCTGAGGCAGCATCAGCCACAGGCCACTGTCAGACCACCGGCAAGAATGACTGACCTCACTGCAGCTATCAGGGTCGACATTGGTACATGTATCCGATGCAAGGTCTCCACGTCATCTGCTGCTGCCTACATGACCCCTTGCAGCACGAGTGGGCTTCTCCACACGTGCACAGCATTGGGCCCGCGTTGTGATGCGACGCCGAGTTGGGTGTCATAGGAGACCGGTGAGATGGAGAAGAGCCGAGGGCGTGCCTGGATGTGGCCAACCTCGTAGCCGGTGTAGGAGTAGCCCAGCAGGCGCGTGAGCCGCAGGAGCGGCGTACACGGGCAGCAAAGGCCCCTGGGCGACAGCCGGCGTAGCAGCCGCACCACACGTTCCCCGCCGAGGCCCTATGTCAGAGCAGGCGGGCGCACATAAAGCCAATGATGTAAGTGCTGGGGGTAAATTGCGAATGCCATAGCAGAACCAGGACTCGCAGGATGTAGGCCAGGTGCAGCGCTGCGTGCAGCGGCCACAGCTACCTTGCACTCCGCAGACGAGCCAGGTGCTGGGTGGGAAAGCCAAGCCGCTGGGTTGCAGCGCACCTGTCGCAACCAGTTGCGCCGGTGTGCGATGGCCTGCGACTGCGGGTAGTGCTGCCGCACCCAGCTCACGTAGCTAGCGTACTCCGAGAAGCCTGTCACTCAAACACAAATCTTGTTTTTAAAATTCATCAACTGTTCCCTGTGCTTTCGTTTCGATTTTTGCCCATCATAAAGTATATAAAACGGAGTCAGAATCGGGATGACAGGATTTTAAGTAGTATCAACATTCATTAATCTTACTACTAACAATAAATTCGTAAGTAGTTTAGGCTTTTAAATGAATAAGCTTTTTAAAAAAATGTTAACGCAGCTGCCGGGTCATGACGTCCTCCAGGTACAACTTTGAATGGACAGCTACAGGTTCGGTAGTGGGCTAGCAGCAGCCATGTCCGTTAGCATGAGTGTCCTGCGGGATGGCGGCATACCCTGGTTTACGTGCGCAGGGTCGACTGAGTCCATGATGCGCCACGCCCACGTCGTCGGGACGCTGGCATTGCCCAGGGCATCCAGAAACTGCACAGGGTGCACACTCTTGCACCATCAGCATGCAGACAGCTCATGCATCTCAGTTCCTCGATGTTGGTGTCTCACGCGCAAACACATGGTATTCCTTTCAGCAGCCACGCAGCCTGATGTCAGATCTGCTCACCTGCAGCATGTGCGGCTTGTAGACGACCGTCCAATGCGTCACGAACGAGCTGCCGTCCGGGGCTGCACATCCGCATGTTGCATTTTGAATGTTGGCGATATAGTATAGTTGCCCTTGCTGGGACGATGCCACGTCCGCGATATGCTGCAAGATACTGGCCTGCCATGGACGCCTCACAGTCTGTTTCATCAGGCTGAGCAGCGGAGGACCTAGCAGGCAAGCCCACCGCTGCTGAGGTCGGCGCCGAACAGGGCGCGGTATGACAGCTCGTAGCCGCGCTCCCTTGCGCCGCCGATGTTCACGACCGCCTGCGGTGGCACACTAAGCGGGTCGACAGAGCTTGTAGGCGAGACTAGGCAGCAACAGAGCCCTCCCACCCTGCTCAGCCACTCTGATGCTGACTCGCTGAAGTGTATGCATCGTTACTCCCCGACAACTGAAGCAGATGCCAAGACTCGACAGCTCACGTTGATCCGAAGTTGTGAACAATGATGGTGACCGGGACAGCTCACACCCTGCGCGGCTCCGAGACGCCGACCCGCCGCGGCGGCGTGACCCACAGCCGCGGCGCCCGCAGCGCGATCATGTCCATGTCCCACAGCAGGTAATAGCGACTGAGGCTGGGCAGGTACACCGGCGCGCCCAGCTTCAGGAGCTGCACGCCATGGAGCATGACGTCACCAGGAGTACAAGGCAAATGCATGATCCCGTCCCGAACTCGGTCCCGGACTCAGACACGCCGTTGAAGTACCTGACTGTTCAGTGAGCAAGAGGCACGGCGGTCAGTCACTGCATTGGTGCGCATCTAGGGTCGCTGTGAATCCTACCACATATGGAACAGCGCATTCACCATGGGCACTTGACAGTACCCGGTCGCAAAGACACTGCAGTTGAGCTGCTCCGTGGCATGCAGCAACATGACATGATGCTCATCATGCAACCGACCTGCTGCAGGTACCAGCCGGCCAGGCGGCGGCCGCCGTGCAGCGAGTCCCCTGCCGCCCCAACTCGCCGCTCCAGCTGCTCCGCGATGGCCGCCCGCGTGACGCCCGGCAGCAGCGCGTCCTCCAGGTGGCACCGCACGTTGGGCGCGAACCCCTGCAGGGTGGCAGCCATATTGGCCCATCGGCACTGGACGAGGCAGCTCCAGCAGCAGCAGATGCTTGGCCTCGGGAGCTGGTTGGCATCAGCTTCGGTCTGGCATGGTGGCCGAGGGCGAAGCCTTGTGGGGCGCAGCCATATCATGACCTCGCCAGAGGACTCTCGCATGAAGCAGATCAGGTGCTGGGCCTCGGGGGGGGAGCACAGTGGGTGAGCGTCAGCTCCGCTCTGGCGTCATGGCGCAGGTGGTGCAGGAAGAGCGCAGGTGCTGCACGTCAAGCAGGACGCAGCCTCTAAAAATACAGAATCACTGAAGCGACAGCAGCGGAGACGTTGACATCACATGAGCGGCTGCGTATTGAGGATAGTGCCGGCTGTGCGATTGTCAATTGAGGCGTCGCGACGGGCAATTGATGATAAACGGGGGCGACAAGCTAGGTGAGAGTAGCGTGGGCAGCCTTTGGCATCTGCCCGAGACGCGCCTGGAAGACTGCGCACTGCTGGAGGGTGCCTGACACGACGTGGATCACCCGCGGCTGAATGTGCTTGTTGAGCGCCCTGATGGCTGCCCTGTTGACGCAGCTGGGCTTGACCGCCACGCCTGCGTCGACACAGGATCACTGACTTGATTGGACCAGGCTGTGTTCAGCGATTGGCCATTTGCCTGGCCGATGATGTGCGCATTTGTCCAGCCAGATACGATGCCTAGGAAAAGCTGAAGAGGAAGACATTCTACTGAGAGCACGAACGACGCGCCGAAGGTCAAGCGCCGACTTGTGACAGGCGGACAGAGACAGTGCGAGGCACTCGCACCCAGCACGTCCAGCTCTGGGGGCCGGAACACATCCTGCGTCCGGTCCAGCGTCCGGTCGTAGCCGAACAGCGCCGCTGCTGCCAGTAACAGCATCAAAAGCTGCCACCGCGGGCGGCGGTACCCGGGCTGCATGCCGACGCCGGGCGGTCCGCGGGGCCGCAGGCCCCGGGGCGGCGCGCCGCGCTGCCGCCCCGCAGGCCACATCCGCTTCAACGGCTGCAATTTGGACCATCAGCGGTTGGTCTGCGTGGAGGGACTATGCGCACGCCATAGCGGAGGGGACCAGCCATCTAAATCGTGTTCGACTGACATGTCACCAACTGGCTGCTGCGAACTGTGTGCAGGTTTGCACGAGCTGGGACCACAGACACTGCTTTGCGTGCTCAGCAGTTGTGCTCATGCGGCGCATTGCGAGGAACTGCTTGCACCCGCCCCGTCGGTGTGTGTGTCTCCAGGAGCACTATAAGTGTGTTGTTGTGCGAAGTTTCCGGTTGTTACGGGCAAGACCTTGATGTGACAAGCGGTTTCTTGCTACGGATGCTACCTCAGGTCGCAGGTCTGCTGCAGGCCAGCACCGACAAACAAGCAAGTTGTGGCGGCCGGGCGCTCGAGTCAGCAGGGCCGACTTAGAGCTCAAGGACAAGTGTGGCAGACAATGTCAAATGGGCCTGATGCCTCCCGCTGATGGTTACCTGGTACTGACTGCTTGCCGCTGCATCCTCTGTCGGGCTGGTCCGGGATCCAAAGCGTGGCGACAGCGCTGCTGGCGAAGGCATCGTGAGCTGTGTCGCCTCTCAGGGCGGCTCTGCATCAGATGCACCCCCGCAGACGCCGCCTGCTCGCAGGTGTGATTAGGCTGCAAGTCTGCGTGAGATGTCGGTGGGGGTAGGCGGTCTCAGCAGTCGCATAGGCAGCGATCCGGCTGCATCAATGCGGTGCGCAGCCCCAGCAGATGATGTACGACCGGGTCTGTCGTCAGCACGGTGCAGCGACCTTGGCTCAAGCAGTCATAATAGCTCTGTCATGGCGACGCATGTGTCGGAGCACCGAACAAGGCATGCTGACCGGGGAATGCCTGTCACGCTGTATGAGGCTCTCTAATCGGCAAATTGCATGCATGGGAACCGTCAGGCCAGTGCAGACCATTACCATGGCCGCTCGTTGATGATCAGCCGCAAGGCTGCCGCCTTGCTCCGGTCCTGTTTGCCGGCCACCATGCGCTCGAGCTTGTGCCCACACGCGGAGTCTGTGTCGACGATGTCCCGTGCTACGATGCTGTCAATCGGCGCCCTTTCGGCGCGCACCTTTCTGCATGCCTGCGCCGGGCCCCTCCCTCCGCCACACAGGTTACGAGCGGCCAGGCGCGGTGCAGCGGCGCTGTCAGCGCCTGGCGATGGATGGATCACTGATCGCTGCGGCTGCCGAGGCTCTCGCAGCCAGAGCGCTGCCGCATCAGCGACCGCCACACAGCAGCAGACGGCCGATGCCACCAGCCGGCCACGCACGGAGCTCCCAAAGAACTTCGATCCGGCGTCGGAGGAAGAGCTGTATGCCTGGTGCGGCGGCGGAGTTGCAGCGGCTGTCAACCGACTTGTCTATGGTCGTTACTTGCGGCTGAGCTAACGACTCCGGATCAGCTGAGCAAGCGTCGTTTGCTGTGCCATGCCGAGCTGCATTTGGGTACTACATGCAGCAGCAGGGCAGTGCAAGCGTCGTACCTAAAAGCGATGTGCCATCTGCAGCGCAAACCATTCAATGCCTATCGGGCCAGGAGCTTGTGCTCAATAGCGCATGGTTTGGATTGCTGCCAGCAGCATGATGTCGTTGTGGGAGGACCCGGGTCGCATCGGATCCCAAATGCAGTCTCTTTTGGCGGCAGGTGGGAGAGCAACGGGTATTTTCAGCCGGACGAGGCGGCCGCCGGCGAGCCGTTCACGATGGCGATGCCGCCGCCCAACGTGACCGGACGCCTGCACATGGGGCACGCCATGTTCGTGACGCTGCAGGACATCATGGCGCGGTACCAGCGCATGCGTGGGCGCCCGACGCTCTGGTTGCCGGGCACCGACCACGCCGGCATCGCCACTCAGGTTCACTTTTAAGCTTAATCGTGTTTAAATTTAACAAGTCTAATTGTAAAATATAAATTATTGTTGATGATAATAAGCTTACTTGGTGAAACTGGTAAACACGGCAAATTCGAAATTCATTTTAGAATTATCGGTTCGAGTCCGATAGTAAGTATAAGTCAAAACAGAATCAGTTTTGCGCGCTTGATCCGGCGCAGCCAGCCAGCAGTGGACTGTGTCATACCAAAGCTGTCGAAAAGCGGCCATATCAGCTCGTCAGGACGCCTGCAGATATGGCGCCACCTGTCTAAGGCCTCGTGCATGAAGCGTCCTCCATGAGCTCTGCAGCATACTCATCATCGAGCAAGCCCCGGTGTTACTGCCGGCGACAGACCGTGCTTGATGCGTAGTCCCGCATGCGGAGGCTGCATGCGGAGGCTTACGGCAGCCTGGGGCGGGCTGTAGCCTCATAGATGCAAGGCTGTAGAACGACCGTTTTCCCGTCTTAGTGTACCCTGACTCGCGACCGTGAGGCTCAAATACGCTCTCCTAAGCGAAACACCGCTCTGACTCCCTCCCCTGCTGATGACATCCTGCAGCTGGTGGTGGAGAAAATGCTGGCGGCGGAGGGCACGGACCGCAAGGCCCTGGGCCGGCAGGAGTTCGAGCGCCGGGTCTGGGCGTGGAAGGCCGAGTACGGCGGCTTCATCACGGGTCAGCTGCGCCGGCTGGGCGCCTCCTGCGACTGGTCGCGGGAGCGGTTCACGCTGGACCAGCAGCTCAGCGGTGCGGCCACCAACGACGATGAGCAACATGGGCATCACCCATCCGTGCGTCAACATGCAGGAGTGGGTTTGCATGGCTACCATCCAAGCGTCTTGAACGGTACAGCACATAGCAGACGCTATCCTGGAGGCCGCACAGAAGAGCAAGTGTTGGTGTCGTCAACATGCAGACCGAGCTGGGGTCTGCCAGCTTTGCTCATGGTGCGCCACGCTTGGATGACCATAGTTGCGCCATGGGCCATACGCAGCGGCGGTGGTGGAGGCGTTCGTGCGGCTGCACCGCAAAGGGCTGGTCTACAAGGGCAGCTACATGGTCAACTGGTCGCCCAACCTGCAGACGGCGGTGTCGGACCTCGAGGTCTGCATGCTTTCGAGCATGACCTTCCTACAAGTCTGTTTCCGAACTGCACTGAAGTGTGCCAACGCTCAATTGACTGTGCGTGCACACGGCCTGCAATGACAGGGAACAGAGGGAATGTTAAAGACGATGCCCCTTTCTGGGTGTCAGCATCCCGTCTGACTTGTGGCGCCTCTGTGCAGACACACAATTGAGTTCCCTGCAACCATAGACCCTGAACCCAACACTTTTCTAACCCTAACCCTAACCCTTGCCGACATTGAGGTTGCTATGCCTGCGTCATGCAGGTGGAGTACTCTGAGGAGCCGGGCACGATGTACTACTTCCGGTACCCCTTAGCTGACGGCGGTCCGGACGACTTCCTGCCAGTCGCGACCACGCGGCCCGAGACCATCCTGGGTGAGGCCAGCACCTTCTGAGCAAGACTGTATGAGCGCTGCGTAGCAGCGAGGGTGGTACAGGCTCGACTGCTCCCAACCACGGGTTTAGGTACCGAGGCTGGCCTCCTCTCCACTCTGTGCTTACGAATGCTCTCCAACCGGAACTCAACTGCTGAGCCACGTTTCAAAGATCAGCCGCGTCACATGAATATGTGACCACGAGACACTCATCAAATGTTGGGTGCATCGCGGGCAGGCGACACGGCTGTCGCGGTGCATCCGGAGGATCCGCGTTACTCGCACCTCGTCGGGCGGAGCTGCGCGGTGCCGCTGAGTGACAGGCACGACGGCCGCGCCGATGGCTCCAGCACCCCGTGCTCCAGTAATCCACCTCATGATGACATGCACGCTTGGCAGAAACCTTGCGCGCTTTTCAGCTCCTGGCGTAGGTTTTAAGTGGTTAACTGCCGTCGCTTCCGAGCCAAACCACTGCCACGCCTGTGCCAATGTGTAAAGTCCGTGCGCTCGCGCAGGACGATCCCGATCGTGGCCGACACCTACGTCGATCGCGAGTTCGGGACGGGCGCGCTGAAGATCACGCCCGGCCACGACCCGAACGACTTCGAGATCGGCCAGCGGCTTGGTCTGCCCATCATCAACGTCATGAACAACGACGGCACCTTCAACGGCAACGCCGGCCGGTTTGATGGCGTCGAGCGATCGGAAGTCCGGAAACAGCTGTGGGCCGACCTCAAGGTGGGTTTCGTAGTTTTCATGCAGTTATGCAGTTGTGCTGCTTCTCTGCCGTGTAGCAGGGCGTCCGCATGGGCGTCTGCATGGGCGTGCAACCGTATAAAGCCAAATCCGCACATCTGGCATGCGACTTGACTGGGACCAGCTCCCAGACAAGTGTTGTAATCACCTGCCACATTGATTTGGTGGGCGACACTTCAAGTGCTCGCTGTCGCGCAGGCAGAGGGGCTGGTGATCAAGGAGGAGCCGTACACCCTGCGCGTGCCGCGCAGCCAGCGGGGCGGCGAGGTGGTCGAGCCGCTCGTCCGCGACCAGTGGTTCGTCAAGATGGGTCCCCTGGCGGAGCGCGCCCTGGCCGCCGTCGCGGAGGGCGACGTCCGGATCATCCCGGAGCGCTTCGAGAAGACCTACAACCACTGGCTGGAGAACATCAGGGCGCGCGTCCCTTTGCGCTCTGCACACCCTTTACGTCGGCTGACTTGCCGCATGCATTGTCGCATACAGCCAGCCACTGCTTGAACGTAACTACAGTCCGGGATGTGTTTGTGCTCACCTTCCGTAGGTCGAAGCCCGCAGTTTTCAGCCTGACACCTGTTTGCGAGCGCCAGGGTCGTAGTGCATGTGCATGGCTTCATGGCGATGCAAAAGTGGCCACTGATCGAGAAAACAAAGTGGAATGATGTGAAAAGCAATGGCTGCAATGACGTGGGTGCAGGACTGGTGCATATCGCGGCAGCTGTGGTGGGGCCACCGGATCCCGGTCTGGTATGTGTTCCTTGACGAGGCGGCGGCGCAGGCCTCACCCAACGGCGTCAGCGACGAATACGTCGTGGCGCGCGACGAGGCTGAGGCCTACTCCGAGGCGTGCAGACGGTGAGCCGTCGTATCTGTCGCCTCCGGTGCTGGCAAAGGCACGAGCCCCGGTACTGGTCGGCTGGCTCTGTGGTGAGACGCACGGTGAGACGCACATCAAGCTAATTAGAAGCGTTCACGTGCCGCTTTGCACCATCTCTTGCAGGCCAGTTTGCTGGCCTGCTGAGATACAAGCAGAGTCTCGAGCTCCGAGGTTTGGTGTACTGTACTGACATGTCCAGCTTACGCCTGGTGCTCCACTGCTCAGGCACGGCCCAGACGTCGCGCTGCGGCAGGAGCAGGACGTGCTGGACACCTGGTTCTCCTCGGGACTCTGGTGCGTCCCTCTGTCAAGACTGCAGTGAGGCGAGCATCAAAGAGAGTGCTCACCGCAGCTCGACGCCGATGTCCCGCTTTGGTCGGCTTGTGTCGTGAGAGATCTGCAGAGGCTCCGACTTGTCATGGCAGGACTGCTGCTGCTTGGACCCCAGACATCGTGCATGCTGCCTGTAGCATCACACAGCATCGCGTTGCTCGCCGCCCCATCACCGCATATGAATGGGGCCAGCAGCCCTGCTACATGAGTTGCCAACAAGTGCTCGCTTTCTACATCTGGTGGATTCGAACTGGCCAGAAGGCTTCCTCGTCACCACTGTGAAATGCGCGCAAACCTCATTCTGCTCAGACCCGTGACTGTCGCAGGCCGTTCAGCACGCTGGGTTGGCCGAACGAGGGGGCGGCGGACCTGGCGCGCTTCTACCCGACCCACATGATGGAGACCGGCCACGACATCCTGTTCTTCTGGGTCGCGCGAATGGTCATGATGGGCCTCGAGCTCACCGGCCAGCCGCCATTCCGCACCGTTTTGCTACACGGCCTGGTGCGTGGCTGTTCTCATTCTTTCGGGCGCCTTGCTGTAAAATGGCCAGGATTGGCACGCAGCGGCATGTGTCCGCCATACAGCAGATGTGCAGCAGAGCCGACCATGCAAGCCGGTGCATGCGCGCACCACTCATATGCTATACAGCAGTAAAGAATTGCCTTCCGGTAGAACAGCTGCTCGATGCCTGATAACGCATGCGCCAGTTTGTGGGCACTTGATGCGCAGGTGCGTGACGGGCAGGGGCGCAAGATGTCCAAGTCGCTGGGCAACGTCGTCGACCCGGTCGACACAATCGCCGAGTATGGCACGGACGCTCTGCGCTACACTCTCGCCACGGGTGAGTAAAACCCTGACTCAAACCGTGCGCTGAGCTCAAGCCGGGGTTGCTGGGCGATGTGTGCTGAGGTGATGAGCAGACAGGTCTGAAAACATGCTGTCTGACTGATGTGCATCGCGATGACAGCTCAACAAGTGTCTCACGGTGCACAGCCTCTATGAGGGTGGTGCTGCACGGGCTTCGGTTATCGGATGGGCGCAAGAGCGTTCACCTGGTATGGCGCAGGCAATACCCTGGGCCAGGATCTGAACCTGTCTCTGGACCGGGTGCTGGCGTCGCGCAACTTCGCCAACAAGCTCTGGAACGCCGGCAAATTCATCGACTTCAACCTCGCCCAGGTGCGGTGGCTAAAAACCTGTCTTTTGCGCTGCACGCGTGCGACCTATGTGCTTCATGTTGTAATGGCTTGCACTGGAAAGTCTGCCGTTTGTACCTACTTGTGGTGATGACTAGACATCAGATGTTTGCGTGCAAAGGGTTTCATAGATGCACAGCAGCGTCGTCCGTAGTTCCTTGCACCCATCGCTTGTTCCAATGTGCAGGTGTCAGACGCCGAGTGGGAGCAGCTCAGGGACGCCGACTTCTCGTCGGCTGCCAGCCTGCAGTCGCTGCCGCTGACGGAGCGCTGGATCGTTAGCGCGCTGCACGCGGTGCGCACTGGGGCCATAGCGTATGTGCCAAGTATGGTGCTCGAAGCTGCCACTGGTAGAGTCAGGGGCAATGCTGCAGGCTACCATACCCCAAGTGCTCGAGCATAGACTGTAATGCAGAGCACATGCATGTCATAAGATTCATCAACTCGTACCCTGGTATAGGTTGCGGACGAGAGCACGCGGCTGCACGAGAAGCTGGATTTCGGTGAGGCCGGCCGCACGCTGTACGACTTCTTCTGGGGGGACTTCGCCGACTGGTACATCGAGGTGGGTTGCCGAGTGTTCCTGGCCTGGCCTCCTGAGTACATATGTTGCTCGGTCAGACAGCTGATCGTCATGTGCTTGGTCCGAGCCTCACGGTGACTGGGCAGCCATACCTGCAGAGTATCTCGCTGCAAAGCATGGCCTCTGGGACCACTGTCGCTGACACCGTCTCCGGGGAGGTAATCTGGGGGTATGGATGCCCTTACACCGTGGGCCTTACTACTCCGAGGCATGAAGTGTGAGGCTAAACGTGACCTGCAGGAAAACTGCGAATCCATGGCGTTAGACTTTATCAGGTTAATGCCACCAACACATGTGCTGATTTCGTGTCTCCCACAGCCTCAAGTTCTGTCACCATTGCGGCCAGTCTGAAACGCGGCGCGATCTTGGGAGGTTGCCCCGTCTCTGCTGTCGACGGAAATATCGTGTTGAGGAGCTGCAATCACAGGCGGCCAAGTCGCGGATGTACGGCGCCGACCCGGAGGCCGCGGCGGTGACGAGGACGGTGCTCGTGTATGTCTTCGACGCCGTGCTGCGGCTGGGCCACCCGTTCATGCCCTTCGTCACCGAGCAGCTCTGGCAGGCGCTGGCGCACCGAGGTGAGGCAGCGGGCTTCAGGGCGAAAGAGGCTGGCACCCGCTGTGCATGCCAGTGACAGCGTTCTGCATGGTTCGCCGTACAACGCCGCATATATGGGCGAGGCAGCTTACCCAACGCTACCATGGGCGACCGTGCTCCGCCTCACAGGCGAGCGCACGCCCGACTCTAAACCATTTAAGCATGCCTTGCCTTGTCTCATTTGCTTGTGATGACGAAGCTGAGGGCAGGGCAAGCTCTAGCGCCGATCTTGCAGCCGCTCGTAGTGGTACGACTTGCTACGCTCTCCACAGGGCCGGCCCTCATCACAGCGTCGTGGTCGGCGGCCTCGGCGGCGCAGGACACACAGGCGGCTGCGCAGTTCAGCGCGCTGCAGGCGATCGTGCGGGCGGTGCGCAACGCGCGCGCCGAGTACGGCGTCGAGTTGGGGCGCAAGATTGCGGCCACCGTGCTCATCAGGGGCGACGAGGCGCTGAGGTGAGGTGCCGGGTTGTGACACCGCGTCGTAACGTGACTCATGGCGGCCGCGTGGGATGCTGTGCACTTACAAGCCCCAGCCCAGTGGCATGCCCAAGGCACTGCTAGCCTTCGATCGCAGCCTGAGTTGCTGCCGATTCCGATGCAGCGGCTTACGCACGCACAGAGGAGAAATATTATGCCTTGTACAGATCTTGGGTTGTCGGATCAACGTCCTCCCACATCGCATAGAGGCCTCTTAGGAGCATCTACGTCAGTGCATCTGCAAGGTGGCAAGCCATTCTGGCGTGGTTTGTCCAGCAGCTGCAACCCAGTGCCCGCAGACGATGGCTCAAGACCTGATGCCAAAACATCATATCACCGGACGTTCAGTGCTGTCGGCCACCTGCAGGGAAGCCGTCGAGCGGGAGCGGGACGTGTTGGCGCTGCTGGCGAAGCTGGAGCCGGCGCAGCTGACCGTCGCCTCCGCGAAGCCCGGCGGCGGTGCTGACAACAGCGGCAGCCAGATCGAGCTTGTGGTTGCGGACGGCATCGAGGTGTTGCTGCCCATGGCAGGTGCGAGGCGTGGTACTCGGTCATCATGAAAATGCTGCCCAGGTCTATGACAGGCACCTGTGCCCAGCGGGACGGTGCAGATTTGCACAACAAGTGAACAACACAGCAGCAGATGAGAACCGGCAGTGAGAGTCGTCACTTGGGAACGCAAAGCTCTGCCTCACCGGACGCTGACGCTATCCATCGAATTGCTAGACCGTTGAACGTGTGTTGCCAAGATAAGTGTTTTGTTTGTTGATCAAGCTTAAGGTCGGAGGCACATCAAGACCATCCCTTTTAGGCTGAGCATTGACAGCAATGGTGCTGCGCACACGCTAGCCCACAATGATGAGAGTTCTTTGACGATAATAATAACTTGTGTAATCGCAGGTCTGTTCGACCCGGTGAAGGAGACGGACCGGCTGCGCAAGCAGGAGGCGAAAGTGCAGAAGGCCCTGGCGGGGCTGCAGGGGCGGCTAGCGAACCGGAGGTTCCTGGACAACGCCGCGCCGGCGGTCGTGCAGGAGGTCAAGCAACAGCAGGTGGGCTACTGGTCTCATAAGCGGCATATTGAGCTAGCGAATGTTGCCGGCCAAGATTGGCAGCATTACAATTCAGCAGCAGGCAACAGCATTGCCAGGCGTCTGTGGCAGTCATAGCCCTATCTGTGTGGTTATGCTGCAATGTCGGGGTAGCATAGGTTGTAGCGAGCGAGCCACGAGGCTCCACCCGCACACTGATGCAAGCTGCCCAGCAGTGGGGAGTGCCAGCCACCGTCCGCTGACCGGGTGCACCATTGTGTTTTGCAGGCAGAAGCTCAGGAACAGCTGGCCATGGTGGAGCAAAAGCTCGCGCAAATGGCTGAGCTGGCAACAGCATGAGAAGCAAACAACCCTTCAGGTCATGTTGTCGGACAACTTCCGATATGCCGTGCGCAAAGTGTGCTTCGTTTACAGGGCGCTTCGACCATCGGGCAATTAAATTGATCCACCAACCACCTGGCCAAGCTACAGGCAACTACATACTACGGCAACCACATGCACAAAAATCATTCGCACCATGCATGCACGACAATAAAAGCATCATAACTCAGCGCGGACAGACAGTGGAGCACAACGCCGCAAATCAGGTCGACAGCAGAAGGAAAACATGCATACAATACACCTCGCCACTAGACACAATGGACGAGCAGGGCAAGCCGTCCATAATTCGCCACACAAAAACACAACATCATTCCGACTGGCGCTGGGTCACATCGGCCGTCGCTGCCAGGCGGTCCAGCGGCGTCGGCTCGTCGTGCGCCTGCGATATGCCCTGCGCTATGCTCTTGAGGTCCGCCAGCGCCTCCACCGTGCCCAGCTCCAGCGACGTGGCGCCCAGGACGCCCGGGCTTGCCTGTGCCGCCTTGCCGCGCTCCCGGCTGCAGCAAAACGGCCCCCGCACGTGGTGCATCAGGAGCTACTGGCAGCGTACCGGAATCAGCTCGGAGTCATCGTAGGTCTTCTTACGGCAACAACCTGCAGCTTGCACGCTGCAAGGCTCCATACAGGTACAATGACGAACCTGCGGGTCACGAGCGGTTTGAGAGGCGTCGCCACGCGCTCCAGTGGCGCGCCGTGCTGCTGCTGCTGCCGCTGCTCTGCCGCACGCTGTGCGTGGATGCGCTTGAACGGCTGCCCGTCGTCGCTGTCATCGCTGAGGGCGCTGCTCGCGAGAAGCTCTGCGCAACATGGGATGACCACTTTCGGCAGCCCAGCACAGGAACGTTCGAACGCTCGCGGAAGGCAAGTGTCGAGGGCGCGGACCCTAGGGAGGGGATAGCTTGGGAGCACCGGAGGCACTGGCAAGCTTCACGTGAAGTTGCTATACTATATGTGGGACAATGAAGCTTGTAGCTGCAGCACATGCAATGCCCTTCTCGAGTGACGCAGCAGCACCATTTTCGATGCACTTCGTGCATGCGGCTTAGCAATATGGTGTGATGGAGCAGAGATCAGCGGCTGTGCACAGGTTGCGGATAATCCAGACTGCGGCCCCGCACCATCGTCTGCGCTGCTGAGTGCTGTCCCGCCGCCACCCCGCTCGGACCGCCGCATCAAAGCTGCTTTGGCGCTCCAGGCAGCCTTCTGCTGGGCCGAGAGCTGCGCCCAGCGCTGACCCACCAGCTGCGCAGCAAACACAGTTTCAGCGCCTTGAAAGCAGCTCAGCTTGACGAGTACTGGCGAAAGCTGCATGCACATACGGTGTCTGTAGCTTGTCAATGCTGTTGGCTGCTGCGTGCAGCACCAAAATCAGCGTGTGCTGCTGACAACGCGTGATAGGGGGCATGCTAGGAGCAACATGGCTGCGGCCGCACAGAGGGGTTTACACAAAAACAACGTCACCTTCTCAATTTGCACGGCAGCTGCGCCGGGGTTGGCAGCCCGCACCCGCCCGCGCATCTCAAGCCCGTACGCCGTAAATGCAGTCCACCCGCGGCTGCGCGGTTTAGATGTTAAGCCTCAAATGCATCGTGCGAAACGACATCATCTCCAAGTAATGCATCATGTGACATGACGTCTTTTTTGAAACTGCTTCTGGACATCACGCTACATGTTCACACACCATTAGGAGGCAACCTTGGATTGGTCCAGGGGCTTTATGCGCTGGGCCCAGCAGATGCTTCTGGCGGACTTGCAGCCAATATCAGACACTCGCAGTTGCACGGCCGGGGAGACGGCACCCTCGGCGCTGACGGGGCGGAGAACGTCGGCGGGGCGCCTTCGCGGGCACGGGATGCTGGGCGCCTGCTAATGGCTCAACAGGCAACGGCTGCTCGTGCACGGCGCCGCCGTCCTCACCCCTGCGCTGCCGCTTTGACTGCGGGGCGCCGTGGCCGCGGTGCTCCGCGACCGGCACGCTCATGTCGGTCTCGAAGCCCTCATCGAAGTACACGAAGTCCCTGACACGCGAAGCAAGTAGAGGACGTGGTGGCCCAAACAGGTTGCGAGATGCGGGGTCAGTTGAGGGCGCGGCAGGACCAGTAGACAGAGGCCATGATGAGAGAGAGCGTGCAGGTGCTGCACTCGTCGAACCGGGTCCCCAACGGGGTTAGGGTCAGGTTTAAGGTTTGGGGTTTGGGTTCGGGTCTTATTGAGGCGCTAACCCCTCCGGGGTCGAGCGGGCGGCACCGCGCTGGCTGCTGCGGGTGGCGCGGACAGGCCGGGCTTCCGGCGTCCCGTCTCGGGCGGACTCACCTGCCAATGGTGATCAGTCTGTCTGCCCTGCCCCACTTCAAGTGGCGGCGACCACCGCAGGGGATACGTGGGTGACGGTCATGTTCAGGGTCATGCACAGGAAATGAACACGAGGCTGGCGCCTCGGCCGGGGTTCAGAGGCAGCGAGTTGCTGCGGTAAGCGCAATTGGAGGAAAAGCACCGTTTGCCCGTGTCTGATGCGCTGGCGAGCGCCCGGTAGCATCGCGTCGATGTCTGTTGTGCAGTTGTCCGTGGGCTGCAACTCCTGCAGCACGCCGAGCACTGGCGACGACCCATCACTTGCGCAATGGGAGAGCCTCAGTAGCGCGC
>JAABUX010002879.1_pt1 | contig 23582 bp, 16 predicted proteins | sample 5561851 | NCBI WGS metagenome assembly JAABUX01 (sample SAMN10711883, study PRJNA513361) | rock metagenome | isolation source: Antarctica rocks | place: Antarctica: Victoria Land, Richard Nunatak red sandstone | collected 2016-01-03 | reverse complement strand
GCCAGTCGACTGTTTCAGTCGCCTCGTCGATGGCCACCATTATGTGTGGAGACAAACGTTCTGATTTTTTGCTCCGCTGGTGCGAACTTTCTTCTCGAACAGCATCATCAAAAGCGCCCAAGAGCCATTTCGTGGCCGGCAGCGCCCCGAGGGCTCAGACTAGATAGCGATGCCGGTAGGCCACCAACGCATTCCAACTCCAGGCTACTTTCGCGAAGGATAACCACCATGACCATGCCCCTCGACGCACATCGACAAGGAAGAGAGGACTGTGACCCTCCTTTTATCGTCGCCGAAACGCCGACGATCATCAAGCTGGCGCGGCTGTGCAGGGACGATTCCGTCTGCTCCCTGCGTCGCGAGCCGTACACGCAATGCTTCTGCCTGGAGTTGTTCCACCGCGCGATCGCGGAGCGCGACAACGCCGCCTGGACCGCCATTTATGAGGGGTACACCGGCCTGGTGCGCCACTGGCTGGGGTCGCCGCCGGACGACAGCGACGAGGAGGTGAGCGCCGTCTTCGAGCGCTTCTGGCACGCGGTCGACGGACCTAAGCTGGAGACTTTCCCCTCGCTCGCCGCCGTGTTGAGTTATCTTAGAGCGTGCGCCCGCGCGGTGCGGACGGACCGGGCGCGTGCGCGGCGCGCGCGCGGGGTCGAAGGGATGCTGGACGACGCGACCTACGCCCTCCCGGCGAGCTATGACGTGGCGGAAACGGTGGCCGGGCACATCGACGCGGCTGGCCTCTGGGGGACGGTGCGATCGCTGCTCTCCGACGAGCGCGAACGTCTAGTGCTGTATCTCTCCTATATCATGGACTTCAGCCCGCGCGAGATCCAGGCCCGCCACTCGGGGCGCTTCGCCGACGTGACCGAGGTGTACCGCCTCAAACGCAACGTGCTCGACCGCCTGCGCCGCGCCCCCGAGATTCAGGCCCTTGTTCATCCCGCGTGACAGAATCGCCCGAAAAGGATGGGTGGCATAGTCATAGCGCCCTGTAGGTATGACGGGTACAGCGTGGCGCGCGTAGCATAGCGTGGCGCGCGTAGCGTAGCGTGGCGGCAACGTGGCTCGCTAGAGTGTTACCAGCAGCGCTTCGACGATGGCCTCCCCCAGGGTAAGCGCCCGACCCTCCGCCCATATCACGACGAACACATCGTCCCCGAGGCCCACGCGCGCCGCCGCCGAGGCGCGATCCACGGCGGGGCGGTCGACCGGCGCGAGGGGGACACCCATGGTGTCGCGCAGGACGGCCATGGCGCCCAGGAGCCGTCCCGCGCGCTCCAGCTGCCCACGCGCGGCCGCTAGCCCGGCCAGGCGTTCGATGCACCCGACGATCCCGCTTGTATGACCAATAGCATGGTACAGCGACAAGCTCTCGCGGTACGATGCGAGAGCCTGCTCGGCGTTTCCCCGCCCGTGCGCCACGTCGCCCAGCCCCGTGCGCGCCAGCGCGATGCCCCACTTGTTCCCCAACTCATCGAACAAGGCCAGGCCCTCCGCGAAGAAATCCGCCGCACGGCCCTCATCGCCCTCGGCATGGGCGATCATACCCAGATTGGCGAGCACGCCCGCGCTGCCTCTCTTCTCACCGAGGTCGCGGAACATGGCCAGGCTGTTCGCGTAGCGCGCCGCCGCCGCGCGCGTATCTCCCCTCTTACGCGCCACGTCCCCCAGGTTGCTGAGCATATATGCGACACATTGCGTATCGTTCCTGAGGACCATGCACTCGTCGTACAGAACCACGGCGCGCCCGTAGTCGCCCTGCTCCTGCGCCACATCCCCGAGAATATTGAGGACGCCCGCCAGGGCGCGCCCGTCCCCCAACTGCCGCGCCAGCGCGGCGCACTCCTCCGCCAGCGTCGCCGCGCGCCGGTACTGCCCCTGGTCTATCGCCACGACGGACAGGAAACGAAGGGGCGTCACGCGGCCGCGCGCGTCACCCGCGGACGTGGCGCAGGCGAGGGCTTCCTCCGCGTATAGCGTGGCGGCGCCGTAGTCGGCCTGCTCGTAGGCCAACCAGCCCGCCCCGTGCAACGCCTTCATCCGCGCCGCGCCGTCGCGTAGCGCGGGCAGGGCCAGCATCGCCTCGAGCCAGCGTCGCCCTTCCTCCAGGTAGCCGCGCATCTGCCAGAACAGCCACAGGGCGCCGGCGAGGCGCGGCCCGCCCTCACCGGCGTCCCTCTCGCGCATCCATGTGAGCGCGGCCCGCAGGTTGTCGTGCTCCCGCTCCAGCCGGTCCAGCCAGATCACCTGCTCCGGCCCGCCCAGGCGCGGCTCCGCTTCCTCGGCCAGCCGCAGGAAATACGCGGCATGCCGCCGGCGCGCTCCCTCCGCCTCGTCGCCCTCTTCGAGCCTCTCCACTGCATACTCGCGGATCGTTTCGAGCATGACAAAACGTTGCTCGCCGCCCGCCCCTTCCTCCGGGCGCAGCAGACTCTTGTCGACCAGCGAGGACAGCCCACCGAGCGCGTCGCCCCCGGCGTCCAGCAGCGCGGCTTCTACCTGGTGGCCCGACTCTGTAGCGGCGCCCGTCGCACGGACGGCCGCGGCGGCCTCCGGCGTGCAGCCGCCGCTGCACGCGCCGAGGCAGCGGAAAAGGGTCTGCTCGTCGGGCGCGAGCAGGTCGTAACTCCAGGCAATCGTGTCGCGCATCGTCCGCTGCCGCCGCGGCAGGTCTTGCGCCCCGTCTGTGAGCAGCGGCAATCGCTTGTCCAGACGCGCCAACAGCCCGCGCGGCGTCAACGCGCGCAGGCGCGCCGCCGCTAGCTCGATCGCCAGTGGCAGCCCATCCAGACGCCGGCACACCTCGACGACCGCCGCGGCGTCCGCGCCGGCAGCCTGAAATCGGGGGCTCATCTCCCTGGCCCGTTGCACGAACAGCGCGGTCGCGGGGTAGTGGGAGAGGGTGTCGCCGTCGAGCGGCGCGTCGCGGGCGGGGACGGCGAGCGGGGGCACGGTGTACTCCTGCTCGCCGCGCACCCGCAGCGGCGCCCGGCTCGTCACCAGTACAGTGAGGCGCGGGCACTGCGCCACCAGATCCGCGATCTCCGGCGCGGCCGCGACGACCTGCTCGAAGTTATCCAGGACCAACAAGATGTGCCGCGCGCGCAGGTGCGCCAGCAGATCCTCGCGCCGGACGCGTCCGCCTTCCTCGCGCAGCCCCAACGCCTGCGCCACCGCCGGCAAGACAAGCGCCAGGTCGCGCACCGTCACGAGCGAGCTAAAAGCCACTCCGTCGGCATAACAGTCGGCGAGCCGTGCGGCGATCTGCACGGCGAGATGCGTCTTGCCGACGCCGCCCGGTCCCGTCAGTGTCAGCAGCCGCGCGCGCCCTGACTCCAGCAGGGACGTCACCGCCGCCTCGTCGCGCTCCCGGCCGACGAGGCTCGTCGGCGGCAGCGGCAACCCGGCGGCAGCCACGGACGGCTCATCGCGGGCGCCCGGACCAGCAGATACGACTTGCCCCACCGCGCGCTCGAACGCCGCGCGCTCCTCGGGACCAAGGCGCAGCGCGCGGGCGAGCAAGGACACGGTGACGGGGCGGGCGGTACGGTTGACGCCGCGCTCCAGATCGCTGATCCCACGCGTGGAGAGGGCGGCCCGCTCGGCCAGCGCCTCTTGTGTCAGCCCGGCGGCAATGCGATAGCGTTTGAGCAGCACGCCGAAAGCGATCGTGTCGGGCGTCGTCGAGGTCTGCATACAGTCACGCGTCCTTCACTGACGCGGCGAAACGACCGACTGTGCGGGATCGCGTCGGACCACGTTAGCGCCATCATAGCATGTCGCCGCCACTACCTTCCTTATGCGCCCTCCGCGCCTGGCTGACTAGTCCCCTGGACCCTAGCCGCGAGTCCGACGTTGAGGCGCGCCTCCCGGGGAACCCGGGGAGCTGGCTTCCTCCAGACCCCTGCCAACCACGGCGCGTGGGGACAGACGGGCGTGGCTATCTCGACAATGCACAGACCTTACATGCGTCCAACGAGATTGTGCGGGCTGGGGCGCCGTCCCCCCGGCGCGACCGCCGTCGCCGTGCGCTGCCAGCGGGGACCCCGCGGGGGAGGCCGTCGCAGTCGCAGGCATCTCTCTTCCGCGAAAACCATCTGGAAGTATGTAGGCTGGCGCGTCACGATTGCGATCGCGCGCTGTCTGTCGTATCCTCGGGCAAGGAGGACCACTACACATGGCGATGAAACAGAACGAGACGGGCGCGGCCACCGGCACGGCCGGGGGGCCGGTGGAGGAGCTGCGGCGGCGCAACAGGGCCGTCGAGGTCGAGGCCGAGGAGAAGGCCCGGGGAAAACAGCGCGCCAAGGGCAAGCTGACCGCGCGCGAGCGCATCGGCCTGCTGCTCGACGAGGGCTCCTTCGTCGAGCTCGATCGCTTCGCCCTGCACCGCTCCAACCTCTTCGGCATGGAGAACAACCGCGTCCCCGGCGACGGCGTCGTCACCGGCCACGGCACGATCGACGGGCGCGCGGTCGTCGTCTTCTCGCAAGACTTCACCGTGTTCGGCGGCTCGCTCGGTGAGGTCTTCGCCGAGAAGATCTGCAAAGTGATGGACCTCGCGGTCAAGATGGGCTGCCCCATCATCGGCATCAACGACTCGGGCGGCGCGCGCATCCAGGAGGGCGTGGTCTCCCTCGCCGGCTACGCCGACATCTTCTACCGCAACGTGCGCGCCTCGGGCGTGGTGCCACAGATCTCGCTCATCGCGGGACCCTGCGCCGGCGGCGCGGTCTACTCGCCGGCCATCACCGACTTCGTGGTGATGGTGCGCGACACCAGCAGGATGTACATCACCGGGCCCGACGTGATCCGAACCGTCACCGGCGAGGAGGTGACACACGAGGAACTGGGCGGGGCCGACACGCACGAGCGCCGCTCCGGCGTGGCCCACTTCGCCGCCGATGGCGAGGAGGACGCCATCGAGGACATACGCCGTCTGCTCTCCTTCATCCCCTCCAACAACCTCGACGACCCGCCCTACGAGCCGCCGGCCGACCTCCCCGACCGCGAGGAGCCCCGCCTGGCCACGCTGATCCCGGCGCTCTCAACCCGGCCCTACGACATCGTGGAGGCGATCACGGCGGTCGTGGACGAGGAAGACTTCTTCGAGGTGCAGCCGCACTACGCGCCCAACATCGTGGTCGGCTTCGCGCGGCTGGACGGCCGCCCCGTCGGCGTCGTGGCCAACCAGCCGCGCCACCTCGCCGGGACGCTCGACATCAACGCCTCGACCAAGGCGGCGCGCTTCGTGCGCTTCTGCGACGCCTTCAACATCCCGCTGGTCACCTTCGTGGACGTGCCCGGCTTCCTGCCCGGCGCGACGCAGGAGTACGGCGGCATCATCCGCCACGGGGCCAAGCTGCTCTACGCCTACGCCGAGGCCACCGTGCCCAAGCTGACCGTGATCACGCGCAAGGCCTATGGCGGGGCCTACGACGTGATGTGCTCCAAGCACATCGGGGCCGACTTCAACTTTGCCTGGCCCAGCGCCGAGATCGCCGTGATGGGTCCCTCGGCGGCGGTGGGCATCATCTTCCGCCGCGAGCTCGCCGCCTCCGACGATCCGGCGGCGACGGCCGCGGAGCTCACCGCCGACTACACCGAGCGGTTCGCCAACCCCTACTACGCGGCCGAGCGCGGCTACATCGACGCCGTGATCGAGCCGCAGCAGACCCGCCCGACCCTCATCCGCGCCCTCACGATGGCCGCGACCAAACGCGAGGCCCGCCCCAGCCGCAAGCACGGCAATATCCCGCTCTGATCCGGTTGCTATTCGTCTTGCTTTCGTGTACAATCGCGCCATGATCGAACAGGGTACGATATATCGTGATAAGGCTGAAGAGAGCTTGGCAGGAGCAGTAAGCGAGTATGCCAATGGCCGGTACAACAACTGCGCTAACCGCTGCTACTATGCTTGCTTCCAAATTGCTGTCTACGCGCTACAAGACGCGGGTATAGCGCCTACCGGTACGCGGGCTACCTGGGGACATGCTCAACTACAGGCGACGTTCGCTCGTGAGCTCATCAATCGCCGCAAAGTCTATCCCTCGGCCTTACGCGATGTGCTGCCCCGCGTCTATCTACTGCGGGAAGCCGCGGACTACAAACGAGATGTGGTGAGCGACGTGCAAGCCGTGCGCGCGCTCCAGCGCACGCGCGCCTTTGTGCAAGCAATCCAGGGACAAGGGGGAGAGGCGCCTTGACTAAGAAATACTTTGACCAGATTGACCAGGCGCGCCAAAGCGCCGTGAATGAATTGATTGGCATCATCAGGCAGCACTATCCGGCCGCGTCTTTTATGGTTGGACCAGGAGAAGACGACCCAGCGGTGACTCACATTACCACCACAGTAGATACTGACGACCCCGATGAAATCGTGGACTTGGTGATTGACCGGATGCTTGAATTGCAACTCGACCAAGGTATCCCAGTTTATGTTATCCCGATCCGCACTCCAGAGCGTGTAGGGGCGCTGAGGCGTCGACAAAAACATCCTATGGCTCAACCATCAACTGTCTTGCTCTCTACATCGACGCCGTGATTGAGCCCGTGGCAGACCGATATGACGACGCGTTCCTCTACACAGCCGAGGAACGGGCGAAGCGCGAACAGGTCCGTGAGTAGGCCCTCCGGGCGGCCGGTCCTACGGGACCGCCCGCCCGGAGGGCCTGGAGTATTTGATGGCGGGACGCGTCACGTCGGAAGAGTTGGAGGCGCGTCTCATCGGGCGGTACGCCCGCTAGAAGAGCACAAGATGGATTATAGGAACGGAGAGTCCGGCGCGCGGCCGCTCGTCAATATCGTGGGCGAGATGGTGGCGCTCGGCCCGTTGCGCCGCGATCTGCTGCCGCTCTACCTGCGCTGGGCCAACGACATGCCGTCGGCGCGCAACCTCAATATGTTGCCGCCGCACACGCTGGAGCAGGAGACGGCCTGGTACGACAAGGCTGTCACGGCCGGGGATGAGAAGAACTTCACGGTGTATGAGGTGTCCACGTGGCGACCGATCGGCACGACGGGCTTGATGTCCATCGAGTATCGACACCGCCGCGCCGAGTTCGGCATCCTGATCGGCGAGCGGGACTCGCGTGGCAAGGGCTACGGCACGGAGACGACACGGCTCGTGCTCGACTACGCGTTCACCGCGCTCGGCCTGCACAACGTGATGCTGCGCGCATTCTCTTTCAACAGGGCAGGGCTGCGCGCCTACGAGAAGGCAGGGTTCCGCGAGTTCGGTCGACGCCACGAGTGCTACTCCTCCCTGGGCCGCCTGTGGGACGACGTGCACATGGAGTGCCTGGCCGCGGACTTCACCAGTCCCGTCCTCGCAGCGACGCTCGCGCCGGATTATAGGTCGTGACGGATTACCACAGTCGGTTCATTGACCTGCCCGGCCTGCGCATGCACTACGTGGAGGCCGGGTCGCCGGACGGCGTGCCGGTCATCCTGCTGCACGGCTTCCCCGAGTTCTGGTACTCGTGGCGCCTGCAGATACCCGTCCTCGCGGCGGCTGGCTACCGCGTGATCGCGCCGGACCAGCGTGGCTATAACCTCTCCGACAAAGACGGCCCCTACGACCTGGACACGCTGACCGGCGACGTCGCCCACCTGCAGGATGCGCTCGGCCTCGCGCACAGCCATGTCGCCGGCCACGACTGGGGCGGCGCGGTGGCCTGGGCCTTCGCCGCCGCCTACCCCGCGCGCGTCGACAAGCTGATCATCATGAACGCCCCGCACCTCAACGCCTACGAGGACGCGGCGCGCCGCCACCCGCGCCAGCTCCTCAAGAGCTGGTATGTCTACGCCTTTCAGATACCCCGGCTGCCGGAGTGGGGCCTGCGCGCGGGCGACTACTATCTCTTGCGTCGCAGCCTCGCGCTGGTCCCCAACATGTCGGCCGCGGACATCGCGCGCTACAAAGAGGCGTGGGCCCAAACCGGCGCACTCGAGGCGACGATCGGCTGGTACAGGGCGCTGGCGCGCCGCGTAGTGGCGCGGCGCGGGCGCGTGCCGGCGCTGCGCATCACCAACCCGACCCTCGTTATCTGGGGCGAGCAGGACGCCTTCCTGGAGAAAGGCTGCAACGACACGCTCCCGCGCTACGTGACAAACCTCGACGTGCGGTACCTGCCGGCGAGCCACTGGGTGCAACTAGACCGGCCCGACGAAGTGAACCAACTTATGCTGGCCTTCCTGCGGGCCTGACACACCGGGATTGTGGACGTGGGCGCGGACATGGGCGGACGCGCCGTATACTACTGTGTATGAACGATGAACCACTCGTGGAGCCGCGCCACGCCGGCACGACCTCCGACCAGGAGGAGGCCGCCTACCTCGAGGTTGCCCTCGCCGGCGCGCGGGAGGGTACAGGTCTCGACGCGCCGGAGGGCCGGACACCCAAGCCCTTGTCGCCGCCGGCGCCCGAGATCGAGCCTCCCGCGCAGGAGACGGTGCTGGTGCTCGACTACGGTTCGCAGTACACGCGCTTGATCGCGCGGCGCATCCGCGAGTGCCACGTCTACTGTGAGATCCTGCCGCCCACCACGCCCTGGGCCGAGATCGCCGCGCGCCGGCCCCGCGGCGTGGTGCTCTCTGGCGGACCCGCCTCGGTCTACGATCCCGGAGCCCCCGGCGCGCCGGACGAACTATGGCGCAGCCCTATCCCCGTGCTCGGCATCTGCTACGGCATGGGCCTGCTCGCGCGCGGCTTCGGCGGCGAGATGGCGCGCATGGAGCGGCGCGAGTACGGGCCGGCCACAATAGAGGTCGAGCCGGCAGCCCTGACCCCCCGACCCGCGCTTCGTCGCGGATCTGACGCGGGAGAGGGGGAGCGGCCTGACATGTCGAGCGACGTTCTCCCCTCGCCCCTTGCGAAAGGTGAGGGGGGGAGGGGGGACGACGTTTTTGCTGGACTCCCCGCGCGCATCCCCGTGTGGATGAGCCACGGCGACAGCGTGGCGCGCCTGCCGGACGGCTTCAAGGTGCTGGCCCGCACTGAGAGCAGCATCGCCGCCATCGGCGACGACGCGGGGCATATCGGCCTGCAGTTCCACCCGGAGGTCGTGCACACCGTGGGCGGCCTCGCGATCATCGACAACTTCCTCAAGGGCGCCTGCGGCTGCGGCGGGGCGTGGACGCCCGCCAACGTCGTGGACGAGAGCGTGGCGCGCATCGCGGAGCAGGTGGGCGACGGGCGCGTCATCTGCGCTCTCTCCGGCGGCGTCGACAGCGCCGTCGCCGCCACCCTCATCGCGCGCGCCGTGGGCGACGGGCTGACGTGCGTCTTCGTCGACAACGGCCTCCTGCGGCAGGGCGAGGCGCGGCAGCTGATGGAGGTCTTCGGGGAGCATCTGCATATCCCCGTGGTCCACGTCGACGCCTCCGAACGCTTCCTCGCGCGCCTCCAGGGCGTGGACGACCCCGAGGAGAAGCGGCGCATCATTGGGCACGAGTTCATCGCCGTCTTCGCCGAGCAGGCCGGGCGGCTGCGGGAGGGGGGGACGCGCATCGACTTCCTGGCCCAGGGCACGCTCTACCCCGACGTGATCGAGAGCACCAGCCACGACACGGTCAACGCCGCGCGTATCAAGACGCACCACAACGTGGGCGGCCTGCCCGAGGAGTTGCCCTTCACCCTCGTCGAGCCGCTGCGCTACCTCTTCAAGGATGAGGTGCGCCTGGTGGGACTGGAGCTGGGCCTGCCCGAGCGCATGGTCTACCGCCAGCCGTTCCCCGGCCCCGGCCTCGCCATCCGTGTGATCGGACCGATCACAAAAGAGCGGCTGGACACTTTACGCGCGGCCGACGCCATCGTCGTGGACGAGGTGCGCAAGGCAGGCCTGTATCGCGCCCTGTGGCAGTCGTTCGCCATCCTGACTCCGATCAAGAGCGTGGGCGTGATGGGCGACGGGCGCACCTACCACGACGTCGTGGCCGTGCGCGCCGTCACCAGCGACGACGCCATGACAGCCGACTGGGCGCGCCTGCCCTACGAGGTGCTGGCATCTATCTCCAACCGCATCGTCAACGAGGTCCCCGGCGTCAACCGCGTCGTTTACGACATCTCCAGCAAGCCGCCCTCCACCATCGAGTGGGAATAGATGCGTGTCTTAATTATCGGTTCGGGCGCGCGCGAGCACGCCCTGGCCTGGAAGCTCTCCGGCGAGCCCATGGTGCGCGGGCTTTTTTGCGCCCCGGGCAACGCCGGGACCGGCCGCATCGCCAGCAATGTGTCCATCGCGGCCGACGACGCCGAGGGGCTGGCCGCGTGGGCCGAGAGCAGTAAGATCGACCTGACGGTGGTCGGACCCGAGGCCGCGCTCGCCGCCGGGGTGGTCGATCTCTTCGCCGCGCGCAATCTGCGCATCGTGGGGCCGCGCGCCGCCGCCGCCCGCATCGAAAGCAGCAAGGGCTTCGCCAAGGAGTTCATGACCCGCCACGGCATCCCCACCGCCCGCTTCGACATTTTCGACGACGCCGATGAAGCCCTTCGCCTGCTGCGCGCGCGCCCACTGGACGACTATCCCGTCGTGATCAAGGCCGACGGCCTGGCCGCCGGCAAGGGCGTTGCCGTGGCCGCCACGCCCGATGAGGCTGCCGCGGCCCTGGAGACCCTGGCGCGTCTGCCCGATGGCGCCGGCGCGCGCGTCGTGGTCGAGGAGTTCCTGCGCGGCACGGAGCTCTCCGTGATTGCCCTCACCGACGGCGCGACCGTGCTGCCGCTCCCGGCCGCGCGTGACTATAAGCGGCTGGAGGACGGCGACCGCGGCCCAATGACGGGCGGGATGGGCGCCTACTCGCCCCCGAGCCTCGCCACCGACGAGATCCTCGCGCGCGTGCGGCGAGAGGTGTTCGAGCCGGCCGTGCGCGGGCTGGCCGCGGAGGGCGCGCCCTTCACGGGCTTCCTCTACGCCGGGCTGATGCTGACGCCGGACGGCCCGCGCGCGCTCGAGTTCAACGCCCGCCTGGGCGATCCCGAGGCGCAGTGCCTGTTACCCCGCCTGCAGAGCTCTCTGCTGCCGCTGCTGTTCGCCGCCGCCGAGGGCGACCTGGCCGAGCAGACGCCCGTGTGGCGCGCGCAGGCGTGCTGCGCCGTCGTGCTGGCCTCGGGCGGCTACCCCGGCCCTGGCCTTATGGAGACCGGGTACGGTATCCTGGGGCTCGAAGAGGTGGAGCGCGGCGCGCTGGTCTTTCACGGCGCGACGCGCGATCCTTATGTGAAAGAGGATGCGCTGGTGCAGGAGTTGCAGAGGCGCGAGCGACCGAGCGGTTTCGCCATGTTTGGGTTCGGGCGCAACCGCACCCAGAAAATCGACCGCCAGGCCCGCCAGTCGGTGGGCGATCCCTTCAGCCGCACCATCACGGCGGGCGGGCGCGTGCTGACCGTCGCCGCCCTGGGCGATACCGTGTCCCAGGCCCGCGAGGCCGCCTACCGTAGCGCCGAGCGCATCACCTTCACCGACCGCTATTATCGGAGCGACATCGCCGCGGATGATTAAGAGAAGCGCCCTCGCCGCCTTGACCCTCGCCGCAGCCCTATTGTTGTCTGTCGCGGGGACGGGAAAGGCTTTATCCTTCACCGATAGGGGGCCGCAGGCCACCGCGACCCCGCGAAGCGGTTTCGTCCTACCGATCGCGACGCCGGCCCTGGCTCGGGCGACCCCGCGGCCGGCGGCGTCGCCCACGCCGGTCCCCACGCCGGCGCCGTCCGCGCTGCTGCCCCCTCTCTACTACCAAGTCGGCCCGCGCGTCTACGCGGCCTACCCCGACGGCAGCGGCGCCGTGCTCGTGGCCACGCTCCCGGCCAGCGCGACAATCCGGCCGCAACTCCTGCCCGACGGGCGTCTGCTCTATCCGACGAATGCGGCCGGCACGACGTTCGCCACGACCGACCGCTATGGCCGCCTCTCCGGGATCCGCACGCCCGACCTGTACGCGGGCGAGAGCGTCTGGACGGTCGCGCCCGCGCCGGACGGCCGCACCCTGGCCTGGCAGCTCTTCGCGCCGCTGGGGCTGCCGCGCTACACCCTCAACACCGGCGTGGGACGCGTCGTGCTGACGGAACGCTTCGGCGGCCGGGGCACGACCGTGCTCACGACCCGCGCGGACGCGCGCGCCTACACGGTGCAGGCCCTGCTGGGCTGGCGCCCCAATTCTCCGTACGGGTCGGGTGGCGCGACCTTGCTGCTGCAAGATCTCTACGGCGCCGTCGACCCGGCGAACGGCCTGACCCTGAACACGCCGCGCGGCCTGCTGGAGTACGACCCCGCCATCGCCGACGTGGTGAACGACTATCTCCCACCCCTCTCCTCCGACGCGCCGGGGCAGCGCGCCCTGACCGTTTCGGCGGACGGGGCCTGGATGGTCTATGGCGACGCCAACGCGCTGCCCCCCTCGGGCGAGGGCCCGCCGCTGGCGCAGCGCGTCGACGCGCTCAACCTGAACACGAATAGCCTCGCCGAGCTCGACACGTCGCGCCGCTACCCGACCAGCGAGGCGGTCACGACGACCAGGCGGCGCACGGTGGGCAAGCGCGTGGTCACGACGCGCATCACGACGGGGACGCTGCGCATCTATCAGTATTTCAGCCATAATGCCTACGTGGCGCCCGGCGACGGTCACGCGCTCTACACCCTGCTCACGGTCAGCTATCCGCCCGGGGCGCGGGTCCCGCGGGTGCGGTCTACGCGCGCGCTCGTGGCGACGCCGGCCGGCAAGAGTCGCACGGTCATCGCCAGGGACGCGCAGGGCGAGGGCTGGATCGACGCGCGCACGGCGGTCGTCGCGCGCGCCGACGGGCTCTATAGCGTAAACATCGCCTCCGGCGCCAGGACCAAGCTGGCCTCCGGAGCGTTTGGACAGATGCGCTTCATCGGGATGAGGGCGAGATAGTACATGAAGAGATCGGTGTGAGGGCGAGATAGTACATGAAGATAGTAGCAGCCTTTTCCGCGACCCTGGCAATCTGTTCGATCGCGCTGGCCGGCTATCCCACGCTGCACTCGGCGGCGTCCCCACCGGTAGTGGCGCTGCGAGGGCTGCCGGCCAGCCGGCCTTCGTCGCCCATGTCGGGGGCGCTGGCGTCGCGCCCATCGGGCGCCCACGGCAAGACGGCGACACTCGCCCCATCGTCGACACCCGGGAGCAAACGCGCCCCCGGCGGCACGCCGAAAGCGAGGGTCCGGCGTGCGACCGGCGCGCCAACACCGCGCCGCACGGCCACCCCAACGCCGACCGCGGTCGCGCTGCCGGCGCCAACGGCGACGCCGAAAGCGAAAGCGAAGCCGCATAAGGTCGGCCTGAACCAGGCGCAGTACGGCGTGTCGCACCGCCCCTATTCCTGGATGGCCCAGACGACGCTGCTGACGATCTACGGCCGCGCCTTTAGCACCGCGCCGGTGCTGGGCCGGCTGGGCATGGACGACAACTTCGCGCAGTTAGACTGGCAGATCCAGCCGTACGCCCGCGGCATCAAAGAGAACAACGGCGGCGCCGACCCGCGCGTCACCGTGCACCTGATCTACGCCATGGCCTTCCCCTGCGCGCAGACGGGCAATTGCCTGTACTACCTCGACGACGCGGGGGTAGACATTGTCAAGGACTACATCAAGGAGGCCGCGCGCCGGCACTGGCTCGTCGTCCTCGACGACCAGCTCGGCCTGTCCGACCCGGTCACCGAGGTCAAGCGCATGATCGACAAGGGCTACCTCAAGTACGACAACGTCGAGGTCGCGCTCGACCCCGAGTTCCGCGCCGCGCCCGGCCAGCCCACGCCCGGCATCCCCATCGGCACGGTCACGGCGGCCGAACTCAACAAGGCCGGGGCCATGCTCAACGCCTACGCCGCGCGCCACGACGAGCTGCACCGCAAGATCATGATGGTGCACCAGTTCCGCACGGACATGATCACGGACAGGGGGACGCTGCGGCAGGACCTTTTCTACGTCGACACGGTGTTCATCGCCGACGGCTTCGGCGGCCCGGGGCTCAAGGCGCACATCTACGACGAACTGCTCGGACCCGATGTGTCGCAGGGCATCCATTGGCGCGGCATCAAGCTGTTTCCCTTCAACCAGTACGAGGGCGCCGGGCACGGCGACTTCCCGGAGATGACGTGGCCGCAGGTCTTCGGGCGCGAGCCCGCCGTCGACACCGATGGCCTCAAGTACGTCGTGCGGCCGCTGCCGAACGTGGTCGTGATCGCCTAAATGCTTCCAGCTTGACTGTACGGAATAAGCCTGCGACTGCGGTCGCATGGCAGCGTACGGCGACTGCGGTCGTGCGACGTTGCGTGCGAGGTTCGCATCCCGCGACTATTGTTTGGAAGCATTTAGGGTAAGATCATAGACGCTACCATTTCCAGCACATCGGCCGTCGCCCGGGAACTGGCCACGGCGAAGGGGCGCCTCTCGCTCGGGTGGCGTCTGGCGTGCGACGTGGGGCTGCCGCTGGCGCTCACCCGGCTGGCGCTGCTGATCGTGACGCTCACGGCTCGGCAGTGGCCGCCCGCCGTGCGCTCGCTCATCCTGCCCGACCCTGGCCGTTTCCACTCGAGCGCCCCGGCCGACGGCGGCCCACTGCTCTCGGCGTGGTACCGCTGGGACGCCGAGTGGTACCTGCGCATCGCGGGGAACGGGCCTCAAATGGGGTACAGTAGCTACTGGGTGAACGCGGATCACCACTTCAGCGCCTTTGCCTTCTTCCCGCTGTACCCGCTGGCCGTGCGCGTAGCGGCCGCGGTTGTGCCCGGCGCGCTCGACGCGGCGCCGGCCGGGGCGCCCGCGCAACCACGGCTCATCCTCGCCGCGCTGATCGTCTCCAATCTGATCTTCGCGCTGGCGCTCGTGGCGCTCTACATGCTGGCCTTCGCCCGCGCGGGCCCGGCGGCGGCGCGCCGGACCACCTGGCTGCTGTGCCTGTTTCCGACGAGCGTCTTCTTCTCGGCCCCCTATAGCGAGGGCATGTTCCTACTGTGGCTGGCGCTGTTCTTCCTGACGCTCTACCGTCGCCAGTGGTGGCTGGCCGGCCTGTGTGGCGCCCTGGCCGCCGCCACGCGCTCGCTCGGCGTCCTGCTCGTCTTGCCGTACCTGGCGGCCTACGCGCAACAAGCCCTCACCCTCCACCCCCCTCTCTCTGACCGGGGGAGAGGAGGGTGGGGGGTGAGGGCGCTCTTGCCCGTCGCGCTGATCCCCTGCGGGCTGCTGGTCTATATGGCCTATCTCGGGCTGGTTTGGCGCGATCCTTTGCGGTTTCGCGCGGCCGAGGACGCATGGGGGCGCTCATTCCAGCCCCCATGGGTCGGCATCTACGACGGTCTCACCTGGTCGTTACAGCGGTGGCCGCACCTGGGGCAGCCGAACTGGCGTGGGCTCACCGACGCGATGTTCGCCCTGGTGTTTCTGGCGCTGACGGCCCGGGCCTGGCGCGAATGGGACTGGGCCGAGCGCGCCTACGCCGTGGTCTTCTGGATGTACGCGCTATGCCCGGCGAGCCTCGCCAAGGACCATTACTACTCCGACACACTTATTTCGATGGCGCGCCTCCTCCTGACGCTCGCGCCCCTGTGGCTCTGGCTGGGACGCTCGCGCGGGCGCACCCTCGCGGTCGCCCTGCCCTCGGCCCTTTTCTTCCTCGTCTACGCCGGCCGCTGGGTCCTGGGCGGATGGATCGGATAATTTTCTGTGATCGGTAGGGCGCGAACACGTCAGGCGCGCGATGCCGTGGGCACAAACCTTTCAAGGTCCTTTCCCTTCCATGCGCTTTCAAGCGCAGGTCTATCGCGCGTGCGCTCAACGTCGTGGCTCCTCCCTGTCCTCCTGCCCTTCATCTTCTTCCTGCCTTACCTCGGGGGCCGCGTCGTGCCGTTCGGCGTGGATATCGTGTTGCTGAACTATCCCCTGCTCTCGCTCGTGGCGCACGCCCTGCGCGCTGGCGCGCCCCTGCTGTGGAACCCCTATAGCGGGGGCGGCTATCCGCTGGCGCCCTTCAGCGCCCTGCCCTTCTATGCCCCGACGTGGCTGCTGATGGTCCTCCCCGTCGCCGCCGCGATGAGTTGGACCTACGCGCTCGATCTCGCCATCGGCGGGCTGGGCGCCTACGCGCTCGCGGCGCGGCTGGGGGTGCGGCCGGCGGCGCGCCTGGTCCCGGCGGTGGCCTACCCTTTCAGCGGCTTTATCCTGGCGCACGTGCTGGCCGGGCACTTCCTCGAGGTCGGGCTGATGTCGTGGTTCCCGGTGGCTCTGGCCGCGCTGCACCGGGCGCTCGACGCCACGTCCCAGGGGGAGGCGCTGCGGCGCGGCGCCCTCTGCGGGGGCGCGTTAGCCATGCTCGTGCTGGCCAACGGGGTGAGCTGGCTCATCTTCGTGGGGTATCCGGTCGCCCTCGTCGCGCTCGCGCTATCATTGCGCGCCCTGCATGTGGCGAGGCGCCAGGGCGCGGCCGGCCCTACCGTGGCCCGGTGCGCGCTGGCGCTGGCGGCGGCCGGGGCGGTCGCCCTGCTGATGAGCGCGGCCGTGCTGCTGCCCCTGCAGAGTCTGGTCGGCGAAACGCTGCGTGGTAGCGGACCGATGAGCTTCCCGCGCTTGACGCGCACCTCCGAGCCGCTGGCCGGGCTGGTCCTGGCCGTCGCCCCCGGCATCTTCGGCTCCGACGTGGCGGGCACGTATTGGTTCCCCAACGGCGACGCCTATTTCCAGGAGGTCTACACCTATATCGGGCTGCCCGTCCTCGCGCTTGCCCTGGCCGGCGCGGTGGCGGGGCGGCGCCGGGGCCTCGTCAGACTCTACGCCGCGCTCGCGGTCCTCGGGCTCCTGCTGGCGCTGGGCGCGCAGACACCCCTCTACGGGCTACTCTACCACCTCGCGCCCGGCTTCGACGTCGCGCGCACCCCCGCGCGCTGGATGCTCGTGGTCACGCTGGCCGTCGCCATGCTGGCCGGGCGCGGCGCCGACGTCCTCCTCGGCTCCGCCATCCGGCGCCGCGCGGCGCCGCGCCCGGGCCGCCGCCCTATCGACCATCGACCATCGACCATCGACTATCCTCTCCGGCCGCCGGCGTTGCTCGCGGCCCTGGCCGCCCTGCTGCTGCTCGGGCTACTGGGCGCCGCCGTCGCGGCGACGCTCCCGCTCGACCACGCGCGCGCGGCGTTGCGGGGCGTGACGCTCGGGCCGGCCCTGGCGCGCTTGCTCGTCGTGGCGCTGGCGACGGCGCTGGCGATCCTCACCGTCGCCCAGCTTCCGCGGCCGGCGGGGGCGGCGCTGCTCATCGTCCTCGTCGTCGCCGACCTGTGGAGCGCCAACAGGCCGCTGGTCCACCCACTCGATCCCGCGCCCTACTATCGAAACGCGGCGGTGGAGTTGACGCGGACGCGAGAGGGGGCGGGGCGCATGTGGTCGCTCGACCGGGCGGCGCCGTTGCGCCTGGGCATGATCGACCGGCGGACGCTCGACATCGAGGACTTCGCGCCGCTCACACTCTCGAGCTACTACCTCTTCACGCACCCCGGCGCCAAGCTGGGCCAGATTGATACGGGCATGGCGCGCGCCGACGACATCGCGCCCTACAATGGCCGCATCGCGGCGCTGCTGGGCGTGTCGATCGTCCTGTCGCGCCGCCCCCTGCATGACCCGGGGCTCACACTGCTGGGGGTTGTGCGCGCGCCGTACTATGGCCTGCTCAAGGGCGACTGGTCGCATCCCGAGGCGCATCCCGGACCTGCCTACGCCTACAGGGTGACGGCGCGCCTGCCGTTCGCACTACCGCTGTACACCATGCGCGTTGCGCCCTCCGCCGGGGTCCGCGCGGCCGTCTTCGCGCCCCATTTCGACCCCCTGCGCGAGGCCCTGCTCGACGACGCGCCGGGGTCCGCGCCCGCGTCCAACCCTCTGCTCGAGGCGTGGCGGCTTGGCCTGCGTCCCCCGGCGTCGCGGCCGATGGTCGTGGGACCAGGTGTCGTGCAACTCGGGCGGTCGGAGAACGGCGTCGCGCTGCGTACGACGATGCGGCGGACGGGGGTGCTGCTGCTCGACCAAGTCTACGACAAGGACTGGACGGCGACGGTCGAGGACGAGGCGACGGACGGGCGCCCTTTGAGAGGGACGCAGGTCTACACCGTCCCCCTGCGTCGCGCCGACGGCCTGCTCACCGCTCTACCCCTGACGACTGGGACGCACAGGGTCACGCTCGTCTACGCGCCGCCGTCGTACCCCCTCGGCGCGCTCCTCTCGCTGCTGGGCTATGCGGTGGTCATGGCCGCGGCGCTCGCGGGGCTGCGCGAGCGGAGGTCGCGGGCGCCCCAACGACCGGCCGGCGCGTAGCCCGACTGACGCTTGGACTGCCATAACATAACCTCCTACCATGCAAAAGACCCAACGACCGGCCGGCGCGTAGCCCGACTGGCGCGCCGGCCGGGACCGGTTGGACGAGGGCGAGGGCGAGGCTAATGCGGCTCCGCGCCCCAGATGAGGTGCTCTACGCCCTCGTTGTCTTTCCAGTAGAGCGTGACCCTGTCCCAGTCCGCGTAGGAGGTCATGGATGGGTTGTAGGAGTAGTCGTTGTACTCATTGAACGGCTCCGAGCCGGCCGGGCACGTCTGGGCGGCGGAGCCGGGCTTGCACCATATGATCGAGAGCGCATCGCTCGCGCCCCCATTGGCCGCGATTGTCTGGGTATTTGTGACATTGGCGCTGAACGCGATCGCGACATCGGCCCCGGCTATGGGAGCGGTGGGGGTGTAGATAGCGGCCGTCCAGTTGTTGTTGTCGAGCGGGGCGCTGAACCAGTTCTGGGGCCGCGTCGTATCGGCGCCGAACCAATAGCGCACGATCAAATCTTTGGCCGCGGCGTTTGCCTTGTCGGTATTGACAATCTGGATCTTGGGCACGATGTATCCGTCGCAGGGGTGGCCGGGGTCGCCGACCTGATACCGAATCTTCAACCCCTTTGGCGCGCCCTTCGGTAACCCCGGTATAGGCGTCGGATTACTGGCCGTTGTCGGCAGCGGCGTGGGCATCGTTGCCTGGCACGCTGTCGCGGTCGCCGTGGCGACGGCCGTGCTTGTCGTCGTCGACGTTGGCTTATTGGTAGCGGTCGGCAGCGGCGTACTCGTCCCTGTTGGAGGCGTCGCCGAAGGTGGCGGGGGCGGGGTGGCGCCGCCCCTCTCTGGGTCGTCCTCGACCGTCACCGTCACCGTCGCCGTCACCGTCACCGTCGCCGTCGCCGTCGCCGTCGCCGTCGCCGTCCTTGTAGCCGTCGCCGTCGCCGTCCTTGTAGCCGTCGCGGACGGCTCCCTGGTCTCCGTCCCAGCGGGCGCGGCCGGCGCGGCCGGCGCCTGCGTGCTCGTCGGCGGCGCTATCACCACGACCACGACTGGCGGGGATGTCGTGCTCGTCGGGGTAGCGGCCGGGGCGCTCGTCCCAGTCTGGGTGGGCGCTGCGGTCCCGGGCATACCCGACGGCGACGCGGCCGGGGACGCGGCTCTATCAGGGGGGACGGTCGTCGCCGGCGTCGGGGAGGGTGTGGTCACGGACCTGGCTAGCGGCGCGCCCGTGTGCGTCGCGACAGGCGAGGGCGCGGGCCGGTTGCCGGGACGCTTCGATGGCGGCTGGCCGGACGACAGGGGACATCGCGCTCGATCTCGCGGGCCTGCATCGTCCCATGCCCCGTCGGGGACCCCGATGCCTCGACGCCCTGCCCAACGCGGTAGGCCGCGATTGTCGCGGGGCTCACCCGCACGATTGTGCCCAGCCCATTCTCATCCACGACGGTGATCGTCCCGGCCTTGCGGTCCACCCGCGCCACCGTGCCCTCGACATCGATGCGCGCGACGCGCGCGGCGACGACCCGCACGGTTGTGGCCGCGAGCGCGCCCGCGCGCCCGAGGGCGACCTGCATCTCGATGGCCTGGCCGATCACCAGGCGAGACACGCGGGATTGCGGGCCGTTGGAGGCGGCCGAGGCGAGGGCCGGCCCGAACAAGGTAGCACCGTGTTGCGCGGCCGCCGGCTGGACGTCGGACGTCACGAGCGCGCCGGAGGCATCGACGACGATGGCCGCGCCGTTGACGCCGAGCACCTCCGCTCGCCCGTGGTCGAGCGTGCGCGCAACGACGCCACGCACGCGCCAGTGCTTGCTCGCCCCCCCGACCCCTCCCGAGCGCCAGTGCTTGCTCGAGAGCGAGCGCACGAGCAGGCGGGCATGGCCATGCGCATCGGCGGAAACGGCCAGCGTGTCGCCCGGACGCAGACCCCGCTCCTGCGCGCGCGACGAGAAGCGCAGGGGGATGAGGACCTCGCCGGCCGTGGCCAGATCGCCCGTCTGCCCCGCGTCGTGCAGGGCGACGAGCGTGCCGGTCCCGCGCCAATGCTTGGAGAACGTCCGGTGCTGATCGATCGATGGGCCGGCGGCGCGCGGCGGGGTCGCCGCGGCGGGCCCCAGGCCCAGCCCGAGGAGTGTGAGGGTCGTCACGCTGGCGAGCGAACGCCCTAATGGTCTGGCGCCGAGGCTCATACTCCGTGTCTCCTTGCCATGCTCATACTCCGTGTCTCCTTGCCATGCTCGTACGGAGCTGTCGAACGTTGGGGCGTGTGTCCGGGTCGATAGGGTCGATAGGGTCAATAGGATCGCTCAGGTGGTCCGTGGGATAGTCTGACTCAGACGCGACGCCGGCCGCATCCCCCATTAGGGGTATAGGTGGGTGGGGTAGTACTTTTGCCCCTCCCCAACGCGCGGCCTTGCTTAAGTACACGCTGGTTAATTTGCGTTGGGGCCGTACCACATGTTGAGTTGGCCCGGCGCGCCGGGCCGGATGGTCAGCGGTATTACGATGGTCACCGCGCGGCCCGTGCCCTCCTGCCGCACCGTCACCGGGATGAGGTCGGGCTGGCCGGGCGCGGTCGGCGACGCAAAGGCCGAAGTCTGCACGATGAGCGCGGGCGCGGAGGGGTCGCCGCGCTCGAATCGCGCGAAGAGATTGGCCGTTCGGAGCGTGGGCGCGACGGGCACAAAGGGGAGGCCTGTTGCGCAGAACTCGCTACAGGTTGGGGGTCTCCCGCACTTCTGGTGACGCCATTTCGCCGGAAAGCCAGGGAATACAAGGCGGAAACGGCAATGACCGATAGCTGTTACAATCGGGATGGTTCAACATATTCGAGTTATGTTTTGTGGCTCCAAAAATCTCGAATCGTTACCGCACACCTTGTCTGCCATGCGACATCAGTCGCAGGTCAATGCCCAGGGCTCATGAATTGTCGGGGCAGGCGTGTCCATGCGTGCCCGTCCGCCGGCCCGCCGCGTCGTTGGCGGGGGTCTGGGGGGAGGCATCTCCCCAGGTTCCCCGGAGGCGCGCCCCAATGTCGGACCCGCGGCTAGGGTCCGGGAGACCAGTCAGCCAGGGGCGGAGGGGGCGAGGAGGGGAGAGGTAAGGGCGACTTGTCACGAGCCCCGTATTGCCTCATGGAAGAATGTAACCCTTCGACGGGTTGTTGCCTCATGGGATATCTTACCGCAACGGGGCCATAACGATCGGCGAGGACGGCCACAGGTCAGCCTTGGAGATGTTGTGCTGCCGTGCCCTGACCTGTGGCCGCCGCAGCCGAAACGGGGTTCAAGGGGCAGGCCCCTTGGTCCAGCTGCGCCGGACAGTCGTTACCGCCGCCGGGCACGCAGAGCGGCTATACGCTGACGCGCTTGCTTGCGCTTGCGCTCCTCCCGACAGACATCGCAATAGGCGGTGAGGGGGCCACGCTCGCCCCGGATGACCGTCTCGCGCTCGCCACAGACGGCACATGTGATGCGCCGTTCTTTGATCGCCATGTCCGTCCTTTCGTTGTTACGCTAGTTTTCACTAGAAACTAGCGTAACATACAACGAGCCATAGCGCCGCTCACCCTGCAGCGGCCGCGACGGTGCTGTCGATGCGCAGCCGTAGGGCACCGTGCCCCCGCTGACCGAGGGGTGTGTCCTCATCGAGCCACCCATCGTCGAACGCGAGGATAGCCGTCGCGCGCCACTCACCGATGCGCCGCTGGAGGGTGCGGAGTTGCCCGTCGGGGTGTCGCGCGGGATCGCGTCGCTGCAACTCCAGGAAGATGGACTTTGCGGTGCGCTCCGGCTCGATAGCGAGCCAGCCGTGGATCTCGTCCCACTCGCCTGTGAACGGATCCTCGCGGGTCCGATAGGTGCGGGGCCCTGCGGCCTTGGTCCGCCGATAGGTGCGCGTGTGGCTGGTATGCGTGAGCCGGCTCAACACGTCACTCTCCTCACTAACGCCGGGCGCCAGGCCGCACGCCCCGGCGCTGAACCGCTCCATCGGCCCTGTCGGAAGCGGCGTCTTCACCACGGCATGCCGCCACAGCGCCTCCTGCAAGGTCTGGAGTTGCCGCAGCAAGCGCACCGGGTCGAGCGCCTCATAGAGCGTGTGCAGCCGTTCGCGCGACACGTCGTCGAGCACTCCCGCAGCCAGCAGGCGCTGGAGCGGGGTTTGGGCCGCGTCGTAGCGGCGATAGACGTGGCTGCCCTCCCGCCGCTTGAGTTGGAGTTTGAGCGAGGGCTGGAAGAAGTTGACGTACAGGCGCACCGCCCGGTACAACTCGGCGAGTTGGCGGTAGGCGCGCTCGCCCGCGAAGCGGTCATAGCCCACGAGTTGCCGCACCACGGAGCCGTTCTTCTGCTCGACGTAGCACTGGTCGTTCTTGCGGTACGCCCGCCCGCGCGTGAAGGTGATCGCCTCACGGGCGCAGTAGGCGAGCAAGTGGTTGTTCAGGAATTCGCCGCCGTTGTCGGTGTCCAGGCCCCGTAGCGGGAACGGCAGCAGGCGCCGCGCGTGGTCGAGCGCCTGCGTGACGGCCTCGGGGCTGCGGTAGGGCAGGGCGAGGCACTCGGTCCAGCCGGTCGAGACGTCGGTGAGCGTCAGCGTATAGAGGTAGGCCCCTTCGGCGCTCGTCCCGCAGTGCGCGACCAGGTCGGCCTCCATGAAGCCGGGGCGGACGTCATCCCACTCGGCGAAGGTGCGGATGGGTACACGGTGCTTGAGCAGCGTGCCGGCCTTGGTGGTGCCGATGCCATGGGGGCGATCGGCCGCGCGCACGCGCCGCAGGATGCGATCGGCGGTGGCCGGGCTGAGCGCCAGGAGCTGCGCCCGCACCTCGGCGGGGAGCGCGAGATGCCCATGCCGCTCCAAGGAGATCACTAACTCCGGCAGGAAAGGCACCAGACGCTTGGCGCAGACGAAATTGGCCGCCGCCCAGGCGACCTCGAGGGCCGCGACGACCGCGGGGCCATAGCGCGGCTCCCGTGGCCGCGTGATGGGGCCGACCGCAGGAATGGCTGGCTGCCCCAGGACACGGATGGCGTATTTGCGCGCGTAGCCCGTCGCGGCGACAAATTCATCGAGGATGTGGCGCTTCTGCGCCCCCCTCGCCTCGCGGTAGCGTGGGGCGACCTGCCCTAGGAGCTCGCGCTTGGCCTGGAAACTCATGATGGACCTCACTCTTCTCTCCCCTCCACGGTGCCGACGGCACGATCGCTTCGGGTTACATTATTCGTGAGGCAACATCTCTCGGAAAGTAAGATCTACC
>JAABUX010002878.1_pt1 | contig 23592 bp, 26 predicted proteins | sample 5561851 | NCBI WGS metagenome assembly JAABUX01 (sample SAMN10711883, study PRJNA513361) | rock metagenome | isolation source: Antarctica rocks | place: Antarctica: Victoria Land, Richard Nunatak red sandstone | collected 2016-01-03 | reverse complement strand
ATTGTTGAAGTTGCGCTCGTTCTGTCTCACTCAGTTGCACGGGTGTTGGGGCTAGTCTAGGCATGGGATTATCCTCATAGTTCAACCCTGTCTAGATAGTAGCTCTATTCCCGCCAAGGTCTACTAGCAACTAGCGGGTGGCACATTTACCCACTGCATCAACTTTCCATAACTCCACGGCTCCAGTTAACTTGATTGAAAAGATTACTGAACTTCGCTTTCCTCATTTTTGAATACATTTCTTTTAGAATATTTTCAATATCATCCTCGGAATTGATAAGTTCATATATTAGTGCTATAAATGAATATTTATAATAAACGATAAAGTTTTCCTCTTCATTTAATATTAGGGATCTAACTTGCTTGAAAAAGATAAGCATATCTTCAGATTTTCTGTTTTCAGAGCGGTAAAGATCGCATTTTACTGCACTACAGCAGGCAAGTACAGATAAATATGAACGATAGCTAGAACCAGCATCTTTTCCAAATCTTTGAAATACCCGAAATAATTTTTCTTCCCCTTCATCTTCTTCATTTTGTGAAGATTTTTGACCTTTTTCCAATCTTTTAAGAGCCTTATCAGAAGTTTGCTGAATCATAAACAAAGTTTCTAGTGTTGTAATTCCATCAGGGTCTGAATTCCAAACATCTTCTAACAAGTCTGAATATACTTCTCTATAATCTACATCTATAGTATTCCGCGGAGAACGGCTGAATAAAGCTATAAATAATGATCTAATTTCTTCGGGGGCTACTTGAATTCTATTAATACATTCTGTTAGCTCAAATATAGAAGCATTCGAATCTTTGATGGCGATTCCCAGAGTTTGTGCAACTTGTTCTATTGCTTGTGGACGGATATAGCGTGCTAACTCTAACTGAATTCGATTAATTTTATTCTGCAGGTTTGCTGCCTTAGTGATTTCCCAGGACTTTTTTGTTCCAGTAGCTTCTACGACCTTAACTAAAACACAAGCCGTTGGGCTAGGACATTCTACTAGGCACATTGTGGTTTGGCAACCGTTAACAATACTAGCTCTTTCTAATTTAATAGTCTTTTGATCTATGATAGAAATCTGGTCGGCTCTAAAATTAATTCCATTATTTTTTTCTAACATTGTTTCAGGCTCTTCCTGAATTGTTTTTAGAATTTCATCATTAACGTTTGACTCTTTTTCACTTGTAGAGAAATCTAAAAATTTTCTGATATTTTCAAAGAAAATTCCTTCATTATATTTTTCATACCAAGAACTTACTTCTGTAGCAGCAACAATTCCAATGTAAACACTACCATCTTTCAAAAAATTATCTTTGAAGTTTATATTTATGGTAGGTGGGACTCTAAAGCTTTGTTGATAAAGCTTTTGAAATATTTCTAGTATTTTGTTGCCGTCAAAAACGAAAATCCGTCCACTTTCCTTTAAAGACTTATAGAATTTATAGGAACTATAATCTGATTTTTCATAATTGTTCATTACAGTTTGCAGGCGGCTTGTAGTTACTATTAAAAAATAAACTTCTTCTTTTTTAGTTTCGTTGAACAAATTTAGTTGCTCTGTTTGACCAGGATTTTTGCTACCATTTAAATATCTAGAATGATAGTTCTCAAATTCAGTTATTATGGAATTAAAATCTTTTCTTTCACTAACTCCATATTTAGACTGAACAAATAAAAGTTTCTTTCCGTCATAAGATTTTGAGATTAAATCAACTCCAAAATCATGACTTTTCTTATTTTTTGTGGGTTTTTTAAACTCATTCTTTAATTCGGAAAATCCTATTAAATTTGCAGAAAATTCAGAAAATTTATCTCCTTTTGTAGTGTTATCTTTGATTTCCTTGAATTGATTTTCAAAGTGTGTGATTAAACTCGGGTAATCACGAATATACTCTGGGAAATCTTGGGCGCAATCTAATTTGTTACTTGCTTTCATGTTAGTTAATATAACTTAACAAATTGAATGGTTCATTTGCGTCTAATAATTTATCACACAACTGGTTGCGGGTTTTGGGTAAAGTTGACCCGAAACAATGAACGTTAAGGCCAAATTGAGCATTAGACAAGGCAAAACGATTTTTTTTGATGTTTTCCTAGCTCATTTTCCCAATATCCGCGTTTCCCAGGCACGACAAATCTGGGTCTCCCGCACCGAGACCTCAGGGAGAATGGATGAGGAGAGCATTAGCTCTGGCAGAAATGCCGGAGATTAATCATCGTGTAAGCCAGGCTTTTCATGGCATAGTGCAACTGACTGATACGCTCGAATCGTAGCAACAAGCGCCGAAACTTATCTTCCCAGGCGAACACCCGTTCGATGGTGAAAAATCGTTCCTGATAAAGAGCTGGGTTGAAAAAAGGCTGGCGTCCCAGGGCAAACGCATCTAAATCACTCTTGACAAAATACGTAACCGTTCAGGGGGGGATCAAAAAAACGTCCAATATGAAATCACACGTAATCAGTACGAAAACCAGTCTAGATTGGATTTATACCGGATAATTGTGAGTAGTCAAAAGTGCTATACTGGTCTGCAAATTGTCTTTTAGACATTTTAGGTACGATATTTTGATGCGCATAAAACCCAAAGCTTTTGCTTAGCAAGGCTTTGACGTTTATGCGCATGATGTACCCCCCCGTGAACGGTTACCAAAATACAAAGTTTATGAAACAACGAGAAATAAGGAATTTGTCGTTCACCTTGTTTAACAAGCAGCCTGAGTCAAGCTAGGTTACTTGTCAATAAGCAAAAATTAATGCGATTGAATCCCGGCTTATTGATACTGAAATAGCCTTATTGACGAGATGCGTTTGCCCTGGCTGGCGTCCACGCTTCGGAGTGCTTCTACCGCGAGGATTTTCAGGAATATTAGGAACCATGCCTTGAAAAGAAAATGGCTTTGCGGTTCGCCCGACTATCGTAAGCTGCATCCAGACTGACGATGGTCTTGTTCAGCTCGAGTCCGATATGCTTGGCGATGCGGGTCACTTGGGGCAAGGCTTTGAGCAACAGCGGCGACTCATTTCGATTCCCAGGGGCTGAAACAAAAGGGGCAATCACATTACAGTGGCGAGAGCAGTTGGCCACAACTTTATCGCCTTTGAAGTGCTTGTGCCCGCGCTCATCCGAGATTGTCGCCACCTTTCAGAGCCGCTGTGGTCGTCCCATCACCGTGGATGACACTGATGTCGAGGTATTCTTTCTGGTGAAGCTGCGACACAGACCCCGTGAAAATGGCATCGAAGCACCCATGAGCTTCAAAGCGCCTAAAGGCACGATAGATGCTGGTGTAGTGAATCTCCGGTCGCCCATCTTTATCCTTTTCGATCTTGCACTCTTTCCACTGACACCCGATGTACAACAGTTTCAGAATGTAGTTTAATATCGCGTGCATGCGGGAGCTTCGGCTGAGGACCGCGACTCCCACTGTGCAGGTGGGGTAAGACAAATTCCTCGAACTGCTCCAAGGTCAAATTCGTGGGAATCCCTTGCCAGGGTTTAGATTCAGCCATGATTACTCCAATTCTCGTCCAGCTAAAAAGACTGGAGTCACTTTAGCTTGAGTCGATGGAAATTAAAGCACATAGAGGCTTCCAGACAAATTCATCCACAGAGCAAAACCCGCAACCAGTTGGTAAACAAATGGCACTCAAATCAGCTAGATCTTGGACATCAAAGGCAGGCATTGATTTTTCACGGGTGCAACCCACTGAGCCGATTAATTGACCCCGAGTGATAATTGGTCCTGCCATCACATGCCAATGATCGGGACGAGGACAAATGATTGCCCACGCTTTAGGGGATGTCACCAATCCTTCATGGACAGGCGTATGGCGCTCTGCGATATAACGCGCCACAGGATTATGTTCAACGGATAAGGCAACGTTCAGCACTTTTTGAAGCTTGCGATCAGCTAAAAGCTGGTCGAAGAAAAAGATCCCCGATCGCTTGGCTGCAAAGTACTCACCAATTTTTGGTACGAGTTGCGATCGCAGGTCATCCTCATCCTTTACCTGTTGAATTACTTCAAATAGAAGCTGCAAGGAAATCCTCATACAAATGAAAAGAGTACTCGATCGAGGACTAGGCGTGGTGGGTTGCCATTCCTAGTATAAGGATAGATTTCGTTGCAGGCGAGGAGGATTGACGTATGACTGACTCACAAAAGCACATCATTGGTTTGGTCATGTATCCCGGCATGACCGCACTGGATATTGTCGGACCCCAGCAAGTTTTAAGTTCGCTGCCCCATGTCCAGATTCATCGCATCTGGAAAACGCTAGACCCGATCAAAACCGATGACGGCATGACAATTGTGCCGGATACCACCTTTGAAAATTGCCCGCCCTTGGACGTGCTCTGTGTCGGCGGCGGCTTAGGACAGATGGCAGTCGTAGACGATCCAGAGATACTTGATTTTTTCCGTCGGCAAGGGAGCATCGCAAAGTTCATTACCTCTGTGTGCGGTGGGTCTGAGTTTTTGGCTAAGGCAGGACTGCTCCAAGGCTATCGAGCGGCGACTCACTGGATGATGCGGGAACAGCTAGCCGGGTTGGGCGTTGAAGTTGGAACCGAGCGAGTCGTCATTGACCGCAATCGCATGACGGGTGGAGGGGTGACGGCAGGCATTGATTTTGGTCTCGTGGTTGCTGAAGCGCTTTGTGGCGAGGAAGCCGCTAAGATCGCTCAACTCTTGATGGAGTACGATCCAGCCCCTCCATTCGATGTCGGTTCACCCGAAAAAGCGGGAGCTGAGTTAGTGAATAAGGCGATGTCATACGCAATGGGGACATTGGGTTTAGCAGTAAAATAAGCAGCTTGTCTACCGCCAGCCCTGAACGGTTGTGCCACCGAAGATCATGCGATTCACCTCACTCGTGAAGATGCCGTAGGGAAAAGCAGGATCGAGCGCACTCCTTTCATCTAGCGTCTGGAGGTGTTTCGGGGTGAGGCGAATCTCTAGTGAGGACAGATTATCGTGCAGTTGTTCAAGCTTGCTCGCACCCAGAATCGGTGAAGCGATGCCAGGTTGCGCCGAAACCCAGGCGAGAGCGACCTGCGCTAGAGGTCGATCGACCTCTGCCGCCACCGTTCGCAGCGGCTCGAGAATGCGCCAGTTGCGATCGCTAAACTTTGTATTGCCAAACGGATTGCTGCCGCTGAGCCGTCCCTCTCCGGTGGCTCCTGCCTCTATACGCTGGTACTTGCCCGCGAGAAATCCCCCTGCTAGAGGACTCCAAGGGCAGATTCCGAGTCCACCATCACGAGCCGCAGGCAGATGTTCGCGCTCGATGCTGCGCTCGACGAGAGAGTACTCAAGCTGTAGGGCGATCGGTGCAGGAATGCCGTGTGCCGAAGCGAGTGTAGCGGCTTTGGTGGCGTACCAAGCGGGCATATCCGAGAAGCCGAAGTAGCGGATTTTGCCCGCGCGGACAAGATCACCGAGCGACTGTAGAACTTCTTCAACTGGTGTCACGCTATCCCAAACATGCATCCAGTAGAGATCGATGTAGTCAGTTTGCAGGCGGCGCAGCGACCCTTCGATCGCTCGGTACATATTCTTACGTCCGTTGCCGCCTGCATTGGGATTGCCGGGTTCACCACCGTGAAAGCTAAATTTAGTCGCCAGTACGAGTTGATCGCGCAGACTGCGATCGCGCACATAGCCGCCGATTAATTCTTCGCTACGCCCCAAGGCATAGACATCAGCCGTATCGATAAAGTTGCCGCCTGCATCAACGTAGGCATGAAAGATAGACTCAGAAACGTCGTCGGGCGCACCCCATCGCGGTGTACCGAAGGTCATCGTGCCAAGGGTGATCGGGCTAACAATCAAGCCAGAGCGACCAAGGGTACGAAAAGCGGTAAGGTTCATAGAGTTTCTCTTTTAATTGAAACAGCAGTGCGCGAACTTTCTAATTGCTTCACTCTCGCTTGACTCCAAAAATCCAGCATCCATCCAGGGTACTCGGCAGGAAGTTGGCTCACTTGCTCGAGCGATCGCAGTTCCTCCTCAGACAGAAGAATGTCGCTCGCGCCCAAATTGTCCGTTAGCTGCTCAATCCGTTTGGTTCCGAGGATGACACTCGTGACGCGAGGCTGATGCAATAGCCATGCAATGGCGAGTTGTGCCACACAAGCCTGTTTCTGTTGAGCCATCTCCTTCAAAACATCAATAATGTTATAGGCGCGCTCCATCTCCACAGGCGGAAACTGAAACTCACTGCTGCGGCGGCTCCCTTCATCCCCCTTCTGTTCGCGATCATATTTGCCGCTCAATAGTCCTCCCGCCAAAGGACTCCAGACCAGCAGCCCGAGGTCTTCGCTACTCAGCATTGGCACAATCTCACGTTCCAAGTCCCGACCTGCGATCGAGTAGTAAGCCTGAAGCGAAGCAAACTTCGCCATGTTGTGGAGGTTGGAGATGCCGAGTGCCTTTGCAATCTGCCAAGCCGCCCAGTTTGAAACCCCGATGTACTGAACTAGTCCCTGTCTGACGAGATCGTTCAAGGCTCCGAGGGTTTCCTCAATCGGAGTTGCCGGATCGAAACCGTGGAGCTGATACAGATCGATGTACTCCAACTGCAGCCGTTCAAGGCTTGCCTTTACGCCATCGAGAATGTGACTGCGTGACGATCCTTGCTGATTCGGCTTTGAACCCATGTTACCAAAGACTTTGGTCGCCACGATCACCTCGTCGCGCTTCGTCCCCAAATTCTTTAACGCCTGTCCGGTAATCCGCTCTGAATCGCCCTCTGAGTAAATATCGGCTGTATCGATCAAGTTGATTCCTGCCTCAAATGCCCGCGCGAGCAAGGTATCTGCATCTGCCTGCTGTACCTTGCCGATGACACTACTGGGTCCTCTGCCTCCGAAGGTCATAGTGCCGAAGCATAGTTCCGAAACGAAAAGTCCTGTAGACCCCAGTTTGTTGTATCGCATTCATAGCTCCGAATAAATAAATGGGTAAGCACAGAGACAGAAATAATTACACAGCCTTTTAAAAAGATCCCCCGACTCCGACAGATATGCCCCAATGAAGGCTGTGTAATTATTTATAGTCATCCACTTATTGCGACTTTGAACACTGACTGAACTTCAACGATACATCGAAGGCGATTCCTTGACTAGATGGCATAATCAGCATAAACCAATGAAAAATATGCAGCAATGAAGCGTGATGAACTGAACGATTTAGCCGCATTCGTCGTCGTTGCCGACGAGATGAGCTTTACGCGCGCCGCCGCGAAACTGGGTATGTCTGCCTCTGCCTTGAGCCATGCCATGCGATCGCTCGAAGACCGGATTGGGTTACGATTGCTAGCGCGAACGACCCGAAAAGTCTCGACGACTGAAGCGGGTGAGCGACTGTTAAGAACGTTGCGACCTGCCTTTGAGGACATCAGCGCCGAACTGACTGCCTTGAGTGAACTGCAGGACAGACCTACTGGGACAGTACGGATTACTACGTTTAAGCACGCTGCGACTTCGATCCTGTGTCCCATGCTGCCCGGTTTTCTCGAAACCTATCCCGATATCCGCGTCGAGATCACGATCGATGAAGGACTGACCGACATTGTTTCGAGCCGCTATGATGCTGGCATCCGGTTCGGAGAGAAGGTTGCCAAAGATATGATTTCAGTGCGGATCAGCTCAGAGATCCGATGGGCAACAGTTGGGTCGCCCGCCTATTTCGCCCACCACCTGATGCCAAAGACCCCACAAGACCTCGTTGAACATCGCTGCATCAACTACCGATACACAACTTCTGGAGGTCTCTATCTGTGGGAGTTTGAGCAAGATGGACGCTCCTTTCAGGTGAGGGTTGATGGAGCACTCATCTTTAATGACAGCGATTTGATTCTAGCGGCAGCCTTGGCGGGACAAGGAATTGGGTATCTCTTCGAGGATCAAATTGTCGAGCTTGTTGCCGAGGGTCGGTTAATACAAGTCTTGGCAGAGTGGTCCCCGACCGCGCCGGGCTACTACCTTTACCACCCAAACCGCCGCCATCTGCCACCCGCCTTAGCTGCGCTAATTGATGCGCTGCGAATTAAATCAGACGACGAGCAACATTAACCCGATTTTGTCATTCTGGCAGTAGTATAATAAGGTGCAAATGCTAGAACCAAGACACAGAGCATGGTAAAGCCTCGTCTAGCCGCACCAGGTGGCACTAAGTAAGCACACGGCACAAGCGAGATTTCCTGGCGGGTTGATGGGTTCTTCTGGTCCAATCGCTGGACAATACCCTTTAGGGCGTGGAAATCCGTTGACTTCCCTAAAAGTTGTCGAAGTTGGCCAGGAGGAGACAAGTTTCCTCAATTGTCATCAGTTGCAATTCCATAATCCGCCTCCATTCTCTCCAAGTAGAGCAACTGCCGTGGAGTGAAGCAGATGGAGCGCTGCAACAACTCAAGAATCGCGTAATCAAAGGGTTCTAGCTCAAACTGAACCAAAGCCGCTATGCGTTGGGCCACCGCCTTGATATCCGCTGTGTACTCGTCGTCAATCAAAGTCACCTCTTCCGGCTTACATTGCTGTGTATCCCTGGCAATGCTAATCCGCACTGTGTACGAGAAGCTACCGGTAGGGTCGAAGGAGAATATTACTACTCTCCCCCTCCCATCCGAAACCGTGCGTGCGACTTTCACCGCACACGGCTACTCAACGTGTGGTTCCTTGTCACTACTGGACTTCTGACCTATTAATCCCCGAAAATAGGGAATGTCGTTTAGCCATCCCCAGTCAAATTTCGCTAGAAATTTGTGTAACCGTTCAGGGGGGGATCAAAAAAACGTCCAATATGAAATCACACGTAATCAGTACGAAAACCAGTCTAGATTGGATTTATACCGGATAATTGTGAGTAGTCAAAAGTGCTATACTGGTCTGCAAATTGTCTTTTAGACATTTTAGGTACGATATTTTGATGCGCATAAAACCCAAAGCTTTTGCTTAGCAAGGCTTTGACGTTTATGCGCATGATGTACCCCCCCGTGAACGGTTACAAATTTGTTAACTCTGTCAAAGAATCTGGATGTTTCCATTTTCCCGATTTCAATTAGGTCATAACGGGTCTTTTCGTCATGGCAATGTCGATGTAATAGTTGTAGATTCTTGTATTCATCCTTGCCGCTTAGTGCTCTAGGGATGATGTGGTCTACTTCAAGTACATCCCATTCCTGGAAGTGTGAGCCGCAATGGGAACATTTACCCTTTTGTCGCTTTAGCAACAAAGCCTTTCGATTCGGCATTTCAGGGTTTGATCCCATTCTTGTACTCCAATAAACTAGGTCGCCATCGAACGGGCTTTTATCTCCTTTAACTTTCACATAGTCAGTGCTACTGCATGAAAACTCACTATGTTTTAGTAACCGAAGGGGGTTCGCGTTTCCTTCCCTGGTTGAAAACACCCAGTTATCACCGCCTATGGTATTCCAGTATTTGGCATGGCCTCTACTTATTTTTCCACAGCGGTATTTCGCCCATCGTCGAAGTTTCAGATATGTGAGGTTGTCTTGTTTTGATAGTTCTCCAACGGTTTTAGCGTCAGAGTTTGTGTAGTAAGAAGTCCATCCCCTTATTACAGGGTTTAGGTCTTTGATTAATGCCTTTTGGGGCGATGACCTATGTTTTTTGATGATTCTTCTGACTTCCTCTTGATGCGTCTTACTCGCCTTCTTTGAGGGGGTGATGAGAGTAGTGAATCCTAATGGACTGCCGTCTTCTCCTAGTGAGCTACGGTATTTTCCGGCTGGGTATTGCTGGATGTGATGACCTAGAAAGTCGAATCCAGCCAAACCATCCTCACTGAGTTCAGGATTTAATGTGTGAGTTAGCCTCGTTTTTTCAGGTTTCATTTCCAGGCCGATACCACTTAACCACTCCGAGATTATCTCCCGGCTTCTTTGGACAACAACCTGATCTTTGTGTAGGACTACGAAATCATCGGCATATCTGATTACCGATAGGGATGCTATTTTATCCCTTTTGCTCATTCGTCCACCACTAGGATGTTTGAGTTGGAGCGTTTCTGCATATTGCTTCAGCTTTGACTCTAGGCCGTGGAGGGCTATATTACACAGTAATGGGGAGATTACCCCACCTTGTGGAGTACCCTCAGATGTGGCAGTAAATACTCCCTGGTCGATTACGCCGGATTTCAGCCAAGCTTTAATTTGTCGCCTAACTTTCCCCGACATTTTTAACTTTTGGAGGAGTACTAAGTGATTGATGCGGTCAAAACATTTGGCTAGATCCGCGTCTAGCACGAACTTTGCTTTGTGTTGTATACAGAGTTTAATCTGCTTAATCGCATCATGGGCAGACCTTCCTGGTCTAAATCCATAGGAATTGCTTTCGAATAGAGCTTCCCATTCTGGTTCAAGTGCAGCTTTCACTACAGCTTGAAGTGCGCGGTCGTACATTACGGGTATTCCTAATGGTCTGTTCTCATTCGTTCCTGTTTTTGGTATATGAACCCTTCTTGTGGGTTTTGATTTACCAGTTAGTTTGAGTTGACCTACAAGTTCAAGACGTTCAATTGGTGTCAGTGATTTTACACCGTCAACGCCTGCCGTCTTTTTACCAAGATTATCCTGTGTTACCCTACGTACCGCTAACATCTTGTTAGACCAAGACCTCATCAAAGTCTTTTGGAGTTTGCGGACTCGCTTGACATCACCAAGACGTGAAGCGTCAAAGATGCGTTTTTGCAACTTGTAGACTCGTCGATTGACTTTTTGCCAGTCGACGTTTCCCCATCCCACAGTATCTCTTGCGAAATCTGTTTTAGGCTTTTGCATTGCTACTTGAACCTCTTGCTATTCACACATTGCGGTTCACGTCAGCATATCCCGGCAGTTACGCCATCCCTTTTCAGGCATTGACCGTTAGTTCGGCCTAGGCATTTGCTTCTTGAGCCATCCCTCCCCCTCGTTACTTAAGACTTGACTATCTCCCTGTTACCTATTTCAGGAGTATACGAGGGGGTTACTTCGTTCTCGATGTCCATATTGCGTGTCCGTTAGGGTGTGTCTGTCCATCGGGGGTCGAGGCGGTGCGAAATCTCGGTATGTAGATCCTGATTTGCCTTACCCTTGTCGGATGTTTCCAACCCAGGAGGTAGGAGTGATGCCTACAAGCTTATATCCCCTGGTCATCGATAACGATGGCTTGACGACACTTAGTTTGCTCTACCCCACGATTTTCCTCTCATTTGTCTGCGGCTCCGATGACGGTATTGATTGCCTTTGACTGCCCGTAGGCTAAATGGAGGCTCGGTTATAGGACACCTGAAAAGCGGTTGAGGGGGTTTCAGCTATCCCCGATTCACCGCTTTCGCTCCCTGCTTAGGTCAGGTTTGATGGTCAGTCGTCCCTGTAGGGAATCACCATTTCTGGTGTGCTGCGTGCTTTCAACCCCGCACCGGGGCGTATGGAATTGGTTTCTACATTAGTCACCTCACCATAATGGGCATCAAGTTATCATTTATAGGGGATTAAAAAGTGCGAACTCCATCCAGAATGGATTACCCCATAAATGTCGGTCATCCCTGAGTATTTCTACCCCTTTCGACCGAACGAATCGCACTACATGCTCGATGATTGCCCACATGCCGTTGAATGGGTGTAGAGGCGATCGCTTAAGCGCCTTGATTTCAACTACGTCGCCTGGGGCTAGCTCTGGTGGCGATGGATGCTGCTGCTTGGGGCGCTCGACTACACCCAGATGGCCCAGGAGGGCATCCTTAACGACCCGCGCTGATGGGACGGAACCACCAGCGGCCTCTACAGCTTTGTCCCAGACTTGACGCTGTTCGTTCGGCTTTAGAGATGTGATTGCCCTAACTTGACGTTCATTGGTCGGCAGAATTTGCCGACCATTGGTCGGCAAATTATTCAGGTTGTCGACTACAGATGCTGCGAGGATTTTTAGGTCGGCAGAATCGCGCCCATAGCCAAATCTCTCCAAGCAATATGTTTTCCAAGATTTATGCGTATTACGGTATAAGCGGCGATCGCGGAGTTCCCGCAGGGCAACCCCTGCGATATAGAAGGCTTTTTCAACCTTCAATTCCAACCGCTGACGGTCAGCCGCTTCTTCTGGCGACAGCTCCTCGACTACCTCAACAGAAGTGTTTTTGGGTACATCCGCGTGTTTTTCTGGCATAGCGTTTGACTGCAGGGAATTGTCGTTATCGGCTGTCCGTTCTTGTGGCGCTTTGGCAATGTCTGCTGAGCGCGACGGCTTTTTGTTTTTGGCCAAGTCCTGCTTGTCCTCTACATGAGTAATTAGCTTTTCGGTATAAGCTTGGGCATAATCACGCGGGTGGGGAAACTTCTCTGCCTCCACCGCTAAAACGAAATGGGACTTAAATCCTGTGGGACTCACAGAGCCAGTAAAACTGAACTCATGCATCCGTCGCTTACCCACAAGACATGGTACAAACGTCACCTCAACGGTCTGCCCGGATTGCAGTGTGAGAGTAAACTCAGCCTCACTCCGCCATTGATTCAATGCATCATCAACTGGCCCTTGGGGGTTCGTTCCCAGGTCTGGCTCCAAGTCAGATGGCTCCCAGGCTGGGTCAATACCAGTTGCATCTCTCCAGTCGGCGCTATAGCTGATGTGAGTTTGAGACTGGTATTGGCTGAGATCGAAAAGAGTGTCACTCATGGCTGTTCTCAGAACAATGGCAATAAGGAGATGGCAGACTTCACTCTTTGTGAGAGTGCTGTTGATTGACCAGAACCGGCTTTCTTCATAAATTTGGTTGTGATGATTTCTTGTTGACTCTGCCATTGAGTGACAATTTTTCAGTGAACGAGCGTATTTGTGACACTGCCTCAGCATCAATAGCAGGAGGCAATGCAGATTGCTCTAGGGCCGGAGCTAAAGCCGAACCAGCAGCAGGTTTCCACCCTTTCCACACACTGATGAATTCCTTCTTCGCCCAACGCAGATCGTCCTGATTAATTCGGCCCAACTCGCTTACCCCGCCAACTGCACGTAGAGCGAATTTCCCTTGAGGGGTCAGACTGTCGATAACGCCATACTCCCCCCTGGCAGAAGCTTTGACGCATAGTTCCCACTCCTCAAGAGCTTGCACTTCTGGGTCGCCTTTGATCGCCTCTACGAGTTCTTTGGCAGTGGGAAAAAACCGGCTTTCTAGAATCACGGTCTTAATTGCCTGCTGAAATTGCTCGGTCGTTAGCGCTGCGTCCAGATACTCCTTCCAAATCCCTAAAACAGACGGTGCCAGCTTGCGGTCGTAGTGATTCGACATCAGGGTGATGCCACTGAGAAATACTTGCTGTTCAATCATCTAAAAAATCCTCCAGTTTGATGGCGGTTTAATGCGGCTTCGTATTCGGCGTAAGTCTGTTGCTGTTTGGCAGTGGCAGCTGCACTCGTGAATGCTTGTTCGACTTGGGGGTTAGCTAGAGCTTGGGCAATAGTCCAGTAGTTTTGCAACTCTGTGTAAGCCGTGAGGGCATCTGAGTTGAGCTGTTTGAGCTGATTGTCCAGTTTCTTCAGGCGATCAGAAATTTTCTTGAGATTGGGAGTACTCGTGCCCTGGAGCGAGTACCAGTCGGGGTTAGAGCGCCAGACAGCTTGAATTACACTTGGCTTGAACTGAACGGCATTCTCCATCCAGGGTCGCTGCCGCCAGTCATAAACCATGCCTTGCAGTTGTTTGAATGTTTCTGGGTCAATCGCGTTTTCCACAACCGCTGCCGCCGCCACGTCACATTTGTCCTCACCTGTGAATGTTGTTTCCCCAGAACAGCTTTCTGCTTTTTCTAGTAGCGAAGCGCAAGGATCGGGCTTGTTCTTTTCCAACTCAATTTTTTCGACACCTGCATCCACAGCAGTAGCGGCGGCTCTGACTTCACTTGGATTAACTTCAATTTGATTAACTTCTATTGGATTAACTTCCGGTTGAAAAAACAGGGGTGAAAGCTTTGGTGGGCATACTTCCTGGGCTTGGGGGGGTAGTTCGCCCGAATAACCACCGTGGTTATTCCCAGTAACCACCTGTGGTTTGTCCGAGTAACCACCGTGGTTATTCCCAGTAACCACCCCCTGGTTATTCGGAGTAACCACCTGGTTATTCCCAGTAACCACCTGGTTATTCGGAGTAACCACCTGGTTATTCGGAGTAACTACCTGGTTATTCGGAGTAACCACCTCGACTTTTTTGGGTCTGCCACCAATGCCAGTTCTACCGCCTGTCCGAATGTTGATAGAGTCGAACTCGGCAGCACGTTCAACTGTCCATTGAGAGCGCGGCGTAATGTGATAGATATTGCTGGTGGCATCTCCTGCTGCCGCTGTTTGATGCTCAATTACGATCAGCCGATGGGCTACCAGTTCACGGACTGCATCTATGGCTTTGATCTTGAGGGTAGATTTCGCAGCGTTTGGGTAAGAAGCGCGAAAGCACGTTTCACCAATATTTTGGTAAGAAGGCCATGCTTTACGGCTTTTCCCTGCTCGGCGTACTAGATGAGCATAGACACGGAACGCTTCTGCACTCAGAGGAAAGTCGTCGAGTTCGAAATGGATCTGCATGGGCAGATCATCACGGTCATCTTGCAAAGTGTCATAGGATAAGTCTTGTTGCTGGCGTATCAAAGTTGTCAACCCTCCTGCTTTTGTTCTATGAGTTGAAGCAATAACTGTGAGAAAAGTATTAACTAAACTTGCTGCTGGTAAAGGACGGCTTTCGGGAAAATGCTCGGTTCCCCGTTAAAACAACGCGAGTTCAACTTTGGGCGAATACTAGTTCTGTGTTTTGGGATGGGGAGCGATTCTACTACTCCCCCAGTTGACAAGGGAAAGTGATGGCGGAAAAAGCGAAGAGCTTCAGCAATCTCGGCTATTTTCAAAACAACTGGAGCGTAAGCTGACGAGCAACTGGTTGCAAAACTTTCTTCTTCTGAAGCTGGGCTCAAGCCGCTCACTCCCCAAGCAGCTGTTGGCGCGACCCCTGCTTAGAGCCAAATTGTCTATCCAGCATCTAAGCATCTGACGTGGCAGTTTACGTGTGGTGTGGGCGGTAAGCTCCTCAACCCACTGGTCCTCACTCACGCCGATGGAGGCTAACCACTGACGGCAAGCATTATTGGCTCGTTGTCCCTTGCCAAACCCATATCTCTGAGCCAGGAAGGAAATCCCAACTCCGTCATACCTTGCTCAAGCTCGGTTATGCTCATCAACCAGCACTGTAGTTTCCACCGACACTGGTCGCTCAATCACTTTTACGTCAGGGCGTAGAATGAGCACTGGCAGGTCTGGGTTGATAGAACCGAGAAGCTGGCTGGCTGACATCAACCGCTCTTGAGTCTGGAGCAGAGCTAATTGCAATCGCAGTCGTTCAATTTCTTCAGCTTGGGCAGGGGCAACATGTTCAACCGTATCAAGTAACGCTGTTCTGACGGCCTTGGCGACAACAGAACCTTTGATCAGCATTCCCAAGCGCAGAGCTGATCTGGGTGTCCAGATAGTTAAATGAGGTGGAGTGGAGCTAAGTGATAATGGATAACTTACGTCCTTCAAAGCTTTACCCCGTAATGTTTTCAGCCCATCTGAGTCAAACTCCTCTCGGTGATTCTTAAGCAACTGTCTGATGTTAACTTCTGGCACCGAGTAGAAATCAGCCATCGCCTCAGTAGTGGCTATACCAACGCCTTTCCAGAGTGCGAAGTAAAGCCCCTTCACCTTTTCGATGATGCTCTGAGCCTTTTGATGGGGCATGTTCCCCAGCTGGTCATCACGGGCTGTTCTCGACTCAATCAGGACTGAATCCGATAGAATTGGCATGCGGCAACCTCCAATGGTTAATGGGTGGGTTGTGGTCCAAGAGCGATCGCTTCAGTTAGTGGCTGGGCGGTCGCATATTTTTTCGTGGTTGGCGATGAATCTGGCGCTAGTGTCCGATTGGCAGTAAACTGTGGAGCTGCTTATTTGAGGAAGCAGCACGAGAACAGTATGAGGCTAGGCCGACTCCAGTACGTCAGGAATAACAGTAAGAAAGGAACAAGTACACTGAGTGCTGGGCGAAGGGTTATCATCCCTTGACTCTTGCCCAAGCTTTAGCCCCAAAACTTGTTCTTGCTCAGTATTAACTTCTTGATCGCCTGACTCATCAGGCAAATACCGCAGTAAATCACCAGGCTCACATCTTAATGCTTTACAGAGCAGATCTAATGTCTGCGTGTCAAGTCTGGAAGGTTTTTTATTCCTCAACTTAGAAATTGTGCCAAGGTGTAGCCCCGTCAATATGTGGAGCTTCTGATTGTCTATCTCGCGGTCTGCCATGACCGCCGCTAATCTCCATTTGATAGTCACTAGCACCCTGGAAACATCTCTCATGCTTACATTACCCCTTTTTATCAGTAAAATCATCAGTCACGGCTTTGGCTCAGTGGTCAAATTCATCATAACAGAGAATTTATTCATTGATACATTGACTTAATTCATCGAATCAGTTAATATAAAAACATGGATGAGGAAAGCGCACTGCCTCACCGAGAACAAAAAATATAGGGTGCCACTCCGAACCAAGATTTAGAGACGATTCAAACTAAGCAATCTAGACAACCGCATTTCTCAGCGACTGGAGCCTGGGTTTCAGCGAAGCTCATAGCAGCAGCAACGGCGCCTTGGAGGAAACGCCCCAAACGACTTTCTCTTGAAGCACAAAGGACTCCCAGACCAACCCATATCTGTTATATGAAGCACGCTTCGCGCGGGATTTGGTGAAGGAAAAGACTGCGACCACCACGGAATACAGAAGGAGTCCCATCGGGGGGTCTACCGGCTATTCCCAACATATTGAGCCAAACCGAGTAAACGAAGTTATAGCGGTTTGCATTTGAGTGCGATACACCGCAAGTCAAGCCCTATATGACATTGTCCTGCTGATGCTGTACTTCATCCGAACGCAAACCGCTATAACTGATGGTGCGGCAGGAGAGCGAAAGTCTTCTCAAGTTCATTTGACTGGGTTTCAAAGGAATGCCCCATCTACTCTCTCGCGGTGACATCAAAAGATAACGAACTCCCAGGCAGACAAAAATCTGTTGGAAAAAGCGCTACCGCGCGGAGAAGAGTGAAGGATTTGCCCCTGCTTCTACTGCGTGGAGTAGGGCGATTCGATTCAAGGCTGAGATTACTGACAAAAGCCTCAGCAGCGACTAACTGACTGAGGCAAAAAGAAACGAATACTAAGGGGATCATAGCAATGAATACGACACAAACGCTTGAAGAGCCAATACGAGCGAATTGCGCCAACTGCCCATACTTCCAGGATTTCGGTGAAACCAACGGACGTGGATTGTGCCAGTTGTTCGACAGGATGGCACGACGGCACCACAACAGAACAGGAGACTGTGACCAACAGATAGAGACGGTAGAGTCAGCGCAACAACCAGCGACGCCGCCAACACCGCAGCCGAAGCAACCAGGCAGGTTCTCTGGAGACTCAATAGGGTGTCAAGTGCGACCGACCAATGAATCGCCACAGCAACTAGAGCCAGAACCGCAGGCAGCATCCAAGCCACAGACAGAATTTGATCGTGGCGAAATCCACGGGCGAAACGATGCTCTGGCTGGTTGGCACCCCATCTACTTTGAGCCAGTGACAGAATATGCAACGGGATATTTGGCAGGATACAACACCGGACTCAACCCTACTTCCCCGCATGAGGAAGCAAACTTGCCACTTGAGTGGGCGGTAAGCCTTGACCCGCGATGGGGACTATATCAGGTATGGGTGAACGAGCGCTGCATCGGACAAGCCGCGACACATGTTGAGGCAGAGCGAATGGCACAGAAATACGTTGCCACGGACGAGATGATCCGCCGCCAGAATCGAGCGGTGATGACGGCTTACGCTGCGCTTTTATAGTGAAGAGCGAACCGGCTCTGTGAAGATGTAACGCCGCGGAGCAGCAATTAGAACATTAGTACATCCTAGACGGAACTTAAAAAAAATGACGAAACAAATGCAACTTCATCCTCCAGTCGGAGCCAGCGAGTCTGAAACAGAAAAAATAGAGAGATTCTCAAAAATGTTGTCCAAAAGAGTGACTTTAAAAACCGCCGAAAAGGTGCTCAAAGAATTTGGATACGAAATTAAAGTTTCGAAACGAAGTCACAAAAGAAGGGGGTGTAGATTAGTTTACGTAACCTATAAAGTGTATAAGCTCAAACAAATTGGCAAATGGATATTTGAGGGGGAGTCCGAATCGATTAGTAGATTATTAAAAATTGCTGAGCAACTGTTCAAAACGAAAGTGTCAGATGTCCAGTGGTCGAATAATTCATAATTCTTAAAGCGAGCGCTACTGCTTAGTTTTGCCATAAAAATAAGCCCCAGGGTATTCGTTGCTAGGGCTTATTTTAGCTCAAGCTCTTTTTCAAGAGCAGGGATAATACTGGGAAAACCCTTCTTTATACTCTCATACATTGGAGCAATATAAATGGGTAGATTTACAGACGAGTCAGTAAACGGCATAGTAATCGGTGAAATAAATCTCTACCGGGGAAAGTTATTTTCAAAAAAAAATGGAAAGCAATGCAGTGGGAATTTGTTTGCGTCAACTGAATCAGAGCTAAGGAAAGCAGCAGATGAGTTAATTGCTAAGAGCAAAAAGGAGTTTCTTGAGAGAGGTGAACCAAAGTACGCTGGATACTTTGAATCCTTATGGAAGGAAATGCACGGACAAGGATTTGAGCTGAGGATTTATGAGAATTAACTAATTCATTAAGAAACAGAAAGGTGAATAATCATGAATCAAACACTCAAGCGGTGGGAGTCACCCCGCAGACAAGGGAGAAACGATAAAGGGAGAGGAGGAGCAGCAAGGGCGCGGCAGGTCAACAAGAGAATGAAAATGATGCGGCTCAATCTGAACAAGGGTTAATTGCACTTATTCATGGATTGGTTTCGATCACAAGTTTCAGCTCTATCAACATTGCGGGGTGACGATGCCCGTGAAATACTTTTACTAAGAAAAAAAGAAATGGGAAAACTAAGAATTCAGAAAAAAGGTACTTTTGAAATATTAGTAGAATGTTCTTGGATAACAGATTTGAATTACGAAGCTCATATTTCTATCTCAGTTACAGAATACGGTGTTAACGTAGCAGCCACAGGTACTCTAAATCTGAGTGGAATCGCCGCACTTGAAGCAGTTGGGTGAACGTATCAATTCTATTTGCCCATTATGCAGTGCCCAAATTTGTCAAGATATTGATGAGATTTGGCATGGCAACGAATGTGCTTGGTGTTCATTTTGAAAGTGATTTTAGCTTGGTGGAGGGCAATGCATTGGCAATACGGTTATAAAGCTAGAGAAGCGGGCGAAATCAATTGTATTGTGGGTTAGAAGTTTAGGAATATTATAGGCTTGCATAGTTGCAACTATGTTAGCATCATGGACTTGCCTACCGCCAACAGCAACTTTATTCAGCAAATATAGTAGTTTTTCGGTCACATCAGGACCATCCTCAGCTAAGTGGAAATGCTCGGAAAAGTAACGAATATCTTCTGCAAGGGAAGCAACCGGAATCGCACTCGTTAAGTCACTTCGCCTTGTCATCGCTGACAAGTATTCTTTAAGGACTTGGCGACTGAGCCAGAGTTCGTACCCTTGTTCATCAAAGGACTGTAATCGCTGCTGAGCTTCAAGATGAAATGGTGACATTTTCAAATTGGCATAAACTAAGATGTTAGTGTCAATAAAAACTGAACGCTCATTCTTCATCCTCGTAGAGATCCTCTCGACGGAAAGTGAAATTATCCGAGGTCAACCCGACAGGGTAATCTGAAAATTTTAAGGGCAAATGTTTTTTCTTTACAGATGGGTTTTCATCAATTACTAGCACAATTTTATGCTCCCCAGGCACGATATCAGGGGGAACTCGCACGGTGAGAAGGCCGGAGTCTGTGACGATGGCAATGGTTTCGATAGTCTTCATATCTTAGCTTGCCTAGAAATAAAGGGAAGAAGTAGCACGCTCGGCGAGGGTTTATGGAAAAGAGCTGGAGGATTGGGGATTACTTTACTGCGGAGGGGATTCTAGAATCTGTTGTTTGTCTCGTTGAATCTTTTCGCGGATCGCTTGGCGGAGCCATTCCGAACGATTAGGTAAAGCGTGTACATAGGCATCCATGTCAGGTGGCAGCATGACTGAAACTGGCTTGTGAGAGTGGCTGACGCCTATTCCTTTAGATTTGAATCGAGTAGCATAATTCCCTGGTTCTTCAGTCATGATTTCGCCCTTAATCTCTAACCAGATCGCAAATGAGTATGAGCTATAACCTCCACCAGCAATCATAGCGCATATATGCGGTATTCGATCAGGAATGCTCGCTTAGAAAAAAGCTGAAAAAGCTTGACAGACCGCATATATGCCGTGTATAGTAGTATCAACGAATTAATCAAGTGGCTGCAGGTGAGACCACAGCGGAACTGAGTCTTTAGCTTCGCGCCAGCACCCGGCAGACAAGAAATTGAAGTTGATAACCTGGTCTTATGACCAGATTGTACTGGACACCGGCAAAGTTTCAACCCATTCCGTTGCCGAGAGCTCAATGCGGATGGTATCTAGGTTGATTGGATTTATCAGGAAAGTAGCTCGGCACAGATTGATCAAAGTTTCGCCAGAATAATCTTTTTCTTCAAAAAGTAAAACGAGGTAATTATGCACGACATTTTTGTGATTCTTCACACGTCGGCAGTGATTTCTCTAGTCCTATTGAGTTGGGTAGGTATTGTTAATACTATCGCTCAACCTGTTGTAAGGAGAAAATAGTAATGGATAAATGTACAGCACTCGAACCAGCTCCAACGCAATTTTATGCGCCTGCTGGATTGTTTTCCGAGGCTGATCTGAATCGAATGGGCGCAGTCTGGTTAGGCGAGGTCATTCTATCTCCTGGTTGTTGCTGACAATATTGGATCACGACAGGCCCTGCATGCCGCTTGTATTGGGGCGATGGAAAGCCTGAACCGTATGCGTCTGAGAGCGCTTATTATCAGGATGAGCGAGGTCGGTGGAAGCTCTAGCACGGCAACTACCTGAGCTATCAACTAGCCAATGGTAACTTCGTGACAGTTCGATGGCGCAGCCCAAAGAGACAGGCGATCGCCGCAACACCTCCTATTCGATCAAGGACAACGGCATAGCCTAAAAGGGCTCACTCTCCAACATTGCTACTGAGTGCGATCCGCACTTTTAGACCGGACGCGGCAACGCTATCGCTTGAAGGATTGATTCAGAAATTTAGGGCTAATGTTAACGACTGCATAGTGATTCATAAGTACAATCAAAGGAGGAATAGATGAGTAGCTCTAGCAAAGTATTCAAGCTCATTGTTGAGGTTGAATTAACCGGAAGTGAGTTAGAATTTATTAGGTTTCAAGAACTAAGTGACTCTTTTGTGGCGCTGATAAATCAAGCTATGTGGGAGCAAAATCCAAGTTTTCGCTCAGCACGATGCGTAAAAATAAGGCGTGTAAAAACCCATGCCGACGTGCAACTTCCTCTTGCTCATCTGAATCGACAAGGTAAAAAGCAATCGGTGGGTAAATAGAGCAGCAGCAGCGGGGAAAAAAGCCTGGGTGGATGGCTTCACTCAGGCGAGAATGCTCACGTCTTTACATTTAGAAGAATAGCAGAAATAGCGAAGATTTTGGAGTGGAGAGAGATGAAGTCAATTAAGGACAAAATCGATCACATGATCAGCCTCGCGCTCAGGAGGGCAAATCTTGCTTTCTTCATGCAGTGATTGCCGGTATTGCATACGAGGAGGAAAATTCAAGCTACCTGAAAGTTAGGTCAAAGCAAGGAAAAAGCAAGCAATAAATATATCTCCACATTTTCTGTTAAACACTCGCATATTCGAGGAAATTTATCAACCATGACTAGCCTCAATGCCAGCTCACATGAAATCCAGCTAGGTTTGTGCAATCCACCTGAACCTGTTTACCTATATGTCGGTCAAACCGAACTGGACGGCGAGACATCGCTCTGGTATCAATATGATATCGACGCTCAAAGACAACATCCAGTTAAAGAGCGTGGTCTGGCTGGCTATCTGACGGAGTTGCGCGTTACCGTCAAAGAATATAGGGGCAAAGAAAATCACAAATTAGATATCGTTGTTCATGCGGATCAGGTTTATGTTATTCGCTCTGGCTTGGAAACGAATTTTAGTAAAATTCTCCTACTGGAATTATCTGGCGTTACCGATTTCAAAAAGCCATTGATTTTTGGTGTAGCTGCGGGTGAAGAGAATGTGGTTTTTGCTAGACTGTACGATGGCGCAACCAAAGTCCGCTTCAAAACGCAATGGAATCCAGATGCTAATTGGTTAGATCTGATTAGCCAAATCCAGCAGCGATTGGGTCAGTCCGCAGTAGTTCAAGAACTGCCTTTAGCCCCACCAATAGAAGCAGAGGCACTGGCTCAGGATTGTCATCAAATCAATCCACAAGCGCGTCCGGCGCAGGCCGGATCGCACCATTACTATCCAATAGCGAGCGGGTCAAAGCAGTTCGTGCTCTAACTGGTCATTCATCTGATGCAGTCAAAGCCATCCTCGCCCACTATGAAACTGACCATCCCAAAAACCTAACTTCTGAACAGTGCGATGAACTGATTGAAATTTTGGTCAGTTATTGGTATCAGGATTTGAAATTGCCTGAGCAATTCCCTAGCCGCGACTGGCATTCTAGCATCCAACACTTGCAGCAGCAGGGACTAAGCGAGGCTGAGGCCATTAGTCGCTGGATGGCTCAAATCAAAGTGTCAAAACAATTCAAAATTCAAAGTTCAAAATTAAAAAGTCAGACAATTAGTGGGGGCCTTACCCCGACACTATCTTGTTGACCCTCAACTCCAAGAGAGTATGAGGGGGGCCTGCACCCAAAATTGATTGATTCAGAATCGATTTTCTTCTTCATTTTGAATTCTGAATTTTGAATTTTGAATTCAAAAGTGGTCACGAACAAAAGTCTTGGCTTAGGTTATCTGTAGTTTTCAATCTTCAAAGGAGAAACTAATGAATTTGCTCAAAGAAAAGCTTTTGACCGCTAATGCGTTTTACCTGTGGTTGGAGAGTCACCCGGCTGAGGCGATTGTGGGAAAAGCCAGGAGCAGTGATGGATGTCCTTTAGCTAACTTTTTGTCGGCACAAGGGTTTTGTCATTGTGAAGTCACGACCGAGAATATCGCAGGCAGATTTGAGCAGGACTTCTACTGGTTGAGCGATCACCCGAAACTGAAAACCGAAAATAAGCGGTTACCTGCGTGGGCTAGCTTATTTGTAGCGATTGTGGACGAAGAACCCTCGTCGGCGGTTGATGCCCTCAGAGCGCTCAAGGCTTTGTCTGAAGCTGTTGAGGTCGCGGAGTTACCAAGGCGAGTTGCTGCCTAAAGATAATTGCGGCGTTGCTGAATAGAAAGATGATTCAAGCTAATACGGGTATTGTCCGATACCTTAAGTAGTGAACTAGCAATCGAATTGAATACTTCAGCATCTGCACTGACTTGGAATAGCACAATGTTTTTCGA
>JAABUX010002877.1_pt1 | contig 23598 bp, 10 predicted proteins | sample 5561851 | NCBI WGS metagenome assembly JAABUX01 (sample SAMN10711883, study PRJNA513361) | rock metagenome | isolation source: Antarctica rocks | place: Antarctica: Victoria Land, Richard Nunatak red sandstone | collected 2016-01-03 | reverse complement strand
ATCGCGCCGATGTAGATCTTCTTGGTGACCCCGGCCTGCTTCAGGGCCTGCAGCGCGCCCACGGCCATGTCGTCGTTGTGCGCGTAGATCATGTCGATCTTGCTGCCGTACTTGGTGATGAGATTGCTCATCGCTGTCTTGCCGTCGGGCAGCGTGAAGTTGCCGTCCTGCGCGGCCAGCGACTTGAAGCGCGACTCTTTGTCGATGACGTTGTGGAAGCCGGTGTGGCGATCGATGGCCGGCGAGGCGCCGGTGGTGCCGAGCAACTCCACATAGTTGAGATTGCCCTTGGTATTCTTGACGAACCAGTTGCCGACGCGCTCGCCCTGCACGATGAAGTTGGACTCGATGGCCGTGACGTAGTCCGTGCCGGCCGTGCCCGTGCTGGTACGGTCGATCTCGATGACCGGTACACCGGCCTTGATTGCCGCCTGCGTTGCTGCGCGCAGGGGATCCTTCTCGCGTGGGGTCAGCACGATCAGATCGCACTTGGCGGCGATCAGGGTGTTGACGTCGGTGACCTGCTTGTTCGTGTCGCTCTGCGCGTTGGTGAACTGGTAGGTGTACTTGGACGCGCGCTTCTTGGCCTCGGCCTGCATGCTGTTCGTCTCGGCCAGGCGGAAGCCGTTGTTGAGCTCGCTCTGCGAGAAGCCGATCTTGTAGGAGGACTTCTTCATGGGGTGCGCGGGCGTGACGTTGGGGTTGGTCGCGGCCAGCACGGAGAGGGCGTTGAAGGGGTCCAGGACGCTGGCGGCGGCGGCGGCGGAGAGGCCGAGCCCGGCGGCGGCGCGCAGGAAGTCGAAGCGGTTGATGCGGCCGGCGCGCAGCTCGGCGGCAAGTTTGTCCAACTCACGCATGTCTTGATCATCCTCGATTCATGTCATAGTACGACGACGTGGTCGCTATTAATGCGGCGTACGCGATGGGTACGCGATAAAACGGCCCTGTTTGGCGACATGGCAGGCACGGCGAACGCGGCGGCAGGTCCTCAGGGCTGCGCGACCGGACATGACGTGATCCGGGGGCCAAGCCGGATCGACGACGGCGACGATGACGACGATGCTTGCGTCCCATCTCCAGGATCATAAACTGCGCACGCCGGGCGCTACCTATGATCGCCTTCTAGCGTACGGGATCGGCCCCCCGCACTTCAAGGCAGGAATCGCCGGTTTGGGTCCCGAATATCCGGGAAAAAGGCGCTACGAAGAGGCCACGATCGCGTCGACCTGCTCGCTCATGGCGCGGACTGCCTCGGCCGGCGTCTCACGGCCGAGCATAACAGCCTGCGTTTCGCTGATGACCGGCGTGGGCGCGCTCTCGGCGAACAGCCGCGTGTGCGCGATGAGGTTCGGCTGGTACACGATGGATGGGAGCTGCGCGACGAACGGACGCAGGTAGGGCCAGATGCGCGTTGCGCGCAGCCGCGCGCGAGCGCCGTTGTGCGCCGGGATCTGACCCGCCTCGGCCCAGTCGAGGGCACGGCTGTTCAGCCAGGCGATGAAGCGCATCGCCGCCTCGACGCGGCCCCGATCCGATGTGTTGACGACGCCGAGCACGTGCGAGTTGGCCCAGACGGCCGGCCGCGGGCCGATACGCGGCGTGGGCGCCGTCACCAACTCGACCCCCGCCCGCCGCGCCCCCTGGATGTACCACGGCCCCTGCAGGTACATGCTGACCTTGCCGGCGATAAAGTCGGCGTCGACCGGCCCCTCACGGGGCATGGCGACGCGACGGGCGAGGATCGCGTCGCGCAGGAAGGCGAAGGCCCGTACGCCGGCGGGGCTGTCGGCGAGGCAACGCGTCCCCGCCGGGTCCATGAAACGACCGCCAAATTGGTAGAGCAAGCTGTACCACTGGCGGAAGCACTCCACGTCCCCCGCCGGGGCGGCGTAGCCCCACCGCCCCCGGGTCGCATCGGTCAGCCGCGCCGCCCAGCCGTGGAGCTCCGCGGCGGTCCCCGGCGGACGCCGCGGATCAAGGCCGGCCCGTCGCGCGGCCCCCGCGTCGATGTAGAGGCCGAGCGGGTGGATGTCGAGCGGGATGGCGTAGAGTCCGCCGTCGACGTGGCACAGGCGCCAGGGGGGAGGGAAGAAGTCGGCGCCGTCGGGCAGGAAGCGCTGCGCCTCGCTCTGTATATCGCGCAACATGCCGCGCGCGGCGTACTCCGCGACCTCGGTAGCGTGGATGGACACGATGTCGGGCGGCATGCCACCCTCGAACTCCTGGCGCCAGCGGTCGAAAATGAGGTCCCAGTTGTATAGGGTGAGCGTGACATGCGCGTCGCGCACGGTGCTGTTGAAGAGGCCGACGAGGCGCTGCATCATCGCCCCGTCCGGCCCGGTCCACCCGCCCCAGAAAGACAGCTGCGTGATACCCTTCCCAGCGGTGGGAACTTCGCGCGAGCGCAGCATCGCGTACGGCGCCATAGCGACGCTCAAGGGAAGCCCCGCGCCGGCGCGCAGCAGGTCGCGCCGCGAGGGTTGAATCAGGCGTCGCACGTGGCCGCGTCCTCGAGCAAACTGGCGGCCGGCCCCTGCCGCTGGCGTTCGCGATACTCCGCCGGCGTGAGGCCGGTCGTCGCGCGAAACATCGTCGCGAAATGCCTGGGGCTGCCGTAGCCGACCCGCCCGGCGACCTCATATACCTTGAGGGGCGAGTCGGTCAACAGCGCGCAGGCGCGCCGCATGCGCGCGTGGATGATGTACTCACCGAGCGGCTCGCCCGTCACCTCTTTGAACAACTCGCCCAGGTACTTGGCGTTGAGGTGCGCGCGGCGGGCGAGCGTCGTGATCGTCAGGTCGGCCTCGAGGTGGTCCTCGATATAGGCGCGCAACTCGGCGATCGCGCCGCGCGGCGCCTGGCGCCCCGACACGGCGCGTACAGCCCCCGCGGCGCGCGGCGCCAGGAAGAGCAGGCGCGCCTCCATCTCGTCGGGGTCGACGGTCTCGCGCAGGAGCGAGCGCGGGTCGTGCTGCGCGTCGAGGATCGCATCGACGCGCACGCCCTGTTCCTGCACGCGATCGATCAGGAGCACGACCATCTCGACCCACAAGGCGCGCATCGGCCCTGGGGCCAGGCGCTCGCGCAGGTAGGCCATGAACGCCGCGGCCGCGCGCGTCGCGTCCGCGGCCGCCCCGTGCGTCAGCGCGTCGAGGAGCGCGTCGCGATGCGCGCGCGGCAAGACCGGCCAGCGCTCCGCCCGCGTCGGAAGGAGCTCCCAGCAGAGCAGGGGCTCATCGCTCGCGCCGGCCGTGTAGTAGTCGGCCCGCGCAACCGCCTCGTCGTAGGCGGCCTTGAGCCCGTCGACTCCGGCGCACGGGCGCGCCACGGTCAACAGCGCCGTCCACCCCGCGTCGCGCAACGCGCGGGCGGCCGCCGCGGCGGCCGCCCGCGCCCCGTCGTTTCCGCCGGACGCGCCCTCACGGCCAGGTTCGGTCCCCCAGCTGTTGGGGCCGTCGAGGGGAAAGAGCGCGCAGTAGTAGCCATAGCCGTCGAGGACGACCGTCGCCCCCGGCGCATGAGCGCCGCAACAAGCGGCGAAGTCGTCTTCTGGCGCGGGGTGCGCGGGCGACGCGCCGTGCCCTTTGAGAGGATACACCAGGATGAGCCCCCAGACGCCGTCCGACGCGCGGCACGCGGCGAGCGCCGCCGCGTCGACGGGGGCCCCGTCGAGCAGTCGCCGCACCAGCTGCTCCCTGGCGATGCGCGCGGCCTCCAGGCGCAGCCACTCTTCCTGGCGCTCCGCGGCGATCTGTGCCTGCAGGAGCTCCAGCGTCGCCAGCAGTTGCTCCGCGTCGACCGGCTTGAGCAGATACTCCGCGACGCCGAGGCCGATGGCGCGGCGCGCGTAGGCGAAATCGTCGTAGCCGCTGAGGATAATAGAGCGCACCCCCGGCCGCGCCGCGCGCAGGCGCTCGATCAGGTCGAGCCCGGAGAGGCCGGGCATACGGATGTCCGCGCATACAATGTCGGGCAGGGTCTCCTCGGCCAGGCGCAATGCCTCGAGGCCGTCGGCGGCCACCCCGACGACGGTGATCCCCGGCGCCTCGCGCCGGATCAGCGCGGCAAGTCCCCGGCGTACCAGGTCTTCATCATCGGCGATAAGCAAGCGAAACATCCTCGTTCCTCTCTCTTGTGACCGGAATAGCGCCCCGATCTACCCCGGTCTCGGCGCCCTGGGCGCGTGGGATGCGCAGCGTGACGCGCGTGCCCTCCCCGGGCGCACTGGCGATGCGCAGGCCGTACGCGGGCCCGCAGTACAGCTTGAGGCGCTGGTGCACGTTGGCGAGCCCGATGGAGCGCCCGCCGCGTCGCGCCTCATCCCCATCCTCCAGCCGCGCCCGCACCGCCGCGAGCTGGCCCCCGTCCATGCCGGCGCCGTCGTCCTCCACGGTCAGCGCGAGGTCCTCGCCGTCGCGGACGCCGCGCAGGACGACGCGTCCGGCGCCGGGCCGCGGCTCCAGCCCATGGTAGAGCGCGTTCTCGACGAGGGGCTGCAGCGTCAGCTTGGGCACGAGGCAATCGAGCAGCGCCGGGTCGACGTCGACCTCCATAGCGATGCGCTCGCCGTAGCGCGTGCGCTGCACCACGAGATAGTGCCGCACGTGCTCCAGCTCGGCGTCGAGCGGGATCAGGGTGTCGGCCGTGGAGAGCGTCAGGCGCAGCAGGCGCCCGAGCGAGGTGACCATGCGCGAGATGTCGCGGTCGCCGTGCGTCAGGGCAAGCATGTTGATCGACTCCAGCGCATTGTAGAGGAAATGGGGGTTTATCTGGTTCTGCAGCGCGTGCAGCTCGGCCTCACGCTCATGGATCTGCGCGCGCAACACATCGTCAACGAGGCGCCGCAACTCGTCGAGCATGGTGTTGAAGCCGTGCGCCAGCTGCCCGACCTCGTCCTCGGATGGGGCCGCGATGCGCGCGGTCAGGTCCCGCGCCTCGACGCGCCGCATGGCGGCGCGCAACTGGCGCAGGGGCTGCGTCAAGCGCCCGAGCACGAGCGTGGCGCAGAGCATGCCGGCCAGGATGCAGAGCGCGGCCACGCCCAGGATGAACGTGCGCAGGTGGGCCGCCCCGGCGAGCAGTCGCGCCGTGGGCACGACGCCGGCGACGATCCAGCCGCTCGCCGCCGAGGTGTCGCCCGTGGCCAGGAGCGGCTGCCCGGCCAGGTCGAGCTGCAACCGGTCGGGGCGCGCGGGGGTGGAGGAGCCCCGACGCGCCGCGATGTCGCGCGCGAGCGTGCGCGTCGTCGCGTCGGGGTAGATAGGATAGACGACGGCCCCCGCGCCTGTCGCGATGATCAGGCGTCCCTGCGCCCCCAGGCTGACCCGCTGCGCCACATCGGCCAGCGTCATGGCGTCGAGATCGATGCGCACGACGCCGAGCCGCTCCCCACGCGCGCCATGGAGGGCGCGCACGAGGGAGACCACCTTGCCCGTGGTCACCAGGATCATCTCCTGCCCGCGCGTGGGCAGATAGACCGTGCGCGGGTCGGCGCGCAAGGCCCCCCGGTACCACTCCGCGCGCGTGCTGAACGGGTGGGGCTTGAGGTCGCCCGACGCGGTCCAGTGGAAAAGCGTGCCGTTGCTCGTGGCCACGTAGATCCCGGCGAGGTCGGGGCGGCTGTGCCCCAGCGAAGAGAGCTCGGCGCGCATGACCTCGACGTCGTCGTAAGCGGGCGTGCTGGCGGCCGGCCCCGTCTGGTAGCGGCGCAGGACGCGCCGGACGCTCGCGTCCAGGAACGGGTAGTAAGTCAGGCGCTCGGCCTGCCGCTCGTAGTTGTCCAGGTTGGCGCGGACATCGCCGGTGAGCTGGGCCGAGAAGTTCTGCGCGTTTCCCTCGATCGTCGAGGTCGCGGTCCCATAGGCGGCGAGGGCCACGACCAGCAGGGGAACGCTGATGAGGGCCAGGTAGGAGAGATGTATCTTGGTGCGCAGGCTGGCGCGCCGCCACCACAAGGCCGGCATCGGCCGCCACGGAGAAGGGGCGCCGCGCGCGCGGAAGACCATGCCTATCACATCACACTACCCTGTATGACAGTCGTTATGACAGTCGTTGTCGTACTCGTACGGGCGGCCTATCCATACTGAACTGGCGGCGGTTATATCAGGGCGCCGGCCAGTGGGTATGGTAGCAGAAAACGCGCATAGGCTATAGCAGGATACACCACGCCACCACGTTCCGCCACGTCTTTGGCCGCCTTTACCCGGACATCCCTGACCAAAACCGGCGATTCTTGCCTAGACGCCCGCTGGACGCGATCCATACACTGGCAAGTAGTATCGCCAGGTGCGGCATCAGGTGCGGCATCAGGTGCGGCATCAGGTGTGGCATCAGGTGTGGCATCTATAGCCGGCGTGGCGATGGTAGCGCCGCGACTGGAATGCGCACGCGGCGCCCGTAAAAACATGGACCCGTGCAGGAGGAGTTGCAGGAGGAGTACAGAGCACGGTTAGCCAGGTCGCGATCACCCGGTAGAGGCAGAGGCAGTAGCACGACGGGCTAGCGCCGATAGAGGCAATGAGGGAGAAAGAATCCAATGGTGGATGAGCAAGAGCAGCAGGCCGCCACGTCGGGGCAGATCGAGCGCGGCGATTTTCTCAAGTGGGCCGGCTTACTGGGGCTGACGCCCGCGCTGGCCGAGGCGCTGTTCCAGCGGCAGGAAACGGCCTACGCGGCCGAAACCAAGAGCGCCGCGGCCGCGACGACATCGACGTCGACCTTCACACCCGTCCGGCCGCCCGCCACGCCGCTGGTCGTGCGCGCCCCCTACGTCAACACCTGGCAGTTCGGCGACAACCTCGCAGGGCAGTGGCCGAAATTCTGGAACGGCGTCATCAAAGCTATCGCAGGGATCATCCGCGTCGACGGCGCGCCCTATGTGTTCATGGGCGACCCCCGCGTCGACGGGAATCCCATCCAACTCGTGACGCAGAAGGATCTCACGGTGACGCCCACGCAGTCGATCTACACGCTGCAAGCCGGCCCTGTCACGTTGACGCTGACCTTCCTGTCGCCCGTCGAGGCCAACGATCTGCGGCGGCTCTCCATGCCGCTGAGCTATATCTCCGCGCGGGCCCACAGCAACGACGGCGCGGCGCATCAGGTCAGCCTGTATGTCGACATCTCGGGCGAGTGGGCGCACCCCAACACCGGCGCCCTCATCAAGTGGGACCGGCAGCAGGCGGCGACCATGCGCGGCTCCCTGACGGCGCTGACCGTCACGGCGGCCAACCCGACGATCCTGGCTGAGAAGTTCGACGACAATAATTTGTACAGCGAGTATCCGTCGTGGGGCGTCGCCACGCTGGCCGCTCAGGACGCGCCGAATGTGACCTTCCAGATCGCGGCGGACACGGTCGCGCGCTCCAACGCCGTGTCGGGGGGACGGTTGGACAACACGATCGATGCGGATATGCCCCGCGCCATCAACGACCGCTTCCCCGTCCTCGCCTTCAACAGCGACCTCGGCGCGGTCGGCGCCCAGCCCACCAGCCCCTTCACGCTGATTATCGGGCATATCCGTGAGCCCGCCGTGAACTACCTCGGCCGGCCCCTGCCGCCGCTCTGGCGCGCCTACTGGCCGCGCTGGCAGAGCATGGTCTCCTTCGCCTTCGACGACGCCACGTCCGCGCGGGGCCGCGCCAACACCCTCGACGCCAAAATCGAGTCCGACGCGATGGCCGCCGGCGGCGCGAACTATTATGCCCTGTGCGCGCTCGCCCTGCGTCAGGCGTTCGCGGGCACGGAGCTGGTGCAGAGCCCAAGCGGCGCGCCCTGGATCTACCTCAAGGAGATCAGTTCCGACGGCAACGTGTCGACCGTCGACGTGACCTATCCGGGCTGCCCGGCGTTCCTGTACATGAACCCGCGCCTGATGAAGCCCCTGCTCGACCCGATCTTCGACAACTGCGAGCGGCCCGTGAGCCGGGGCGGCTGGCCCAAGAAGTTCGCCATCCACGACATCGGGTCGCACTATCCCAACGCCACCGGCCATCCCGACGGGGACGAAGAGGACATGCCGGTCGAAGAGTCGGCCAACATGCTGATCATGACGGCCTCCTACCTGTTGCGCGTGAGCCGGAGCGAGGCCTCGGCCTACGCGACGCAGCACTACAAGATCCTCAGGCAGTGGGCCACCTACCTCACCAGCGACAACGGCTCCGGCTCCGGCAACTCCAACGCGCTCGACCCGCTGTTCCAGAACCAGACCGACGACTTCTCCGGCTTCATCGGCCACAGCGTCAACCTGGCCCTCAAAGGCATCCTCGGCGTCGGGGCCATGAGCGTCATCGCCGGCTTCGCCGGCCAGACGACCGACCAGCAGACCTACGGCGCCCTGGCGCGTCAATACATCCAGCAGTGGGCCGACATGGCCCAGGACCCCTCTCAGGCGCACCTCATGCTCACTTACACCGAAGGGGCTCAGGGCGGCAACGGCGCGACCAACGGAGCCGGGACCTGGAGCCTCAAGTACAACGCCTACCCCGACAAGCTGTTGGGCCTGAACCTCCTATCCGGCCTGAAGCCGAACCCGGCCGGGGGCGACCCGAACGACGAGCCTGTGCTGCAGGAAGAGGCCGCCTGGTACAAGACGCAGGAGGACACCTACGGCATCGCGCTGGACAGCCGGCACACGGTCGCCCCCGGCAACCAGGGTACCTACACGAAAGGCGACTGGGAGTTGTGGACCGCCGCCTCGACCGACGACGCGACGCTGCGCGGCGACATCGTCCGCCTCCTCTACGCGTTCCTCAACAACACCCCGTCGCGCGTGCCGTTCACGGACTTCTACAACCAGCACACCGCACAGCAGGCCGGGTTCCAGGCGCGCCCCGTCGTCGGCGCGATGTTCGCCATCCTGACCCTGACCGCCGGCACGGTGTCCGGGCCGGTGGCGCCCACGCCATCCGCCGACAAAGTTGGCCGCACCGCGCGCCGCTAGTGTGCTGGCGCCGGCGCGGCTTTTGTGTCGCGCGCCTGGCAGGGTTCGGGCGCCGGCGTGTCTCGAGGCGATCACGATGTGCGAGCCCGTATATACGGGGACAGGCGCGCTCCCGGTCCGGCAGGAGATGGGGCGCGCAATTAAGGACGGGAGAGTAGACCAATGACTTTTGCTTCGACTAAGTGGCGCGTCCTCGCGGCCGCCGCGCTCGTCTTGACGACGGTCGGCGCGCTCGACGCGCCGGGGCGGACCGCCGCGTCTTCGGCCCGGCCGGCCCCCGCGTCCCACCGCCCCTCCGGGCCGGCCGTAGCGCCGGGGCGCGCGGGGCGGCCCGGGGGGACGCGCGCCGGGACGACGCTGCGGCGCGTCGCCGCCGCGCTGCCCTCCGGCTTCGAGATCAATGGAGGGCAGACCGATCGCCGCGTCACGTTCCTCGCCCACGGCGGCGGCTACACCTTGTTCCTGACCGCGACCGAAGCCATCCTCAACGTGACCACGCGAGCCGCGGCCGCGGGCGCGGCGAAGGTGGGCGCGGCGTCTGGTCGCCCTACAGGCGGGGACGTGGTGCGCCTGCGCCTCGTGGGGGCCAACGCGCACGCGCGTATCGCCGGCCTCGACCGCCTGCCCGGCGCGAGCAACTACCTCATCGGGCGCGACCGGCGCTCCTGGCGCACGGGCGTGCAGTCCTACGCGCAGGTGGCCTACCGTGACATCTACCGCGGGGTCAACCTCGTCTACCACGGGGCGCGCCGCCAATTGGAGTACGATTTCGTGCTCGCGCCCGGCGCCTCCCCCCGCGCCATCAAGCTGGCTGTAGCGGGCGCACGGGGGCTGGGACTCGACCAGGCGGGCAACCTGGTCTTGCGCCTGCCCGGCGGCAGCCTGAGCCAGGCCCGGCCCGTCGTCTACCAGCAAGCGCGGGGCCGGCGCGTCGCCGTGTCCGGCCGCTACACGCTACTGGGCCACAACAGGGTCGGCTTCGCGATCGGGCGCTACGACGCCCGCCAGCCCCTCGTCATCGACCCCGTCCTGAGCTACTCGACGTACCTCGGCGGCGCCGCCGACGGCAGCGACAGCACGGGCGCCGCCATCGCCGTCGATGGCGCCGGCGCCGCCTACGTCACCGGCTCGACGGGCTCGACGAGCTTCCCGACCACGACCGGCGCCTACTCGACCACGACCGGCGGCGCCACCGACGCCTTTGTGACGAAGCTCGGCCCCACGGGCGCCATCGTCTACAGCACGTACCTCGGCGGCGGCGACAACGACGCGGGCTACGGCGTCGCTGTGGACAGCTCTCAAAACGCCTATATTACGGGCGCCACGAGCTCGACCGACTTCCCGACCACGACCGCCGCGTACTCCGGCGCGGCCGCCGGAAGCTCCGACGCCTTCGTGACGAAGCTCAACGCGAGCGGCAGCGCGCCCGTCTACAGCACCCTTCTGGGCGGCGGCGACGTGGACAGCGGCGCCGGCATCGCGCTAGCCGGGCCGGACAGAGTTTACGTGACGGGCTCCACGAGCTCGGCGGATTTCCCGACCACGACCTCCTACCGCGCCGGGAACAACGGCGGCGCGGTCTTCGTGGCCAGCCTGAACACGGCGGCAAGCGGGGCGGGCTCGCTGGCCTATAGCGCCCTCCTGGGCGGCAATGGCTTCGACACGGGCGCCGGCATCGCCGTCGATAGCGCGGGCGACGCCTACGTCACCGGCGCCACGAGCTCATCGAATTTCCCGTTCACGGCCGGCGCCCACGCCACCGCGAACGGCGGCGGCGCCGACGCCTTCGTAGCGAAGCTCGGCGCGGCCGGCACGCTCGCCTACAGTACCTACCTCGGCGGCGGCGGCGACGACCGCGGCCAGGCCATCGCCGTGAACGGCGCCGGCGACGCCTACGTCACCGGCTCGACCAATTCGACGAACTTCCCGCAGGTCAACCCCCTGCCGGCGGGCGGCGCCGGCTCGACGGGCTGCGCCGGCCTCAATAGGAGCGGGAGCGCGGACGCCTTCGTAACAGAGGTCAACCCCGGCGGTAGCGCGCTCATCTACAGCACCTATCTCGGCGGCGGCGGCGCCGACTCGGGCTACGGCATCGCGGTCGACGGGTCGGGCGACGCCTACGTCACCGGCTCGACCAATGCGACGGACTTCCCGACCACGACCGACGCCTACACGCCGACGAACAGCGGCGGCGCCGACGCCTTCGTGGCGAAGCTCGGCGCGGCCGGCAACCGGCTGCTCTACAGCACGTACCTCGGCGGCGGCAGCGACGACCTGGGCTACGGCATCGCGGCCGACAACGCGAACAGCGTGTACGTGACCGGCCAGACCTACTCCACGAACTTCCCGACAGCCGGCGCCGCGGACGGCGACAACAGCGGCTCCTCCAGCGCCTTTGTCAGCAAGATCGGCGGCACGATGGGCGAGCCAGGCGGCGGCGCGGCCATGGCCACCAGCACGGCGGTCCCGGCCTGCACGCCGGCTCCATCGACGGGCACGGCCACGCCGGCCCCGGCCAGCGAGAAGGGGCGCTATACGTTCGACACCGACAGTCCGATGACCACGACCGTCAACGACTCCTCGGGCAACGGCCACAACGGCACGCTCAAGGGCGGCGCCACGATCACCGCGGGGGGCGCCCCGACGACGGGCGGGGGTAACGATCCCTACGCCCTCAGCGTCAACGGCTCCGACGCCTTCGTGGACATCCCGGGGCCGCTGGTGAACACCGCGCAGAGCTTCTCGGTGGCGGCCTGGGTGAACCTCGCCAACACGAACGGCTTCCAGACCTTCGCCAGCGTCGACGGTACCAACGCCACCGGCGACAACAGCATCAGCGGCTTCTTCCTGCAGTTGCGCGGCGACAACCACACGTTCGCCATCGCCCAGATCGACACCGACGCGCCCGGCCCCGCCACGCATGCCGACTCGACGTTCCTGCCGAGCGCCAATACGTGGTATCAGGTGACGGGCGTCTACGACGGCGCCGCGCACCAGCTCCGGCTGTATGTCAACGGCCAGCGACAGAGCGCCGTCACGTACAACGGCGGCTTCACGGCCACGGGAGACACGATCATCGGCCGCGGCAAATACGGCGGTAATCCGAGCGACTACTTCGGTGGCAAGCTCGACGAGGTTCATTTCTATCAGGGCGCGCTGACCGACGCGCAGATCGCGGGCCTGGCCGGCGTCACAGCCCCCGCCACCTCGACGAGCACGGCCACGACCATGCCCACGACCATGCCGACGGCCACGCCGTCGGCCACGGGGGCATCCGCGCCGGCCTCGACCCCGGCCACCCCCGACACGGCCACGGGCGCCCTGCAGGGGAGCCAAGATATGGCCCCGATCTCCCCCACGTCGGTCAACCTGACCGGCGAGGGGACGGCTGACTGGATCGAGTGGGGCGACAGGGACAAGGCATCTACTGCCCCCGACTACAGCGGCGACTACAACCGCAAGGCCGGCGTGGCGCCACGGATCAGTACCTTTAACCCGGTCGGCTACGGCACGGAGAGCCTGTCCGGCGGCGGCGGCACGGTCCTGACCTGGAGCGACGGCTCCCCCGTGCAGAGCGGCGTGAACAACGGGCAGGGCGTCTACGTGTCCGGCGCCGGCAACAATCCGCCCAGCTCCGGCAGTGGCTTCCAGTTCACCGCGCCGGCCGACACCTCGACGCGGGAACTGCGCATCTACGTCGACGCGAACAAGGCGCGAGGACGGCTAACGGCATCCTTGAGCGACAACAGCGCGCCGGTCTACAGCGACGACTCGCTGAGCAGCACGGGCGGCACGGCGGCCGGCGTCTACACGCTGTACTACCGCGCCGCCTCGCCGGGCCGGACGCTGACCGTGGACTGGCAGACGGCGGTCGGCTACGGCGGCGGCGTGGCGCTGGAGGCGGCGACGCTGCAGCAGGTCACCACGATTCCGCCGACGAGCACGCCGCCGCCCCCTTCGCCGACGGCCACGCTGGTCCCGCTCACGCTGAACGCGTACTATAAATTCGACGAAGGGACGGGGATTACGGCTACCGACTCTTCGGGCGCCAACCACACGGGCACGCTGATGGGCGACGCCGGCTATGCGGCGCCGGGCCAGCCAACCAATAACGACCCCTACGCCCTCAGTACCACCAACAACGGCTTCGTCGACGTGCCGGAGCCCGTGGTCAACACGGCCGAGAGCTACTCGGTGGCGGCCTGGGTCAACCTCAACGACACCAACGGCTTCCACACGGCGGTCAGCATCGACGGCCAGCACATAAGCGCCTTCTTCCTGCAGTACTGCGGCCAGTGCAACACGTTCGCTTTCGCCGCCCCGGGCAGCGACGCGGTTGGCCCGTCGTCGATTCGCGCCCAGGCCACCATCAGCGGGACGCCCAAGATCGGACAGTGGTACTACCTCACCGGCGTCTACGACGCCGCCAACCAGGAGATCAGGCTGTACGTCGACGGCGTCCTGCAAGACACCAAGCCGTACTTCGGCGCCTTCCAGGCAACGGGACACACGGCGATCGGCCGCGGCAGGTTCAACGACAACCCGGTGGACTTCTTCCCTGGCAAGATCGACGATGTATGCCTCTACCAGGGCGTGCTGTCCGACGCGCAGATCGCGCAAAAAACCTGTACGCCGTCCACCCCCGCGACGGAAACACCGACCGGCACGGCGACGGGGACCGCTACCGGCACGGCGACGGCCGGAACAGCGACAGGTATCGCCGCGACCGCCACGGATACGGCGGGCACGCCGACCGGCGCAGCCACGGTAAGCCCTGTCGCCACGAGCTCGGCCACGGCGGACGCGACCGCCACGAGCACGAGCACGAGCACAAGCACGACAGCGCCAGCGGCGACCAGCACCAGCACGGCGGCTCCGCCAACCGCGACCAGCACCAGCACCAGCACGGCGGCTCCGCCAACCGCGACCAGGACCGCTACTCCCGGGCCGGCCACGGCAACCACGACCGCCGTCCCGCCGACCGCCACGAGCACGCCGACGGCCGCGCCGGTGTGCCAACTCTTCGCGCTGCCCGTCTTCGACACCGTTCCGCGCGGCGGGACCCAAGCCTTCCTCGTGGACGCCGCGCCTGGCTCCACCATCACACTCACCATCCGGGCGAATTACCCGGCCCGCGCGACGCTCTACACCGACAGCAGTCTGGTCGGCGACGGCTTCGGGCGCGACCTCACCGGTGCGCGCGTTTCCGGCGGCTACCGCTACACCTTCGGGGTCGAGGCGTCCGCCCTGGCGCTGCTGACCTTCGCGATCCCCCGCGACGCGCGCCAGGGCACGGTCGTCACGCAAGTCGCGGCCCACGAGCCCTGCGGCCTGCTCAAGGCGGTCGCGACCTTCGAAGTCCGTGGCAGGGTGAGGGGATCGGCCACGGCGGCGCGCCCCGATGAGCGTGTGGTGGCGCTGGAGATCGCGCTCCCGCGCGGGGACGCGCTGCCAGCGAGCGTGGATAAGCTGATGCGGCACGGCGTGCTGCGCGTGGTGACGCGTGGACAGGGCGCCACGGCGCGTCGTGTCCTCCTGCTCACCTATCGCCCGCGCTCACGGCCGGCTCCCGCCGCCGCGGCGCATACGCGGCCCCACACGTTGTTCGGGGTCGCGGTCGGGGCCAAAAGCATAGGTTGAACTGCGCGGAACCGTGGTCATGGTCCTCGCAAAGCAAGGGCGGCCCACCCCCTTCCGCGCGCGCGGGAGGGACGGGGCAGGTTTTTCACGAAGGAGGGGGGAGGCATGGAGGGCGCCGCCCTCCGTGCCTCCTCTCGCGCGCAGGAGGGGATGGGCCGCGAAGCTGCTCACCCCTCCGCACAAAAAACCTGCTTCTTGCAAGAGTGATGAGCCAGGGGGCATAAAAAAGCAGGGCGCGCTTACCTCCGCCGGTGGCGTCCCAATCACCGGCATCGTCTGCTATCGCCCTGCACTTCTATGCTACGACACGAGTATGAGAAAACTGTAAACAAGCTGTAAAATCGGGCGGCTAGTCGAGTTTCGACCCCAGGGTCGCGGCCAGCCCGGCTTGCACCTCGCTCTGCGGCGCCGAGTTGAGCAGGTCGACGACCGTGAAGGCGTAGAGCTGCCGGCTCTTGTCGGTGACCAGGGCTAGCGCCTGCGAGGTGCGCGCGTCGCCCGCCTGCAACGTCACGTCGGCCTGGGCAGCGAAGACGTCGTGCCCGTCGATCTGGCTCTTGAAATTGAGGATTTTGACGTTGGTGACCTTGTCGAACTCCTGCTGCAGCACCAACGCGGGGAAGGCGTGCAGGTCGGAGCTGCTGGGGACGGAGCGCAGCCCGACGCTGACGACCGAAACGGCCGCGCGCTTGGAGGGTGAGAACATGATCAGGCTACTCGGCCCCGTCGCCGCGCGTCCCTGGGAATCTTTCTGGAAATCGAGTTGCCAGCCCTTAGGGACCGTCAGCCGCAGGTGCGCATAATGCACGCGCTTCGCCTGCAGCGCTATACCCTCGCCCACTACGTGCAGCATCGTCGTGGCCTGTTGCGTGGCGCCGCGGTAGGCGATCGACCCGGTGTAGTAGTAGGAGCCGACGGCGAGGCCGCGCGTGGGCAGCGCCACGTCGTCGTAGAGCGCCGTCCGTCCGTTGCCCAGCGAAAAATCGCGACTGTACGAGAGGATGCCGCGCAGCGCCCAGGTGGCCCTGACGCGCGCCCGCGCATTCCCCACCAGGCCCGTGACCGACACCACGATGCGCAGCCGTAGCGTGGCGCCTAGATTCGCCGTGGTGACACGCTGCTCGCGCCCACGGTTGAGCGCGGCGACCTCGACCGCCACGAGCCTCACGCTGGTGACGTGCGGCGTCGCCGTCGGCGGCACAGGGGTCGCCGACGGCTCCGGCGTCCGCGTGGGCGGCCGCGGCGACGGGCTGGGGATTACTGTCACCGTGGGCAGCGGTGTCGCCGTGGGTGGCGGTGTCGCCGTGGCGACCGCCGTGGCCGAGGCGACGGGCGCGACCGTGCTCGTCGCGGAAGATGTCGCCGTCGGCACGGGCGAGCTAAGGACGACGGGCGTGGCCGTCACGGTGGCGGTCGGGGTGATGTCGGCCGGCGAGGCCGGCGAGGCCAGCGGGGCCAGCGGGGCCAGCGCGCCGGGGCCGCCCGACAGGCGGTCCCCGGGGGCCAGCGCCACCGACCGCATCCGCGCGCCTGTTTGGCGTAGCGCCGCTGCAAACCCAGCGCGGGACGTCCCAGCCGCCCCCCCCATCCCGGCCGCACCCACCGCCCCATAGGCCGGTATGCCGGCCAGGGCCACGACGGCCAGCAGCGCCGCGACGGCGCCCCTACGTCTTGCCACGTTCATATTAGATCCTGCTTCCCTTCACGGCATCGCTGCGACGCGGACGCCAAACACCCTCGCTAGCGGACGCCAAACGTCCTCGCATAGTGGTAGCGTACATGGAAAGGCGACTACGCGCTAGCGCGGCTATCCAAACATCAGGTCCCGCAAAAGGTCCGCGCCCGTTGGAACCGCCGGCGCTCGCCGCGGAACCCGGTACAATAGGAACCATGACCATGACCGCTTTGTTTATCGCCCTCGAAGGGACCGACGGATCCGGCCTGAGCACGCAGACGGAGCGCCTGGCCGGATGGTTCCGCGCGACGGGGCGACCCGTCCACGCCACGAAAGAGCCGAGCGGCGGCCCGGCCGGTCTCCTACTACGCCTGGCCCTCGCCCACCGGCTCGGGTACGGGACACAGGGGGCCGCGCACGATAGCGACGGTGATTTTCGCCCGCTCGACGAGGCGACGCTGGCGCTGCTCTTCGCGGCCGACCGCATGGACCACCTGGCCGGCGAGGTGCTCCCGCGCCTGGAGCGGGGTGTGGCAGTCGTTTGCGACCGCTACGCGCTCTCGTCCTACGCCTATCAGGGGCTCGGCGTCGACGTGGATTGGCTGCGCGCGCTCAACGCCCGCGCGCGCCCCCCCGACCTCACGGTCTTCATCGACGTCCCGGCCGAGGTCGGCGTGGAGCGCATGCGAGCGCGCGGCGTCGTGGAGCGCTACGAGCAGCGTGAGACGCTCGTGAGGGTGCGCGACCACTTCCACCGCCTCATCCCCGCGCTCCAGGCCGAGGGACAGTGCATTGCCGTCGTCGATGGGACCTTGCCCCCGGACGCGGTGCACGCGGCCATCGTGGACCAAGTAGCCGGTAGCCAACCGGCTACTAGCTACTAGTTCATCTTTGCAATAGCCGGGAGAGGCCCTACAAGCCGTTTTGAGCCACTCTCAAGGTCAGAACGGGTTCGACTAGTTGCCACAGCGGTGCTGGCGCCACCCAGGACGCGCCTGGCGAGCCGAAAACGGTCAACGCCCCAAACTATTGCAAAGATGAACTATTGACTATCTACTAGCTACTGACTACCTACTGGCTACCGACTACTGACCCAGGTCCACCAGCGCAATACCCGGCCCTAACAGCTTGAGGCACCGCGCGCCGTTGCGCACGAGGAAGATCAGCGCGTTGTCGACCGAACTGCGCGCGGGGACCTGCATGCCGAGCGGCGTGAGGTGGTAGAGTTCGCCGGCCTGCGCGCGGAAGTCGCTGTTGATGATGTACATGTTGGGATAGGAGAGGCCCGCGTCGTCGGTCAGGGCGAAGTTCTCCAGCCGCACGTGGTGCGGGCGCGTCAGCAGGTTGAATAGCCGCAACTGCACTGCCACGTAGTGGTGGCCGAACGCCGGCTCGTCGATCCCTCCCGGCAACGCCGGCAATGCCGAGACACCCAGCACGCGGTAGGTCCAGTTGCCGTCGCGCACCGTCGTGTCGCGCGCGACCCGCCGGATCAGTGGCGGGGCCTGGCGCGGCGCCGTCAGGGCCGCCGCGTTCACAATACCCCCATACGCCGTCGCGGCAATGACGGCTGCCAGGCCAAGCGGGGCAAGCCCCGTCCCGCCGCGCGCGGTTGCCGCGCGCGGCGGGGCGACGACCCGCGGGGTGGGGGGCGCCTGAACCGCCACGCCGCCGGGCGCCGGCGTCCCCGCGTACGCAACCTCGCCCGCCGCGCCCGCCACGCCCGCCACGTCGAGGCGCGGCAGCGCGGCGAGATCGAGCGCAAAGGCTGCGCTATGCTCGTACCCATGCCCACGGCCGTTCCCATTCCCGTTCTTGCGGCCGTTACCGCCGTCGCCCCGCGCTGTACCGTCGTACGCCTCGGCCGGTGCGCGCGCGCCGCCCCATCCGGGCGCCTCGGCCAGGCTCAGCAGCAGCACGAGCGCCCCGCCGCTCGCGACCAACAAGCCCACCAGCGCCACGGCCAGCGCGATCACAGTGCGCTGAGACCACCACGGATAAACGTGGACCCACCAGAGGGTGAACGTATTCCAGTTGGCGTCGAAGCGCAGGTCATCGAGGTCGGTGAGGCAAATGTTGGCCTCGCGCCCGTAGATGTGGAAGCCACACGACTCGTCGGGGTTGGAGAGCCGATCGGCCGCGGGGTGCTGCGCCAGCGGCGCCCCGTCGACATATTTCTGCGTGATGTCGGCGATGCCTTCCAGCGAGATCAGGATGGGCGACTGCTCGGGCGACCACCAGTAGTTCAGGTTCTGCCCCCAGTTGTGGTTCTCCACCTGGTCGTAGTGGTAGCCGTAGATGTAGTGCCAGTGCCGCCAGTAGCTGACCGAGACGGCGGAGAACTGCACGAGGAAGGAGAGGGCCAGCGCCCCGACGAGCAGGCCGCGCACGGGCCGCCGGTAGCCCCGCCAGCGCGCGAACACCTCGCCGAGCGGCAGGATCAGGTAGGGCAGCGTCGCGTAGAGGTAGCGCGGACCCCAGGCCGGGTCGCCGTGCCAGTAGTTCACGTTGCTGTAGAACAGCAGGTACACGCCGCAGATGAGGGCGCACAGGAGCGCGGGCAGGGGGAAGCGGCGCCGGAAGGGGGGGACGGCCAGGGCCAGCAAGAGGAGGGCGGGGGCGTACCAGAGCAGGCCCTTGCCGGGGCTGACCAGCAGGTTGGGCAGCCCCAGCCAGGGCGGGTAGCCGAGCGTGTGGTCGGGCTTCGCGGGAGGGTTGGTGAGCAGGGGCGAGCCGAAGCGGACCGCGTCGTAGACCGCGTTGACCAGTATCCCGGGGAGCGCGCCCAGCGTGTAGAGCGCGAGATCACGCGCGAAGGGACGCCGCCATGCCCCCGGTCCGGGCTGCAAGCGCCGGTGCAGCAGGAGCAGATACACGGCGAAGATGGGCAGGACGATCACGCCGGCGACGCGCGTGACGAAGACGAGCCCCGCGGCCAGCCCCATCGCCACGAGCCAGAGATCGCGCGTACCTACCTGGAGCGCCGGCTTCCGGCCGGCATACCCCTGTCCCACTTTCGACAGTCGCCTGTCGCCTGTCGCCTGTGTAAAGCGCAGCGCGGCGTAGGCGGCGGCCAGGAGGAACAGGCTCTCCATGGTGTGCTCCTCGCCGGAGAGCACGTCGGGCCAGAGTGGGGCGCCGAAAGCCAGCAGCGCGGCAAGGGTGAGGGCGACGCGCCGCGGGTAGGCCAGCAGGCGCGCCGTGGCGTAGAAGAGCACGGCGAGCAACGCGCCCAGGATGGGGTCGAGCAGCTTGCACGTCAGCAGCACGATCATCGGCGCGCTCTTGGCAGCGCAATCCGTGTGGGCAAGGCCGGCCAGGCGGCGGCCGAGCAGGTAGAGCGGGACCATAGCCGCGCTTTGGCCCAGCGTGTACTGCGTGTACATCTTGCCGCCGACGCCCACCCCGCTCCGCCCGTCCTCGCGGTACGGGTGGATGGCGAAGGTGTTACTTTCGACGATGGCGCAGGTGACGGTATAGCGGAGATACCAGTCGGCGTTGTGCGTCGGCTTGTCGACGTTGTAGGAGAGGAGATAGCCCGACAGCACGCAGAGGAAGAGCAGCGATCCAACCAGCCAGGGGCGGGTGAGCCGCGCGACCAGCCGATGCGCTGTGCCATACGCCGCCCGGACGTCCATCCGTCTCTCTAGCACAGGTGATCAGTCCACGGGGACGGCGAAGGCATAGAGCGTGACATCTTGCGCGCAGTCGGTCCTCTTCGTGGAGACGTTCTCCCTTCTCGACGTCCCATCTCGTGCCTTTCGACGCCGCGCTACGGGCGCGTTCGGTGGACAGCCTATGAAAGAGCCCCCCTGACGCTGCGGCGTCAGGGGGGCGGGGTGGGCGATCAGGGACTCGAACCCTGGACCTCACGGATGTGAACCGTGCGCTCTAACCAGCTGAGCTAATCGCCCTTACATCTACCGAGTATAGCATATCCTCATTGGTCGGTGACCAGTGACTGATGGCTCACAGGGGCAGGTCTTACACCTACCCTCGGGCGCCCACGAGAGGCGCCCCTACGAACCACCAGTCACTCGTTCACTCGTCGGTACGCTGGGAAAGTCGTGCCCCGCCGGGTGAATCCCGGCTGCTTAAGGGCTGGTACTAGCGCGAGGTTGCGCGGCGGGTGTAGCTGTACCCCGCCACCTGCTGCACCGGAGAGACGCGGACCGCCCCGACGAGACGCGGTCCCCAATACCCGTCGTACACGCTGTCCACGTGCACGCCGACGGAGAAGTTATCCGCGCCGACCATCTGGCCGCCGCCGATATAGATAGCCGCGTGCGAGAGCCCGGCATGGAACGTGTTGGCGAAAATCAACACGTCGCCGGGGACCAGGGCGCCGAGAGCGACGCGCGGGTAACTGTAATACAAGCTCCCGACGTCCTCGGGCGTGTAGTATCCATACTGACTGAAGACCCAGTGGACAAAGCCTGTGCAGCTGAACCCCGTGTAGGGTGTGTCGCCCACGTATGCGTAGCGATACCCGACGTACGAGAGGGCCGTGCCGACGAGACTCGAGCCCGAGAGGCGGGCGGTAGAGGGGGAGTGGGTCCGGGGAGAGGAGACCGCATGCGCATGCGGCGTGAGGACTGGGGTAGTGGCGCACGCGACGGCGAGGGTGCCGGCGAGTGTTAGGCTGATGAGCGTCTTGGTCAAAAGGTTTCCTCCCTATGACGAGCACGTATCCCGCGGCCGCAGGGTCCCAGCCCCCTTAACCGGCCACGAAACACAGGGACAAGGCTAGCACACCCTTCTTCTCATTGTCAAATCTGCCGCAACAGCGCAACCCTACTGCAGATGTCGGCGGATCGCCGCGAGGAAACGCTCGTCGCTCGCCTCCAACTCTTCCTGCGCGCGCGCGTGCTCCTCGGCCAGCCCGATCAGCCCGTCGAGCGTCTGCCCCTGCAGGCGCGCCAGCCGGCCCCCGAGCCCCTGCCGCCCCTCCTCCAGCGTGCGCGCCGCCCCGACGAGCGCCGCCACCTCGGCGTCTCGTACCTCGCCCAGCAGCGGACGCGCGGCCCCGCCGTCGCGGGCGCGCGATGTGCGTTGTGTGGACACGCGGGCGCGCGCCGGGCGCGCGGGCGCGTCGGCCTCGTCCGGGGTCTGCGCCGGCGGCAGGCCGCGCTCGCGCGCCTCCAGGTAGGCGGAGTAGCCCCCCGGAAAGACGCGCACGACGCCGCCCTCGGCCGACCAGATCGTCGTGGCCACGGCGTCGATGAAGTAGCGGTCGTGCGACACGAAGACGATCGTGCCATCGTAATCGCGCAGCACACCCTCGAGGGCGTCGCGCGCCGCGATGTCGAGGTGGTTGGTCGGCTCGTCCAGCAGCAGCATGTTGGCCCGCCGCAGCGTGAGCCGCGCCAGGGCGACGCGGCTGCGCTCGCCGCCGCTCAGGTCGCCCACCTTCTTGAACACATCGTCGCCCGAAAACAGGAAGCGCCCCAGATAACGACGGGCATCCTCCTCGGCCATCGGGCGCGCATCTTGGACCTCCGCGAGCACCGTGCGCTCGCGCCTGAGCCCCTCGTGGCCCTGCGCGTAGTAGCCGACCTCGACGTTGGCGCCCCAGGCGAACGAGCCGCCGAGCGGCGGGAGCTCACCGACGAGTGTGCGCAAGAGGGTCGACTTGCCCGCGCCGTTCGGCCCGATCAGGGCGATGCGCTCGCCGCGCGCCACCTGCGCGTTGGGGAGCGCGAGCAGACTCTTGCCGGGGTAGCCGACGCGCAGGCGCACGGTCGAGAGCGCGATCTCTCCGCTGCGTGTGTCCGCGCCGAGCCGCAGCGCGGCGAGCGCGTCGCGCCGCCCCGGCGCCCCTTCGATCCGCTCCACGCGGTCGAGCCGTTTCTGCCGCCCGCGCGCCTCCCTGGCGCGCTGCCCCACGCCGTTGCGCCGGATGAACTCTTCCGCCTTTGCGATCTCTTTCCGCTGGGCCTGGCTCTGTTTCTGCTGGCGGCGGTAGCGCTCGGCGCGCAGGTAGAGATAGCGGCTGTAGGGGGCGGGGTAGCTCTCAGCCTTGCCGTCGATCACCTCGACGGTGCGCCGCGTCACCTTGTCGAGGAAATAGCGGTCGTGCGAAACAACCACGAGGCCGCGCCGCCAGGCGGCCAGGAACGTCTCCAGCCACTCGGTCGTCTCCAGGTCGAGGTGGTTGGTCGGCTCGTCGAGCAGGAGGTAGTCCGGCTCCTCCAGCAGCAGGCGGGCCAGGCGCGCCCGCGTGCGCTGGCCGCCGCTGAGGGTGGCCGCGGGCATGTCCCACAGCTCGCGCGCGAAGCCGAGGCCGCCGAGCACCTGCTCCACGCGGCCCTCGTAGGTGTAGCCGCCGCGCTCCTCGAAGCGCGCCAGCAGGTCGGTGTACTCCTCCAGCACGGCCGGGTCCCACCCGGCGGGGTTGGCGCCGCGCTCGCCCAGGCGCCCCTCGAGCGCGCGCAGGCGCGCGGCCCCCTCGCGCAGGTCGCCGAAGACGACCAGGAGGGCCTCGCGCAAGGTGCGGTCTGAGCGGAAGTTGGCTTCCTGGGGCAGGTAGCCCAGGCGCAAGCCCCGCGCCACGTGTACCACGCCGCCGTCAGGCTTCTCGCGCCCCGCGACGATGCGCAGCACGGTCGATTTGCCCGCGCCGTTGGCCCCCACGAGTCCCACGCGCTCGCCGCGCTCGAACCCGACGCTCAACCCGTCGAGCACCGGTTTGGCCCCGAACGCTTTACCGACATTCTGCAAACTGATGACCGCCACGAAGATCTCCCACAGGCGTACGACCCCGCCCACACGGTAAACAGGCGCCGCCCGCCGGAGCGCCACCCTTCTCCACTGTACCATCAACGAATCGACCGTCCACGATCGGATAGGATCACGATCGGATAGGGTACAGGGTCTGTGCATTGTCGAGGGGCCAAGCCTGTCCGCCGGCACGCCTCGTGGATGGCGGGGGTCTGGGGGGAGGCATCTCCCCAGGTTCCCCCGGAGGGGGCGGAGGGGGCGAGAGGAGCCAGTTAGCCAGGGGCGGAGGGGGCGATAAGGGGCTTGGGCAACTTTTCACAGCCCCTGAGATAGGGTAGGGTGTGCGTCGAATTAGGACTCCAGGAGGAGTAAGGAGGGCGATACCTTTACGCCCTCCTGCGCGCCGCTTACCCTGTGCCCCTCTCTTGACGCCTTGCGGATCTGGCCTCTCTACGACAGCAGCCGGGCGTAGCGGCCGACGAGGGGCACGCGCGCGAGGATCGCACGCTCCGCCGGACCCAGCACGCGGGTGACCTTCAGGCCCGCGAGGACGACGACGATGCCCGCGGGCAGCCCGACGACGATGCCGTAGGGACGCAGCGCCCACAGGACGGCCGCCGCG
>JAABUX010002876.1_pt1 | contig 23601 bp, 20 predicted proteins | sample 5561851 | NCBI WGS metagenome assembly JAABUX01 (sample SAMN10711883, study PRJNA513361) | rock metagenome | isolation source: Antarctica rocks | place: Antarctica: Victoria Land, Richard Nunatak red sandstone | collected 2016-01-03 | reverse complement strand
GGTCCGGGTCGAGAGTCGACCCGGACCGACCGCCCTCGACTGTTTCGAATGACTCGATGCCGATTGCCTGAACGCCCCCTCATCCGTGGATTATCCGAGCCGGCTGCTCGATAATGGCCACTCCAATCGGGGCGACCGGGAAATTTTCAGGATCACGCCATGAAGCGAACCGAAACCAAATTTCGCCAATGGTTGATCGCCTTGGTCCCACCGATTGCTCTCTTTTCGGTGATGATTTTTTGCCTCTATGGCAGCGGAGCGACCTCGCTTTTTGATCGCCCCTTGTCATTGGATGAATTTCATACGCTTCTGGTCGCGGGCGATCCCAGCTTGTCGCATTCCTGGAACTCGTTGAGGCAGGGAGCCGATTACAACCCCCCTGCGCTCTACATCCTCATCAAGATTACTAGTGCGATCCTAGGACGCCTTGATGACCGCTCGATGCGAGTCTTCTCGTTCGCGTCGGTTTATTTGGGTCTGATGGGCGTTTATTACCTGCTGCGCGAGACTTCGTTGAAATCGGTCGCGGCCGTCGGGACGCTCGCGACCCTGGCCCATCCTTTGTTGATCTTGCATGCGTTCGATGCGCGATTTTATGGGCCTTGGTTCGCCGCGGCGGCCTGGTATTGCGTCCTCCTCAATAAACCTCGTTGGCTTCGGAAGAAGTCTGGTATTGTTTCGCCTCTCGCAACCTCGGTCGCTTCGATCATCCTTTGCACGATCCACTATTTTGGGATCATCTCTTGGTTTCTGATCACGGTCTCCCATTTTACCCTGACCATGAAGACACGGAGACCGTCTTATCGTGATGCGCTCTGGGTCTTCTCAGGTCCGATTGCCCTCCTGTTGTCTCTGATCATCTTCTATCCAGGCCAACGCTCGGCGATCAGTGTTCCGACTTGGGTCTCAAAACCAGGATTCTCTCATGTTCAAGACTTCTTGGTCACATTGTTTCCTGCGCTCATTTTCGCCGTCCCGGGACTACTTGCTCTGATTGATGCCTTAATCAGAGAACTATTCCAGTCGAGAACGAACCCATCTCGGTCGACCGAAGACTTCCCCCTTGGCCGACTCGCGGGCGCGACCGGTCTTACGCTCATGCCGTTCGCGATCCTCGGTTTTACTTTCTTGATTCAACCTGCGGCGATCGCGCGATATGCGATGCCGTCGCTCCTGGTGGTCGGCCCGGTTATCGCGTTCTCATTGCGGTCGACCGGAAGAATGATGGCGGCGTTGGCCGCGCTGGCTTTTATCCTGCTCGCTCTCATCAATTTCGCGTTCTGTTACAGGTCGTACCTGAACCATGAGTCGCTCGACGTCGTCAAAGCGATCCAGATCGTCCGATCGCGAGAAACCGGAATCTCACCCGTGATGATCCTGTCGAACCAAAGAGAGATTGCCTACCAGTTGTGGAGGTATGCTCCGCAACTCCGAGACGTCGTCAAAATCATCGACCCCTCGGACATCAAAGAAGGATCGCTCGCGAATTATGACCGACTCGAGCGTGATGTTGCCTCGCGGTTGAACCACCTTTATGGCACACCCGAAGTGATTCGCTTGAAAGACCTTCGCCAAGTCGCAACCATCTATTTATTAATTTCGCGTTTCGATGCGGACAAGATCGCCGACAAACTCCCCGATTATCAACGACAGGTCGTCTATAACCAGCGGGTCACCTGCCTCCGATTATCAAAGTGATCATTCCAAGTTTTGATGGTCTACTTCGTCTTCTCCGAGGTTCACCGTAGTCGTCGCTGTTGGCCATGCGATCTCGTGAGGCTCTTGGATTTTTTGACGTTTCGTTCAATAATTAATCCAACCAGTCGACTCGCATCCCCGGCAATCCGCTTGCTCCTCTTTTGGTTGAAGCTGCGTCTATGAGCGACTACGAATTCAGGTCGTCCAACTCGACGAACCACACAAGCTCCGAAGGGCTTGCACGTCTGGTCCAGAACTTGGTGGATCGGACGGCGGAGGCCCAGGCCACCTGGGAGCGGATCGAGCGGCAAGCGATCCCGCTTCTGGAACGGATCGCGCTGGCTCTGGAGCGTGGGGCGACGATCGATCATTCCTCAGCCCCGGTTCCGAGCGGTGCTGTTTCGAGTTTCGGGGAAACTTCCAACGATCGCTCGGCGGCGGCTGAAGTTCGGGCCGCGATCGACGATCGGCGTTGGGACCGGGCGCAAGCGATCCTCGATGGGTACTCGTCGCAGTCGGCGATCGACCCCAAGGTTGCCGAGTCGCTCGCCATCGAACTGACCCGGTCGCGCGACCGGGCGGTCGCCGAGTGGCGTGAGCGGATCGACGCGGCGAGACTTGCCAACGACGCCGAGGGTGCCTTGAACGCCCGCGACGAGCTCGCCAAGATCCTCGACGGCCCGGATCTCAAAGAGGTTGACCGCTCGATGGTCGCCTGGCTCATGAAATTGATCCAACGAAGGCTTCGGACCGTCCCGGTGGGGAGCGACCTGGCGGCGTTGGCGACGCTGGTCGCCGATCGCTTCGGCGGAACTCCCGAAGGGGCCAGCCTTCGAGCCGCCCTGCCGACCCTGAGACGAAGCGCCGGATTATGCCCCCGATGCTCGGAAGCCTACCTCGGCGTCGACGACGCCTGTCCGAAGTGCCTGGCCGCTGCTGGGCAGGCCGCGACCCCTGCGCTGACATTGACATTCGCTTCGGAGGACGACCTCGATGTCGTCGTCCAGGATGCCCCGCCGGTGGACCTGAACAACGCGGAGATCTGGCGGCTCCCCTGACGTTTCGGCTCGCTCCAACTTGACGAACCCCTAGGTGTCGGCAAGGATGGTAAGTCTCTTGGCTCTGTGCGATCGTCTTGAATCTTTTTCCAAGTAAATTATGACGGGTTGGTCCGACCGACTCGGTTGGCGACCGGTTCGCTGGTCTGTTGCTCACGGTCCCGTCTCTTTTGCCATCGAGAGGTGGACGCCATGCCTCGTCGAATCGCCTTGTTGGCCTGCTTGGCCTCAGTCCTGATCGAGGGGTCCGCGCAGGCCCAGGTTGGCTTCGGGACCGCAACCATCCCGTCGCGAAGCGCCCTGGCTCGGGTCAACCTCGACATGCAGTTCAACGGCGTCGTCCCCCTGGATGGGGCCGAAAAGCTCGTCGAGATGAGCATCGACGCGGGTATCCTCTTCGCACAAACCAACTATGCCAACTTCTACGCATTCGACGCCGAGAGCGGTCGCTACCTCTGGGCGGCTCACTTGGGTCGGGTGACTAGCAAGGCCGAACCGGCTTCGGTCAACTCGTTCGGCGTCTTTGTGACCAACTCGAACTCGCTGTTCGCACTCGATCGGCGGACAGGCCGACAGATGTGGGTTCAGCGATTGCAGGACATCGCCGCGAGCACCACCAGCGCTGATGACTCCGTGGTCACCGTCGGGCTGGACTCGGGCAAACTGATGGTATTCGACGCAAAAACCGGCGCCGAGAAGTGGAACATCCAGGCCAACTCGCGGATCTCCTCGCGGGCGCTGGTCGCTAACCGCGTGATCGCCTTCGGCTCGGAGGACAGCAAACTTTATGGCTCGCGGTCGGAGAATCCCAGGTTGCTCTGGCGATTCGCCGCAGGCGGGCCGATCCTGGCTCCTCTCGGCTCACACGGGGTCCGGACCCTGCTGATGGCATCAACCGACAAGAATGTCTACGCGATTGACCTGTTCACCGGGGAGGCTCGCTGGACCTTCTCGACCGGGGCCCCGGTGAAGCAAGAACCGATCGTGGTGGATAATGATGTCTATATCGTCAACGACGAGGGCAACCTGTCCGAGATCGACGTCGCGACCGGCCAGTCGCGCTGGACGATCTCCACGTTGGGGGGTCGGCTGCTTTCCGTCAGCGGGACCCGAATTTATCTTGAGTCGCATGACGATGACCTGTTCGTGGTCGACCGCAAGTCGGGCAAGATTATCTTTGATCCTCTGACGACGTTTCAAAGGTCGGGAATCAACCTCCGCAACTACACCCTCGGGCCGACCAACAGGCTCGATGATCGCTTGTACTTCGGCACGAGGAGCGGGTTGCTGCTTTGCCTTCGAGAGAAAAACCAGTTGACCCCTCGGATGATCCGGGACCCGAACATGAAGCCGTTCGGGTATATCCCCCCCGAAGGTTACCCCGACCCGACCGCCCCACCGACCCCAGCCTCGGCACCCACCGAACCGTCCGATGCGCCAAAGTAAGTGATCGCCCAAATCCGGACCGATCAGACATCCCCGCGTTGGGATCATCGGGAGGTCGCCGATCGGGTGGCCCCCCTCTGTTTCGGGAATCCCGGACGCCGTCTTTTATTGATCTCTGATCTGTTCCGGTCTTGGATCTTACCTTTTCATCATGAACGACTTTGTTCCGATTCGTCGGGCGCTCTTGAGCGTCTCCGACAAGCGAGGGTTGATCGACCTGGCGAAGGTCCTGGCTGACCGAGGGATTGATCTCCTCGCCAGCGGCGGGACGCGGACCTCCCTGGTTGAAGCGGGTTTCGACGTAACCGAGGTCTCGGCGTACACCGGGCAACCCGAAATCCTGGGGGGGCGAGTCAAGACGCTCCACCCCAAGCTTCATGGCGCAATCTTGGCCCGTCGCGATCATCCCGACGACTTGGCCGCGCTCGAAGCCCAAGGGATCGAGCCGATCGACCTGGTTGTGGTAAACCTCTACCCCTTCGAGTCCACCGTTGCCCGTGAGGGCGCGACGTTCGAAGAGGCAATCGAGCAGATCGACATCGGTGGGCCAAGCCTAATTCGAGGGGCCGCCAAGAACCATCCGTTCGTCGCCGTCGCGACCTCTCCCGACCAATACCCTGAGCTGATGGCCGCGATCGAAGCCGATGGGGGGACCTCGTTGACCCTTCGTCGCAAGCTCGCCCTGGCGGTCTTCGAGCAAACCGCCCGCTACGACCGAGCCATCGCCGACTACCTCGGGCGCTCAATCGCCGATGAGACCACGCCGCCCGAGTCGCCGTTTCCAGGCCAACTTGCGCTCCGGTTCGAGCGTCGAGCGGTCCTCCGTTACGGGGAGAACCCGCATCAAAGGGCGGCTTTCTACGAAGAACCGGCCGCGACCATCCCTTCCCTAGCCTCGGCGAAGATCCTCCACGGCAAAGAGCTTTCGTACAACAACCTCCTGGATCTCGACAGTGCCTTGCGCTTGATCCGTTTGTTCCAGGAACCGGCCGCGACGATCCTCAAGCATAACAACCCCTGCGGTGCCGCCGAAGCCGACACCCTGGCCGATGCCCTGGAACTCGCCTACGAGGGCGACCCCGCGAGCGCTTTTGGTGGGATCGTCGGTGTCAACCGCCCGGTCGACCTGGCGACCGCCCATCGGTTATGCCAGCCCGGTCGATTCATCGAGGCGGTGGTCGCCCCGAGCTTCGACGCCGATGCTTTTCAACTCCTCATCACCAAACCAACCTGGAAGAACAGCGTCCGGCTCGTCGCGCTCGGAGCGTCGATCGGACCCGATTTCGCCCTCCCATCGGGCTTTGATCTTCGGCGGGTGGAAGGGGGTCTACTCGTCCAGGATTGGGACACGATGGAGCCTGATCCCGCCTCGACGGGGACCGTCGCCTCGAAGCGAAAACCGAGCTTTGAGGAGCGGCGCTCGCTCGGCTTCGCCTGGCGGGTCTGCCAGGCCGTGAAGTCGAACGCGATCGTCCTTGTTCGAGGGCGACAACTGGTCGGCGTAGGCGCCGGGCAGATGAGTCGCCTCGACTCGGTCCGGATCGCGGTGGCCAAGGCCGGGGAAAAAGCCCAAGGCGCGGTCCTCGCCTCGGACGCCTTCTTCCCGTTCCGCGACGGTCCCGACGAGGCCGCGAAGGCGGGCGTCACCGCCCTGATCCAGCCGGGCGGTTCGAAACGTGACGGCGAAACCGTCGCGGCGTGCGACGAGCATGATCTGGCGATGCTCTTGACCGGTCGCCGCCACTTCCGCCATTGATTGCATCAACGAACCGGCTCGACAGTCGATCAACACAAACGGCCAGGCTCGAAAGTCGCCTTTCGAGCCTGGCCGTTTGCTTGTCGGATCGGTTCGGATCAAGGTCTCATCAAGCTCAGCGATGCCCGCCACCGCCACCGCCACCGCCGTGGCCACCGCCGCCCCCACCACCGCCCACGTGGCCACCACCACCGCCACCGCCTACGTGACCGCCGCTGTAGCCACCCATGTGACCTCCACCGCCCGAAAAGCCGCCCACATGGCCGCCACCGCCCGCGTATCCGCCCACATGGCCACCACCACCAAAGCCACCACCACCGAGGTTGCCTCCGGAGAATCCACCTCCGTTGTAGCGGGGGCCACCACCACTACCGCCACCGCCACCGCCACCGATTCCAGGGCGAGCACCGCCCGAGTGACCGCCTGCGGCAAACGGGGAAGCGGTGCCGAATCCACCACCGCCGCCCCCCGGGTGGGCTCCGGCGAAGTTGCCAAGTCCTCCAGCACCGCCACCGCCTACATGCGGCATCGCAGCACCACCACCGCCGACATGCGGCATCGCATAGTTGGCACCGCCAGCCCTGGAAGGGTTCAAGCCGCCCTGGTTCCCGACGAAACCGTTGTTGCCAAGATGATTGATGCCGCCGCCTTGATGATTCACCGCGCCGTTGTGGAGTCCGTTGCCGGAGAGACCGCCAGGCTGTTGACCACCAAAGTTTTGCCCGCCAACGCGAGCTTGATTACCGATCGAGCCGCCGTTGCCAAGGTTCCCGAGCCCGTTCGCCCCTCGATTGTTACCTATCGAACCCGCGTTCGAGTTGAACGATGGGCGGGCGACCGAGTGGGCCATCGCGGCGTTGTGGGCTCCGTTGTAGTTCGACGCCCACTGGCCGTTGCCGTTGCCTACACCTCGGTTGTTCGAGTTTCCCGGGGCGTTATGGAATGGGTTGGCATAAGCGTGCGACGAAGCCGGTGCCAAGGCTCCTCGATTACCGACGCTCGAAGCGAAGTTCGCCCGAGAACCGCCGCCCACTCGAACATTGCTTTGGTTGTTTCCAACAAACCGGTTGTTGATCACGGTGTTGTTGGTCGTCCGGTTGAACGAGTTGTTGACGAGGTTGTTCCGACCGTTCACGCCTTGGGGGTGCCCAGGGTAGTTGGGGTAAAGACCATGTCGCCCGTCGTAGAGGCCCTGGCGGAAGCCTTGGTTGAAACCTCGGTTGTAGCCATAGTTTCCGTAGCCGTAACCGCCATAGCCGCCCAGGCCATACCCAAGCCCGCCGAAGCCAAGCCCGAGTCCAAGACCACCGAATCCGAGGCCGAGGCCAAACCCTCCATAACCTCCGTAGCCACCAAAACCGCCGAACCCGCCGCCGTAGTAGCCCGGATAAAATCCCGAACCGTAACCGTAGTAGGTGGGGACGCCATACCCGAAGAACGAGTTGGCGAAAAGGCCGCTGACGTATCCGCCGCCCAAGCCATACCCACCATAGCCCCCGTAACCTCCGGCTCCATAACCGCCGTAGCCACCCAGGCCATAGCCGTAACCGCCGTACCCTCCTCCATAGCCGTTGTAGCCGCCGAACGCTCCGAGCGCCCCGCCGAAGCCCCCTCCGCCGTAGCCGAAGTTGCCGTAGGCGACCGGCTGGGCGAGGTACGGGTAGCCGAACGAACCCGTGTAGGGGTAGTCGAGGTAGCCGTAGTAGGAGCCGATGTTGCCGTAGTTGGCGTAGCCGTAATAGCGGCCCGAGCTGTCGTAATAGCAGCCGGGGTAGCCGTCGTAGTTCGAGTTCGGGCGACCGAACGCCCCGTAAAGCTGCCCGTACTGCTCGGGGGCGATCTGCGTCAGCGGGGTATACGTCACCTCGGCGTTGGCGTTGTTGCCGTTGGGGTTGGTCGCCACGGCGGCGGCCCCCTGGACCGGGGCGAACAAGGTGCCTCGGTCTTCGAGCGTCCGGTCCCAGTACCCTTCCTGGAAGTTCCAGCCTTCGGGTTGCCGGACCCACTGAGCAGGGACCCATGACCAGCCCGGCTGCGACTTCGACCAGTACCCCTTCTTCCAGGTCACCCCTTCACCGTCGGGGGCATAGTGGCCCGGGATGTAGAAGAAATCCGCCCCGGGTGAGGACGTCACGTCTTCCTCGGGATGCGTTGCGGGCGGTCCGTTCTTCTTCCAGTCGATCCGGTCGGTCTGCCGGTCGCTCCAGAATCCCGGGACGCGGTACCAGCCTTTGTCGTCTCGTTTCCAGTAACCGTTGACCCAGAACCGGCCCGGAGGCGGGTTCCGGTATGTCCCCGTCGCCCAGACGTAATCCTTCGGGCCGGGGTTCCACTCCCAGTAGCCCGGAATCCAGACCGCCTTGTCGGTGGGCGGGTCGACTCCCGGTCGTTCGTTGATCGGCGAGGGGGGAGCCTTGTCGGCATAGACCGGATCGCGATCCTTCGAAGGCGACAGGAACGCCTCGTGGAGCGGTCCCTCGGAGGATGGCCGCATCGCCGTCGTCTCGGCGGGCGCGTTGGGATTGTATTCTGGGAGAGGTTCAAGCGACGAGGCCACGCCGGTGGGCGCCTCGGAATCCTTGGTCGAGGCCAAGGTCTCACCCGTCGCGGCGTTCGTCGTCGATGGCGACGACAACGAAGGGGCCTCCAGAGTGGGAGCGTCTTGGGCGAAGGCCCAGACGGGAAGCAAGCCGCCGGAGATCGCGGTCATCTTCAAACCGCGGACAATCATTCGAGGGATATTCATGGGAACCACTCCGCGAAGCGAAGCCTTGATACACGAGCCAGTTGTCGGCACGCCATGTCATTGATACGAATTGTGTACCACGACCGGGCCAGAAAAACCGGGGATGGTGAAAACCTTTCACGTCGCCGGAAGAACTTCGGAAAACCGAAGGGTCGTTGCAAAAAAGCCCCGCTGTCTCCGAGTTTTCTCGGGGATTTTTATACCGCAGGACCAGAATTCTCCCCCGAAATCGAGAAATGAGTTGAAGCATGCAATCACTCGACTTCCCGATCTCCTCTCCCGTGTTAAGATGAAAGAAGCAATGCGCGAGACATTCAGGCCGCGAAGACGCGAGCCGCCTTTGTGGGGCGTTTGCATGAGAGCGGAGTTGATCCCAATAGCCGGCGGTCCACCGATCCCGATCACCAAGGACGTCACGGTGGTTGGTCGCCGCGAATTTTGCGACATCCAACTGAGCGATCCAAGCCTCTCGAAGCGCCACTGCGTCCTGGTCAAGACCGAGGGTTTGCTGATCATCCGGGATTTGGCCACGACCAACGGGACCAAAGTGAAGGGGCAATTGATCCGCTGGGCGGCGTTGCTGCCCAACGACCAGATCACGATAGGCAAGCTCAAGTTTCGGATCTATCTCGGACCCGACAGTGCCGCGGTTCCCGTCGCTCCGAAATCCGAGAAAGCCAAGCGAACCAAAGAAGCGAGCTCGAAGTCATCGACCCTGGTGCCCCCTGCCCCGGAGCCGGCCAGGCTCGTGGCGGTTGCACCCCAATCCGCTCCGGACGATCGCAAAGGTCCGCTCCTGGACGTTGATGATTCGAGGTGGTTCGACCGGATCAACTCGGATCGGATGATCGGTGAGATCATCGACCTCGACTGATCGACGACGCCTCGACCAACAACATCGGGCAACCCGCCTCCGAGCCGAAGCTTGAAGCGGATCGCCCGATATTGAAGATCGATCGATGACGATGACGAAAGCGAGCGACGGGCCGTTCTCCGGAAGAGGGTTTCCGGAGAACGACCCAGCCGACACGCGAAGGCGACACCCGGATCGACCGATGGAAGCGGCCTGACTCATTTTCGAGGAGAGGTCATCGAAGGTTTTGAAACGGTTTCCCGTTCCAAGATTCGGTGGTGGGTCGTCGCGAAAAAGAGCGAGGCGACTGGCGACGGGCGATCGGGTCGATGCTCAAACCCCTTCCGACCGGGTCCGACGGAGGTCGCGACGGAGCGGCGGGGTCAAGGCGTCGAGTTGACGAGCATCCTGGGGTTCCAGGCGGCTAGCTTGTCGATTTTCGCGTTGGATGGCCTCGTACACTTCTTGTCGGTGTACGGAAATCTCGATCGGGGCCGCGATCCCCAACCGGACTTTGTCGCCCCGAATATCCACCACGGTGATGACGATGTCATCGCCGATAATGATGCTTTCGTCGCGGTGTCGGGACAAGACCAGCATTTTGGGCTCCTTCCTCCTGCCAACGAGACCCGTGACCGTCCATGATCACATTGCCCGGGCGCTCGGTTACCACGACGGGGCTTGGGGATGAGTTATCTCCGGTGTCATCCGCCGACCACCGATCAAGCCGTGGCTCGAAGGGCGGACGACGGGCCGAGGAGCAAGGTGGGGGCATTCGCTTGACCTTGGCCGGTCAAGGGATAACGCACCGCGTACCGACTGGAAGTGAGGACCAGTTGCCGACCGAGCCGACGCGACAGGTTGAACACCAAGGGGCCTTGGAGGTTGACCGTCAGGCCACCGTCCACGCGGTTGAGAATCACGTAGGTGAGCGCCGAACGCTCTTCGTCCAGCTCCAGCGCCGTCCGGTCACCCGGCCGAAGCTCGATCCTGTAGTCGCCGATCGCCATCGGAGGCGCGATCAAACCGAAAGCGAGGTCCGCGCAAGTTGCCGACTGCAACCAGAGCAAGCCCGACGCGACCGGGTCGTTGAGCAGGACGAATTGCGTGAAAGAACGAAACCCGACCAGTCCGTCGGGAATCCGAATAATCTCCGACTCCTGAATCGGAATCAGGCCGAAGCGGGTCGTGACGATGTTCACTTCCTGTTTCCCTCCTATTCAACCGCATCAACAAACGACTCAAGGGCCTTGCGAAAGGCGATCGAGCGTTGTTCATGTCGTTTCGATCCCCTTGCGGGTCTCGGACCCTTGGTCCAGGGGTCGAATCCATCCGGACGGAGCGGCCGACCTTGGCCACGACGCATCCTTCGGGCCCAACCCCACCTCGCCCGATCGACTCCAGTCGAGGCGACGAGGTCAGCTTGACCGAGCGTTATATCGTCGAAGGCCACGACGTAAACCCACACCCCGCCGTGCAAAAATGAAGATCACCGCCCACTTGGACCACCTGCGACGGTCGGTCCGGTCGTGCCGTCACCGAGGGGCCAAATTCACCCCCTCGAGGAGTCGCTCGAATTGATCCAAAGTTGATCAAAGAAGAGTTCAGTTGAGGATCACTTCGGGCGGGTCGGAGAAATCAACGGCGATCCGGTTATTCAAAGCCGGGTCGGGGCGGCCGTCGTGGATCAAGATCCGGTAACGAAACACGGTGGAGCGATCGGTCGAAATCGTCAAATTTTGGTCGTGGGCTGGGACAAAACTGAAGAACGGGAGGGTGATCGGATGAATCCGGACGACCGTGGGATACCTCGGGTTGCCCGGGTGATCGGCGACCATCGCCCCCGCGTAATTAGGCGAGAAATCGGCGACCGGACCCGTCAGGTCGACCCACCTCGTGGGCTTCTGGTCGCCATCGAGCCGATGCCGCCCTTCCGCCGTTAACACGTCGATCGGCCCCCGAACCGAAGGTTCGGCGCTCCGGTACGCCATCCCCCCGTAGCGGTGAGGCAAGACCTCAAGCGGCTCCCCCTCGGCTTGCTGGGTTGACGTCAGGTCGATCAACCAATAAGGCGATCCTGGAACGTCGAACAGTTCGACACCCCAGCGCTCGCGGAGGGCCACCCGACTCTCCGACCTTTGGGGGCCGTTGACCCTCGCTTCCCAGCGGTGCCGGGCCTCGAACCGGACCGAGACCGGCCCGAGGGTCGGACGATCGAACCCGTCGGCGACGATCTTGCCCGTCCCGCTCTGGATGTTCCAGAAGTCGGGGGCCAGATCGCCCCACTTCGTGTGGACGTAGGCCAGGAAGAAACCGCGATGGTGCGGGTGGTAGCTCGAAAAGTCACCGGTGATCAAAGCCCCCGACGGGCTGAATGCCGGGTGGATGTAGGCGTCCCGGGTCAGGTTTGCGCTCGCATCGGCCTTCGGCGAGGTGAGTGGAGAAGCGTTATAGCGAAACACCGGTCGATTCCGGTTGCGGAATTCGATTGCCCCCCGAGTCGCTTCGACCACCGACCAAGGTCGGTGAGCGTCCGACCCAACCGAAGCCCCATCCAGCTCGAACCGAGCCTCAGTTCCCTTCGGGATCGCCTTGGGCAAGAACCAGGTAGCTCGAATCAAGCCATCCCCAAGCCTAGCCACCTGCGCGACCGTCGGAGGCGAATCAATCGGCGCTCCCGGATCAACCACGTCCAGGGCGATCGGACCATCCTCCAGAGCTTTCACGGCCTTTGGTCCGAGGCGATCCGAGGGGACCCGAAACGTGAGCAACGATCCAAGACGATCTTGCCCACCGGCCCGAACCGTGATGGAGATCGGTCCGAACTTGTCCAGGGGCTCCGTGCCTCGACAGAGGGACCCAGAGGCGATCAGCCCGACGACCGCGACCAGGACTCGTCGAAGGAGGGGCATCATGGTGTCTATCCTTGGTGGGGATCAGGACCGGTAATTTTCTTCGAGGCCCCAGAGCCTTTGGAGTTGCCGATCGCGCTTCCCCTGCTCGTAGCGATAGATCCCCATCTCCTCGACGGTCTCGCTGGGCAGGGGGACGTAGGCTTCCCGTCGCTGCTCGGCTTCTCGGAAGATAACGCCGAGGTGATCCGAGCAGGCGTGGCCGTAGGTTTTCAACTCGGTGAATGCGCCGTCGCTCCAGGGGGCGGCAATCTTGTACGAGGCGGGTTGGTTGCAACCCGAGACGCCGCACCGGACAACCATCGAAGCCATGACTCGGAAATCTCCCGATCAGATCGTATCGAGCCGGATCGTCGGAAAGCGTCCCGGCCTTTCCCCAAGGTATGATGCCAGACCGGTTGATCTCTGGCCAACTAAAACCTCATGAAGGCGTATTCGGGGTTGGTCGGGTCGAAATCGGCGGCGGTGAGCGGGGCGCCGAGTTTCAGGTCGTCGTAGGTGTACTGCTCGGCGAGGTCGAGAGGCCCCGAGTGGTTGGCGCCCGGCCAGTCGAAGCTGCTGATCTGGAACGGGATCTGCGTTTCCGGGTCGTACAAGACCTCGACGTGGGCGAACGGGCGGCCGGCGTCGGGTTTGGAATGGGTGTGGACCGACCGGAGGAGCGAGCGGCCATCAGGCCCGGTCGTCCGGTCCAAGGTTGTGGTGGCGTCGTCGTCGCCCATATCCATCTCGCGATACCGGAGGAGCTTCCGACCCAGATTCCACAACCCCGCGTCGGTGACCGGGTGACGGCTGTCGGCCAAGGCGAGCGCCGAGTCGGGGGCAATGGCGAGCCGAGGGACGATTCGACGGGTCCAGTCGCCATTGTGGGCGATCACCTTGTTGTCGTGATGCCCTTCGGAGTAGACCACTTCCTTGCCGGGCTTGGGAGCGAGGTATTTGAGATAGATCGCGAACGGATGGTTGCGGATCTTCAAGCTCGAAGTGATCTCGGGACCGAGCACGCCGCCGACCCGCTCGCGCCTCCGAAACGTCGCCGTGTAAGCTTCAACTTTGTCAAGCCTGGCGACGGTTCGTTTGATCGACTCCAGGAGGATCTTCTTAGCCCCATCCCCTTCCACCTTGATCTCGGGCCAGACCACCGGTGCGACAATCTGGACCAGAGGCTCGACCACTCGACTCGCCGGGGCGGTCGTGGCCGCACCGGGCGGTGGAGCGATCACGGTCGGGGCGTGGTCGGTCAACGGCTCAGTGAAGTACCAGGAGAGGCCGAAAAGGCCGGCCGGGATCAAGATCAAGGAAAATAGCCACACCCAGCGTTTACGGCGAGGTGTCGGTGTGGGGGCCGTCATCAATGAAAAAACTCCGCGAAAACGAGAAGCGCGGGCGACAGGGAGGGTCAGGCAAAGTCTGCGGCACCGAACCGCATCCCCTGGGGATCTAATGGCGTAAAGATCGCTCGGATTGTCGACAAATCGCTCGGGATTATCTACCGCAAAAGCGACGGCCTGTTCGGAAGAACTGGAGGCTCGGACCCGAGCCCTGACCTGCGGAATTTGACCGCGACGGGGTTTTGCGACTACGATAAAGCCTCGGCTGTTTCGTGGCTCGTGGACAGCGTTCGCCGTCGCCATCGGATCGAACAGCAAGGGTTTAGCTCGTCGTCGGAGACTCGCGCCATGACGCAGATCGAACAGGCTCGCCGAGGTCAGATCACGCCCGAGATGGAGTATGTCGCCGCTCGCGAGAAGATCGAGCCGACGTTGGTCCGCGACGAGGTCGCGCGGGGTCGGATGGTCATCCCGGCCAATCGCGAGCACCTCAAGCAAGGGCTGGAGCCGATGGGGATCGGGATCGCAGCCTGCTGCAAGATCAACGCCAACATCGGCAACTCCGCCGTCACCTCGGACATCGACAACGAGCTGGCCAAGCTCAATATGGCCGTCGGCCTCGGCGCCGACACGGTGATGGACCTCTCGACCGGCGGCAACATCGACGCCATCCGCCGGGCTCTGATCGCCGCCAGCCCGGTCCCGATCGGGACCGTCCCGATGTACCAGGCGATCCAGCAGGTCAAGAAGGCCGAAGACTTGACCGAGCAAGGCTTGCTCGACATGGTCGAGCACCAGGCGAAGCAAGGGGTCGACTATATGACCTTGCACGCCGGGATCTTGCGCGAGTACATCCCCCTGACCGCGCAGAGGATCACGGGGATCGTATCGAGAGGAGGCAGCCTGATCGCCTCCTGGATGTATGCCCACAAGAAAGAAAACCCGCTCTACACCCGGTTCGACGACCTCTGCGACATCATGCGCGAGTACGACGTGACCTGGAGCCTGGGTGACAGCCTCCGCCCCGGCTCGATCGCCGACGCCTCCGACGCCGCGCAGTTCGCCGAACTCAAGACTCTTGGCGAGTTGACCTTGCGGGCCAGGGCTAGGGGTTGCCAGGTGATGGTCGAAGGCCCCGGGCACGTCCCGATGGACCAGATCGCCATGAACATGCAAAAGCAGGCCGTCGAGTGCGACGAGGCCCCGTTCTACGTCCTCGGCCCGCTCGTCACCGACATCGCGCCCGGCTATGACCATATCACCTCAGCCATCGGCGCAGCGCTCGCGGGCTGGAACGGCGCGAGCATGTTGTGCTACGTCACCCCCAAGGAACACCTCGGCTTGCCCGAGGTCGAAGACGTCCGTCAAGGGGTCGTCGCCTACAAGATCGCCGCCCACGCCGCCGACCTCGCCCGCCACCGCCCGGGCGCCCGCGACCGCGACGACGCCATCAGCCGAGCCCGCTACCGGTTCGACTGGGAAGGCCAGTTCAACCTCTCGCTCGACCCCGAGACCGCCCGCAGGATGCACGACGAGACCTTGCCCCAAGACGCCTTCAAGTCCGCCGCCTTCTGCTCGATGTGCGGCCCCAAGTTCTGCTCGATGAGGATCACCGAAGACCTCCGTCGCCGGGCCAACGAAGCCGCCGGGTTGGTCCAGGTCGGTTTGGAAGCCGTAGGAAGTCACTGAACCAACGTCTTGTTGAGATCAACTTGAAAACGGCTGGCTTTCCATCGATTCGGAAGCCAGCCACTTCAAACTCCTGAAAGGGAGACTCATGGCGACAGACACCACTCCGGACATCCTTGAAGAAGCGAAACAGTCCGCGCAACGAATTGGATTGATTGAACAGTTGGCCTCTGATCTATCAGACGTCGACAAACTGGAGTTGATCGCGCGTCTGGCGAACTCGGTCCAGTTCAAGAGGGAACACGACAACGAATTGGCACGCCTCCGGCGGCGGAACATGCTGAAGTTCTTGGAAGAGCTTGAAGCCATGCCCTCGGAGCCGAACGGCGACAACTTCTCCGGTCGAGACCACGACAAAATTCTTTCCGGCTCGCCTCAATGATCTTAGTGGATACTGGTGCGTTTTTCGCCCTCTTCGTGGTGGAGGACGAAAGGCACCAAGATGCCAACAAGTGGTACCTGGCGAACCAAGACAGATCACTCGTGACGACCGATTATGTGATCGACGAATTGTTGACACTCATGAGGTCGCGAGGAGTTGGCCCGCAAACCTTGCGGGCTGGCTTGCTGCTGATTAATCAGCGATTTTGTGCGATGGAGAAAGTCCAGCTCACAGATTTTCAAGAAGCTTGGGAGATCTTTTCCCGATTCCGCGACAAGGGTTGGAGCTTCACCGACTGCGTCAGCCGTGTCGTGATGGAAAGACTCAAGATCACCACCGCCTTCGCGTTCGATGATCACTTCCGTCAATTCGGTACCGTTGCTGTCGTGCCTTGATCGTAGGCAACCGGTTTGGCAGCAAGTCCCCTCCTGACCTCGTAGTTATGAAAGAAAAAGCCCAGGCCGGGCATCGCTGCCGGCCTGGGCTTGTCGCCGCTTCGAGGGGATGAAGGACGGTGGACGGGGAAGGGTCCGACTTTCGGGCGCGTCGATCGTCGACGCACGCCTCACTCATCCATGAGTGTGACAACCCGAGGTCGGCGGTTTGGGTGTCCTTACCGTCCCAATCCCCGTCCCTTTTTTCCGAGTTGATTCGTGGACTGATCGGTTGGGTCAGCCGACCTTGGCCAGGGCCGGGACGGCTCGGAACGAACCGGCGGCTTCGGTGAAGGCTTCGATCAGTTGCGTGTCGAGGGAGATGCTCCCCTCGTTTTCCGGGTGCCACTGCACGCCGGTCACCCACCAGGAGGGATCTTTGCCTTCAAACGCCTCGATCAATCCGTCGGGGGCTAGGGCGGCGACCCGGAAGATCGGGGCGAGCTTGCGAATCCCCTGATGGTGGTAGCTGTTGACCCGGATTTCGCCCGGCCCGTAGATGTCTTCCATCCGGGTGCCCGGCTCCATCACGACGATGTGGCGGTGGACGCCGCCTTGCGGGTCGCGGTGGGGGATCGACCGGGGCATGTCTTCGGGCAGGTGGATGTAGATCCCTCCGCCGTTGACGACGTTGAGTTGCTGCATGCCCAGCCCAATGCCCAGGACCGGCATCTTGCGCTGCTGGAGCAGTTTGATGAGCATCCGGTCGGAGCTTTCGCGACGATCGTTCATCACGGTCACCGACGGGTGGGGTGCCAGGCCCATCTTCTTCGGGTCGAGGTCGTCGCCCCCGGTGAGGAGAACGCCGTCGAGCCGATCGAGGATCGGGGTCAGGTCAATCTCTTTCGTCAGTGGCGGGATCACCACCGGCACAGCCCCGGCCGACAGGAGGCAATCGTAATAGCCGCTGTGCAGGGAGGTTTGCGGGACGCGGCCCTTGACGGTGGCGCGATAGTCCGAGTTGATGCCGATCAGAGGACGGTTCTTCATGAGTGGCTTCCTTTCCTGGCGTTGGCTTCAACGAAATCCGTTCGATGACCATTTCACGCGACCAACCTCGGGAAGTCTCCGCGAGGTCTGATGTCGCCATCGGGAAATGGTGGCCAAATCACAACACGGCGCGTCGTGGCCGCGATCCGAGGACTACGGGGGGACTCCACCCGAACGCCGTGGCATCCTGCCAGCGTCATCAATCTCGAAGTCATTCATCTTTCGATGAATGGCCCCGAAAACCGGTTGAACATCCCAGATTCATCGAGAAGGAGTCGGTGGGCGGACGCGGCTTGGTTGGCTCGTTTCGGCCTCAAGGCCGCGTCGCTTTCGTCGTGTCAGGTGGGTGAAGTCTACCGGTCGAGATCGGGCAACTCAAGAAAAAAGCACTCGCCGGATCAAGTTTTTATGATGATTTTCCCTCCCCTTTTTGGGGAAGTGGAGTTGCCATCCTCGACCAGACATATCCTTACGAACACCACCTGATCAGGGCTTCACTTTGCCCGAATCCGGCCCATCTTTGAGGTAGCGGACGACCATCGACAAGTCGCTTTCGGTGAGTTGCGAGCCGTACGCGGGCATCTTCTGTTCGTCTTCGAGGTAGCCGTAGAGCGAAGGGTGGCTGGGCTGGCGGATCATCTTCGACGTCCAACGATCCGAACCCCACGCGAACATGTCCGGGGCCGGCTGGAGCTTCTTTTCTCGGACGCTCGGGTCGCCAAACGTATGGCATTGGGCGCACTCGGCCTGATACGGGGCGCGGCCGGGATGGCCCTTGATGGCCGGCTCGTCGAGCCACTCGCCGGGCGTCATGTCGGGCGGGGTTTTGGCCATCAGGGTGACATAGTCCGCCACGGCGTCGAGTTGTTGGGCGTCGAGAGTGGACGACTCCTTCCACTCGGTCATCCCGCCGCACTGGGGGGCCTTGCCGTAATAGTCGGGCGAGTCGGGCTTTTCGAGCAAGCCTCGAATCCAAGGCCGAGACCCGTAATGCGCCAGGGCGGGCGCCCACTGCTCGTCCCCCTTCGATCCATCATAATTGTGGCAACTCTGGCACTTCTTGGAAAACAACTCGGCCCCTCGGGTCGTCGGGTCGAGTTTGAGCAGATATCCCGACCCTTCGGCGGGCACTCCATCGAGGTCGGCCAGGAGCGTGGCACGCTTGGCGAGATCGTTCGCTTTGAACCGAGCGGCCTGGAAGGCGTCGCTGTGCGCATCTTTGACCAGGGCTTGATAGGTCAAAACCCCCGAGCAAGCGGCGAGCGTCAAGAAGAAGCTGCTGGCCGCGATTCGAGTCAACCGCCTCGACACGACTCGATCCAGCAGAGGGAGGACCAAGAATCCGAACACGACCACCGTCGGCAACACCACGGTGGCGATGATCTCTCGACCTTGGAACGCGCGGAGCAACTGGTACAGCGGCAAGAAGTACCACTCGGGCCGGGCGGGGTAGTCGTCGCTCGAAGCGTCGGCGGGGGCGTCGAGGCTGTAGCCGTGGCGGGCGACCGCGAAACCGACGACGACCGCCAGCACCGCAGAGGCCAGTGCCAGGTCGATGAACGCCGACTTCGGCCAGAACGGTTCGAGCCGACGGTTGGTCACTTCGACCCGATCTTCGATCCGGCGGAGCAGTCGAACCCGGAGCCAGCCGAATAAGACCAGAAGACCCGGCAAAACGATGACGTGGAGGGCGTGAATTCGGGTCAACGTGGTGTTGCCGAACTCGGAACCGCCGATGATCAAGCGACGCAACCAGGCCCCGACCACGGGAAGTCCGCCCGCGATGGTCGTCTCGACGACCGCCGCCCAGTAGCCGCGCTGGTCCCACGGGAGAATGTTCCCGGTGACGCCGAGGATTAAAATCAGGCCGACGATCGCCACCGCCAGCCACCAGGCGAACTCGCGAGGGGCGCGGTACAAACCGGCGAAGACCAGACGACCGAGCCAGAGCCCGCCGAGGATCACCGACGCATAAGAACCGAACCGGTGGACCCCTCGGATCAGCCAGCCGAGGTCGACGTGGTTGCTCAGGTAATAAACGCTGCCCCAGGCCGAGGCCGTCGAGGGGCTGTACACCAGCGAGATCAAGACTCCGGTGACGAACTCGACCAGGAGCGTCGCCGCCAGGGCGAATCCGAGCGCGTGCCAGATCCTCCCTTGGGCGGGGACGGGCCGATTCTTCCACCTCCGAGCGGTCGCCTTCCAGCCGGTTCGGTCGTCGACCCAGTTTTGCCAACGATTAAACAAGGGGTTTTTTCTCCCGCGACTGAGGCACGAACCGCTCGAATTTCACGGCGATCTCGGGGTCTGAGTCGCCGCTCAATCGGACCTCAAGCGTATCCATCCCCCGAGGTGCCACCGAGTTGAGGGTCTGGCCGTTGAACCGAAAACTCGCCTGGTGGCAAGGGCAGAGGAACGTCTGGCGATCGGGGGAGAGGTTGACCGGACAACTCAGGTGCGGGCACTCCGCCGAGAACGCCACGACCGGCGGATCGACGCCCTCACCTTGGCGGACCAGCCAGACCGATCCCACCGGCTCGGCAGGGTATCGGACCCAGGCGTCTTGCCGCTTGGCGATCACGGCGAAGGCCTGGGGCTCTCCGACCTTGAGGTTGCTCAACCGAGTCATCGGGCGAAACAAACCCCCGCCCGACTTCTTGCCGAGCGGGTCGAGCAGAAACCTCGCGACGGGAACGGTCACCGCCACCGCGAGAGCATTTCCCAGAGCAAGGGCGCTCCACTTGTAGAACACACGGCGGTTGAGCATTCCTGATCCCTTACGACCGACCGACCCGGGTCGCCCACGCTGCGACCCGAGTGCGAATTTCCCCTGAATCAAGTGCTCTTTCAATGTACGCCACGTTCGGAGGATCGCACAGACGTCCAACCGTTTCCGGCCGCTTGATCCGAACCGATCGCCGACCTTCCGCGCGCAGCGGGGTGCCCTGCCCCATTACGCACGGTTCGCTTCCAGGGTTCGAAGCGATCAGGTCGTATAAGAATCGACCCGGAACAGGTCGATGTTCTCGGCGACCCAGGCGATCGTCTCGTCGAGGGCCTGGTCGAGGGTGTAGCTCGACTTCCACCCGAAGAGTTCTTCGGCCAAGGCGGTCCCCGCCAGGAGTCGGCCCACCTCGCTGGCGGCGGGGCGGACGCGGTCGGCGTCGGCCTCGACGGTGATCGGCTTGCCGATCCGCTCGCCGATCTTGAGCACGAGTTCGCCGATGGTCAGGTCGTCCCCTCGGCCGATGTTGACCGTCCGGCCCACCGAGGCCGGGGACTCGGCGATGGCCAGGAACCCCCGAGCGGTATCCTTGACGTAAGTCAGGTCGCGCCTCGGGTCGAGGCTCCCCAGGCGGACGACGGGTCGGGAAAGCGCCTGGCTGATGATCGTGGGGATGATCGCCCTCGCCGATTGTCGAGGTCCGAAGGTGTTGAACGGGCGCAGGATGCTGACGGGCAGGCCGAACGACCGGTGGTAACTTTCTCCCAGGGCATCGGCGCCGATCTTCGAGGCGGCGTAGGGGGATTGCCCCCGGAGCGGGTGCGACTCGGTGATCGGGACGAACTGCGCCGTGCCGTAGACCTCCGAGGTCGAGGTCAAGACCACCCGCTCCATCGCCGGGTTGTCGAGGCAAGCGTCGAGGACGTGTGCGGTCCCGACGACGTTGGTCTGCACCACGTCGAGCGGGTTCTGATACGAGTAAGGAATCGCGATCAAGGCGCCCAGGTGGAAGACCCAAGCTTGACCTTTCACCGCTTTTCGGACCGCCTCGGGGTCTTTCAAGTCCCCCCGATAGACCTCGACGGCCTCCCGGACGGCTCGGGGCAATCGATCCAATTGCCCTCGGTCGTCTCGTCCGTTGTAGCGGACCAAGGCTCGGACCTGATGACCTTCGCTCACCAGAAGCTCGACCAGATGGCTCCCGATGAAGCCCCCCGCCCCCGTGACCAGCACCGACTTGCCCATCGTCGCAACCTCGCTCGCGTTCCGCCTTGATCGGGTCGGCCCATCTGGCCGCCCATCGTACGGCATTTCCCGATCGCGACAACGCGAATCGACCTTGTGATCACGAACGACGCCCCAAGCCCTCGGTCCCTCGCGACCCCTCGCTTCGGCACGATGCCAATGGATCGACCAAAGCCCCTAAAGAATTCGAGTGGGTCTAGTCGATACAGATTAACATCGAAGGCAATCCGTCAGGCATTGCCAATCTCAACGTCCCTTTATTCTTCCGCCGAGCTTTCGGCGGTTTTCGGAGGATGTTCTTATGGCCTTACGTTGCTTGTTGGTTGGCTTGGTGGCGAGTCTGGGTTTCGAGCTGCCGAGCGATCAAGATGTGACGTCATGGACGGTCTCCGGGCGAAACTGGGTTTCCGCCCGAACGGTCGATCTCTCGGCCCTCCAGGCGGAGGCGTCGGGTTGGTTGAGGTTGAATGACCCGACGACGAATCCGAAAACCGGAGAGATCGCCGCGACCTGCGTTTCCCCTGCGGTGGCGGTCGAGGCGACGACCGAAACAGCGATTTCACCCGCCGACCTTGCTTTCGACTCGATCGGCGAGGGCATGTCGCTGGCGTTCGCAACGGACCTCGAAACGGCCCGATCGGAAGAAGCGACCGCGACTCCCATCCTCGAAGCCAAACCCGAGATGGTGGCGACCTCGGAGCCGCAAATCCAACCCGAGTTGGATCAGATGACGCTGGCCTTTCCCGCCCCTTCGGCCGAATTGTTCGACGAAGAAGGGATCGACCAGGACGACACCCCGGCCATCCGAGCCGAGCGGTTGTCCTCCGCCGTTCGCTTGACCCGGGAAGCGGTTCAAGCCTGGGCTTCGGTGATCGAAACTGTCGGCGACGACGTCATTCCGACTCGCTGATCGGCTCGAACATCTGCCGTCCCGGGCAACGGATGCTTCCAACCAACGACCCGATCGATCCCTCTCGCGAAGGGGATCGATCGGGTCGTCGCCGTTTCGAATCGCTTGGTTGCCCGAACAAAACGACGGGCGATGAGCGAGCACCCGACCAGTTCAAACTCCCGCTACGATCTTGGCGGCGTTGGCCGAACTGGCACTCTCGGCGTCGGTCGTCAGGTCGTCGATAAACGGGGCGGGTTTGCGATAGCCGAGCCTAAGGGCCACCTTGAGCACGTCGCCATGCGAAGGGAACATCTTGCCCGATCGGCTCTTGTAATCCTGGATGGCGTTCATGAATTCGATCTCCACCTCGCTGTATTGCTTCTCAAAGGTGGTGGGGTCGACGCGCCGCCTCCGCTCTTTGCGCGGGCGGGGCGTCGGAGTCGACGTTTCGTGATCGCCGGTCCGAGGCGGGAGCCCGAGTCGGCCACCGGGTAGCGTCCGACGGTCGAGAAAGAGCGTGTCGGCGGGGAACTTGGAAAAATCGAATGTTTGGGCTTCGTCGTTCGTCTCATCACTGCGAGGGGTCATGGCATCTTCCTCGAAAACACACCAAAGGACGATCAAGCTGGGTGTCGCCTCGGTGAAGTTCGGGAACCAACGGGGAAGAAAATCACCGGCACGGTTCGGTGAGGTTCTCATCTCCAACCCTTAGTTCGCTTCTGGTGTGCTGTCAAAAAATCCAGGGCGAAGCTTTCCATTCTCGATCGGGATTGGTCCCCAATCGGCTCGGCGTGTGGCATAATCTTTGGAGTCACCCGGCGATCGGACCGATGGCGAAGATTCGGGTCGGCCCGGCCTTCGGGCACCTTGTTCGCGGATCGCTTGTCAACTACAGTCATAAAAACGTCTTGCGCCCGAGCCGTCGCTTAGATCCGGTTCGGTTTTTCCTTGCCAACCTGGAGACCCTCGATCATGTTCCGAACCTCGCGGTTGTGGAAAGGCATCGGGCCTTGGACGTTGGGCGGCTTGTTGCTGTCCGGCGGGATCGCGGCCTACGCCGGCGATTCCGCTTCCCTGGCGAAACAACTGGTGGGCCTCGGCCGCCAGGCGGCTTCGCAAGGCAAGGCTGAGGACGCGAAATCGTTCTACCGAAATGCCTTGAAGCTTGACCCGACCAACTTGGACGCCCAGGTGAGCCTGGCCCGGCTCAGCAATTCGCGTCGCGTCTCCTTCAAGCAAGACCCGGCGACTCCCGCCCCCGAAATGGCCCCGCCTGCGTCACCCGCCCCCTCCGACGCTCCGACTATCCCCGGCGACGTGCCCGAACTCGCGCCGCTCGACCGCCAGGCCCAGCTCAACTCGGTCGCCCGCGAAGCCTTCGTCAACGACGTCCGCCAGCGCTTGCAGGCCGCTCGCGAACTCACCAACGCCGGCAATCCCGACG